>Ga0105239_10000614_pt1 | contig 50708 bp, 43 predicted proteins | sample KBSC44metaG_FD_92761 | JGI IMG/M metagenome (GOLD analysis project Ga0105239, IMG submission 92761) | Corn rhizosphere microbial communities from Kellogg Biological Station, Michigan, USA - KBS C4-4 metaG | ecosystem: Host-associated > Plants > Roots > Rhizosphere > Soil | place: Michigan, USA...
CTTGTCTCCGGTCCGTCTGGCATCGCGGTATTGGGGTGGAGGGCTGTGGAGTCTGCGCCTGTCGCGGCGGGGCTCCACTGGTCTCTTATCCTTTCCTTTGATACGATCGTATAGTAGTTGCGTTTCACGTACAGAAATACCAGCCCGTTGGGGTAGAGCACTCCTTTCAGTACTTCATCCAGGGATCTGTTCCTGATATTCTGCATGTCGTATCCGGTTGACTTTCCTTTCAGCAGGTCCTGGTCGTAGACGAAATTGGTTCCGAAGACGTGATTGATCTCTTTCAGGGCTTCCTGCAGCGGAACCCGTCTGCCTGTCTGGGCATATGAAGAAAAAAATGAACTGAGCAGGACTGCTGCGAAGAATAGCCGTCGCAGCATCCGTTGAAGATGCCAATACCCCATAACGTTAGTTTTTGGTTGGTTGTTTAAAAAAGGCGGGTATCCGTCTACCTGGGCCTTATTGTTATTGTATCCTGATGGTGGATAAGATTTGCGTTCAGTACTGTGGACAGCGCGAACAGCGCGTCGTCCAGGTTGTCCAGCAGTATCACGCCGCCGATGTGTTTTTCGGCCAGTTTAGGGTCCTCCAGAATGAAGGTTTTGTGATAATTATCTTCGAGATATTGCAATATTTCGCCTAATGTAGCATCGGTCAGCCTTTTGTCCTTCCACGATGTGTATTTCTCCGGCGCTGTCGTCGTGTGCGTCAGCGCGGATGTCGCCGGATCGAAGATGATCCTGTCCCCTGGCGTCATCAGGAGGTCCGTGTGGCCGCCTGCCGTGAAGCGCACCCTGATCTTTCCGGACTGCAGCACCACTTCTGTCTTTCCTCTCCGGCCGCGGATGTCGAAGCTCGTCCCGAGGACCTCTACGGTCAGGTCCTTTGTATGGACCAGGAAGGTCGATGTGGCTGCCGACCTGATGTCGAACCAGGCTTCGCCGTCCAGCCATACTTCCCGGGCCTGTCCCGGCTGCCATTCCCTGGCGTAGCGAACGGAAGAATGAGCGTTCAGGATCAGCCTCGAGCTGTCCGGAAGGTATTGCGACTGCATTTCTCCGTAGGATGTGGTATAGGACAGCTGGGGGTGACGGTCGACGGTGATAAGGTAAATGAGACTGATGCAAAGGATAACACCTGCTGCTGCGGCTACTGCCCACCATTTCGTTCTACGCATGTGACGAACGGGGATGGCTGCTGCCGCGATCTTCTCCCGCACGCTGGCCAGTGACTGCAGCGCCGCGTCCTCTTCGGGGACCTGCTCTTCGAAATACAGGGACTGCAGCAGCTGTCTGGCTTCGCTGACCGTCGCCGTTCGTTCCGGATGGAGTGTCATCCAGTCTTCCCACCAGGCAGCGCTCTCGCCTTCCGGATGAATGATCCAATCCTGAAAAAAAGGGTCGCAGATAAATTCGGGCACGCCGTAACCGGCATAGCGGCCGTTGTTGTCTCCGTTGGTCATAGTCTGATTCTAATAATTAGTGTCAGCTTCCGCGTATTTTACCCCACGCGGAAGAAATTTTTTTTCAGATAAGGCCTCTGAGCAGGAGAAGGATGGTTAATACCGGCAGGGATAAGGTCTCTTTTAGCTGTAAAAGGGATCTGGACATCAGCTTGTAGGTGGCTTTGACGGAGATGTCCATGATCGCGGCCACCTCTTCGTAGGAAAGTCCTTCGTAAAAGCGCAGGAAGATGGCTTCCCGCTGGCGGCTGGTGAGGGTTTGCAGGGCCTGCTGGAGCCGGTGGCGGAGGGCGGACTCGATGTCCCGGCGGATGAGCAGCTGGTCTATTCCGAATTCGGGTTCGCCGGTTTCGGCGGCTTCGGCCGCTTCAACGGAAGTGAGGCGGACGACCTTGTGGTCCCGCCTCAACTTTCTGAACAGAATGTACCGGAAGGTAGATATTAAATAAGTGTGGGGCTTGTCTACTTGCGGCAGGCGTTCGCGTCCCGTCCAGACCGACAGCAAGGCTTCCTGCAGGGCGTCTTCCAGCGCGATCGGATCGTCGGTAAATTTCCTGCCATAATTATACAGTCGCTTATAGTAAAATACATACAACCGTCCGTAGGCGTCGTGATCGCCGCTGCTAACGAGGGTCCAGATGTCTGTCTCCAAGGAATTATACAAGGGGTCTATCTCCTTAACATTTTCTTAAAGATCGTATAATTCCCGGTTGCAGGCGAAGGATTTTTAATTATTCTTATACATCACATACACGCGGTCGAGGCCGCCGTCGGCTGACCAGTCCGTCTGATCCCAGAAGCCGAGCTGCTCCATTTTTGTCATCAGGGCGGTGAAGGTTGGGCTTTCTGCATTTCCTGTCCCTACGGGAGAAGAGTTCAGCGTCTCGACTGTTGTCCCGTCGGGGGTGCCATCACCGTTGAGGCCGATCACGGCGATCGCGTGTGCGCCCTTGCCACCCATCGATGCCCGTATGAATACGATGGGCCCCTTGTCATTCAGCAGGGACGCGAATCCGTCGACTCCATAGCAGGCGGGGAATTCGAAGGCGAGCCCGAGGATGGCCCCTACGGCTACGGTATCTTCCGGTCTTAGTCCGCTGGTGATATCGTATTGGGGGCCGGCATTTGTGACCATGTCCTTTATTTCCTGGACGGTGTAGGAAGGGCTTGAGGAGGCAGCAGCCGCATCCCGCCAATAGCTAAGGATCATTGAGCTAGATGCCGCCCAGCAGGTGAAGTCGTCTGGTTGCGCGACGAGGGATACGTCGTAGTGGACGTTGACCGGAGTTGTAGTTGTTGTGTCGGTTGTCATAACGTTTAATTTTTATTTAGGTCCTGATCTTGCAAGATCAAAATTGGTGAATCAATAAATTGGTGTTTAAGGCTGATCCGGACGCTTGCCTTCGATGTATCGAGATAGCGAACAGTGATGAGCAGGTCTGCGTTGAGGCTGGAAATTGCGTTTTGTATGGGTACCAGCGCAGAAGAGCTGTTTATGGATCGTAGTTTGACGAGCGAGAATTGCGGGATGGAGAGGTTGGGTAACTCGGCTACTGTTATTTGAACGTCGATGCTGTCTATGCCCAGGGTGTCGAAGTCAACGGAGGCGGCATTGATCCCGAATACATATTTGGTCTCGGCGACATTCTCGACCTGGAACAGTAAATATTTTTCGATATCCTGCTTTGGAACAGGTCCCCCATCGACTATCTCGCTTTCAGCAATGACGGTTATGTTGTCGGGCCCTGCCTCGAAGGTAGAAGAGACGGATTCACCCGCCCTGATCTCCGTCGCAGGGGAGGTTATCGTTAGACTATTGCCGTCGGAAACGGCGTATCTGTCCACCATGATATCAAAGGGAGAATTGTTTTTAAACGAGATCGTTTTTAAATTTTCATTGATGCTATAGATGAGCTCGTCGGAGCCTGACGTCTTATGAAAATTCAATATTACGTTAGTTTCAACAGGGTCTGCGAAATTGTCGTCCAGCTTGAGGCTTATGGTGGCCAGCAGATAGGGATCCTGGTCCTGGCATAGCCGGGCGATGATAAGATTGGCTTCTGCAACGGCGGGGGAGCTGTTCTGCTGGTCCCTGATCCCTATACTTAACCCGAACAAGTGCTTGTCCGGCGTATTGGAACTGGTCGCCGAGCTCTGGGGGAAAGAAAGCAGTTTGGGAGTGCTCCCTTCTTTCAAGAAGCCGGGGAGCGTTAAAGAGTAACCATTTAGCTCGGGAACCTTGCTTATATCCTGAGACAGCTGCGCCAGCTGGATCGGGCTGACGTCCGGAGCGATTATAAATGTAAATTCAAATTTGCATTTGCTGTCGCTGCCTGCGTCCGAGTCGACAACCGCCGCGCATATGGCGTGCAGTCCGTGTGAAGACCTTATTATCGAGTATGTCACAGGGATAGCGACGATGGTTTTGCTAAGGGTTCCGATATACAACCGGCTCAGGGAAGGGTATTTTTGCTGTATGTCTCCGAAGGTCTTCAGCTGTTGGAACTCGGATTGTTTGAGGTTAAAGGCGAGCAGGTCATTCTGGTTGATTATAGGACGTGCCGGAGAGCCTGCGCTGCTAATGGTATATTTTAGGGTATAGCTGTCCGCGTTGTATTTATTGTCAAGGGGCAACGGCGTCAAGTCGCTGATCGTGGATCTTGAATAGTCAGGATTTGCAGGCTGCGTGGGGTGCTGTATTAGCGATGTTATGGGTACGGAGGCTTTTACCTGGACCAGGTTGAGTATGCGTGGATGTATGAAGGGGTGGGGATGGGCTACTACTATTGGAGGTTTTGGTACAGGATGAAGAATGATGGGCGGTTTGAGCGGCGGTTTTTGCGGTATGGGAATCCAGGAGTCGTAGTGGAAGGCTATGGCGATTGACGCGCCGTGCTGCAGAAGGTTGTTGTACAGGATGATCGTTGCAGGTCCGAGGATATTGTCAAATGTCAGCTGATACCCGTCGTTTGCTGTTGGTGTGAGCTTGCCGGCGTAGTTGTTGTGGCCGGTATTGCCGGTGTCGGAGTCGGTAAAGGAGGTTGTAAGTGTTGCCGACAGGTTTGACAAAGCGATCTCCTTAAGCTGGATGGTTGGATTTGCCTCTTTAAAATTTTGGGCGTCGTCGGGTATTGTTCTTTTCAGGCCGAGGGTTAGCATACATTTATTAAATGGATGTCCCTGTTCGTCAGTGCCTGACTGGCTAGCCGCGAAGCTGAACAATTGATCCTGATCTGCCGGGAGGGTAAAATTCGGCAGATACCATTTTGTTGTCGGGCTAAAGCGGTCGTTGAACAGGCTTCCGGACCTGGTCGTCGCGACTGGAAGTGGTGTTGTATCGACAAAAGGCAGGGGCCTGATGAACTTATATACTGGCAGCGAGTTAATGGAAGCCAGACTTATCGTCTGGCTTGCCATTGCAGTAGGACCTTGTGGCATAGTTCGATGGTTTATGCATTAGCAGGAGCCGGGGTTGCGGCCGGCGCGAGTGTAGCGGCGATATATTTATTGATCGTTGTAACCTGGTCCGGTGTCATTTCGGGCAGCGGCATCGTCAGTCCGGGTATGTATTTTGACTTACCCGTTGGCAGGGGGACGGTAACTGGGGATCTCGTACCAAAAGTTACGGGTGAATCTGTGAAGTTTGGCCCTACGACCTCCACCTGCAGGTCGTACTGGAAGGAGGTAGCGTCTTTGTATTTATCGGAGAATATCTCCCAGATGATATTTTTTTGGTTAGCGGCGGTTATGGTTGGCAAAATGTCTTTTCTATTGCCGATCGTGCAGGTTAATGTCATGCTTATGTTTGGCGGGAGTTTCTGAGCGATCAGGAACTTGACAAAGACGTAGCCGACCTCATCGGCGGTAATCACCGGGGCGTGGTTCTTCGATATCTCCTCCAATGTTATTACGGTTTTGCCCGAAGAAAGCTCGACTCTTGGGTCTGAGCCGTCATAAACGATCGTTTTTGTTATTTTTAGCTGGTCTGCGTCCCATTGAGGTTTTGATTCGGCCATCCTCAGGAACGAAATATTGATGATGTCGTTCGGGTTGTCTTTTGTCCATACCGCCAGTTCGCCGGGGCCTTTGGGGTCTTTTTTTCCAACGACATAATGAAATCCCTGAGCCTGGGAGACCAGGTTGACCTGGTTGTTTGTAACCGGGTTTGTAAAATCCGGGTAGGAAGCCTGTACCTGGACCGACTTGATGGGATCGCCCAGGTCGGATCCATCGGACATTTTTTCTGACCAGGAAATATTGTTGGTAGCCGCCATCTGAATTTTTTTGAAATATTCGCCGATGTCCACGATCGCGAGGTATTTGTTGAGATCGGCTTTAATGGCTGGCTGCAGCTCATTCAGATCGCCGACGGCTGTTTGGGCAATTATCACTGATGTTTCAAGGTGCAGGGCCAGGTCGAACTTATCTGTCCGTCTGTCCTGCTCTGCCTTTACGGAGACGCCTATGAGGCTGTTCGAATCTGTTGTTGCGGGGGTTGAATTGGGGGCAAAATTGAAAATGTCTTTTGTTACGGCGTCCATTGCGAATTTTTGCAGATCCTGCACCTGCTGCATGACCATTTTTTTCAAGTCCGGGTCCACGTCGGCCATGCCCATCTTCATATCGGTGGTAATGGCGCCGGAAGTGACACAGTTGGACCAGGCTTCGGAGAGATTGGCTTTTACAAGGCCAAAATAGTTGACCGACAAGGCAGCGGAGAAAGCGTCATAGGCCTTGGTCATGTCGACGTGAATTGTCACGTCGATGGCATTGATATAAAACTGCTGCGTAGTATTGTAGCGAACATTGAACGGGGATATTCCCTGCTTAAGAGAGCCGACGAGCGCGCCGGCGGCCTCCATGTTCATTGAGACCAGGAATGCGCTGATGCTTTGAGCTTCAATGCTTCCCTTTTGTGGTCCTGTAGAATTTACGACGAAGGGGGCTTTGGTGGTGCCGGATGCTGCAAGGTTGACCACATCGAGGGTTACGTTGTTTGATACGATCGGGACGATGCCCAGCTGCGGGGTTGGATCGTTCGCGCCGATGGAAAACAAATGACCGAACTTGCCAAAATGCGGCGGGGCGGGAAAATCCTGCGCTTTCAGCATCTTTGTGGCTTTTGCGATCACGCTGTCGGGGATGGCAAACGTGGTTGCGAATGAGCAGAAGCCGCCGCCAGCGGAGACAGTCCCGGAATCGGTCATATCATCTGTGACTCCTACGGTATCTTCCGTGGTCATCAATCCCTTAAAAATGGTGGCGCCAAAATCATAGCTCCCGGGATCGTTTTGTTTTTTTGCCAGATAGACGCGCTGGGGTTGGAAATAGTAGTGCGTCGCCAGTCCGTTCTCTTTCAGCAAAGGATTGTTGGCGTCGGGATATATCTGCAGCGGGAATGACAGGCCATTGTCATCCTGAACCGTGATCAGAATAAAGTTGGGGCCAAAAAGGGCGCCTACCGGGGTCGCCAGAGATTTGTTTGCCATAAAATAGAGTTTGTAAATTGGTCGAAGGAAGAGGAAGGGGGTAAACAGGGATCAGCGTCTTTTTTTCAAATAGATGCCAAGACCCAGGAGAAAGGCGGCGACAGCGGCGATGGCGGCCCACCACCACGGGTAGCCGACGGCTTTTAACTGTACGGGTCCGGCGTTGCCGATGAGGGTCATATTGGCCCAGTAGTATGGGAGGAGGTTTTCGCCGTTGTCCTTTTTCAGGAAGTCCAGTTTTGCCTTTTGCAGGGCTTCGTCCTTGCGCATACCTTTCGAGAGATAGCTGTGGAAGCGGGCGGTGATCTCGTAGGTGGCTGATTCGTCCGCCTGCCATAGCGTGGAGGCGACGGAGGGGATGCCTGCCGATGCGAGGCCTCTTGCAAGGCTATATATTCCTTCACCCGCGGCGTTCTTTCCTACGTTGGTCTGGCAGGCGCTGAGTACGACCAGCTGGGCGGATGGCCGCTGCAGCAGCTGAAGTTCAGACAGGCGGATGATGGAATCCGACAGGAAGAGCAGGGGTTCGTTGTCGGTGCTGTCGGCTTTTGCGTGAGAATAGACATTCACGACGGTATAGTGGGGCATCTGTTCGAGGAAGTGTCGCCGGCTGGCGTCCTTGCCTGTCAGGCAGGTATAGCCGGGATAAAAGGAGGCGGCCTGTTTGATGGAGGTCATCGAGGCCTGCAGGTCCGGCACGTGCAGGGCTGCGGCGAAGGAGACGGGGGCGAAGCCCAGGAAATTGCCTTCGCTGCTGACGTCGGGGAAGGTTTTTAGCCAGTAGCGGGCGGAGTAGACGTAGTCGAAGGCGTGGTCATATACCAGGAAATGTTTGCCCGAAGTATCGCTGCAGAGGGCCTCGAAGGGGATCAGGAAGTTGTCGGGGCAGACCACTATTCTTTCGGTTGACGGATGGAGGGGTTCGAACAGGCGGCGGTAGAGCGCGTTGGAGAGTTTTGCAAAGCTATTGTAGCTATTGTTCAGGCGCTGTCTGTCAGAGCAGAGGCGGAGGAACGCGTAAAGGCTGTCGGTGATGCCGGGAGAGGGTAGTCTGAGCAGGCCGGCGCCGTCACCTGAGATGCGCAACATATAGGTTACGGTATCGCCGATAAAATAGTGGATAAAGGTTTGCCCTGATCGGGCTGCGGCCCGTTGTACGGAATCGATGGAGGGGACTTCGTCGGCGTATTTGTATTGATAGTAGGCGGGGGCTTTTTGTTCTAGGACCCTTATGTATCTTTCCTGCTCGTCCTTTGCCTTTAGCAGCAGGGATTCCTGGGCCTGGTATTCGGGGGAATTTGGTTTCAGGGAGGACAGAGCGACCTGTTGCTCTACGACGGCGATCTGAAGGCTTTGTTGTCTGGCGGCTTCATTTGGTGGCAGGAACGCGAATGCTCCCAGCTCGTTAAGCTTGTCATTGAGGAGGACGGCGCGGCTTTTCTCCATAAAGTAGAAGGCGAGGCCGGGGTTCTTTGCCAGCCAGCATGCTTTGAGGGCGTTGCCGAAGAACATACGGGTGTGGGTGCGCCAGTAGAGCTTGCTTTGTTCACCGATCTGTTCGTGCCGCATGCTGGTGATCACGGAATCGGTCAGCAGGGCGGTTCGCAGGCAGGCGGAAAGATAGTCCTGGCGTTTAGTTTTTTGGTAAAGAAGAAGGAGGCATTCTGTTTTATTGTCAAAGACCTTCAATAATATCTCTTTGTTTTGGAAACGGCTGAGGTCTGCCGCGGCGGGGTTCTCGCTTTCAACGGTCGGGATGCCGAGGCGGGTCAGTGTCTGGCGGTACCAGGCCAGAGCCTGGGAATAATCCTTCTGATAAAAATAAAAACTACCGATGCTGTTGTAGATCTTGGCTTCCCCAATGGGGTCATTCCCTTTTGCGGAGGCTTCGGCTGCTTTCTGGAGATAATTTTTTCCTTCGGCGTACCTGCCCATTTTATAAATCAGCAGATTGCCTGCATCCAGGTAGTGATCGGACAGCGGCTGATAGCCGCCGAGCTTTCCATATTTAATTGCAGCATTGTACAGGTGCAGCGCTTCGGGGTATTTTTCCATCGTTTCTAACAGTGCAGCATGGGCGGAGAGGGCCAACCCCTTTCCCTCGTTGTCACTTGTCAGTGTTGTAAGCGCGTATGCTGTTGTTATGTCGGTAGTATCGTCGGAGTAAGCTGTTTGTCTACCGCAGACATAGGCCCGCTGGGTGAGGAATTTGATCATAAAGGATGTATCGTGCAGAGCGATCGCGGATTGCAGGCCTCGGGTCGCCTCTTCCACGCAGTGCTGCAGATCTCCCTGCATGGAAAAGATAAGACTCCTGTTCTGCAGGGCATCCAACAGGTATTTTTCCTGACCGGGGAATCGGAGGGACAACATCGCAGTGCTGTCAAAGTATCGCAGCGCCTCGTCATAGAACAACAACGCCTTATAATAATACCCCATGTTGTCATAGCTCCTGACGGCAAACCGGGGACAGGCCTCTTTTCTACCAGACAAATTGATGGCGAGGGACTGGATGGTATTGCCTATCGATTTGTTATATTCGCCGGTAGCATAGTATTGATATACTCCGATCCGATGGAGGATGCGTGCAAAAACCGAGTCCCCGGTGAGATGACAGTCCTCTGCCTTCTTCTTAAGAAGCAGGGTCGCCTTTAGTTTTTTTTCCTTGCTGAACACGAGCTCGGATGAATCCTCGATCCGGATCAGCTCTTTCCATAGCTGCTCACTCACAGGGCACTGACCGAGTACCGGCTTGTGGATGATCAGGCCGATAATACATGCCGCCATAACAGGGAGCCGTCGCAGTAGCGGGAGTTCTGCCATCTTTGTCAATTTGTACCTTCTATTTTATGACTGATTGCGCCCTTGTGGATGAACTTTGCCAATTTATCACCAGGGCTGCTCAGGATCAGGAGGGGCTTGCTGCCAATCTCCGGTTGCAGGACTTGCATTCCCTTCAGGATGGCCTCTTTATTTACTGTGCCAGCCCCAACCAGGGTAGAGTAGTGGGCTGCTATTTTGCCTGTAACGATTGGCGTGGCAAAAGACGATCCTGTTACTGCTGGGAAACGATTATTTATAATATTTTGTATGGGATCGAGAAATACATAGAGGTCGCCATCTGGTTTATGAATAATGGCGTCGCAGTTGACGCCTACGTCGACGACTCCGGGGGAAAAGTTTTGCAAGGGGCTTATCGAATGATCTTTTGCGTATATCGTTGTCACCACCAGAAGATTGTCTCTAAGTGAGTCCCTGACAAAAGAGGCCGGGTAAAACTTATTGGAATCGAGGTTGCGTGGATTGGCCCCCGGAACGGCTATTGCTTTCCGGTAAACAGAATCATCATAGTGAATGGCATTCCCTGCACAGGCGATCATCAGGATATTTCTACTTCTGAGATAGTGTGCCAGGTATTTTTGCACTATGGTGTCGGCATACCTTGAGAAGGTGGTGTCGGTATAATCATAATACCCAAAACTGGCATTTATGATCTTTGCGCCGCTGCTGGCGGCGTAGGAAACGCCACACAATATCTTGTACAGGCTGCTCAGTCCCGAGGTATCGAAGACTTTTACAGGCAGGATATTGACTGCGCCAGCCCGCGAAGAAGGCAGACCCTGGTAGTGAAGGACCTGGTTAAGAATTAAACGGGTTACTTTGGTCCCATGCCGGTGAGGATGATCGTCATAGGTATTCGAATTGTTTGCAATGAAATTCCATCCTCTTTGACCCGTGAAGCCGGGGCAGGTCTGAGTGAAATTGCCTACAAATGTTTTGTCGATATCTGTGCTGTCCAGCCCTGTATCCAGTACGGCAACAGTAACCGGGCTGTTCGTCAGCCTGCTGGGCTTCCAACGTGGGTTTAGAATTCTCGGTGTATCCTCGAGATGCAGGGTATCAGTGACTTCATTTTTTCCTGTATCGAGGCTGGTGATCGCAAGATTGGCGCAATAATATCCCGCATTTCCACCGCCTGGTCCACCGGTCGTGCCGCCACCGGTGCCTCCTGATCCGGCTTGCTGGATATGTATCTGGACGCCTGGTCCTTTTAACAGCACGAGGTCGCTGTCACAGGTAGGGCAGTATTCAGAGTCGGTTATATCCCCTGATTTCGCAATTTCAGCTTTTAAGTGATCGAGCGAGGCCTTGAAAGCAGAATAGGGGGAGTCGGGGTTCCTGAATACGAGAATTTCGTCCGGATATTTTTTTATCCTAACCTGTGGCCGGCAGCAGCGGCAGCACTTAAAAAACAGGAAGATAATTATCGCCAGGAGAACGAGAATAATAATGCGAATCACCCATCGGTTCGTGGTAGACGGTTTCATAGAAAGAGTTTAGGTATATTATGGAGTCTTCAGAACTTCTTCAGCCATTCCCCGGCTTGATTGCTGCCTGCCAGCCGTTGCTGGACGACGGACTGCAGCAGCTGCTGTGCGCGCTGTCTGTCGCCGGGGGCGTCGCGTTCAAGGAGGGTAACGGCCTGGAGGAAATATCCGGGGTTGCTCTGCAGGCATTTTGCGTCGGCCAGCTGTCCGAATCTTCCGAGGGCTTTATCGTAGCGCTGCGTACGGAGGTAAACAATTCCCGCAAACTTTAGCGCATCGGTGTTGCGGGGGTCGGATCGGTACAGGCCTTCGAAGAGGGTCAGGGCCTTGTTGTAGTCGTTGTTGTTGTAGGCGATGATGCCTTGCTGGAGGCTGTCCGTGGAGGCGTTCATCGTCTGACTGAGGCGGGTGTAGTTGTTTTCCATCCACGTTGCTGCCAGCCTGTGGGGCGAAGAGGAGCTGCTCAACAAATATACGAGGGCGATGACCAGGAGCACGGAGGCTGCTGCGGCGTATACTGGCCACCGGAGGACGCGGGCCTGTCTGCGCCGGGCCTTGTCTCCTTCGGTCCAGACGGGTATCTTTTGCCGGAGCAGCTCGTCCCGGATGACCTGGCGTTTGGCAATGTAAAAGGCTACGTCGTCCGCGAACGCGGTGTCTTCGACGCATCTTTGTTCGAAGCTCTTTTTTTCCTCCTCGCCGAGGCGGCCGGTAAAATAGTCTTCTATATATTCGAAAGGACTGCTCACCCTTTATCAGGTTAATTTTAATAATTGGCTCATTTTTTCCTTTAGCTTCTCTATACAGCGGTGACGGGTCGTTTTGACGACTGCGGCGTTGTTGTACGCCAGCCGATCGGCTATTTCCTGATCCGTATAACCGTCTTCAAAATACAGGAGGATCTCCCTGCATTTTTCGCCGATCGTCGTAAGGTGCTCCCGGAGCAGGCCCTCTTTATACCTGTCTATCAGCGAGTCGATGGCGGATTTGGCCTTGTCGGGCAGCTCGTTGAGCAATTCAGGAGCGATGGCGCTTTTGTTGACTCTTGTCTTATTTATCGAATTTTTTCTGACTATGTCAATACATTTATTCGAAAATACCCTGAACAGGTAGGTCTTGAGGGAAGCCTGCTGTTCAAACCGATCGTTTACAATATTTTGAATAACCGACAGTATGGTGTCGCTGTATGCGCTGAAGCTATCTTCATTAGAAAGCCGGAATTTATGGCTGCCGACCTTTATAAGGTAGGAGTATTTCTGGTAAAGCAATTTTTCGCAGGCCATCCGTTCTGCGTATCCTTTTTTCAGGCCCTGGATAATTTCCCTGCTTTCGTCCAACGTGATGAAGATTTCAATCCTAATGTACTCATTTTAAATTATACTGTCTAAGGATGCACGGCAAATTTTTGTTTACGTGCTTCCTCTAGGCTACTTCGACGCCGGGGGTAGACATTGCTGGACAGGGAGCAGGGCTGACATGAGCAGCTGCTGCAGGTAACGCCGCCGTTGAACGCGCTCCACTGGTAGTCATAGCCGGCGCTGAGGCGGTTGCTCAGGGCGGTCCAGATGCTGTTGTCGCCCTGGAGGCGGGCCAGTTCGGCTGCGTAGGAGAATGCGGTGAGGGAATACTGGTGCTGTTGAGGAAGTGATCTGTGCCGCGAGCGTGCTTGCGGTGGTGGAAGCAAACGTTTACGCCTAGTTAAAACGTAGTGACGGGTGGTCACGTCGGGGACGGATCATAGGCGTCCGCCGAGGGGTTGTAGATAGCTGCTTGTGGCGGTCAAAGCATCTGGGCCATTTTGCTGAGCTCGATGATATTGGATACGCCCAATTTCTGCATGATATTGGACTTGTGTGTGCTGACGGTTGAGATATGTACGGACAGGAGGCTGGCGATCTCTGAGACGGGTCTGCCTTCGACCAGGTAGTTCATCACTTCCACCTCTCTGGGGGAGAGGGTTGTAATGGGGTTGGGCGCTTCCCCTTCGAGGGCTTCGCGGGCGAAGGTGTCTTTCATGTTGGCGCTCAGGTATCTCCTGTTGTCGAGGATGTTCATGATGGCTTTGCGGATCTCGGATGGAGGCGCTTCTTTATTAACGAAGCCTTTTACTCCCTGCAGCAGGTATTTTTTTGCGAATATCTCTTCGCTGCTCATGGTCAGGATGAGGATCTTCAGGTCGGGGCGGAGGGTTAATATTCTTCTCAGCAGCGCGAGCGGGTCGGTGTAAGGCATGGAGATGTCCAGGATCACCAGGTCGTATGTGCTGGCTTCGATCTTTTCCCAGACGTCGTGTCCGTCCCGGCATTCGTCTATTTCGGCCTGGGGGAAGTCTTCCTTTATAAGAAATATGACCCCCGTCCTTACGATATTATGGTCATCAGCAATGAGTATCTTTTTCGTCATAGTCTAAAGATAAAGTGAATTCAAGGATTTAGTCGTTAAAAAGGAGGGTTATCCGGTTGCCATTTTCTCCCGGAGCGTCAATGGAGATCTTGCCGTTAATTTTTAGCAATAATTCCATGATGATCTTATAGCCAAAGCCATGGGTGTCATTGTCCGTCTCGTACCTGTTGCTGAGGATTTCGGCTATCAGCCGCTGGTCCATGCTTCTTCCGGTATCCGTGATAGTGATGCTGGTGGCGGAGTCCTTCCGGGCCGCTTCAATCCTGATCTCCCCGTTGAGGGTATATTTAGTGGCGTTGTCCGTCAGGTTCCGGATGATGAGCTTTAGTATGTGCGGGTCGGAAGACAGGGTTAGCGCTGCCGGTACCAGGTTGAGAACGGTGTTGTTTCGGATATCTGCCCCGGGCTCGTACAGGGAGACGATCTCTGTGACTATTTCCCGGAGAGCGATCTTTTCCTGCTGGACTAGGAATCCTTCTTTCTGGACGTTCGACCATACCACGAAGTCCCGGGCAAATTCGTACAGGTCTTGCGTCGCGTTCTCGAATTTCAGCAGCATTTCTTCGAGCGCCGGTGTGGGGATCCTTTGATGGTTGTCGTGCACGTGTCTGGCCAGCATGTGCAGGAAGCGCAGGGGCGAGCGCAGGTCGTGAAGGATGATGGAGATCATTTTTTCTTTTATCCGGTTGGCCTCGGCGAGGGCGGTAGTTCTTTCCACAACTTTTTGTTCGAGCTCTTTTCCTCTTTTTACCTGGCGGGTGTAGCGAAGCCATAAGATTACCGGGAGGATGCTGATGAGCATCAGGGTTGCGATGAGCCGGAATGCTATTGTCTCGTACCAGTAGGGAAGTATGGCCCATTTTATGGTGCTGTAGCTATACCGGGAATAGCTTTCCTGTTTACGGATGGTCAGGGTATAAGGGCCTTTTCGTAGTCCTGTCAGCACCAGCCGGCCGTCATGGTGTACCGGGTGCCATTTATTATCCAGCTCCTTTATGGAATATTCCAGGTGCAGGTTGACGGGATTGCCATAGTAGGGTGAAGAGATGGAAAATACCAGTGGGGCGGCGCCCTGGTCCTGTTCGAAGTACCCGCAGGACAGGAACTTTTTGGGGTCGGTGGCAAGGCGCTCGAGAAAGATCGGATGGCTTGGGTGGACGGTGGTTATGCTGTCCGGATGGAATTGAACTATTCCGTCCAGGGAGGGCAGCGAAAAAAGGCCGTCCCGTGTGACGATACCACAGGGCGTGCATCCGCCATTGAACTCGTTCGTCCCGAAGCCGGAAGTCTTGTCGAAATAATAGTAACAGACTTCGTCTTTTCCGCCCGATGCGAAGCTGTTCAGTTCGTTCTTCGACACGCGGAAGAGACCCTTATTGGTGGGCAGCCAGAAATTTCCCTGTTTGTCTTCCATAAAACAGTGGACGGTAGCCAGGTAATTGTCCGGGTCCATGGGCATTCTGAGAAAATGGTCCTTGTCGTACTTATAGAAACCCTGCCCGTACGTGCCTATCCAGATGCTGCCATCCCTTGCTTTGTGGATGGCTCTGACATAGGCGGTCTCCATTCCGGGCACAGGGCCAAACGTACCGCGCCGCAGGTCATACGAGTAAAGTCCTGAGTAAGTGCCGACCCAGAGATGGTCAGGAGGCATGGGCTGGATGGCGACTATTTCAGTGCCCTTTAACAGTGATTGGGCATTGAGGAGGAGGGTTGCGGTCTTTCCCCTTACAAGGAATAGCCTAGTGTTCGTGCTGCACAGGATGTCTTTGTTGTCGGTTTCGACAATAGAGGTGAGCCAGACTCCGACATGGGTAATATCGCCCAGGACGGCGATGGTATCGGTCCTTGTCAGGCCCGTGTCGGTCCTTAAAAGTTTGCCCCATGACGAGTACCAGATATGGCCATCGGAGGATCGCAGAAAGGCCGGGCGATCATACATGCCCGGGGATGGGATGTTGGTTCTATTTTGGGGATCGAGGATGCCGGACGAGGTCAGTATCTTTTTGTTGGAGAGTTCTGCCTGTGCATAGAGGCTGTTGATGATATAGTTGTCGCTCGAGAAAAAAAGCCTTTGAAATTCCTGTTTTTTAAGAATGTAGAGACCGCTGGTCGCTGTGCCCGCATAGATGATCTTGTAGTGTTCGTCATAGATCAGGCAATCGACATTCCTGATCGGAGTATTGGCGGCCAGCGTATCAAAATCCAGCACTCCGTCCCTTATGTTCAACATGAGGATATCGCCTTTGTGGATCAGAAAAGAGTGGTTGGTATCCCTTACGGCTTTCAGGGCCGCCTGTATGGGATACGGGCCGGTGGCGCCTACCAGACCCAGCAGCCGCATCAGCCGGGGGCTGCCGCTGATCTTTTGAAGCTGCCCACCTTTATAGGCATAGATCCGATCGTTCTTATCGACGTCTATAAAGACGTCACCTACCATGAAATGGATCTTTGGCGCGTGCCCGGAGGCTTCGGCCAGCAGGCGGACCTCGGCGGTATTTTCGTCGAGGTAGTAAATATTCAGGTCTTTTCTGACGTAGGCCTGTTTTTCATTGACCGTGACCATGTCGCCGTTGACGCCAAGCATATTGAACAGTCCTCCGAAGGCTGCTGTATCCCTGGCTGCCCATTTATTATACAGGTTGGAGAAAGTGAACAGGTGATTGTTCGGGGCGTGACACTTATAGGGAGTGAAGGGAAGAGTGCTGTCCACTTTTAGCTGGTAGTCCCCGGTTATGGTCAGCATCCGGTGGTTGCCGATCATTGGTTCTATGAGCAATTTACCAGAGGACTGTTGCGGAAAGCTCAGGATGCACCTGTCGGAATGCATGTCGGGGGAGTTGGCCGTGTTGTATTCCCTGAAATTCCTGCCGTCAAAGCGGACCATGCCCATTTCGGTTGCCAGCCAGAGAAAACCATTCTTGTCGAAGGCCATGTCTTTGACGCTATTTTGGGGAAGGCCGTTCTCGCTGTTGTAGTTGACGATATTGTAGTCAGGGATCGGGGACTGTCCTTTTGCTGTGCTGAATAGTGACAGGCAAATGAGGAATAGTAAGGATTGTCTTGTGCGGCAGGACATGGTTTAAGGCTAAATGGAATAAAGGTCAACAAAATTTTTTAAATGTGCTAGTGACGGGTAATAAATTTTAGCGTCGTAGTTTTTTCACTACAGGTGATTTGCATCGCGAGGCAAGCGTTATCGTGTATGTTCGTCTCCAACTAGTTGGAGGGCGGTTATGTCAGCGAAACGATATTGTTCCGGATGGCATAAAGCACGAGTCCGGTGACGTTGCGGGAGCCTGTTTTTTGAAGGAGGTTGTTGCGGTGTCCGTTGACGGTTTTCACGCTGATGAAAAGTCTGTCTGCGATCTCCTCCGCGGTGCATTGCTGGCAGATGAGTTGCAGGATCTCTTCCTCTCTCCTGGTGACCGACACGCCGGGTTTTTTGGGTTTTAATTTTTTGTTCATTCCTTTTTGAATGGCTTTCAGCGTGCGTTCGTTGATGTAGGAGCCTTTGGCGTGGGCGGTGACGATGGCGTCGTAGACTTCCTGGGGGTTGGAGTCTTTTACCAGGTAGCCGTGTGCGCCGCATTCGATCAGCTGATTGATGAAGTTCTCGTCTTCGTATACAGACAGGATGAGGATCTTCATCTCAGGGTAGGCTTCGGTCAGTGCCTGGGTGACGTGCAGACCGCTGTATTCTTTTTTACCGTCGGGGGGAAGGGAGAGGTCGACCAGCATAACATTGGGGATGATCGTATTGTTCTTTAGCCTGTCGATCACAGAATAGCCGTCGGCGGATTCGAAAACGACCTCGATGTCGATCCAGGTGGAGATGATCGCCTTCATTCCTTCTCTGAAGAGGAACTGGTCTTCTACGAGTCCGAGGTAAATTTTATTTTGCATGTTGGTGTTTGGTTACAGGAAGTTCGATGATCGCGTAGAATCCGCCAGTGGGGCAGTTGCCCATTTCGAGTTTTCCGTCGAGGGCGCTTACTCTTCCCTCGATGCCTTTGTGTCCCAGGCCTATATTATGGTTGTTGTCCGGGAGACCTTTTCCGTCGTCGGAGTAGCGGCAGGAGAGGTAGTCGTTGTTGAGGGTCAGGTCAATATTTATCTGTTTTGCGTCGGCGTGTTTGATGGTGTTATTGATCAGCTCCATGAGGATGCGGTAGAGGCCGAGGCTGACGGGCCAGGGGAGGTTGGTTATGGGGGATGGGGTTGTCAGGTGGATGGAGATCTGTCCGGAGTCGTTGATCTGGCTGGTGACTGTTGCCAGCGTTTTTATCAGGCCGAAGGCTTCTAATTGTGGTGGCATGAGCTGGTGGCTGATGCTTCGGATGGCCGCCATTGCCTTTTCGGAGAGCTGGCGGGTAGTTTGCAGGCTGGAGTGCTGTTGTTCGAGGAGGACCAGCTGCATGCGCATGATGGAAAGAATAGAGCCGAGCTCGTCGTGGAGGTCCTGGGCGATGCTCCGCCTTTCTTCTTCCTGGACCTGGATGCTTGTCCGGAGCAGGTCGTTCTGGTGTATGTTCTTCAGCTCTTCCTGTTTGAGCCGTTGGTTGGCGAGGTTCTTTTGGAAGTGCTGGTTCAGGAGCAGGACGCCCAGGCCGATAATAAAGACGATAACGGCCAGGGGAGCGATCGTGTAGAGGAAGTTTATGTCTTTGATCGTTGCCATAGGCCGATGATAAAACAGGTATACATTACGATGGAGAAGAAGGAATGAAAGACCCAGGTGTACTGGTTGAGACTGGTGGACAGCGTCTGCGTTATTATTGCGCCGAAGTAGAATATCAGGAGGTCGGAGGAATAGTAGACAAAGAGGCCGGAGTTGATCCAGGTGAGGCTTTTGATATCGCGTCCGCTGGTCTCTTTTACGATATTGTTATAAAAGAATGTGAATGTGAACAATGCCAGGATGACGATGAGCACGGATTCGATGGTCAGGGCGTAGGAGTTGAAGGTATGGACGGGCTGGATGAACAGGGAGTTGATCGTTGTAAAGAGCAGGAAGGCAAGGGCGACCGACCAGATGACTTTTTTGCTAATAAAGCCGCTAAGCACGGTGCTGTAAAACCAGGCAATAAGAAGTAAGCCGCCCGCCACATACAAATGCAGCAGGGGCATATTGTTCTTGCGGGCGAACCAGCAGGCGAGTGAAGCAAACTGGATGAGTCCGGAGAAGAAGATGAACCAGGAGAAGACCTTTAGTTCGGGTCGCAGCTGTCGATAAATGCTGGCAGTGTAGACCACTGCCAGCAGGATGGGGAGGTGTGACAGGATGATCACGATCTCGGGAAAGTTCATAGCGGTATCATTGCGTCAACGGAGAGTTTTCGGCGCAGGTAGCGGGGCAGGGAGCATTCAAGTCCAGGACGTAGTCGGCCGGCGCCGTGTTGCGCGTGCCTTGTTTGTTGTGGGGAATGCATTTCCCTTCGCTATTGAGGAAGACGTCATATCCGCCCCTCCAGTTGGCGGTATCGGTACCGCCTATGTAGGCGCTATCCACTGGGACGAGATACAGCTTGAAGCCGGCGTTCTGCCGGTACGCCAGATACATCCGGATGTGTTTGTATTTGGCGGAGTCTTCGAGGGTCGTATCCATGCCGAGTGCGCCGATCAGATCGATCGCCCGGATGGTATAAGCCCTTATCGGCGGGGTAGAACCTCCGAGGCGGGATTGACAGAGGGAATTGAAGTAATTGATATCTGTCACGGCGGAGTCCAGCCTGCAAAGCACGTGGTGAACGGGGTTCTTCGGTCGATCGCCGACTGCTGCCGGGTTTCCGGATGACGCGGTATTGCACCCAATGGCTACGAGGATACCCGTAGCTGCTACGAAGTAGAGGAGCTTCATTTTTTTCATACATTTAAGGTTTGTAGTGGATGCAATATACGGGCTTTTAATTCACGGTCTGGGATATGTTGGAGTAGAAACTAACCCGGGTAATGCGATCCCCCCATTGTGTCAGCTGTTTGAGCCCGGTGCTGGCCCATTCGCCGGGTGATGCGTTGACCGTATCGTAGATCAACTGCCAGTCGTTGACAATGTTATTCAGGGCATTGACTGCCTTCGATGTGTTGTTGACGATCTTGTTCAGCCGGTTGATGATCATATTGACCTGCGCCAGCTGGATGGTCGCCTGGTCCAGCTCGTCCCAGGCATCTTCCAATTGGGCGACGGTGTCGTTGATCTCGCTGGTCAGCACAATCTCTTTTATAATATCGGTGCCGAGCTTTGCCACGCCTTCTACAAGGGGGGAGATCGGATCTTTTTCCGAGGCTACGGCGACCCCGACATTGACCACCGTCACGACTACCTGTTTGGTGTTGTCCAGTGCCTTATCGGTCAACTGCTGTTCCATGTCGCCGAACTGCTTGTTGAGTTTGGCGATGATCGCATTTAACTCTTTGATCTTTTCCTGGTCCGCGTTCCTGATCTGATTTGCGATGATCTGCAGCTGCTGGGCATAGGATTGGCCGGCGCTGATCTGGCTGCCTACCGCATCGCAGCTGAGGATGACGCTGGGCGTCGCGGCGGATCCCGGTGTGATGACCGACTTAAAGACGGATTGCTGGGTGATACCCTGTCCGAGGAGATTGTTGATCACCTGTGCCTGGGCGAGTATGTTGGCGTTGACGAGGCCCTGGAAATATTGCGCCCACAAGGTATATTGCCAGTTGCCGTACTCAGTGGGCAGTGCGCCATAGTCGGGATTACTGGTGATCCAGGCTGGCAGCGCGGCGGAATTGACCGCGCTGAGATAATTGGTAATAGTGATGACGTTATTCAGAATATCGAGGACGGGTAGTGGGGCTGTCAGAGCAGCCGTTGGGGAAGTCTGTTGCATGTTTATTTATTTTGAGGTTATGGCATGGCCGGCAGCTTGATGGAAGTACCTGATGCGCCGAGCGCGTAAAGATCACCGGCATTGTCGGTATAATACACTGCATTGGTATCGCTGGCGAATACGCCTGTGACATTTTCCGCCAGCTTGGTATGGGTGGTTGGCTGGGCGGCTTCTGTGAACCAAAGGTTCTGGTTGATGTCGATGCTGTACTGATCGCCGGTAGTGAGCTGTGCAACCTGTACTGTATTGGTGCCGGTGGTCGAGGCCGCGGGTTGATACAGGTATTGCGTGTTGTCGGTGCCCAGCACGGCGAGCATATTGCCATTGCCTGCAATTTTGGAGCAGGTAAAATTGGTCAGCTGGGTCCAGTTGTTGTTGGCCGTGCTGTAATAATAAACGAGCTGGCTGTTATTGGCCAGGACAAAGACGGTGCCTCCTGCGACGGCGATCTGGCTGGCTGCGTCGGGGCCCGGCAGGGCTGTCAGTTTTGTCCAGCCGGATCCTGATCCCGAGTACTGGTATACCTGGCGGTCGCTGGTTAGCTGGTTGATCGCGAAGATGCCGGCACCCCCTACTGCTACGGCAGCGGCCGGGAAATTGGATATGATAGACCATGTCTGGCTGGAGGTATTATAGACTTTTACGAAATATGTCGGGGTCGTTGGGTTTGGCGTCACAGCAGTACCGTTGATGGGAGCTCCGTCGATGGCGACCAGGTTGGTGCCGAACCCTGCGCAGCTCAGGGCTGTCTGCCCCATATCCGACCAGGCGCCGCCGGTGTAGTGGAATAATTCTCCCGAGAGTGACAGGGAGTAAATGTCGTTGCCGACCGGCGCGAAGGAAGAAGGTGAGCTCAGCATCACGGGTGAAGGCCAGATATAGGCGGTCAGGTTCTCGAGAAACTGTGCTTCGGTGAGAATGGTTGTCCATTCTGTCTGGGCGTCCCTGAGATCATTATTAGTAAGATCGGCGAGAGCCGCCGTGATATCGGTGTTGAGGGTATTGTAGAGATTCTCGAGTGTAAGCAATTCTTTTTGCGCCGCCTGGTTCATCGATGAGAATCCGGCCAGCAGCTGGCAGAATGTGGATACCAGGGATGCGGCGGTCTGATCATTGTCCCGATAATTGGTGTCTTCGTCTATCTCGTGGGTGAGCTCGGCGACCCGGGCTTTGAGGTATTCTATTTCGATGATCGCATAATAGGCTCCTACTGCCCCTCCGGCTATCATGATCCATCCGAACGGGTTCCACCAGTTGAGCAAGCCTACCAGACCTACTGTAATGGAGGTAGCGGTGCCGACGCCTTCCCCGATGATCTTGGCGTTGTCGCTGGCGATCTCGTCGCTGGCGCTGGAGACGGCCGCATTCAGCGTTGCGATATCATCCTTATAGGCGGCCAGCAGCTGGCTCAGGGTGCCTGTCTTGCTGGATGCGATAAGCGCCGTGGCTGCATTTTCCAGGTTGGTACCGAGGGTTGTCATGGAATTGATAAGGCTTCTGATGGCGGGTTGGTTCGCGCCGATCAGCGTCTCCTGCTGGTTGAGGGCATTGGCGTACGCCTGCGACCCGGGGGTAAGGCTATTCAGGAGCACGAAGTTGCCTGCGACCGTGTCATTTATATCATTAAGCGTAGTGGGTACAGAAACCAGCCGGGAGAAAATGCTGGGCGTAGCGGTGCCAGGTTGTGTGTTGATCCATGCGCCGGCCTGACCCTGAAATGCGGCATACTGCGACATGAAATTGGTGTAGACACCCTGTAGCTGTGCAAGAGTGGATTTGCCCTGCATGCTGGGAGGAAGGTCTGTAAAGGTAATGTTGGGGGCAGCGTTCTCGATCAGCGCGTAGACATAGCCCGATGTCGCCGCGACGCTGAGTATCGTAATAGCGGTTTGCTGGGCGAGGTTGTGCGCCAGGATGCCGAGCTGGGTTTTAGGCTTTGCGATCTTCCCGGCTGGTCTGGAATACATGGCGTAGCGGTTTGGGGTGATCATCACCCGGCGACCTGTTGTTGGGGTTAATGGTTTTGATAACGTTTCCATGATAAAAGTTTTTTTGTTTCGTAAAGATGGGCAAAGGGAGGCGCCGGAATAAGAGGAGAAATATGGGTTTTTGGAAACAGGTATTTATATCTGGTTTTTTTGGGTATGCCTGGTGTTAGGGTATTGCCTGGTTTCAGGGTATGCGTGGTGTTAGGGTATGCCCGGTGTCAGGGGGACAAAAAAAGGCAGGCTTTGGGAGCCTGCCTGCAGTGTGGTTCGTGGTGGTTATGGTTGAAGTATCTGCCAGTAGTAATTGGCATTGGCCTGGGTCGTCAGGTAGATATTCCCGTAGACCCTGCTCCAGTAGATGATAAGCCACTGATTATAGTAATTGTTCACGAAATAGACCTCGTCCCCATAGTTGATCCGGGTGCCGGTGCTGGTGTCTTTCTTATAGATCGTCCATTGCAGCTGGGTATAATTGCCGGAATAATAATACAGTGTCGGCGTAGACCAGGCGCCAAGGGCATTGTTGCTGCCGGCGCTGGCTTCAGTCGTTGCGATCCGAAGGACGTCGCCATGATTTACGGGTCCGGTTTTGGTGGAATATATGGTCAGTTTGACCGGGTCGTTGGTAGTGGCGGTGGGATAATTGTAGGGGAGCTGGTGATACAGCGGCGAAATGTATACTCCTTCCTGGCTGAACAGGTTGACGATGTCGTCATACATCACGGGAGTTTGCGGCCGGGGGGCGGGCATTGCGTATGACTGGCCGATGAGCTGCCATGTAAAGAGGTTGGAAGGCCGGGTATTCCCCCAGGAAGGAAATTGGTAATAGTTGATAAGGACGCTGTCCGTAGGTGTTTTCCGGGCACTGAAGTCCATGATGCCAAATGCGTGGTTGTAGTAGCCTACCTGGTCAGGATCGGTATTGGTACCCAGCTGCCAGTCGCTTATCGGCAGCGGTCCATAGGGTATCTGCGGATAGTTGATGGCGTAGGGATTGGCTGAAGTGAGCTCTTCATAGGCGCTGCATCCCAGCAGGATTCCCTGCTGCAGCTGGAGCAGGCCATTTTGATAAAGTGCAAAATTGTGTTCATGACCCCATATCCAGGCGGCGATCTTTGTCCGGAGGTAGGGCCAGAATGTCTGGTACAGGTAGGGATTCATATAGGGAAGCCCGGCGTAATGGGAGACGCTGCCGTTGAGTTTGGCGTTGGTCGAGAACAGCTGGTGATGGGAAAGAAGGATAGTGGCTCCGTTGAAGTTATCCAGCTTGTCTTTGTGCCAGGTGATCTCGTTAGGTTGGAGCCAGGGGCCGGCATATGCTGGGTTGACCTGGTCGCCTGGGTTGGCGTCATTATAGCCGGTGTCCATGCCGAGGAACTGGTAACCTCCGTCTACGGTCCGCAGGCAGAAATAGCTGGCTTGTTGCGATGCCCCCGGGATATTGGTATTCAGCTGGGTGAGCATGGGAAAAAATCCGTAGCCCAGCGCATAGTAGTCGTGATTCCCGGGGAGGGTAAATACGGGGATATTGCCGGCGCCGGCCGCGACGATGGCGTTGACAAATGTATTCGTGCATTCGGATGGTGTTCCGGAGTAATAGATATCACCGAGATGGATGATGGCGTCAGGCTTAAATCTGTCCACGATGTCTTTTAACATTTGTATGGCGTCATCGAGGCCGGTACCCCAGTCGCCGATGATGGCGACTATTGCGTTGGAGGGCAGCTGCCAGGGAATGACGCCGTAATTGATATTGTTGTTGCCCTGGACCTTCCAGTCATTGTAGCAGAACGCTCCTTTGTATGTAGCGAAATAAGCCAGGTAGGTAGTGACACAGGTGAGGAAGCCGGGGTCCTTATCACTGAATTTGCGGTAGGTCAGGTCTAAGAAGTCTGCCCTGGCTATGTCTCCATTCATTTCTGCGTTAGCCTTTTCGTAGCAGAGGTGAGAAAGATAGACGTTCAGCTGGTGCGGGACGTCGAGGTTGCGGTTTTCGGAAGGGGGATTGCCGCTGAACGTGGATCTGACGTGTTCGGCGGCGGCGCTTACCATGGGGTGCTGCATGATCTGGGTTTGGGAGATGCTGGAGCCGGACTTTTCTAAATGGTGCCGGACGTTCTCTGCAACGGCAGATTGCCAGAGGGAAAGCGGGCGACTTGGAACGCGGTCAAAGCGCAGGGGTGCCATAAGATAAGTTTAAGGTTTGTAGAAATTGTTAAAGATTGTCGAATATACGGCGTTTGCCAATGGGCCGGTACAGGTAAAAATACCTGTTTTTAGCCCGCGGTGCTGCGCCGGCACCCATGGCGCCCAGAATGTGACATAGGTCACGCAATCACCCCGGGATTCCGCTGTTACTTTGTGTCATCAAAAAACACGAAATATGAAACAACAGAAATTTGACATCGTAGTTGCTCAGAGCAATATCGATTGGGTGGGCCGGAAGGTGACCGGTGCACATAATGGAACTATCTCGCTTAAACAGGGTGAGCTCAATCTGACCGATGGTCAGCTGACGGGCGGGAAATTTACCATCGACACTACCTCCATCAAGATATTGGATGTTACGGACCCCGCGACCAATGCGCAGTTTGCCGGGCACCTGGCTTCGGACGATTTCTTTTCGTCGAGCCGGTATCCGGAGGCCGTTTTTGAGATCGGATCGGTGGTTGGTAACCATGTACAGGGTAACCTTACCATCAAAGGGATAACCAAGCCTGTGGAGTTTGACGTCAATTTTAAAGTCGACGGGGATACCCTGACGGCCACGGGAAAGATCGTGGTCGATCGTACCGATTATGCCATGAAGTTCCGGAGCGGGAATTTCTTTAAGGACCTGGGCGATACGCTTATTTACAATGACTTTAACCTGGATGTTACAGTAACCGCAAAGGCCGTCGCGTAGGCGGGCCTTTGCTTAAAAAACATTTTTATGCCAATCGTTACAATTGAGCTGACCCGGGAGGGGGTCACCCGCGAACAGAAACAGCAATTGATCAAGGGTGCGACTGATCTTTTGAGCAGTGTATTAAATAAGGATCCGGGGCTTACGCATGTTATTATCGATGAGGTGGACCTGGATAACTGGGGGGTAGCTGGTGAGCAGGTGTCTGTGTTGCGGGAGAAGGGTATCACGGCTGATAAAAAATAAGACTATGAAAAAGCAAACAATTATAGTGACGGGCGCGTCTTCGGGAATTGGTAAAGCGGTAGCGAAATATTTCCTGGACCGGGGCGACAATGTAGTCATCAATTCTACTACGGTTGCGAAGTTGGAGCTGGCTTATAAAGAGCTTGGCGGCGGGCCGCGGCTTGCGATGGTGACGGGTGACGTCAGCCGTCGGGAGACGGGGGAAAGGTTGGTGGCTGAGGCCGTCGGACGGTTTGGCTCGGCCGACGTGCTGGTGAACAATGCCGGTATCTATGAGACCAGGCCGTTCCTGGAGGTCGACGAGGCATATCTCGACCGTTTTCTGAACACGAATCTGAAGGGGACATTTTTTACCACGCAGGCTGTGGTACCGCAGATGCTGAAGCAGCAGGGGGGTGTGGTGATCAATATCGGGACGCCGCCGGTCAATCATGCGCTGGGTGGCGCGCCCTCGACGGCGCCGATCTCGAGCAAGGGGGCGATCCATTCGCTGACGCTGCAGCTTGCCGCCGAGTTCGGGGACCAGAATATCCGGGTCAACACAATTGCCCCTGGCGTCATCCGTACGCCGATGCACGGCGACGAGAGCGATAAGATGGCGGGATTGCACCTGGTAAGACGGGTGGGTGAGGTCGACGATATCGCCGAGATGGTCTATACGATCGCTAAAAGTAATTTCATCAACGGAGCTATTGTCAACGTAGATGGAGGCATGGGCGCCGGTCATAACCTCAATTAAAATGAGAACTCTATTATTAACAGTCCTGATGTCCTGCTGGTGGTGGGGCATCAGGGCCCAAAACAACACGATCATGGAAACACAACAGCAGGATTCGATCGCTATCTCCCAGGTACTCGAGAAGGAATATTTACCGGGCATCTATGTGGGGGATGTGGTTGGGCTTCGCAAGATATATCATCCCGGAACGCTGCTTTTTGGGGATGTCAAGGGGCAGCCTTATGCCAGGACGCTGGACCAGTATCTCGATGGTGTGGAGCACCGCCAGAGCGTCAAGGATTCCGGAAAGCCTTTTAAGGGGGAGATACTGGATATTCGTGTTGTGAACTCGATCGCCGTTGCGGAGCTGAAGGTGAAGATGTACGACTTCAACTACAGAGAATTTCTTTCTTTTCATAAGCTCGACGGAAAATGGCTGATCGTGAATAAGATGATCAGCGATGTGAACGAATAAAACCACGGTTATGAATACCTCAAAAGTCTGGTATGTCACCGGGGCCTCCCAGGGACTCGGGCTGACCCTTGTAAAGAAGGTGCTCGACGCCGGCTATCGCGTGGCGGCTACTTCCCGCAATGCGCAGACGCTGAAGAATGCTATCGGCCTGGTCGACAGCCAGCGGTGGCTGCCCCTGTCGGTGGACCTGGGCAACAGGGATTGTATCGAAGAGTCCATCCGGCAGACAGTCGGGGCCTTTGGACGGATAGACGTGGTCGTGAACAATGCCGGGTATGGTATGGCGGGCACGCTGGAGGAAACGGAGGACCAGAAGATCAGGGATATCGTCGACGTCAACCTGCTGGCGGCGATCACTGTTGTAAAGCTCGTGCTGCCTGTTCTGCGGAGGCAGGGCAGCGGCTATATCATCAATATCGGTTCTGTCGCGGGTTTTGTGGGTGCGCCGGGCTGGTCTGCTTATTCGGCTACCAAGGCTGCGCTGGCTGCCTTCTCGGAGGTGCTTGCGCTGGACCTGGCGGAGTTTGGCATACGCGTGACCGTTGTAGAGCCGGCGGGTTTTCGTACCGGATTTCTGACTGAGGGGTCGCTGGCGCTGACGGCGTCGCGGCTGGACGGTTATGAGGCAGTGAAAAAGGCGCAGGAGCGCTATCTGGCGATGAATGGGCGGCAGGCCGGTGATCCGGAGCGCGCCGCAGAGATATTTATCTCGCTTGCAGAGAGGACTGATCCGCCCCTGCATTTATTCCTTGGCGCCGACGCGTACAACCGCGCTACGAAGAAGCTGGCGGAGCTATCGGCTGAGCTGGAGAAATGGAAGGAGACTACTATTGGAGCAGATTTTTCATCCTAACAATCTATAAACAATGGAGACGACAATGACAGACAAATTGCTGTATACAGCAAAGACACACACGACTGGTGGCAGGGAGCACGGTGTAGCACGCAGTTCGGATGGCCACCTCGATATCCGGCTCTCGACACCAGGTACGGAAGGTAAGGGAACCAATCCTGAGCAGTTGTTTGCGGCCGGATGGTCTGCCTGTTTCGAAGGCGCGATGCAGATCGAGGCCCGCAAGAGAAGGATCACGCTGCCAGCGGACATGGCTATCGATGCCGAAGTGGATCTTCTTTTTGGGCCTTCCGGTTATTTTCTCTCGGGCCGGCTTAACATCAGCATACCCGGGGTGGATCATGAGACGGCGGTGGCGCTGGCCGAGGTGGGGCACGCGACCTGTCCCTATTCCAAGGCGATCCGCGGGAATGTGGATGTGGTGATAAATGTTTTGTAAAGACTTTTGCCGGCCCCTTTCAGGGGCCGGTCCTTTTTTTCCTGTCAGGCCATTTCGTGCTCTTTGGGTAAGGATACCTTCAGGGTACAGCCTGTTCCCTTTTCGGAAATGATCTGGAGGTCTCCGTCGAACAGTCGGACGCGGCTGAGCATGTTGTGCAGCCCGACGCCGGTGGCTTTTGTCCGGGTATCGAAGCCGCGGCCGTTGTCGGTGATCTGGAGGAAGACCTGATCTTCGTCCTCTTTCAGTTCGACGTCGACCTTTGTGGCGCCGGCGTGTTTTATGATGTTATTGAATTGTTCCTGGATGATGCGGTAGAGGGTCAGCTGTCCTTTTTCGTTGATCTCCATTCCCCTGCCTTCTTCGTATTTGAAATTGATGGAAAAGGGTTTTGCCACTCTTATTCTTTCGATGAGGGTATCGACGGCAGCGACCAGCCCTTCTTCCTTGAATTCGGGCGGGATCAGGGTCTGGGAGATCTTTCTTATTTCATTGATGCAGGTGTCGAGGAGATAAAGGCTTTGCTGTATCAGTTTGGGCCAGTCTTCGGCGTCCTCTTCCAGCAGAGAGACATACATTTTGATGATGGACAGCATCTGGTTGATATTGTCGTGGAGCTCTTTGCCTATTTCAGTCCTTTCCTTTTCCTGGCCTTCGATGGTGGCGCGGGCGAGCATTTTCTGGTGCCGGGCTCTTTCCTCGGCCAGCCGGCGTTCGGCTTCTATCTTTTCCCGGCGGTCCTTTGACTCCTGCAGCGCCCGGTTGATCTTGGGCACGATGGTAAAGAGTTTGTCTTTCGGGACGTAGTCGGTGACTCCGTTCTTGATCAGCTCGACCGCGTTCTCTTCCCCGATGGCGCCCGAGACGATGATAAAAGGTGTCTCCGGCATCACCTTTTGTTTGATCCGGAAGGCCGATGGCGCGTCGAATGACGGGAGGTTATAGTCGGCAAGGACTATATCCGGCTTAAATTTCAGCAGCGTCTTCTCAAATTCTTCTTTTGTCTGGACTACTTTGCTCTCATATTCGAACCGGTTCTTTTTCAGTTCGTATCTGAGCAGGTCGAGATCCATCGGATCGTGTTCAAGGATCAAAATTTTTACCATGACTTTCCAATTGTAGGTTTCATTAAATATAGTTAGGTACCTGATTCATCAGCAGCCAGTACAGTCCGAGGTCGGCCACGGCCTTCTGGAACCCTTCGAAGTCTACCGGTTTAACGATATAGCTGTTGACCCCCAGCTGGTAGCCTTCTACAATATCTTTTTCTTCCTTCGATGAGGTCAGCAGGACTACCGGAATGATCCTTGTCGTCGCGTTCTCCTTCAGCTGTCGCAACACTTCGATGCCATCCAGCTTTGGCATCTTTATGTCGAGCAATACCACTTTCGGGAAATCCGTTATGCTTCTTTTGCTGAAGGCGCCCCTGCAGAAGAAGAAATCGAGGGCTTCTTCCCCGTCCTTTAAGTGGAGAAGGGAATTGGCGATCCGGCTTTTCTGCAGGGCGCGGATGGTGAGCTCCGCGTCGTGGCGGTTGTCTTCTACGAGAATAATATCGGCAGTTTTTTTGTCCATGCTTTCTATTTTTCTTCAATTAAGATACGGGGAAGCGAGAAATAAAATGTTGCGCCTTTGCCGGGTGTCGCTTCTGCCCAGACCCGTCCACCGTGCCGGGCAATGACGCGCTGAACAATAGCCAGCCCGACGCCGGTGCCTTCGAATTCCTCGTCGCTGTGCAGGCGCTGAAAGACGCCGAACAGCTTGCCAGCATATTCCATATTGAAGCCCACTCCGTTGTCCCGCACAAAGTAGATGTATTCGCTGGTGGTGGTAAGGTTGGCGTTCTCCTCGCAGGTGGGGGAGGGTCCGGGGGCCGTGTTATTCTCCAGGCATCCGATGGTGACCCGGGGGGAAGCGGCTTTTCCGGAGTACTTCAGCGCGTTGGAGATCAGGTTGGTCCAGACCTGCCGAAGCAGGGCCCGGTCGGCATAGGCCGGGGGAAGCTCTTTTATATCAATCTTTGCGTGGTGGGTCATGGAGTCGTCCAGCTCGTTCAGGACCTCAGAGATCATCTCCCGCATATTTACCGGCGATCGTTGTATCTCCTTTCTTCCCATCCGGGAGAAGGCCAGGAGGTCGTCGATGAGCATGCCCATCCGTTTGGCGTTATAGCGGATATTGCTCAGCAGTCTCCGGCCTTCTTCATCCAGCGTCTGCTGAAAGTCCTCTTCCAGCATCTGTGAATAGCCGTTGAGCGCCCTGAGGGGGGCCCGCAGGTCATGGGAAACGGAATAAGAGAAGGATTCGAGCTCTTTATTGGCCTGATTCGCTGCCGACAGAGCCCTTTCCAGTTCGCGGTTGGTCTCTTCTATCTTCAGGGCGTTCTTTTGCAGGTCGGAGTTGAGGCTCATTATTTTTTCGGCTGCCCTTTTTTCCTGCGTTATATCTCTTTCTGTAATGGCAATGGATTGCAGGTTGTTACTGGTATCCAACAGTACGGAGGCGGAGAACAGCACGTCTATGATCTGTCCTTTTTTTGTAATGCGGGTGGTTTCCACTGACTGGACGGCTGACCCTTTCAGGATGTTATTCACTACCTGTTGGGCTTCGGCCAGGAGGTGTTCGGGCACAATATTCCAGATCTTCATTTTCAGCGCTTCATCTTCCGTGAACCCGTATATCGTTTCGGCGCCTTTGTTCCAGGAGATGATCCTTCCAGCGGCGTCGTGGAGATAGATGGCTTCGTTCGACTGTTTGACCACGGCGGCCAGGTAGCTCTTTATTTCCTCTGCTTCCTTAACGCCGGTGATGTCCCTGGCGTTGGCGAACCATCGCCCGTCCCTGCCGACGACATTCCAGTTGAGCAGCCTTATCGTCCTGTTCTTTGTCCAGACCCTTGTTTCAAATGAGAATTTTTCTTTCCTCTCCTGTCTTATTCTCTGTACGTTATCCTTGTCTTCCTCGTGCAGGTAGAACAGGAGGGAGCTGCCTTTTATTTCCTCCCGGGAGTAACCCAGGACGTCGTTGACCGAATTGTTCACCTCTTCGAATTTCAGTGTCCCGCCGTTGAGGGTGCATATGAGGTCTGCGGAATTATTGATGAGCAGGGCGTATTTTTCGAGGGCAATGTTCTTTTCGGCCAGTTCTTTTTGCTGGATGTATTGCTGCAGCAGGGCGGAGACCTTTGCCTCGGTAATGACGGGGTCGAGGGGTTTATACAGGTAGTCGATGGCCCCTTCTTCGAATCCTTTTACCACGGATTCGCGTTCTTTCTTTTCGGCAGATACGAAGATGATCGGCACGTCGCGGGTGCGCCGGTTGGTCTTTAGTATCTGGGCTACCTCGAATCCGTCCATCACCGGCATCTGTACATCGAGCAGGATGAGGTCGAGCTCTTTGTTCAGCGCGACCTTCAGCGCCTCCTTCCCGTTGGTGGCCCGTGTAAAGCCACGGTCGGACCTCGACAACATCTGTTCGAGAGAAAAGATGTTCCTGGTGTTGTCGTCAACGATAAGAATTTGTGCCTTTTTGTCTGAGGTCATTGGTGGATAAAGATTTAGTTCAGGTTTGTTTGATGTATATTTTTTCCCGCCGGTCCATTTCCGCGAACCTTGACTGCTTATCGGAAAACAGCAGGGATTCCTTGGCGCCCAGGGCAAGAATGCCGAAGGGGCAAAGGCTGTCATAGAACAGGCTGATGACCTTGTTCTGCAGGCTTTGGTTGAAATAGATCAATACATTCCGGCAGAGGATCAGCTGAAATTCGTTGAAAGACTGGTCCGTCGTCAGGTTGTGGACCGAGAAGACGATGTTCTGCCTGAGTGACCTGTCCAGCAATACTGCATCGTATTTGGCCAGGTAGTAGTCGGAGAAGCTGTGTTGTCCGCCGCTGCGGATGTAGTTGGCCGTATACGCCGCCATATAGGTCATAGGGAATATCCCTTCCCTGGCCTTCTGGAGTGACCGCTGGTTGATGTCCGTGGCATAAATGAGTGATCTTTCCAGCAGTCCTTCTTCCTTTAGCAAAATGGCGACCGAATAGACCTCTTCCCCTGTGGCGCAGCCTGCTATCCATATCTTCAGCAGCGGGTAGGTCGCCAGGCGCGTCCTTATCTTTTCCCGGAGGCTTTTATAGAAGAGGGGGTCCCTGAACATTTCGGTCACTGTGACCGACACTTCCTGCACGAACTGCTCGAACAGGCTGTCGTCGCGGAGAATGGCTCTGGCGAGGCGGTCGATGCTGTCGATCTTGCGGCTTTCCATGAACTGGTCGATGCGTCGTTGCATGGAGGCTTCCGAATACTCGGTAAAGTCGTATCCGTATACCAGCCGGATGGATTCCAGCAATCCCTGAAGTGATGTTTTTACTATCATGCTTTTATATCCGGGTTAAGCGCTTCTATCATAGTTGTGAGCAGGGTCGGCATGTCTACGGGTTTAGATACATAACCCGAGGCGCCGGCATGCAGGCATTTTTCCCTGTCGCCTTTCATGGCCTGGGCGGTGACGGCGATGATGGGTATATGCGGGGTTTTGCTGTTGCTTCTGATCTGCCTGATGGCCTCATATCCGTCCATATCGGGCATCATCATATCCATCAGGACGATGTCGATATCTTCGCGCTGGTCCAGGAGGCCGATGGCTTCCTGGCCGTTGAAGACCGTGTGCACCTTCATGTCCAGGCCGGTTGCTTCGAGGTAGCAGGACAGCGCGTACGTGTTGCGTACGTCGTCGTCGGCGATAAGGATGTGTTTGTCTTTCAGGATATCCTCCATTGAATTCGTGCTTTTATTTGTAAAGCCAGACCCGCATCAGCGACAGCAGCTGTTCTACGTTTACGGGTTTGGCGATATAGTCGGACATTCCGGCTTCCAGGCATTTCTCTCTGTCGCCCCTCATGGCTTTGGCGGTAAGTGCGACGATGGGTATTTTTATTCCTCTTGGCAGCTTGCGGATCTCCTTTGTTGCCTCGTATCCGTCCATGCCCGGCATCATCACGTCCATGAGGACCATGTCGATATCGGAGGTCTCTTTGAATAACCGTATGGCCGCCTCGCCGTTCTCGGCCGTAATGCATTTCATGTCTTCTTCTTCGAGGGCGTTGGTGAGGGAATAGATGTTGCGCATGTCGTCGTCTACGATCAGGATCTTTTTGTTCTTCAGGAGCTCGTCTGTCCGGTGCAGCTGGCGGATGATCTGCTGTTTTTCTTTGGGGAGGCGGGATTCGACGCGGTGTAAGAACAGGGTCGTTTCGTCCAGCAGCCTTTCCCGGGAGTTTGCCGTTTTCAGCACTACGGTGTTGGCTAATTTATTGAGCCGGGCTGTCTCCTCCCTGCTCAGGTCCCTGCCAGTATATACGATGATGGGTGTCCGCTGCAGCTGGCCGTTGTCCCTGATCCTTTCGAGAAGCTCGAAGCCGGTCATGTCGGGGAGGCCGAGGTCGATGATGATGCAGTCGAAGTTTTCCTGCTGGATCCTGGTAAACGCTTCCTGGCCGGTGTAGCTGGCGAAGCTCTTGACGTCGCCGTTGCCGATGAGCTCGCTGATGGCCTTGTTCTGGAGCTTGTTGTCCTCCACGATCAGGAGCTTTTTTAGCGGCCTGTTGGTAAACTCTTCCATTCTTGCGAAGACGGCCCGGAGGTCATCCGTGGAGATCGGCTTTTTAATGAAGTCAAAGGCGCCGAGGTCCAGGCCTTCTTTTCGCCGGTCGTATCCGGAGAATATCTGTACGGGGATATGCCGGAGGGTCGGGTCATTTTTCAGCTGTCTGAGGACGTCGGCTCCGTCCATGACGGGCAACTTCATATCGAGGAGGATGGCGTCGGGCTTGTAGTGTCTTGCGAGGCTCAGGCCGGCATTGCCCAACTGGGCCACGATGCCCTTGCATCCTCTTTCCCTGGCAAATTCCAGCAGGATCTTTGCGAACTCGGTGTCGTCTTCAACGATGAGGACTACTCTGTCATTATCCAGGATCGCATCTCTGTCATCCTTGATGTCTGACGCGGGGGGAAGGAAGGGTTCGCTGGTTGCCGCGGTGTGGGTATCCATGGGAGTCGATCGTATGCTCTTTTCGGATAGTGGGGGAAGGGTTGCGTCGAAGCGGAGGGGGGTCCGAAGGGTGAAGACGCTGCCTTTGCCTTCCTCGCTGTGCAGGCGGATATCTCCGCCCAGCGCGTGAGCCAGCTCGCGGCTGATGGATAGTCCCAGGCCTGTACCGCCATATTTCCGTTTGGTCGAGCCGTCTGCCTGCTGGAAGGCTTCGAATATGATATCCCGTTTGTCTTCGGGTATCCCGATGCCCGTGTCTGTAACGGAGAAGGTCAACATGGGAGCGGATTGCCGGGGTCCGCGGGATTTGGATGCAGGTGGCGGTGACGTAATGCCGATGTCCAGGCTGACCTTGCCGTGGCTGCCGGTGAACTTGAATGCGTTGGACAGCAGATTCCGCAATATCTGTTCGAGCCGCTGCTTGTCCGTGGAAAGGGCATGTCCCGCCAGGCTTTCGTAGTCGAGGTTGATCGAGAAGTCGATGCCTTTGTCTTTTGCGACCTCTCTGAACATGGACATCATCCGCGTCCTGAGCTCTTCGGGATCGAATTCGCTGACCTCCATTTCCATTTTTCCTGACTCTACCTTGGAAAGGTCGAGTATCTCGTTGATGAGGTTCAGCAGGTCGGTGCCGCTGCTGCGGATATTTTTGGCGTAGTCCATTTCCTTTTCGCCGAGTACGCCGTTCTTGTTCTCTGTCAGCAGTTGAGCGAGAATGAGGATGCTATTGAGCGGGGTCCGCAGCTCGTGGGACATATTGGCGAGAAATTCCGATTTGTATTTGCTGGTCAGCTCCAGCTGACGTGCCTTGGTCTCCACTTCCAGCTTGGCTGATTCGAGTCTGTCCTTCTGTATCTCCAGGAGGCCGGCTTTTTCTTCGAGCTCGGCGTTGGTCTGCTGCAACTGTCGCTGCTGGGCTTCGAGCTCTACCTGGGAGGTTTCCAGCAGGAGGTTCTTCTCCTTCATCTGGTCGTTCAGCTGCCTTAGCTCTTCCTGTTGCACCTCGAGCTCTTCGGCCAGTTCGGTCAGTTCCTGCGCCTGTTTTCTGGCCAGTGTGACGTCGGTGGCTATTTTCAGGATCTTATAGGGCTTGCCCTGGGTGTCGAGGATGGGATTATAGTTGCCTTTGATCCATATGGGCTCGCCGTTGCTGGCGATCCGTTTGAACTCGCCCTGCTGGAACTCGCCTTTCCTGAGGGCCTGCCAGAATGCGGCATATTCAGGGGTCTTTTCGTAGCCTTTTTCCACGAAGATGCTATGATGCCGGCCGACGACTTCGTTTTCTGTATAGCCGAGGAGGTCGAGGAAGTTCTTGTTCGCCTTCAGGATGGTGCCGTCCATATTTAATTCGACGGCGAGGTTCGACTTGTAGATCGCGTCCGTAATGGCGTCAATTTCTATCTGTTGTCGTTTGCTCCGGGTGATGTCTGTTGCTATCTTCAGTACCCGGCTTGTTTTTCCCGATGCGTCGATGATGGGATTATAGTTGCCCTGCAGCCAGATATGGTCGCCATTCCTGGTGACTCGTTTGAATTCGCCGCTCTGGAATTCGCCTCTCTTCAGGCTTTTCCAGAATTCCTTGTACTCTTTTTTGTTTTCGTATCCTTTTTCGACCAGCAGGCTGTGGTGGCGGCCGACGAGCTCGTTCTCCTGGTAACCCACGAGGTCGAGGAAGGGTTGGTTGGCGCCGAGGATGACGCCGTCGAGGTCGAACTCGATGGTAGCATTTGACCGGTTGATGGCCGTGATACGGCTGTTCAGCTCCTTCTCTTTTCCGTCGAGCTGGCGGACGAGGTCTTCGAGGTCTTTTTTGGCCAGGAGCGAACTGACGGCGATGGCTATCGGTTCAGAAATTTCTTCCAGGAGTCGTGTATGCAGGGGGGTAAACTCACCGAATTTTCCCAGCTCGATGACGGCGAGGACCCTGTTCTCGAATGAGGCAGGCAGGATGGCGATCGCCTGTGGTGTCAGTCGGCCCAGGGATGATTCAATATGGAAATAGTTGTTGGGGACTGTGGTGATAAGCTTCAGCTTTCTTTCTGCTGCGGTCTGTCCGACGAGGCCTTCGCCTGGCCGGAAGGAGCCGGTTGTCGCTCCTTTTACCCCATATGCGTATTGGAGGCAATAGGCATCCTTTTCCAGAGTGTAGAAGGCGCCCAGCTGTGCGTCGCAGGCGGAGGCGAGGTAGTCGACGATGTTCCTGGATACTTCCTGCAGGGTCCTGTCGCCCCTGAGCTTGTCGCTCAGGGTATTTCTGTTGGACTGCAGCCAGATCCTCTCGGCGTGCTCGTCCGAGACCTTTTTCAGGCTGTCCTGCATTTGTCTGAGTGCGAGGCTTAGTTCATCTGTTTGGGTTTCCATGAGAATCGCAATTAAGTTACCGATAGAGGCGATGTGGAAGGGCCTGGGGTTTACTTATTTGCGACAGGTAGAGGGTAATGGCTGACTTAACATTACTAATATACGATTTATTACTGAAATACAATTTTATAGTGGGCTGGGTTTCGGTTCGCCGCTGGGGGACGCCGGGGAAGGTGATGTCGCTGGAGGGCGCAGGGGAGGGTGATGCGGGGTGGACCGCCGGAGTGACGCCGCCGGATTTGGTGTACCTTGCGGTCATGAATTTGATTCAGCTGAGGGTGGTCGACTCCCGGGTGGAGGCAACCGATACTGTGACTATAGTTCTGGAGCCAGTTGATGGCGGAGTGCTGGAGTATCGGGCGGGGCAGTTCCTGACCTTTTTGTTCGTTCTTAACGGCCGTGAGCTTCGGCGGTCCTATTCTTTTTCTTCCACGCCGGGTATCGACCGGCTGCCGTCCGTCACCGTCAAGCGGGTAGTGAATGGAGAGGTATCGCGTTATCTGATCGATCATTTAAAAGTGGGGGATATTGTCACCTGCCTGCCTCCGTCGGGGAAGTTCCTGCTGGAAGAGGGGGAGCGGACGCAGGTGTTTGTTGCTGCGGGCAGCGGCATGACGCCGGTGTATAGCCTGATCAGGGAGGCGTTGTATCATCGGCCTGCCGGGAAGGTAGTGCTGATCACGCAGAACCGGGATTCGCGGAGTGTGCTCTTCCGGAGTTCTCTCGAGGAGCTCGTGAGGCTGTTCCCGTCACGTTTGCGGTGGCTGAGCTTGTTGAGTGCCCCTGGCAAGGCGGGGACGAGTTTGGAGGGAGGACATGCCGGGGTTGCGCGTCTCAATAACGCATTATTGGTCGAGCTGCTGGATTCGATGAAGATATGGAGTAGTGACAGCAGGGCTTTCTTCTATCTCTGCGGACCGCCGGGCTTTATGCGGATGGCTGTATTTACGCTGCGATTGCTGGGGGTTCCGGACCAGGAGATAAAGCGGGAGAATTTTGTTGTCGAATATGTTCCGCCGCCGCCGGTGCTGCGGGATACGAGTCCCAGGGAGGTGGTGTTGCATGCAGAAGGGAAGGTGATGCGGTTTAAGACGCACTGGCCATCGACCATTCTTCAGTCGGCGCTGGACAATGGCATAGCGCTGCCCTATAGCTGTAAGGGCGGGAGGTGCGGGACGTGCGCGGCGCGTTGCATCAGCGGGAAGGTTCGGATGAGCATCAACGATGTTCTGATGGAGAGGGACCTGGCAGAGGGGCTCGTGCTTACCTGTGTGGGGTATGCGGAGACCGACGTGGAGCTGGTATTAGAATGAAGTCCGCCGGATCGCGGGTTGTGACGCGGGTTGTGACGCGGCCCTGGCGGGGGTGGTGACGCGGTTTCCTATCGGGTGGTTTTTCCGGCATTTTTCTCTTAACTTGGAGGAATGCAGACCAGCGTATTCAAGGCGGAAGGCCGGATCAACAGGGTCAGAAAGAACCTGAAGCTTGGGATGGCCCTGGCCTGGCATGCCTCTCCCCGGCTGCTGATCCGGTATACGCTGCTTGGGATGTTCAATGCCGTTATGCCGCCAATAAGCGTGTATCTGAGTGCTCAACTCGTCAATAAGATAGCAGATGCGCGGCTGCATTCCACTTCTTTCCACGATATACTGCCGATCATCATCGGGCTCTGGGTCACGATCGTCATTCAGCGATCGGTGGGCGCCTATGTTGGCTATGGCCGGAATCTATATGTTCGCCGGGTCGAGCTGGAGGCGGAGCGCCGGCTGCTGGCCAAGGCGGCAAAGATCGACATGGGGCATTTTGACAATTCGGACTGGTATGACCGGCTTGCGCGTGCGAAGAGGGATGTCTCCTGGCGGCCCGGTGATCTGACCTGGTCGGTCCTGGGGCTGTCGGGCAATATCGTGACGATCGTCCTGATGGCGGGATTGCTGGCGAGCCTGCACTATCTGCTGGTGATCTTTGCGCTGTCGGCTTCCTTATTCTCGCTGGTCATCGAAAGCCGGGTTACATCCAGGCTATACAAATACTTTTATAAGGAGACATCCGAAGAGCGGGAGCGGCAGTATATCGGCGACATGTTCACCCAGTCGCGGACGATCAAGGAGATCAGGGCCTTTGTACTGGGAGATTATCTCCTCGGGCGGCATCGTAAGCTTTCCGAGGACCTTTTCAAGCAGCGGGAGCTCATGTATCGCAGCGGCAGCCGTATATCCATGCTCAGCGGTATCGTGGCGGGGACCGTATTGGGGCTGGCCTATGTGTTCGTCGCCTATCGGGGAGTAGCGGGTTTGATCGATCCGGGAGGGGTGGTGCTGGTGATCGGGGCGTTTACCGCTGTGTCGGGGACGCTTGGGCAGATCACGAGCACTTTTGTGGCGGTGGACCAGCACACAACTTTTTTGGATGACTACTTTTCTTTTCTGGCGATCGGGCCACTGTTGGCGGTGCCGGAGAAGCCATCGGTCGTTCCGCCGGGCACGATCGACGGCATCGAATTCGACCATGTGGGTTTTTCCTATCCGGGAGGGGTAGGGTCGGCCGTGAGAGATCTTAGTCTTACCATACGGAAAGGCGAGCTGATCGCGCTGGTGGGCGAGAATGGCGCGGGCAAGAGTACGCTGGTCAAGCTGCTGCTGCGTTTTTATGACATACAGGAAGGCGCGATCCGGGTTGGGGGCATAGATATCAGGGATATGGATCCTGAGGTGCTTCGGAGCCGCATCGGGGTGTTATTCCAGGACTATGCGACCTATGAGCTTTCCGTGAAGGAAAATATTGTGATGGGCTGGCCGTATGGGGATGTCGAGGAGGGACGGATAGCCAAGGCGCTGAAAGATTCGCGTAGCGAGTGGCTGATCCGGAAGATGCCGAACGGGCTGGAATCGAAGGTCGGGAGACTATTCGAGGGTGGTCATGATCTTTCGGGTGGCGAGTGGCAGCGGCTGGCGCTTGCGCGTATCATGTACCGCGATGCCGATATCTGGATACTGGATGAGCCGACGTCGGCGCTTGACCCCGAGGCCGAGGCGGCGATATTTGCAGAGCTGAAGGAGAATCTGAGGGGGCGCATTGGGATCGTGATCTCGCACCGATTCTCAACCGTCCGGATCGCGGACCGGATAGCGGTGATCAGCGACGGGCGGATCGCCGAGATCGGCAGTCATGAAGAGTTGCTGGAGGCAGGGAACCGATATGCGGAGCTGTTCGAGCTGCAGGCGGCGGGATACAGGTGAGGATCACGGGAGGGCCCTGGGGAGAGTAGCTGCTACTGATCGACTGGTATATGGGTGCCGTAGCTGCAGGGGAGAAAGCTGTCGTTCTGTCGTATAAAGGTGCAGGTATCGTTGATGGCAGCGGCCTGGCAGAGGTAGTCGATGCCAAGCTGACCCGCGGGCTGATATCGGGAGCCGTCGAAATAGTATTGGGGAAGGTCTGTGCAGGGTTGTTTTTGTTCGCGGATGGCGAAGGCTCCTGTGGCGGCAACGACGACAGCCACGGAGGAGAGGATAAGTTTGAGTCTTTTCATGACAAAAAAATTACAGGAATTCACCGCAGCGGTGCTACAGTGAAAAAAAGAGCCCTGAGGGGCTCTTGTATTGGGGGCTGCCGGTATGTGATGTGTGGGCGGCCGGTATGTTATGTGGGTGACTGGTATGTTACGTAGGTGACTGGTATGTTACGTAGGTGACCGGTGTGTTACGTAGGTGACCGGTGTGTCAGGTGGGTGACTGGTGTGTTGTGTGGGTGACCGTGAGGTTCGGCTGGTTATCGTCCGTTTGAGCGGAGGATGGTCATTTCTTTTTTGTCCTGGTCGTCATAGGTCTTTTTGACGATGTAGTGCCACTGGCGTTCGGACACGTCGACGAAGAAGATGTCGCCAGTCTTGTGATTTTTGACGCCGTCCTGAAATTCTTTGGGCATCATTTCTTCGCCGAAGAACCAGCCGGTATCGCCGTGGGTGGTATTGCCGTCCATGGTATATTGGTCGGACAGCTGGTCCCAGGGGGTACCGGAGCTGGCCTTTTGTACGATCAGCTTCTTAAGGCTGTCGATCTGGGTGTTGGAAAGGGTAGAGCCGTCGAGGAAGATATAGCTTGCGCGGTAGGCGATGGTCTCTGTTGCGTCGAGGACTTTATAGGTCACGTAGCCGACGGAGAAGACATCGCCCTTGTTCTGGCGGAGCAGGCGTTTGGCGATGGTGGTGGAGTCTTTGCCGGAGGCTACGTTGAAGATGATGGGTTTGAGAGCGGGATTGGCGGCGATGTACTGTTGCGCCTGGTCCATGGTCGTGATCTTCTGGAATTTTTCATTAACCGTCTGTTGTGCAAATACGGATGCTGAAAGTAGCAGCAACAGGCCTGTGAGACTGTGTTTCATTTTTTTACACTTTTACTTTTGTGAAGGTAGTAAATACTGCGATGGTTCGTTCATTTTAGTGGGGGGTAGCCGTGGGCATGGTGACCAGGCGGTATTCGGGGAGGGGTATATGTTCCGGTTCGCGGCTGCCCGGGTATTGATACAGGACCGTATACTGGTGGGTTTCGGGGTGGTAGACCACGATTGTTGCAGAACCTGCCGGCTTATTGGTTGTGTCCAATACAATGACCTGTTGACCGGGTGAAAATTTCATATTCCTGAAGATACAAAATGAACCGGATTTTTCCTTTTGGAGAGGGGTTGTTAAATAAAATTAACAATGGCGGAGACGGGTTGACCTGAGATCAGGGTGGAGGAATTGAATGACCAGAGTCTGGACAGGATCGTGACAGAAGTAAAGGATTGGGATTCGAAGAAGCAGGTGGCGTAGAAGGAGTATATTTGTCCAATGCCATCAAAGAAGTCTTCTGCAAAGGCCGCCAGCAAGGCGGCGACCGCCAGGATCGCTGTGGCGGGGGCCGGGGCCAAGCCGGCTGCCGGTCATTTTTCCAAAGTAAAGGTTGAGGTGGGGAAGGGCCGGGGGTCCCGGGGGGCTGCTCGCGCGGGTGTTGAGGCGACTGCTCGCGATGTTGCGGGTGGTGCTCGTGCGGGTGGTGAGGCGGCTGCGGTGGGCGAGGCCCGGCGGCGGTTCACGGGGAGGATATTGGTCCGGCTGAGGCCGGGGTTAAGCAAGGCGGTTCTCGGGCAGAAAATAAAGACGAGGTCGTTGAAGCTGGTGTCTTTGCGAGAGCCGGGTTCTGACATATTGAAGGTGCTGGAGCAGGCGGACGGCGTCGTATTCGAGCGATTAGGGGTGGCTGTGATCAATGAGAATGCGGCGGGAAAGGTCAGGCAGCTGCTGGCGTTGAGGGATAGTCCGTTCTTATCGAGCGAGCCCGAGCGTTGTCTTTACAAGCAGGCGGGAGCTCGGTCTTTGAAGAACAGCACTACTGCGACCTGGGGTATCCATGCGATCAATGTGCGCAATTGTCCCTATACGGGGAAAGACGTAAAAATGGCGGTGCTTGATACAGGTTTTGACTTTACCCATCCGGATTTTGCGGGCAGGGTGATCCATCGGAAATCGTTTGTGGGCAGACAGGCCAAGGACCGGGAGGGGCATGGCACTTTTTGTGTAGGTATCGCCGGTGGAGGCAGGAAGGGTAAGGCGGGTCCCCGTTATGGCGTCGCTTCGGGGGCGCAGCTATACGTGGGGAAGATACTGGACGATGCCGGAGAAGGTTCGGATGCGACAGCGCTGGCGGGCATCGAGTGGGCGCTGGAGAAGGGATGTCATGTCATTTCCATGTCCTTTGGCGCGGCCGTGATGCCGGGGGACGGATTTTCCGAGATATTCGAAGACGTAGCGCAGACGGCAATGGCCAATAATTGCCTGCTGATCGCCGCCACCGGGAATGAGAGCGACCGGGAAGAAGGGATAGTGGCCTTGATCAACCACCCTGCCAACTGTCCTTCTGTGATGGCGGTGGCGGCGCTGACGGAGTCGTTAAAAGTGGCCAACTATTCCTGTGCGGGGATGCGGAAGGTGAAGACCGCGGTTGCCCGCGGCGGTGTCAGGGCTGCTGGTGAGGTGAATATTGCGGCGCCGGGGGATAATATACTAAGCGCCAGCATGGGCGGGGGGCACGATGAGGAATCAGGGACCTCGATGGCGACGCCTTTTGTTGCGGGGGTTGTGGCCTTGTTGTGGGAGCAGTATCCGAACGCTAGTGCGGGGGAGATATGGGATAAGGTGATCAAGGGGGTGGAATTGCTGGGGCAGCCGAAGGTAGATGTTGGGGCGGGGTTGGTGTATGTGAGGTAGGGGCCGTCGCCGCGAATCGAAAAATTGTATATTTGAGTAATGGAATTTATTGCCAGAGTAGAAGATAGCCAGAAGCCGAATATCCAGGAGATCGCCCAGTCTATGACGAAGATGGGCATCCAGGTAAGACGGATCATGCGGATCACGGGGACTATCTCCGGGTCCAGTGGCTCTTTATCTCTTTCCCAGGTAAAGATCAAGGGGATCAAGTCCGTTGAAGAGAATCGACGGATGAAGGCGGATTAACGAACGATCCGGATTAGTCCAGCAGATGGCTCACGTCTGATGAACATTAAAAATAGCTAAGCGTATTTTTTTCTTTCCCTCCCATATGCATTTCATCAATGATGGAAATGCGCAAATCCTTAAAAAAGTATTCTCCGTCGCTCTTCTTTAGCGGGGCCTTGAATCTTGATAATTCTTTGGCAACGAAGTCGAGGTCGTCGTCGAAGGGCTGGCCGGCATACCGCTCATGGAAGAGAGTTTGGATCTTTGGATAAGTATTTAGACATTTGTCTAAATATCTAAATAATGACGTTGAACCTGGTCTTCAAGGCGTTGAACGATCAAACGCGGAGGGATATACTGGAGCTGCTCCGGAAGAAGGAGATGACGGCGGGGGAGATCGCGGAACAGTTCAGCATCAGCGCCCCGAGCATTTCGCATCACCTGGAGATACTGAAGCGCGCGCAGCTGATCGAAGCGGAGAAGAGGGGGCAGTTCATTATCTACAGCCTGAACACGACGGTGCTGGATGATATGATCGGCTGGGCCATGCGGCTTGGGGCGTCTTCGGGGAAAAAATGAATTTTAACTATTATCAATATGAAAAAGAGAACTATTCTTCTTCAGGTCGTCCTGGTGCTGGCGCCCATAATCTATCTGGCAGTCATCTGGAACAGCCTTCCGGCCCGTGTGCCATTGCATTTTAATGCAGAGATGGTGGCAAACGATTATGGCAGCAAGTGGAGCGTGGCGACGATGTTGTTCTTTTTTGCGGTGCTGGCCATCGGGACCTCGCTGCTGGTCCTGAACGTTGACAAGATCGATCCGAAACAAAGGAATAAGCCGCTGGGCAAGGGAATGGTGATGGCGTCGTGGGCAATCGTTGTTGTTATGACAGGCGTCGGGTTCCTGATCGTTTATACCATTGCGAACTATATCGAAGGACATAAAAACCATTTGTCGAAGCTATTCTTCCCAATGATCTGCCTGGTATTCGTCGTGCTGGGCAATTATATGAACAACGTGAAGCCCAATTTCTTTTTTGGCATCCGTACGCCGTGGACCCTGTCGGATGACGACAACTGGCGGAAGACGCATCATCTGGGGTCAAGGCTGTGGTTCTTTGGCGGCCTCATAATGCTTGCGCTGACCCTGGCGTTACCCGAAGTCAGCGCAAGTTTTGTTATTCTTGTGGGGGGATTCGTTCTCGCGGTCATCCCTATCATCTATTCCTACAGGCTGTTTCGCAGCAAACAGCGGGGCCAGCCCTAGAAAATATATCTCAGCCCAAACTGCATCTGCCAGCGGCTGGGCAGCTCGGGGCTGCTGATAAAGGTGCTTTTTAGCGAAGGATCGAATGTATATTGCGGGCTATTGCCGTTGTAATCGACCGTCAACGGCTGGTAATAGCTGGCGGTCGACGCATATTTCCGCACGCCCCAGTTGCTGTTGATCAGGTTGCCCAGGTTCACGATGTCGAAGCTCAGCTGGATCGTGTGGTAGGTGGTCTTGCTGATCCTGATCTTATAGTCCTGGAGGATGCGCATGTCGATCTGGCTGAACCAGGGGGTCTGCCCACCGTTCTTTTCCGTATACCGTCCGCGGCGGCTGCTCAAATACTTATCCTGACCGATGAAGGCCTTGAAAGCAGCCTGCTGTGCGGCCGCAGACTGGAATATGCCGTTGGCATCCGTAAAGCCTTTGAAGGTCATGGCGTTTATCTCTCCATCGGTGGGAACATACAGGAGGTCGTTGAGCGTGGAGCCATCGTTGTTGATATCACCGTTATAGGTATACGAGAAGCGGTTGCCTGAGGTCCAGGACCCGAAGAGGGAGATCGTCGTTCCCCATACCTTGTCCTGGCCATAGTTGAAGCGTTTGGTGCCGGCTACGAGGAAACGGTGAGTGTTGCCGTATAACGAATTTGATACTACGGCCTTGTTGGCGTTGCCTACGACCTGGTTGCGATCGAAGGCGTCGCTGGATATCTCGGCGGATACCGAGCTTGCTTCTTTAGACACGAGATAATTGTATCCGAACATCGCATAGAAACCTCTGGGGAAGGTATGCTGCGCCTGGAAGGTGGCGTTAAAGCCGTGACCGAGGTTGGTATTGGTAAAGACATATGCCGCAGTATCACCCTTGTCGCCCGCGAGGTAGACGGCCCTGGTGTCGCCCGTCCCGGAGTTCAGCGTGCCGCGGGGCGTGCCGAGCTGATAGTTTCTGACCATCATCGCATGGACATCCTTTGTGTAAGCCAGGTCGACGGTGAAGAGCGTTCCCCAGGGGGCTTTCAGGTCCGCGCCTAAATTGCTCCTCCAGACTTGTGGCCATTTGAAGTCGCGGGCCGTGACACAATAGAAGCCTGAGGTGGGGTTGCCGATCTGGTTGCCGACCCATACGAAGGGGAAGCGACCCGTGAAGAGGCCCGAGCCGCCGCGGATGATCAGCGACTTGTCGCCATTGACGTCGAAGTTGAACCCGATCCTGGGTGAGAAGAGGGGGGTAGCCTTGGGAAAGCGGGTGTTGTCGAGGTCCTTTCCGACTCCGTTGCGGACTGTGTCGCCGTTCTCGTTGAATAAGGTCATCGGATCGTTGTTGGCAAGGGTGGGGCTGCCGGTGACATAGGAACCCTTGTATGTGCCGTCAGGGTTTTGGTTGGGAGCCTTGTAGCTGGAGTTATAGTATTGCGGTACGTCCATCCGCAGGCCATAGGTGAGCCGAAAACGGTTGGTGATCAGCCATTCATCCTGTATATAAGCCCCGATCTGTCCGACCGTGAGGTAGTACCAGGTATACTGACCAGCTTTTGCGACGTTGCGGGCGTAGTTGACATCGACGTCCAGCGGATAGGCTCCGAACACATAGTTGCCGCCGACGGGTACGCTGTCTTTGAAGGTCTGGATATCGGCGTCGGAGAAGATGGCCGGTCCATAGCCGGTCAGGTTGAAGGAGTTGGCGAACTTGAAGGATTCGAAGGAGGCGCCCGCCGTGAGTGTATGCTTGTTGAGGAAGATGTTAAAGTTGTCGGTGACCTGGAAGGCGTCCTGGTTGAGGATATTGTTGATAGAGAAGGGCTCGTGGCCCGCTATGATATAGCGTTCCTGGTTCTTGTCGATGTTGATCACCGGGAAGGGAGCGGAGAAGGGTTCGCGGTGGTCGCGGAAGGTGGTATATACCAGCCGGAGCTTGTTGGCGTATTTGCTGCTGAAGTTCGATTTCAGCTCGAGGTTGAAGGACTCCAGCTTGTTGACGATCTTGTAGCCTGAATTTCGGAACTGCAGGGTATAGTAGTCGGGGCCGCGGCGGCCGATCGCGCTGGGGTGGGCGGGTTTGTCAAGGCTTGCGTCCAGACCGTTGTAGATAAAGGTCAGCTTGTGGACGTTGTCAATGTTCCAGTCCAGTTTGGCCAGCCACTTGTAGTTCTTTTGGTTGAATGTAAATCCCTGGTAGGGGCCGGTGTCGTAGTTGAAGCGCTGCTTGAGGATGGAACTGACCGCGTCGAGGTCGGTTTTTAGAACGCGGGAAGTGTTGGAAGCGCCGATGTTATCGGGTGTCTGGGCAACGTAGCTGGTCGCTTCGTCCTTGCGCTGCTCGGTCTCGAAGTTGACGAAGTAGAAGAGCTTGTCCTTAATGAGCGGGCCACCGAAGGCGAAGCCGGTCTGCAGGTGGTTGAGAGAAGGCACGACTAATTTGCTGTGCGAGACCCTGCCGCCGGTGAGGGCGTCGTTGCGGTAAAAACCGAATATCGTTCCATAAAACTTATTGGTCCCCGATTTTGTGACCGTGTTGACGCCGGCGCCGGTGAAACCCGCCTGTGTGACGTCATAAGGAGCGATATTGACCTGGATCTGGTCGATGGCGTCGAGGGAAATGGGCTGGGCATTGGTCTGGCCGCCGGGTGTGGGGGCGTCGAGACCGAAGGGGTTGTTGAAGACGGCGCCGTCGAGGGAGAAGTTGTTGTATTGACCGTTGCGTCCGGCGAAGGACAGTCCATTATAAGTAGGGGAGGCGGAGGGGGTAAGGCGCAGGTAATCATCGGCCGAGCGGGCGATGGTCGGGAGGTCCCGGATGAGGCGGCTGCTGATATTGGTAGAGGCTCCTGTCTTCTTATTGTCGAAGCCCCTGGCATTGGCGGTGACCGTGACGCCGGAAAGCTCCTGCGCTTTTTGGGTGAGGGTGATATCGACGGAGTTGTTCTGGCCCAGCTCGAGGTAGATATTATTCGGGCCGGCGGGTTCGAGGTTGACGTAAGAGGCTACGACGCTGTAGGGGCCGCCGACGCGCAGGTTGGGAACGGTAAAATGCCCGTCCTGCCGTGCCACTACGGTCAGCCTTATCCCTGCTTCGGGGAAGCTGACGGTCACGGTGGCGCCGCCCAGGGCTTCGCCTTTGGCGTTCCTGATGAAGCCGCTGAGTGTGGCTGTCGTGACCTGGCTGTACAATTGATTGAATGATAAAAGGAAGAGAAGGAAAAGCAGAGCACGTCCTATCGATAAGGCGGAATTTCTCATTGCAGATGGTGTTTTGGTTAAGACCGATGATTAATATAGTGCTTACTAAATTTATTAATAAATTTTCATATAACCGCAAGCCGTCTTGCGGTGTGGATAAGTGGTTACTTTTAGCTATCCAATTATTTCAATTTTTGAATGGGGAAATTAGTTATTTTCCATTGGTTGGTTTTGGCGCGAGTATGCGCCGGGTTAGGCTTTGGTAGTTGTATTTTTTAAAAAACTTACCTTATGGCCACACCTATCTTACCTTTTAACGGACGACCGATCGGCTCCGTTATCGATCTTATCGACTATCTTTCTTCGCTGTCCGGGCTGAAGTTTTCCCCGGATCTCAGGGATCATCTTTTCTCCGTTGTCCGCAGCAGGTCCGTTAAGAAGCTGGAATTCCTGTTAGAAGAAGGGGAGGTCTCCCGCCACATTTTTTTTATCCGGAGGGGTATACTGCGTTGTTTTTACCGGCATGAGGACGGCACCGAGGTGACTGCCTGGCTATTGCGGGAGCCGAATGTTGTTGTTGCGGTGAATAGTTTTTACAAGCAGAAGCAGAGCTTTGAGATTATCCAGGCGATGGTGGATACCGATGTCTACTTTATTTCCTTTGAAGAGCTGGAGGCAATTTATAAGCAGTTTCCGGAGTTCGAGCGGGTGGGGCGGCTGCTCACGATCGAATACCTTATTTTCTGGAGCATGCAGCTGTTCAATTTGCGGATGCATAGTGCAGAGGAGCGATTTGATTTATGGTATAAGGACGATGGGGATATGCTGATGTATGTGCAGCAGAAAATGGTGGCTTCCTATCTGAATATGGAGCCGGAAACGTTTTCGAGGATCAGGAAACGGTACGCTAAATGATCTATGTCATTTAGTTTTTAGTTTGGTTGTAGAATGATTTGGGGTTCGAACGAAGCGATCTAAATTAGCTCTAATAAAACCTTATTGTATGAAAAGAGTAATTTTTACAGCTGTTGTTCTGATCTTCGTTTGTTCCTGCAGGAAAGAGATTCGCGTTGCTGCGCCTGATGTCTATTTGCCGTCGGTGCTGGCGCATCTCAGGGACAGTCTTGGTTCCGGGTATAATACATTGGATACGGACCGGATATTTACTGGTGGGCCTCGTCTGCTGCGGATCGGGTATCGGGGAAAGCCGATCGCTTCGGATTTTTTGTTGGTGAGGACGGATTCGATGGGGAATGTTTTGAGGGGACAGGTGGTGCATCTGAGCCTCGATGGGCTTTCAGGGAGTGTTGAGACCCGTTCGTTCTCGGGGAAGGTGGTGATGAGTTCGGGTATTGATCGAGGTGTTATTACTGGTTTGCATGTTCAGCACGGGGTATCTCGGACCATTGTGGAGGGGAAGACGGTGACGACGCTGCCGGCGCCGGATGCGGATTGGCTGCCGGAGGTTGTAGTGGTGGGGTATGGTGGGGGATCGGCGGGGACGCCTTATATGGCGTTCGATGGGTTGATGGGGGTATCGAGTGGGAGTATTATTGGTTCTGGGGGTTCGGGTTCTTCGGGCTCGTCGGGCTCGTCGGATGGGGGTGGTGGGGCTTCGGGCTCCGCTGGTGGGGGTGCGCCGGGGACGGGTGGTGGGGCTCCGGGTTCTGGTGGGTCTGGGTCTGGGTCCGGGGGGACTACGACTTATAGTCCGGTGCAGCCGGTGTTTGCGCCGATCGGGAGGCTTGGGGTGAGAGCGGGTGGGGAGATTGAGGTGGAGGGGGAGTATATTTATAGTATACCTACGGTGGATGTGAGGAAATTGTTTAAGTGTTTTGATTTGGTGCCGGATGAGGGGGCAACGTATAGTGTACAGTTGTGCGTGGATTTGCCTGTGAACAGCGAGCCGAATATGTCTATGAATTTTTCGGGTGCAATTAACGCGGGACATACATTCTTAGTAGTGGCTAAATCTGGAAGTGGTTTGAGTGTGAGTCAATCTTTTGGGTATTACCCACAAACAGCCCCTTCGGCATGGAATCCATTTTCTCCAATTCCCTCAGCTATTAAGGACAATAAAGGTCAGGAAATTAATGCCAGTATAATTATGCTCATCAATTCTGAGCAGTTTAAGGCTATTGGATCGGCGGCAATTAATTTGAGTGCTCAGCCTTATATGTTGGATAAATCTAATTGCACGAATTACGCCTTGAATGTATTTAATGCTGCTAGAACTATACCGTTAGCTGTGGAACCTTACATCCTCGTGCAGTCCGGAATAGCAATTGGAAATGGAATGTCGTCTGCTCCAATAACGGCGACTATTAATAATTCACCTCAAAAGTTGTATGAAAAACTTTCGACTATGAAAACAAATGGAGACCCCGAAGCGACAAATATACAAATGGATTTGTCTCATAATACTAAAGCGCCAATTAGCCATGGAGAATGTAATTAAAAAACTATGAAAAAGATTTTGCCAATATTCTTGGTGTTGTTTTTTGGAATAATTGTAAACAATATTCCTCCCATTCGATGGCTTTATGGTAAATACGATTGTCAATTTAGTAATAGAGATGGCTCATTTACGTTTGCTGAAGTTAATTTTAAAGGAGCCAATTTTCAATTGGGTAGGGAAGTCTTTGAAGAATTTAAAAAACGCAACCTCGGCGATACCACACTATACCGGCTCTGCCCGAAAAATATTTTGCACTTCTGGGACTATGGCCAGTATTTGTTTTCGGAGAAATACCGCATACCATACAAGCCGTGGGCGGAGATTGATGCGAGACGGGGGCCTATAACAAATAAGTCGGGTTTTCAGGATTTTTAATTGAATTATTCCACGAAAGAGTTTTTTTTCTCGGGTTGGCCCGGGATGGGGAACTGTTGTCTTAATTGTTTACTTATAAAATGATTGGTTTATGAAAAATAATTTTTACTTCTTCCGCATGATGCGGATGAGACAGGAACTTGAGGAGGTGCATAAGAGGGTTGCAAGTGTTGAGGAACTCACGATGATATCTCTTCGTGTTGTCCAGAAATGTCTTATAGATTTCAGGGAGCATTCACAACGCCATGATTTTGAGGCCAAGGCCGAGGAAATGCTCTTTTTTAAGGTGATCAAGCCGGAGCTTAGTTCGTATCGTATTTTTTATATGGACCTTTTCGTTTGGTGGAAGGATCGGCCAAAAGAAGCGGGCAGTGATGCGC
>Ga0105239_10000615_pt1 | contig 50705 bp, 40 predicted proteins | sample KBSC44metaG_FD_92761 | JGI IMG/M metagenome (GOLD analysis project Ga0105239, IMG submission 92761) | Corn rhizosphere microbial communities from Kellogg Biological Station, Michigan, USA - KBS C4-4 metaG | ecosystem: Host-associated > Plants > Roots > Rhizosphere > Soil | place: Michigan, USA...
CCGACTCCGGCATTCCGGATTTCCGCGGGCCGCAAGGCGTGTGGACACGCAACCCCGCGGCCGAAAAACAATCGACCCTGCAGGACTACCTGGCCGACCCGGAGGTGCGCCGCGCCGCCTGGCGCAGCCGGCTCGCCAATCCGGCCTGGACGGCAGCGCCGAACCGCGGACATCTCGCGCTGCTCGCGCAGGAGCGGCGCGGCAAGCTGCATGCGCTGATCACGCAGAACATCGACGAGCTGCACCAGCGGGCCGGCAACTCGGCGGCGAAGATCATCGAGGTGCACGGCACGATGCGCCGCGTGATGTGCTGGCAGTGCGGCCGGCGCGCGCCGATGGAAGAGGCTCTGGCGCGCGTGCGTGCGGGCGAGGAAGACCCGGCCTGCCTGGTCTGCGGCGGCATCCTGAAGAGCGACACGATCTCCTTCGGCCAGGCCCTCGTGCCCGAGGTGATCGACCGGGCGATGGCGGCGGCCGGCGAGGCCGACCTGCTGCTTGCGGTCGGCACCACCTTGCAGGTCTATCCCGCGGCCGGCGTGGTGCCGGTGGCGCACGACGCGGGCGCACGCATCGTCATCATCAACGACCAGCCGACCCCGCTCGATACGCTGGCCGACGCGCTGCTGCGCGGGCCGATCGGCGAGCTGCTGCCGGCGTTGTGCGGAGGCTGAAGAGGCGGTGGAGGGCCTGCCCGCGGTCTCCGGCACGGCACGGCTCTTCCTCGCCGTGTGGCCCGGCCCCGCGGCTCGGGGTGCGACGCTGGCCCTGCGCGACAGCTGGCACTGGAATGCAACCGCGCGCCTGATGCGGCCGGACCAGCTGCACCTGAGCTTGCACTTCATCGGCGCCGTGCCGCGCAGCCGGCTGCCGGCATTGATCGACGGTTTGCGAGTGCCGTTCACGCCGTTCGATGTCGTACTCGATCGCCCGGGCCAATGGGCGCACGGCATCGCCGTGCTGCAGCCGGGCGTGCTGCCCTCCGGCCTGCTGCAACTGCATGCCTCGCTGCAGCAGGCGCTGCAGCAGCTGGGGCTGCCGGTCGAGACCCGCGCCTACAAGCCGCACGTCACGCTCGCGCGCCGTGCCGAGAGCGCCAGCCCGCCCGAAACGATCACGCCCTTGCGCTGGCGGGCGCGCTCCTATGCGCTTGCCGAATCAGTGGCCGGGCCGCCGCGGCGCTATCGTGTGCTGCAGCGCTACGGCCCCGAGTCTCGAGCCGCGAGTTGACCGGTTCAGCGCGGCACCAGCGCCGCGCCCGTCAACTGCTCTTGCGCCTCGACCAAGCCCGAGACGAACTTGCCGCCATGGCCGAGCGCACTGGCGAGCGTCAGCGACTGGTGCACCGCCTCGCCGACCAGGCTCGGCACCGTCAGCGACTCGGCCAGGTGCGTGTAGTAGCGCAAGTCCTTGCGCGCGTTGTCCAGCCCGAACGGCAGGCCCGCCATGTCGCCCGACAAGGCCTTCGCCATCGCCTGGAAGATCCCCGAGTTGACGGCGCCGGCGGAGATGATCGCCACCAGCTGCCGCAAGTCGACGCCGGCGCGCTGGCCGACCGCGAAGGCCTCGGCGGTCGAAGTGCAGATCGCCTGCGCGATGAAGTTGTTCAGCAGCTTGACGATGTGCCCGGCGCCCGGCCCGCCGACATGGAAGATGTTCTCGGCGAAGCAGCGCAGCAGCGGCTCGATACGCGCGAAGCTGGCCTCGTCGGCGCCCACCATCACGTTGAGCCGGCCTTGTTCGGCTTCGACGGCCGAGCGGGCGAGCGGTGCGTCGATGAAGGTCGCGCCGGCCTCCGCGGCAAGCGCACGCAGCTTGGCGCTCGAGTCCGGTTCGCTGGTCGAACAATCGATGATCGTCAGGCCACGGCGCGCCGGCTTCAGCAAGCCGTCCGCCCCGGTGACCAGCGCCTCGACCTGCGGCGTGCCGGTGACGCAAATGAAGATCGTGTCGCAGGCTTGCGCCAGCGCAGCAGGCGTGGCCGCGATCTCCGCTCCGGCGGCCAGCAGGTCGGCCACACGTTCGCGGTTGCGGTGCACCGTGATGGTCAAGGCGTGGCCCTTGGCCTGCAGGTTGCGGGCCATGCCATGGCCCATCAATCCCGAGGCGCCGATGAATCCGATTCGCGACATGTCGTGCTCCAGTGGATGGAGCGCGATCTTAGGGCGCGCGCTATTTTTTCGCTTTCAGCTCGTGCCGGCGTGCGGTTTCGTCAGCCGCGGATGAACGCCAGCAGGTCGGGGTTGATCACTTCCGGGTGCGTCGTGCACATGCCGTGCGGCAGGCCGGGGTAGACCTTCAAGGTCGAGTTCTTCACCAGCTTCGCGGAGAGCGGCGCCGAGTCCGCGATCGGCACGATCTGGTCGTCGTCGCCATGCATCACCAGGGTGGGCACGTCGATTTTCTTCAGGTCTTCGGTGAAGTCGGTTTCCGAGAACGCCTTGATGCAGTCGTAGTGCGCCTTGATCGAGCCCATCATGCCCTGCAGCCACCAGTGCTGGCGGATGCCTTCGGAGACTTTGGCGCCCTCGCGGTTGTAGCCGTAGAACGGCAGCGTGATGTCGCGATAGAACTCGGCGCGGTTCGCGGCCACGCCGGCGCGGATGCCGTCGAACACCTCGCGCGGCAGGCCGCCCGGGTTGGCTTCGGTCTTCAGCATCAGCGGCGGCACCGCACCGATCAGCACCGCCTTCGCCACCCGCTTGGTGCCGTGGCGGCCGAGGTAGCGTGCCACTTCGCCGCCTCCGGTGGAATGGCCGACGTGGATCGCGTCACGCAGGTCGAGCGCCTCGGTCAAGGTCGCCAGATCGTCGGCATAGGTGTCCATCTCGTTGCCGTCCCAGGTCTGGCTGGAGCGGCCATGGCCGCGCCGGTCGTGGGCGATGACGCGAAAGCCTTTGTCGAGGAAGTACAGCATCTGCCCGTCCCAGTCGTCGCCGGTCAGCGGCCAGCCGTGCGAGAAGACGATGGGCTGGCCCTTGCCCCAGTCCTTGTAGAAGATCTCGGTGCCGTCTTGCGTCTTGATCGTGCTCATGGATCGTGCTCCTGATGGTGAAGGGCCCTCGGACGCCGGGGCTCGCCGGCGTGATGATGGGGTGACGGCGCATCGCGCGACACCTTCCTTGGGCCGAGCGAGCATAGGCCGAAAGAGGGGGGCGCGTCATGTCTCGCTAGACTGAGGCTTAGCCCGACGAGGACCTTCGACATGACCGCCCACGCCATCCTGCAGATCCGGAAGCTCGGCTTCCCCTGGGAGACGATCGATCCATTTCTGTTCTGCGTCTATCACGACGATGCCTATCCGCGCGGCAACGCGAGCTTCGGCCCCGATGCCTCGCTGGCCGGCCGCGATCTCGGCCAGGACTTCGCCGGCAAGGACGGATGGCGCATGTATCACGGCATGACGGTGCCCGGATTCCCGTCGCACCCGCATCGCGGCTTCGAGACGGTGACGATCGTGCGCAAGGGCTTGATCGATCATTCCGATTCGCTCGGCGCCGCGGCGCGCTTCGGCGGCGGCGATGTGCAATGGCTGACCGCTGGCCGCGGCATCGTGCATGCGGAGATGTTCCCGCTGCTCGATGCAGCCGCGCCGAACCCGCTGGAGCTGTTCCAGATCTGGCTCAACCTGCCGGCGCGCAGCAAGATGGCGGCTCCGCACTTCACGATGTTCTGGGACGAGGACATCCCGCATCGCATCGTCACCGATGCCGAGGGCCGCCGCAGCGAAGTCGCCTGCATCGCGGGCCGGCTGGTGCAGGGCGAGGTCAGCGCCGATCCGCTGGCGCCGCCGCCCGATTCATGGGCCTCGCAGGCCGAGGCCGACCTGGCGATCTGGACCTTGAAGATGGAAGCCGGCGCACGCTGGACCTTGCCCGCGGCGCGGGGCGAGGGCACGCGCAGGAAGCTTTATTTCTTCAAGGGCCGCGAGGTGGCGATCGACGGGCGGGCCATCGGCCAGCATGCGGCGATCGAGCTGCTCGCGAAGCAGGCGGTGGAGCTGGTCAACGGTGACGAACCGAGCGAGTTCCTGATGCTGCAGGGCCGGCCGATCGGCGAGCCGGTGGCGCAGTACGGTCCCTTCGTGATGAACACCGAAGCGGAGTTGAAGCAGGCCTTCGCCGACTACCGGCGCGACGAGTTCGGCGGCTGGCCCTGGCCCGACAACGCGCCGGTGCACGGGCCGGAGCGAAAGCGCTTTGCAAGACACGCCGATGGCCGTGTCGAAACGCTGCCCGGTCCTGCGGAAAGACCATGAGCGGCAGCGGGGTGCTGGCCTCCTGCATCATTTGCGAGCGGTGCATGCTGCCGCCCGATCACCGATCGATCTTCAGGAGTCCCGCCATGAAGTATCTTTTGATCCCCCTCGCACTCGTTGCCGGCAGTGCCTTGGCGTGCCCGGGCGAAGGCAGCAAGGAAGCCGCGGCGCCGGCAAGTGCCAAGCCCGCGATCGCGCAGACGGCGATGCCGAAGGCCAAGGTCGCCGCGGTGAAGACGGAGATCAAAGCCACGGCGACCCCGGCGAAGACGGCCACCCGGTCGAGCGCCGAGCCGCGGAAGGTCGCGGGGCTCTGACTCGCAGGGCGCACGCTCGCCCCGTTCGGGTGAGGCGCGTGGGGTGGTTCTCGTCAGCCCGCGGGTGTGGTCACCGACGGGACGAGACGACATTCAGCGCGGCGCTTTCCCCGGTCTTGAAGGCGGTGTCGAGCAGCTTGCAGTCGGCGCACCAGTTGGCGCCGAAGACGATGAGCACTGGCAGGTTCGATGCCCGGCCGGCTTTCAGCGCTGTCTGGATCTCGGCCTTGGCCTCCGCGCTTTCATAGGGCGGTGCCGCAGCGGTTGCCGTCCGTGTCGCACCTCTATCCGCCCTTCCTGAAATCACTCGGCGCCTGCCCCGTCCAGCCCCGGAACGCCCGCGCAAAGCTCTTCTCGTTCGTGAAGCCGACCGCCAGCGCGATCTGCTTCACCGGCCGCGCGGTGCGGCGCAGCTGCTCGATCGCCAGGTCGCGCCGTGCCTCGTCCTTCAGCCGCTGCAGCGACGAACCCTCGCCCTGCAACTGCCGGTGCAGGCTGCGCACCGAGACCTGCAGTTCGGCCGCGACCGTCTCCGCGTTGACGAACTCCTGCGCGCGATGGCGCAGCAAGTCCTTCACCCGCTGCGCCAGCAGCCGGTCGCGCCGGTACTGCAGCACGGTCAACGGCAGTGCGCGGCGCAGCATCGTGCGCAGCGCACGCTCGTCGCGGCGCAGCGGCATCGCGAGGTACTGGGTGTCGAAGCTGAAGCCGGCCCGCGGCGCGCCGAAGTAGACCGGCCCGGGAAAGAGCAAGGGATAGACGGCCGCGTGCGGCGGCGCCCTGAAGGGGAAGTTCGCTTCGGTCAATGGCACCTGCGAATCGATCAGCCAGCAGGCATAGCCGTGCACGTAGCGCAGGCAGGTGACCAGGCAGAACTCGCGCATCGCACCGAGCTCGACTCGTTCCTCGATCGCCAGCCGCGCGACCTCGCCATCGATCTCCAGCGACAGCGCAATGTCGTCGACCAGCAGGCCGTGATGCCGGCACCAGCGCTTCAGCGCGACGCCGAGATCGGGCGAGGTGATCGAAGCCCGGCACAGCATGCCGTAGCTGCCCCAGCGCATCTTGCGCCGGAACCAGCCGAGGGCCTCGTCGTCCAGCTCCTGCATCGCGTGGGCGCACACGCTCTCCATCTGCGCGGCGGTGATGCGTGCTTCCGGCCGCCTCAGCTCGGCTGACGTGATTTGTGCCTGCCGCAGCGCCTCGGCAGGGTCCTTCCCATACTTTTCGTAGCCCAGCACCAGCGCACGGATGAAAGCCATCGGCGTGGCGGCGGTGCGCGATCGGGCAGCGGTCTTTGGCGGCGCTTGCATCGACAGCCAGTCTGCGGCAGGCTGGCAGGATTTGCAACCACTCTGGCATGACATGCGCGGCGCTGCGGCGTAGTCTTGGGCCCATCCAGGGCCAGTCGCCGCAGGGCATCGAGGCCGAACAACGAAGGAGACAGGACATGTCGGATTCCTCCCCGGCCAGCGGCGGCATCGCGCCGCGCAATGGCCTCTCCGAAGTGCAAGGCGACACCGAAGCCGCGTTGTCGAGCAGCACCGTCTACGGCTTGCTGGCCGAGACGGCGCAGCGCTTTCCCGATCGGCCGGCGCTGGTGTTTCGCGAGCAGGGCGTGCGCTGGAGCTGGCAGCAGTTCCTGGCGGAGGTGAATGCCTTCGCGAACGGTCTGCAAGCCCTGGGGCTGCAGGCGGGCGAGCGTGTCGGCATCTGGTCGCCGAACCGCAGCGAGTGGCTGGTGACGCAGTTCGCGACCGCACGGCTCGGCATCGTGCTGGTCAACATCAACCCGGCCTATCGACTGGCCGAGCTCGACTACGCGCTGAACATCTCCGGCTGCCGCGCGATCGTCACCGCCGAGAAGCTGCGCACCTCGATGTATCTGCAGATGCTGCAGACCCTGGCGCCGGAGCTGGCGACGGCCACGCCGGGCGCCCTGGCAGCGAAGCGGCTGCCGTCGCTGGAGATCGTGATCCGCATGGGCAGCGACAAGACGGCCGGCATGCTGAACTTCAGTGATGTGCTGGCACGGGGCGCGGCGATCGACAAGCCGGCGATCGATGCCGCCACGAGCTGCTTCGAGCCGATCAATATCCAGTTCACCAGCGGCACCACCGGCAACCCCAAGGGCGCGACGCTGACGCATCACAACATCGTCAACAACGGCCGTTTCATCGCGCAGGCGATGCGGCTCTCCGAAATCGATTCGCTGTGCATCCCGGTGCCGATGTACCACTGCTTCGGCATGGTGCTGGCGGTGCTGGCCTGTGTCTCGGTCGGTGCGGCGATGGTCTTCCCGGGGGAGATCTTCGATCCGGTCGCGTCGCTGTCCGCGGTGGCCGAGGAGCGCTGCACCGCTCTGCACGGCGTGCCGACGATGTTCATCGCCGAGCTCGAGCACCCGCGCTTCGCCGAGTTCGACCTGTCCAGCCTGCGCACCGGCATCATGGCCGGCTCGCCCTGCCCGATCGAGACGATGAAGCGCGTCGTCTCCCAGATGCACATGAGCGAGGTGACGATCGCCTACGGCATGACCGAGACCAGCCCGGTCTCGTTCCAGAGCTCGACCGGCGATCCGCTGGAGCGCCGCGTCTCCACCGTCGGCCGCATCCAGCCGCGGCTCGAAGCCAAGGTGGTCGATGCCGGAGGCCAGGTGCTGCCGGTCGGCGAGACCGGCGAGCTGTGGGTGCGCGGCTACTCGGTGATGCAGGGCTACTGGGGCGATCCGGCGCGCACCGCCGAAGTCCTCACCGACGGCTGGATGCACACCGGCGACCTGGCGACGATCGATGCCGAGGGCTACTGCAACATCGTCGGCCGCGCGAAGGACATGCTGATCCGCGGCGGCGAGAACGTCTATCCGCGCGAGGTCGAGGAGTTCCTGTTCCGCCATCCGAAGGTCGCCTCGGTGCAGGTCTTCGGCGTGCCCGATCCGAAGTACGGCGAAGAGGTCTGCGCCTGGGTCGTGCTGAAGCCGAACCAGCAAGCGACCGAGCAGGAGATCAAGGACTTCTGCAAGGAGCAGATCGCGCACTACAAGGTGCCGCGCTACGTGCGCTTCGTGACCGAGATGCCGATGACGGTGACCGGCAAGGTGCAGAAGTTCATCATGCGCGACCAGATGATTCACGAGTTGAAACTGAGTCCGGCACGGACTGCCTAGAGCAACGACAATCAAGGAGAGACTGATGTCCCACTTACCCGGACTGAATTTCAATCTCGGCGAAACCATCGAGATGCTGCGCGATACGGTGCAAAGCTTCGCCGCCGACGAGATCGCGCCGCGCGCCGCCGCGATCGACAGCGAGAACCTCTTCCCCGCCGACTTGTGGAAGAAGCTCGGCAGCCTCGGCCTGCACGGCATGACGGTCTCCGAGGAATACGGCGGCACCCAGCTCGGCTATCTTGCGCACATGGTCGCGATGGAAGAAGTCTCGCGCGCCTCGGCCTCGGTCGGGCTCTCGTACGGCGCGCACTCCAATCTCTGCGTCAATCAATTGCACCGCAACGGCAGCGAGGCGCAGAAGCGCAAGTACCTGCCGAAGCTGGTCTCGGGCGAACACGTCGGGGCGCTGGCGATGAGCGAGCCGAATGCCGGCTCGGACGTCGTCAGCATGAAGCTGCGGGCCGAGCTGAAGGGCGACCGCTACGTGCTCAACGGCTCGAAGATGTGGATCACCAACGGCGGGGATGCCGACACCTTGATCGTCTACGCCAAGACCGACATCGATGCCGGCCCGAAAGGAATGACCGCCTTCATCATCGAGAAGGGCTTCAAGGGGCTGTCGTTCGGCAGCAAGCTCGACAAGCTCGGCATGCGCGGCTCCAACACCTATCCGGTCTTCTTCGACAACTGCGAAGTCCCGGCCGAGAACGTGCTCGGTGCCGAAGGCAGCGGCGTGAAGGTCTTGATGAGCGGGCTGGACTACGAACGCGCGGTGCTCTCCGGCGGCCCGCTGGGCATCATGGCCGCGTGCATGGATGCGGTGATCCCCTATGTGCACGAGCGCAAGCAGTTCGGCCAGAGCATCGGCGAGTTCCAGCTGATGCAGGGCAAGCTGGCCGACATGTACACCACGCACCAGGCCTGCCGCGCCTATGTCTATGCGGTCGGCCAGGCCTGCGACCGCGGCGACCATTCGCGTACTCTGCGCAAGGATGCGGCCGGCGCGATCCTCTATTCGGCCGAGAAGGCGACCTGGATGGCCGGCGAGGCGATCCAGGCGCTCGGCGGCGTGGGCTATACCAACGAGTACCCGGTCGGCCGGTTGTGGCGTGACGCGAAGCTCTACGAAATCGGCGCGGGCACGAGCGAGATCCGGCGCATGCTGATCGGGCGCGAGCTCTACGCCGAGACGATGTGAAGCCGAGGCCGCCATGCAAGCCCTGAAGACCCAAGTCAATCCGCGCTCGGAAGAGTTCCGCGCCAATGCGCTGGTGATGCGCAATCTGGTCGACGACCTGCGCGCCAAGGCGGCCGAGGCCGCACTCGGCGGCGGCGAATCGGCCCGCGCCAAACACGCCGCACGCGGCAAGCTGCTGCCGCGCGAGCGCGTGAATCAGCTCGTCGATCCGGGCAGCGCCTTCCTCGAGATCGGCCAGCTGGCCGCCTTCGGCATGTACGACGGCGATGCCCCGGCCGCGGGCGTGATCGCCGGCGTTGGCCGCATCGAGGGCACCGAGTGCATGATCGTCGCCAACGACGCGACGGTGAAGGGTGGCACCTACTACCCGATGACGGTGAAGAAACACCTGCGCGCGCAGGAGATCGCGGAAGCCAACCATCTGCCGTGTGTCTACCTCGTCGATTCCGGCGGCGCCTTTCTGCCGAAGCAGGACGAGGTCTTCCCCGATCGCGATCACTTCGGCCGTATCTTCTACAACCAGGCCAACATGTCCGCGAAGGGCATTCCGCAGATCGCGGTGGTGATGGGCTCATGCACGGCAGGCGGCGCCTACGTGCCGGCGATGAGCGACGAGACCATCATCGTGAAGAACCAGGGCACGATCTTCCTCGGCGGCCCGCCCTTGGTGAAGGCGGCGACCGGCGAGGTCGTGACCGCCGAGGACCTGGGCGGCGGCGACGTGCACACCCGGCTCTCCGGCGTGGCCGATCACCTGGCCGAGAACGACAGCCATGCGCTCTTCATCGCGCGCCGCATCGTGTCGAACCTGAATCGCAGCAAGCCGAACCCGTTCCCGCTCGCCGCCAGCGAAGAGCCGCTGTACGACCCGGAAGAGATCTACGGCGTGATTCCGCAGGACACGCGCAAGCCCTACGACGTTCGCGAGATCATCACGCGCACGGTCGACGGTTCGCGCTTCGACGAATTCAAGTCGCGTTACGGCGCGACCCTGGTGACCGGCTTCGCGCACCTGTACGGCATGCCGGTGGGCATCATCGCGAACAACGGCATCCTGTTCGGCGAATCGGCGCAGAAGGGCGCGCACTTCATCGAGCTCTGCGCGCAGCGCGGCGTGCCCTTGCTCTTCCTGCAGAACATCACCGGCTTCATGGTCGGCCGCAAGTACGAAAACGCCGGCATCGCAAAGGACGGCGCCAAGATGGTGACCGCTGTCGCGACCGCGCAGGTGCCGAAGCTGACGATGCTGATCGGCGGCAGCTTCGGTGCCGGCAACTACGGCATGTGCGGCCGGGCGTATTCGCCGCGCTTCCTGTGGATGTGGCCGAACGCGCGTATCAGCGTGATGGGCGGCGAGCAGGCCGCCGGCGTGCTGGCGACGGTCAAGCGCGATGGTATCGAGGCGAAGAAAGGTTCGTGGTCGGCGGAAGAAGAAGCCGCGTTCAAGGCGCCGATCCGCGCGCAATACGACGAGCAGGGCCACCCGTACTACGCCACCGCGCGGCTATGGGACGACGGGGTCGTCGACCCGGCGCAGACGCGGCGCGTGCTCGGTCTGTCCTTGTCGGCCACCTTGAACGCGCCGATCGTCCCGACGAAGTTCGGTGTGTTCCGGATGTGAGGGCGATGACCATGTTCAAGAAGATCCTGATTGCCAATCGCGGGGAGATCGCTTGCCGGGTCATCAAGACGGCGCGTCGAATGGGCATCGCGACAGTAGCGGTGTATTCGGAGGCCGACGCCAACGCAAGGCATGTCCGCATGGCCGACGAAGCCGTATTGATCGGCCCGGCCGCAGCCCGCGAGTCCTATCTCGTCGCCGACACCATCCTCGCCGCCGCGCAGCGCACCGGCGCCGAAGCCGTGCACCCTGGCTACGGCTTCCTCTCCGAGAACGCGGACTTCGCCGACGCCTGCACGGCGGCCGGCATCGCGTTCATCGGCCCGCCCGCGTCGGCGATCCGCGCGATGGGCTCCAAGTCCGCCGCGAAGGCCTTGATGCAGGCCGCCAACGTGCCGCTGACGCCCGGCTATCACGGCGACGAACAGTCCCCGACCTTCCTCGCCGAACAAGCCGCGCTGATCGGCTACCCGGTGCTGATCAAGGCCAGTGCCGGCGGCGGCGGCAAGGGCATGCGCCGGGTCGACCAGGCCGCGGACTTCCGCGAGGCCCTGGCCTCGTGCCAGCGCGAGGCGATCAACGCCTTCGGCGACGACCGCGTGCTGGTCGAGAAGTACGTGCTGAAGCCGCGCCACATCGAGATCCAGGTCTTCGGCGATACGCGCGGCGAAGTCGTCTACCTCTTCGAACGCGACTGCTCGGTGCAGCGCCGCCATCAGAAGGTGCTGGAAGAAGCCCCCGCGCCGGGCATGACGGTCGAGCGCCGCGCCGCGATGGGCCAGGCCGCGGTCGATGCCGCGAAGGCGGTCGGCTACGTCGGTGCCGGCACGGTCGAGTTCATCGCCAACCAGGACGGCAGCTTCTACTTCATGGAGATGAACACCCGGCTGCAGGTCGAGCACCCGGTGACCGAGATGATCACCGGACTCGATCTGGTCGAGTGGCAATTGAGAGTCGCGAGTGGCGAGCCCTTGCCATTGCGCCAGTCCCAATTGACGATCGACGGCCACGCGATCGAAGCGCGCATCTATGCCGAAGACCCGGACAAGGGCTTCCTGCCTTCGACCGGCAGGCTGATCCATCTGCTGCCGCCGCCGGTCTCCGACAGCGTGCGCGTCGACACCGGCGTCGAGCAGGGCGACACGATCACGCCGTTCTACGACCCGATGATCGCCAAGCTGATCGTCTGGGGCGCGGACCGGCGCCAGGCGCTGGCCCGCATGCGCAAGGCGCTGGCGCAGTACCGCGTGGTCGGCGTCGCGAACAACGTCGAGTTCCTCGCGCGGCTGGTGGCGACGCCGTCGTTCGCCGAAGCGAATCTCGACACCGGCCTGATCGAGCGTGAAGAAGCGCTGCTGTTCCCGCCGGCGGCCGACGTGCCGTCCGAAGTCTGGCAACTCGCCGCGCTGGCCGAGCTGTTGCGCGAAGCCGGCGCGGCGAAGGACGACGCGCGCGCCGCTCCCGATCGCGATTCGCCGTGGCGCGTGCTCGATGGCTGGCGCCTGAACGGCCGCGCCAGCCGCACCTTGAGCCTGCGCCATGGCGAGCAATTGCAGCAGGTGCTGGTGCAATCTGCCGGCGCCGGCCGCTACGAGCTGCAGGTCGACGGCGAGCGCGTGATCGCCGCCGGCGCACTGGCGCCGGACAGCATCGTCAAGGCCCAGCTCGGCGACCGCCGCCTGCAGGCCGCGGTGGTGTTCGCCGGCGAGCGCCGCCACGTCTTCAGCGGCGGCCGCTCGTGGCCGATCACGCTGGTCGACAGCCTGCATGTCGGCGGCCACGGCGACGACGTGCACGGCGGCCTGAAGGCGCCGATGCCCGGCAAGGTGATCGCCTTGCTGGCCGAGCCGGGCGTGGTGGTCGAGAAGGGCGCGCCGCTGCTGGTGCTGGAAGCGATGAAGATGGAGCACACCATCAGCGCGCCCGGCCGCGGCACCGTCAAGGCCTTCCACTACGCGCCGGGCGACCAGGTCGGCGACGGGGCAGACTTGGTCGATTTCGAGGCCGAAGCGTTGAAGGAAGCCAAAGCATGACTGATCGTGTCCGCATCGTCGAAGTCGGCCCGCGCGACGGCTTGCAGAACGAGAAGCAGCCGGTCTCGACCGAGGTCAAGCTCGAGCTGATCGAGCGCCTGGCGCAGGCCGGGCTGCGCAACATCGAGGCCGCTTCCTTCGTTTCGCCGAAGTGGGTGCCGCAGATGGCCGATCACGCCGAGATCATGACGCGGCTGAAGCGCCACGAAGGGGTCAACTATCCGGTGCTGACGCCGAACCTGAAGGGCTTCGAGGCGGCGGTGGCGGCCGGGGCGCAAGAGGTTGCGGTGTTCGCGTCCGCCTCGGAGTCGTTCTCTCAACGCAACATCAATTGCAGCATCGAGGAGTCGCTGCAGCGTTTCGAGCCGCTGATGGCGGCCGCGAAGGCGCAGGGCGTCAAGGTGCGCGGCTACGTCTCTTGCGTGGTGGCCTGCCCGTACGAAGGCCCGATCGCGCCGGCGGCTGCGGCGGCGGTTTCGGCGCGCTTGTTCGAGAGCGGATGCTACGAGGTGTCGCTCGGCGACACCATCGGCGCCGGCACGCCGCGCAGCGTGCGCGCGATGCTCGATGCCGTCTCGGCGCGGGTGCCAGCGGCCCGGTTGGCGGGCCATTACCACGATACCTACGGCATGGCCGCGGCCAACGTGTACGCCTCGCTCGAAGCCGGCCTGCGTGTCTTCGACAGCTCGGTCTCCGGGCTCGGCGGCTGCCCGTATGCGAAGGGCGCGACCGGCAATGTCGCGACCGAGGACGTGGTCTATCTGCTGAACGGCCTGGGGCTCGAGAGCGGCATCGATCTCGACAAGCTGGTGGACTGCTCGGCGTGGATCTCGTCGGTGCTGCAGCGGCCGCCGGGATCGCGGGTGGCCCGGGCGTTGTTGGCGAAGCGGGGTAGCGCCGCTGGGTGAGCTCGTCCTTGCAAACAACTTTGACGCTGAAGTCGCCTTGAATAGCCTCGGCTCACTCCCAGGGGCTGAGCACTGGCGTCGGCAGATCGTCGAAATGCTTGAGGTTGCGTGTGGCCAACGTCGCGCGTCGGGCGATCGCGATGCCGGCGATCTGCGTATCGCGCACATCCACGGTACGACCGGCTCGTTGGCGAGTGGCGGCAAGGAGGGCGGCCTGCGCGGCGGCCTCCGCATCGAAAGCCAGTACGCGGTACGCCAGATCCTCGGCGAGCAGTCGTTCGAAGTTTTCTTCGAGCGTGCGGCGACGCTTGCCGCTCGGTAACAGGGCCAATCCGAAGCGGCTCTCGAAAACCGTGATGCTGGTCAACCAGATCGACTCCGGAGGCTGCTCATCGAGCCAGTTCGTGACAGCTGGGTCGGGTGCGACCCGCATCAACTCCGACAGCACATTGGTGTCGAGAATGATCATTCGTCGAAGGGCAGTGGCCGTGCTGCCTGCCCCCTCAGCTCGGGCAACTCCTTCGACAGGCCGATCTTTGCGAACCGTGCGGCGATGCGGCTACCGAGGCGCGGCGCAGGCTGGTTCTCGTCCTTGACCGCATTGCGAAGGATTTGCCGAACTTCCTCTTCCATGCTGTAGCCATGCCGCTCGGCTCGCTTCTTCAGCCGAAGCTTGACATCTTCCTCAAGATTGCGGACGGTGAATTGCGCCATGAAGACCTCCTGTGACTGTCTGATATCATGATATCAAATCAGGACGTGTCATCGGAGGTGCGCATGGCGACAACGAGTCAGTCCTTCGGGGACTTCGAGCAGGCAGGCTGGGAAGACACCTCGACCGTCACCGAATACGACCGCCACCTGTCCCTGGTCACGACCCAATCGATCGAAGCGCTGCTCGACGACGCAGGCGTCCGCGCCGGGTGCCGCGTGCTGGACGTGGCGACTGGCGCCGGCTACGTTGCCGCTGCTGCCGCCCGGCGCGGCGCCGATGCGGTGGGTATCGATTTTTCAGGCGAGCAAGTCCGCCTGGCGCGACAGCGATATCCCGGCATTCGTTTCGAACAAGCAGATGCCGAGGCGCTTCCTTTCGAGGCCGGGACCTTCGACGCAATCGTCATCGCCTTCGGCCTGTGTCACTTTCCCGATCCCGACAAGGCGCTGCGCGAATCCTTCCGCGTGCTGAAGGTGGGCGGCCGAGTGGCGTTTTCGGTGTGGGACGTGCCGCAGCGCACCGTGGGCTTCGGGGCGGTGTACGACGCTGTGCGCGCGCACGGCTCGATGGACGTCGGGCTGCCGGCGGGCCCGAATTTTTTCTTGTTCAGCGAGCCCGAGCCGTGTCTGAACGCGCTGCGCAGTGCGGGTTTCGAGTCGCCGAGCTTTCGGCAGGTGCCGCAGCTCTGGCCGATCGCCGATCCCGACCAGCTGTATCAGATGGTCTCTACCGGCACGGTGCGTGCCGCGGCGACGCTTCGGGCGCAGAGTCCGTCGGCGAGGGAGGCGATCCGGCAAGCGCTGCGCCACGTCATCGCGGCTTATCGAACCGGTGATCGCTACGAGATACCGATGCCCGCGGTGATCGCCGCAGCGGCAAAGCCCTGAGCGCCGTCGCGGCCACGACGAGCACTACCACGTCGATTTCGCGATCGCCTGCGACAAGCCCAAGGGCTAAAGCAACTTGTCCAACGTGATCGGCAAATCCCTGATCCGTCGCCCGGTCGCATGGAACACCGCATTCCCGATCGCCCCCGCGACCCCGGTGATGCCGATCTCCCCGATCCCTTTCGCGCCCAGCGGATTGATCACCCGATCGGTCTCCGGCACCACGATGATGTCGATGCTGCCGATGTCCGCGTTCACCGGCACGTGGTACTCGGCGAGATTGCCGTTGATGTAGCGGCCGTTGCGCAAGTCGCGGTGCGTCTCTTCGAACAAGGCCATGCCGACGCCCCAGACGATGCCGCCCATCAGCTGGCTGTGCGCCGTCTTCGCATTCAGCAGGTTGCCGACGCCATAGGCCGCGACGATGCGGGGCACGCGCACGATGCCGAGATCCTGATCCACGCGGACCTCGGCGAACACCGCGCCGAAGGCATGCATCGAATACGCCTTCTTCTCGTCGCCCGGCTTGGCTTCGCCGCGCACCTCGATCACCTGCCCGGCGCGCGCCATCAGTGCCTCGATCGATTCGGCGCGTGCGGCATCGCCGCCGCGCAAGCGCAGCCAGCCATCGCCGGCCTCGATCGCATCGCGCCGGCCCTGGTAGAGCGGCGACTGCGCATCCGCGATCGCGAGGTCGATCAGCTTCGAGCGTGCCGCCAGGCCGGCCGCGAGCACCGCCGGCGAAACGCTGGCCACGCTTTGCGAGCCGCCCGACACCGGCGCCTTCGGCATGCGCGAGTCCCCGAGCTCGAAGCGCACGCGCTCGATCGGCAGGCCGATCGCATCGGCGGCGACCTGCGTCATCACGGTGTAGGTGCCGGTGCCCAGGTCCTGCGAGCCGGATTGCACGACGGCGGTACCGTCCGGCGTCAGGCGTACCAGCGCTTCGGCCGGGCTGCGGTTCGTCGGATAGGTCGCGCTCGCCATGCCGAGTCCGACCTGCCATCGGCCGTCGCGCATCGAGGCCGGCCGCGTGTCGCGCAGCGACCAGCCGAAGCGCTCGGCGCCGGCGCGATAGCACTCGCGCAGGGCCTTGCTGGAGAAGGGCAGCCGCTTGCCCGGGTCTTGCTCGGCGTAGTTGCGCAGCCGCATCTCCAGCGGGTCGATCTTCATCTGCTCGGCGAGTTCGTCGAGCGCGCATTCCAGCGCATAGCTGCCGCTGGCTTCGCCCGGCGCGCGCATGAAGGTGGGCGTGCCGACGTTCATCTTCGTGATGCGATGCGAAGTCGTCTGGCTCTCGCTCGCGTAAAGCATGCGCGTGACGATGGCCGAGGGCTCGACCCAGTCCTCCAGCACCGAGGTCTCGGCCACCACGCCGTGATGCACCGCGCTCAGGCGGCCGTCCGCCGCGGCGCCGAGGCGCAAGCTCTGTTCGGTGCGCGGGCGGTTGCCGACCGGGCCGAACATCTGCGTGCGATCGAGCACCAGCTTGACCGGCCGGCCGACCTGGCGCGCCGCCATTGCCGCGAGCGTGACGTGTGACCAGGCCGAGCCCTTGCAGCCGAAACCGCCGCCGACATACGGGCAGATCACGGTCACCTGCTCGGGGCCGATGCCGAGTGTCTTCGCGATGGTTTCCTTCACGCCGCTGACGTATTGCGTCGAGTCGTGCAGGATCAGCCGGTCGCCGTTCCATTCGGCGATCGTCGCGTGCGGCTCCATCGGGTTGTGATGCTCGACCGGCGTGGTGTAGCGCGCCTCGATGCGGCTCGCGGCGCCGGCCAGGGCTTTCGCTACATCGCCACGGGCGCTGTCCGGGCTCTCCCTGTTGACCTGCGCCGGTGCATGCGCCTCGAGCTTGGCCTTTTCGAAATCGACCGAGGCGTCGGCAGTCGTGTAGCTGACTTTCAGCATGCGCATCGCATCGGTCGCGCGCTCCAAGGTGTCGGCGACGACGAGCGCAATCGGCTGGCCGTTGTACGAGACCACGTCGTCCTGCAGCAGCGAGAGCACGCGGCCGGCTGGCGGATTGACCGCTGCCTTGCCGCCTTGCGGCAGCGGCGGTGTGTTCGCCGGCGTCATCACCGCGAGCACGCCGGGCGCGGCCTCGGCGCTGGCCGCATCGATGCGCACGCGGCCCTTCGCGACCGTGCTCAGCAGCAGCACCGCATGGGCCATGCGCGGCGCGGTGAACTCTGCCGCATAGGGCGCCGCGCCGCAGACCTTCAGGCGGCCATCGCTGCGGTCCAGGCCTTGTCCGACGTAGTTCATGCGATGCCTCCGGCGACCTGCAATGCGCGCACGATCGAGCGCCGCGCCAGCTGCAGCTTGAACGCGTTGTGCTCCAGCGGCTCGGCGCCTTCGAGCAGGGCGGCGGCCGCGGCCTGCATCGAGGTGCTGCCGAGCGGCCGGCCGGCGAGCGCCTGTTCGGCCGCGACGACGCGCCAGGGTTTGTGCGCGACGCCGCCGAGGGCGATCGCGGCCTCCTGCACCACGCCGTCGCGGAGATCGAGAGCGGCAGCGACCGAGACCAGCGCGAAGGCATAACTGGCGCGGTCGCGCACCTTCAGGTAGTGCGCATGCGCCGCGAAAGGCGAGGGCGGCAGGTCGACGCCGAGGATCAGCTCACCCGGCGCGAGGTTGCTGTCGAGCTGCGGGATATCGCCCGGCAGGCGATGGAAATCCGCCATCGCGATGCGGCGCTCGCCTTGCGCGCCTGTCACCACCACCGTGGCGCGCAGCGCGGCCAGCGCCACGCTCATGTCCGAGGGGTTGGTCGCGACACACTGGTCGCTCGCGCCGAGGATCGCGTGGATGCGGTTCATGCCCTTCAGCGCAGCGCAGCCGGAGCCGGGGGCGCGTTTGTTGCAGGCCTGGAAGGCGGTGTCGTAGAAGTAGTAGCAGCGGGTGCGCTGCATCAGGTTGCCGCCCACCGTCGCCATGTTGCGCAGCTGCGGCGAGGCGCCGGCGAGCAGGGCTTGCGAGAGCAGCGGATAGCGGTCGCGCACCGCGGCGTGATTGGCGGTATCGCTGTTGCGTGTCAACGCGCCGATGCGCAGGCCGCCGTTCGGCAGCTCGACGATGCCGGCCAACGGCAGCCTGTTGATGTCGACCAGCAGGCTCGGGTTCGCGACGCCGGCTTTCATCAGATCCAGCAGGTTGGTGCCGCCGCCGATGAAGGCCGCGCGTGGCACGGCGGCGGCGCGGCGGATCGCATCCTGCGGATCCGTCGCACGTTCATAAGCCAGGTTGATCATGCGTGCTCCTCGATGCCGGGCCGGGGCGCGGCGGCGAGCGCTGCGGTGGCGACCTGGCGCACCGCGGCGACGATGTTCGGATAGGCGCCGCAGCGGCACAGGTTGCCGCTCATGCGCTCGCGGACCTCGTCGTCGGAGATCGTGATCGCGTTGGCGCGCACGTCGGGCGTTGCCGCGCTCGCGGTGCCGGCCTTCAGCTCGGCGACCAGGGCGACCGCGGAGCAGATCTGGCCGGGCGTGCAGTAGCCGCACTGGAAGGCATCGCGTTGAAGGAATGCAGCCTGCATCGGGTGCAGTGCGGCCGGCGTGCCCAGGCCTTCGATCGTCGTGATCTCGGCGCCTTCCTGCATCACCGCGAGGGTCAGGCAGGCATTGATGCGGCGGCCGTCGACCATCACCGTGCAGGCGCCGCACTGGCCGCGGTCGCAGCCCTTCTTCGTGCCCGTCATGCCGGCGTATTCGCGCAGCGCATCGAGCAGCGTGACGCGCGGCTCCAGCATCAGATCGACCTGGCGGCCGTTGATGCGCAGGCTCACGGGGCGGGGTGTGACGCCGGTGGGTGCGGCTGCAGCCGGCGGTGTCGCGGCCGGCGGCGGCAAGCTGCCGGCGCAGCCGCCCACCGCCACCGAGGCCGCGGCGCTTCCGCCGGCCTGCAGGAAGCCGCGGCGGGAGACGGCGAACATCGTTGGCGGATGATCCTCAGGCATGGCGCTTCCTCATCGATGATGAAGAGAGCACTGTCACGGCGCGGTGTCGCGCAGTCTGTCGGCCAATTTCCCAAGCGAACGTCGGCAAAGGCGAAGGCAGCGCCGGCCTGATGACGGCGGATGACGGTCGACTGCGCCGCCCCGCGAGGACTCAGAAGAAGGTCTGCACGATGTCGATGCAACGATAGTCCTCGTCCAGCAGCAGCAGGTGGCGCCACTTGTCGAAGGTCAGGCAAGGGTGCGAGATGTCGAAGCCGATCATGTCGCCGACGCGGATATCGTCGCCCGGCTGGATCGCCAGGTAGGCATGCTGGTCCATCATGCCGGTGACCTTCCAGTGCGCCGGCGTGCTGCCGGGGCTGCGTTCGCCGCCGCCCGGCCGGTAATGCAGCGCCGGCTCGGGGAAACCGGCATCGAAGGCCGCATCCCGCTTGCCGAGCGCGATCACGGCCTTGTCGGCATCGGGCACGGATTGCACGTAGGCCCAGAGCTGCAGGGCCGGCTGCAGCCCGCCGCGCATCTTCGCGGCGACCGGGTTGCGCTGCTGGATCTGGTTCTGCGCCGCGCGGTAGATGCCGACATCGTGCGTCAGATAACACCCCGGTCGCAGCACCACCTCGACCGGCGTGGCCTGCTCGGCCTTCGCGAACTCCTCAGCCACCACGTCGTACCAGGCCGAGCCCGCGCCCGAGAGGATGGGCCGCGCACGCGAGAAGCCGCCGGCCATCGCGATCTCATGCGTGACCGCGACCGCGCGCTGCAGGAAGACTCGAATCTCGGCCTCGGCCTTCAGCACGCCTTCATAGACCTCCATGCCGGCCAGCTTCACCTGCGCCGGCCAGCGCGCCAGCTCGGCCAGCACTGCCTGCTGCTGCGCCGCGTTGCGCACGCCGGTGCGGCTGCCGCTCTGATCCTCCGTCGGCCCGAGCTCGAGCAGCACCTGGATGCTTTGCACTTGGCCCGCCGGCTGCGCCGCGAAGAAGCGCCCGAGCTGCGCCACCGAGTCCACCGAATCGACCAGGCAGTAGAACTCGAAGCCCGGTTCGCGCAGCAGCTCGGCGACGATCGCGATGTTGCGCCGGCCGACCAGCTGGTTCGCCATCAGCACCCGCTTCACGCCATGCGTCGCGGCCACGCGCGCCTGCTGCGCGGTGGCCACCGTGATGCCCCAGGCGCCGCCCGCGAGCTGGCGCTGGAAGAGCTTCGGCGCCATCGTCGTCTTGCCGTGCGGTGCGAGGTTCAGTCCGTATTCATTGACAAAGCCCTGCATCCAGCGCAGGTTGTGGGCGATCTTCGCGTCATAGAGGACGGCCGCCGGCAGCGAGATCTCTTCGTCCAGCAAACGCCAGCCGAGGCCCTGCGCAGCGCTCGGCACGAGCGGCGCATCGAGCACGCCCAGGCCCTTGTTCAGGTCATCGACCGTGCCACTCTGATAGTTAGTAACAGATGCTGTCATGTTGCTCCTTCACCAGTGAAATTCGGGTTGACGGAATTCTAGGCGGTGTTTTATAGTTCGTCGACTGGTTAATAAGTAACACGACATGCCTGCACCCGTCGACATCCTCTCCCGCATCGCCGAACGCAGCGGCCAGCTGCGCCTGGCGGAGCAGAAGGTTGCCCAGGCGATCCTGGGCGATGTGGCGGGCTGCGCCGCGGCAAGCATCGGCGAGCTGGCCGGGCGTGCCGGCGTCTCGGTGGCCAGCGTCACGCGCTTTGCCCGCGCCCTCGGCTGCCGCGACGTGCGCGACCTGAAGCTCGCATTGGCGCGTGCCGGCGCGGTCGGCGAGCGCTTCCTGCAGGCCGCCGCCGAAGGCGGTCAGGACGAGCCCGCCGCCGGCGGCACTGCCGCCAGCCGCATGATCTGGCGCGACGTGCTGCAGGTGCTCGAGATCAACCACGCGCTGATCGACCCGGCGACGATCGCCGATGCGGCGGGCCGGCTGCAGCGCGCGCGCATGGTCTATGTCTTCGGCATGGGCGGCGCCTCGAGCACGCTGGCCGATGAAGCGCGCTACCGCCTGTTTCGCCTCGGCTGCCCGGCGGCGACCTATCACGATGCGGTGCTGCAGCGCATGGTCGCCGCGACGGTGCAGAAGGGCGACGTGGTGCTCGCCTTCTCGGCCACCGGCAACCTGCCCGAGCTGGTCGCGAGCTGCGAGATCGCGAAGGAGTACGGCGCCGCGGTGATCGCCGTCTCGGCGCTCGGTTCGAGTCTGGCGGCGATCGCCGATCTGCTGCTGCCGGTGCGCACGCTGGAGACGGATTTCATCTTCAAGCCCTCGTCGTCGCGCTACGCGATGCTGCTGGTGCTCGACACGCTGGTCACCGAACTCGCGCTGCTGCAGAAGCCGCGCAGCCAGGAGTCGCTGCGGCGCATGAAGGTCGTGCTCGACGCCCACCGCGGCGGCAACGACCGCGAACCCCTCGGAGACTGAGCATGATCGATCCCGCCTACATCCCCACTCCCGCCGGCTTCGATACGCTGATCCGCAACGCCCTGGTGATCGACGGCAGCGGCGAGCCGGCATATGCGGCCGACGTCGCGCTGCGCGACGGGCGCATCGTGCGCATCGCCCGCGAAGGCGAGCTGGCCGCGGCGCATGCCGCAGCGATCGTCGATGCGGCCGGCCTGGTGCTCGCACCGGGCTTCATCGACGTGCACACGCATGACGACACCGTCGTGATCGACCAGCCTGCGATGCTGCCCAAGCTCTCGCAGGGCGTGACCACGGTGGTCGTCGGCAACTGCGGCATCAGCGCTGCGCCGGTGAGCCTGCCGCGCGGCACGGCGCCGCCCGATCCGATGAACCTGCTGGGCGAGGCGGAGCGCTTCCGCTATCCCGACTTCGCTGCGTACGTGAAGGCGGTGAACGCCGCGCGGCCGGGGGTCAATGTCGCGGCGCTGGTCGGCCATACCGCATTGCGCGCGAATCACATGGATCGTTTCGACCGGGCCGCGAGCGCCGGCGAGATCGACGCGATGCGCGGGCAGCTCGCCGAAGCGCTGGCCCATGGCGCGCTCGGCCTTTCGACCGGCCTGGCCTATGCCAACGCGAACGCCGCGCCGACCGAAGAGGTGCTGGCGCTGGCCGAGCCCCTGGCAGCGGCCGGCGGTCTCTACTGCACGCACCTGCGCACCGAGTTCATCGAGATCCTCGATGCGATGGACGAGGCCTTCCGCATCGGCCGCCATGCGCGCGTGCCGGTGGTGGTCTCGCACCTGAAGTGCGCCGGCGTGCCCAACTACGGCCGCAGCGGCGAGGTGCTGGCGGCCCTCGACGCGGCGCGCGAGACGCAGCCGGCAGGCTGCGACTGCTACCCCTACACCGCGAGTTCGTCGACGCTGGACCTGAAGCAGGTGACGGACGAGATCGACATCATGGTGACCTGGTCCGAGCCGCATCCGGAGCAGGGCGGCAAGCTGCTCGCCGACATCGCCGCCGGCTGGCAGCTCGATCTGCTGGAGGCCGCGCGGCGCCTGCAGCCGGCCGGCGCGGTCTACCACTGCATGGAAGCCGCCGACGTCGAACGCATCCTGAGCCACCCGTCGACCGTGATCGGCTCCGACGGCCTGCCCAACGATCCCCTGCCGCATCCGCGCCTCTGGGGCGCCTTCCCGCGGGTGCTCGGCCATTACACGCGCGAGCGCCGGCTGTTCTCGCTGCCGGTCGCGGTGCGCAAGATGAGCGGCCAGTCGGCCGACCGCTTCGGCCTCGAAGGCCGCGGCTACGTGCGCGAGGGTCATGCCGCCGACCTGGTGCTGTTCGACCCGGCCACGGTGGCCGATGCGGCGACCTTCACCGATCCGGTTCAGCCGGCCCAGGGCATCCGCGCGGTGTGGGTCAACGGCGTGCTGTCGATGCGGGACCGTGCGGCGACGGGTTCGCGCGCCGGCCGCTTCCTGCCGCGCGCGCGTGTGCCGCTGGCCTCGTCCTTCGTGGCCGGCGACCTGGCTTTCTGATCCCTCCTCCGTTTTCGAGAAAGGACTATCGCGATGAGCGAGAACGATTCGATCCGGCGCCATGGCGTCGAAGGTGGCAGCGGCACCGGCGGGCAGCATCTGCCGTTCGCCCGCGCGGTGCAGGCCGATGGCTGGCTGTACGTCTCCGGCCAGGTGCCGATGGTCGGCGGCGAGGTGATCGATGGCGGCATCGTCCCCCAGTCGCATCAGGCGATCAAGAACCTGCTCGCGATCCTCGAGGAAGCCGGCTATGGGGCGGAACACGTCGTGCGCTGCGGCGTGTGGCTCGACGATCCGCGCGACTTCCCGTCCTTCAACAAGGTCTTCAAGCACTACTTCGGCGCCCACCCGCCGGCACGCGCCTGCGTGGTCTCGAGCATGGTCGTCGACTGCAAGGTCGAGGTCGATTGCGTGGCCTGGAAGAAGTAACTGCTCCGTTCATTCCTACAAGAGGAGACAAACCCATGACCCCTGTCACCGGCAACGCCTTGCTGATCTACGCCATCGTCGCGGTCTTCGCGCTGGTGATCCTGATCGCCAAGTTCAAGCTCAATCCCTTCGTCACCTTGATCGTCGTCTCGCTGCTGCTCGGCGCCGCGATCGGCATGCCGATGACGACGATCGTCAAGTCCTTCGAGACCGGCGTCGGCAACACGCTGGGCCACATCGCGCTGGTCGTCGGCCTGGGCACGATGCTCGGCAAGATGATGGCCGAGTCGGGCGGGGCGGAGCGTATCGCGCGCACCTTGATCGACAGGTTCGGGCCGAAGAACGTGCACTGGGCGATGATGGTCGTGGCCTTCATCGTCGGCCTGCCGGTGTTCTTCGAGGTCGGCTTCGTGCTCTTGATCCCGATCGCCTTCAACGTCGCGAAGCGCACCAACACCTCGATGCTGAAGGTCGGCATCCCGATGGTCGCCGGCCTCTCGGTGGTGCACGGCCTGATCCCGCCGCACCCGGCGGCCTTGCTCGCGGTCACCGCCTACGAGGCGGACATCGGCCGCACCATCATGTACGCGCTGATCGTCGGCATCCCGACGGCGGTGATCGCCGGGCCGCTCTTCGCCACCCTGATCAGCAAGTACGTGATCCTCGACGAGCACAACCCGATGGCGGAGCAGTTCATCGAGGAGTCGTCGGAAAAGCACTCGCTGCCGGGCTTCGGCATCACCTTGTTCACCGTGCTGCTGCCGGTCGTCTTGATGCTGCTCGGCAGCTGGGCCGATCTGTTCGCGCCGCCGAAGAGCTTCGTCAACGACTTCCTGCGCCTGATCGGCAACTCGGTGATGGCCTTGCTGATCGCCTCGCTGGTCAGCTTCTACACCTTCGGCAAGGCGCGCGGATTCGACCGCGACGCGATCCTCAAATTCACCAACGACTGCCTGGCGCCGACCGCGATGATCACGCTGGTCGTCGGCGCCGGTGCCGGCTTCGGCCGCATCCTGATGGATGGCGGCGTCTCGAAGGTGATCATCGCGGTCGCGACCGATGCGCACGTCTCGGTGCTGGTGCTCGGCTGGGTGGTGGCCGCGATGCTGCGGATCGCGACCGGCTCGGCCACCGTCGCGATGGCGACAGCCGCCGGCATCGTCGCGCCGATCGCGAAGGCCGCCGGCGGCGTGCGGCCGGAGCTGCTGGTGCTGACCACCGGCGCCGGCTCGCTGATCCTCTCGCACGTCAACGACGGCGGCTTCTGGCTGGTCAAGGAGTACTTTCACATGACGGTGACGCAGACCTTCAAGACCTGGACGGTCTGCGAGACCATCATCTCGGTCGTGGCCCTGCTGTTGACGCTCGGGTTGGCGACCTTCGTCGGGTGACCCGGCGCACGTTGTCCGTTTCGCGATAGTTGATGGCACCTTGTCGAATGCCGGACGGAGCGCCGTGGTTCACACTACGGTCTCCCCGGATAGAGAGACAAGCGAATCCCCATGACCACGTCGACCCTTTCGACAAGCCCCGCCGCCAGCGCCGCCGAACGCACCGGTTTCACCGTGCTCGGCGGCATCAGCTTCGCGCACTTCCTGAATGACACGATCCAGTCGGTGATCATCGCGATCTACCCGCTGCTGAAGGGCAACTTCAACCTCAGCTTCGCGCAGATCGGCCTGATCACGCTGACCTACCAGATCACCGCGTCGCTGCTGCAGCCGCTGATCGGGCTCTACACCGACAAACATCCGAAGCCCTATTCGCTGCCGGTCGGCATGGGCTTCACCCTGGCCGGGCTGCTGCTGATGTCGCAGGCGCCGAACTTCGGCGTGCTGCTGGTCGCGGCGGCATTGGTCGGCACCGGCTCGTCGGTGTTCCATCCCGAGTCGTCGAGAGTCGCGCGGCTGGCTTCGGGCGGCAGGCATGGCCTCGCGCAATCGATCTTCCAGGTCGGCGGCAATGCCGGCAGCGCGATGGGCCCGCTGCTCGCGGCGCTGCTGGTGATCCCGCACGGGCAGGGCAGCCTCGCGTGGTTCTCGCTCGCGGCGCTGGTCGCGATCCTGGTGCTGTGGCAGGTGGGCGGCTGGTACAAGCAGAAGATCGAGGTCGCCCGCCGCGCGCCGCCGAAGGCCGTCAAGGTCTCGACCCTGCCGCGCCGCACGGTGATGATCGCGGTCACGGTGCTGGGGGCGCTGATGTTCTCGAAGTTCTTCTACCTCGCGAGCATCAGCAGCTACTACACCTTCTATCTGATGGACAAGTTCGGCCTGTCGACGCAGGCCGCGCAGCTGCACCTCTTCGTCTTCCTGTTCGCGGTCGCGGCCGGCACCTTGCTCGGCGGTCCGATCGGCGACCGCATCGGCCGCAAGCAGGTGATCTGGGTCTCGATCCTCGGCGCGGCGCCGTTTACGCTGGCCTTGCCCTATGTCGGGCTGACCTTGACGACGGTGCTGAGCTTCGTCATCGGCTTCATCCTGGCCTCGGCGTTCTCGGCCATCCTGGTGTTCGCGCAGGAGCTGATGCCGGGCAAGGTCGGCACGGTCTCGGGCCTGTTCTTCGGCCTCGCGTTCGGCATGGGCGGCATCGCCGCGGCGGTGCTCGGCGTGGTCGCCGATGCGGAGGGCATCGAGTTCGTCTACAAGGTCTGCGCCTTCCTGCCCTTGCTCGGCCTGCTGACCGCGCTGCTGCCCGACCTGCATGACGCGAAGCCGCGCAAGAAGGGCCCTCAAGCGGCTTCGGTCTGCTGAAGACGCTTCGCCCTCGGCTGCTGCAGCGGATCAATGACGCCGCAGCAGCGCGTCGACGAAGCGTGCCGGAATGGCGTAGCTGATGCCGGTGGGCTGGCTCAGTGCCGATTCCTTGCTGCCCTTGACGAGCACCATGTTGATGACGCCGACCACCTGGCCCGACTCGGCGTCGAACACCGGGCCGCCGCTGTTGCCCGGATAGGCGGTCGCGTCGAGCTGGTAGATGTCGAAGCTGCCTTCGCGCAGCCGATGGATGGCGGTGTCGCTGAGTTGCTGTGACGTGGCGGCCGGCAGCGCGATCGCGGTGATCGCCGAGAGGATGCCGCGGTGGGTCACCGGCGTGAAGCCGAGGACGCCGCCGATCGGGAAGCCGATGAAGGCGATCGACAGTCCCTCGTGGATGTCGCCATCGGCGGCGATCGGCAGGGGCGGCCGCGGGCTGCCTTCGAAGCGCAGCAGGACGAGATCGTGCGTCCGGTCCTGCGCGATCAGAGCGGCGGGACGCAGATCCAGCTCACCCGGCTTGCCCGGGAAGTGCAGCATGAGCCGGAGCGTGCTGTCGTCGCTGCCGGGTTCGGGCAGCACGTGAGCGTTGGTGATCAGCAGGTTGCCGTCGCCGACCACGAAGCCGGTGCCGCGGAAGCCGAAACGCGGCGATGCCAGCGGGTTCAAGGTACCAACGGCCGCCACCGAAGGCTTCACCTTCGCGATCACTTCGACCAGCCCCGCCCGGCACTGCAGCGCCGCGCCCAGGCAGATCAAGCCGAACAGGATGTGTTCGAGGCGGAGCGTTCGCAATTCGGCAGCCTTGCCCGAACAGTCAGCCGGGCCGCTTCGGAATGCCCAGGCCCCTGGCCACCGCCGGTCGCGCCAGAAAGGCCGAGAGCGCACGCCTCACCTGCGGGAAGCCGTCGATGCCGACCAGCTCGCCGGCCTCGTAGAAGCCGATCAGGTTGTTGACCCACGGAAAGGTCGCGATGTCGGCGATCGAATAGTCCTCGCCCATGATCCACGACCCGGACTCGAGGCGCTTGTCGAGCACCGCGAGCAGCCGTTTCGATTCGGCGACGTAGCGATCCCGCGGCCGCTTGTCTTCATAGGCCTTGCCGGCGAACTTGTTGAAGAAGCCGAGCTGGCCGAACATCGGGCCGATGCCGCCCATCTGGAACATCAGCCATTGGATGGTCTCGTAGCGCGCGGCCGCGTCCTTCGCCATCAGCTGCCCGGTCTTCTCCGCGAGGTAGATCAGGATCGCGCCGGACTCGAACAGCGCGAGCGGCTGGCCGCCGGGGCCGTTCGGATCGATGATCGCCGGGATCTTGTTGTTCGGATTCAGCGACCGGAATTCCGGCGACATCTGGTCGTTGGTATCGAAGCGCACCAGGTGCGGCTCGTAGGGCAGGCCGGTCTCCTCCAGCGCGATCGAGACCTTCACGCCGTTGGGCGTCGGCAGCGAGTAGAGCTGCAGCCGGTCCGGGTGTTCGGCCGGCCATTTTTTCGTGATCGGGAATGTGGAGAGATCGGGCATGGTGTCGTCGTGCAGCCGTTGTCGAAGAGGAGCGGAGTTTCTCTCAGCCTTCGAAAGCGCGCTCCGACGCCACGCGCCGACCTCTACATCAGCAGATGCTCTCCGGCGTTGTCGCCGCCCAGGATCACGTAGTTGACCTTGCGGATATCGGCCAGCCGCGTGCCGCCGGCATAGGAGATCGAGCTTTGCACGTCCTCGCGCATCTCGCGCAGGGTATCCGCCAGCTTGCCCTTGACCGGCTCGAGGATGCGCTTGCCCTCGACGTGTTTGTATTCGCCCTTGTTGAAGTCCGAGGCCGAGCCGTAATACTCCTTGAAGAGCTTGCCGTCGACTTCGACCGTCTTGCCCGGCGACTCCACGTGGCCGGCGAACAGCGAACCGATCATCACCATCGAGGCGCCGAAGCGGATGCTCTTCGCGATGTCGCCATGGTCGCGGATGCCGCCGTCGGCAATGATCGGCTTGGTCGCGACGCGGGCGCACCACTTCAGCGCCGAAAGCTGCCAGCCGCCGGTGCCGAAGCCGGTCTTCAGCCGCGTGATGCAGACCTTGCCCGGGCCGACGCCGACCTTGGTCGCGTCCGCGCCCCAGTTCTCCAGGTCGATCACCGCTTCCGGCGTGGCCACGTTGCCGGCGATGACGAAGGTCTTCGGCAGCCGGGTCTTGATGTGATCGATCATCTTGCGCACGCTCTCGGCGTGGCCGTGCGCGATGTCGATGGTGATGTAGTCGGCGCCCACGCCTTCGGCGGCGAGCCGGTCGATCACCGTATAGTCGGGCGGCTTGACGCCGGAGCTGATCGAGACGAACAAGCCCTTCTCGCGCATGCGCTGCGCATAGGCGACGTTGTCGAGATCGAAGCGATGCATCACGTAGAAGTAGTCGTTGGCCGCCAGCCATTGGCTGATGGTCTCGTCGAGCACCGTCTTCATGTTCGCGGGCACCACCGGCAGCTTGAAGCGGCGGCCGCCGAATTCGGTCGAGGCGTCGCATTCGCTGCGGCTTTCGACGCGGCACTTGCGCGGCAAGAGAAGGATGTTGTCGTAGTCGAAGATTTCCATGATCGTCAGGCTCCAGAGTGAAGAAAGAGCGCTTGACTCGGAACCCGGTTCGCCGGCGGAAGGCCCTGAGCATGCAGGGGCGCCTGAAACAAGAACCGGGCGCCAAAATTTGGGCCCGGTGGCGAATTCTACGCGGCTCGGGCGGCCGGAGCACGGCGTGGGGATGTTCTCTGCGAAGCGGGCGCGTGCGCCTCGGCATGCTCGGCTTGCAGGTCTTCCTCGATACCTATGCCACCGACGGCATTCGGCCCGCGATCGCTCGCGAGGCGCTGGCCAGCTTTTCGACCGAGGCGATGGCTTCGAGCCTGGCGAAGCCGCGCACGAGGATCCTGGTCGCGGACGCTCTGAGACATCCCCATGCTGAGCGGCTCGCCCGCCTACAGCGCGGCGCCGCAGCCGGCAAACGGCGCGCTGGCGGTGGCGAGCGGCTTGCCATCGGCAGTCTCGACCCAGGCCACGGCGGTCAGCCGCTCCGGCTTCGCGTTCTCCGGAAATCGTGTCGCGCGCAGTTCCACGGAAGGGTGGCCGGGTGCGAGCCCGAGCAGCGGGAGAGGCCCGACCAGCGTGCGCACCAGGCGGCGCGCCGTCGCGTTGCCTTCGCTGCCGGCGGGCACCTGCTCGACCACCGCGATGTAGCCGACCAGGCCGGCCGGCAAGGCCTGCCTGAAACGTTGACGCACCGACATCTGCAAGCCGATGTAGCCGTTCAGCGAAGGTCCGTCGAGCACCTCGATCTGCAGCGCCGGGCGCGCCGGCAGGGGCAGGCTGCGCTGCAGTGCCGCGTCCGCGGCCAGGGTGCCGGCACGTGCGGCGCGCTCGCCGGCTTCGGGCAGCGAGGCGACGGAGAGCGGCGCATCTGCACCGCGCGGGCTGGCCACGATCCAGTCGAGCACGAAGGCATGGCCGGCCGATGACGCGGCTGGGCCCTGCCAGCAGGCCTCGCAATCGGCGGAAATGAAACGCTCGACCATCACCCGCGGCATCGCAGCGGGGCAATCGCCGGCCGCCAGCGCAGGCGAAGCCGGCACGGCGAGGGCGAGAGTCATCAACAAGGTCTTGGGCAAGCCGGCTCCTGGATGCTGCGGTGAGTCGGCATTCTGATGAAGTTCTTACCCGGCCGCCCGATTCGGGCCGGCTCCTAGAATCCATCGATGAGCCAGCATTCCGAAGATCTTCACCCCGACGCGCCGGGCCGCGATGCCATGCCCGCACCGACCGGCCTGCTGCGCGGCCTGAACCCGGAACAGCTGGCCGCGGTCACCCTGCCGCCGCGCCCCGCCCTGATCCTCGCCGGCGCCGGCTCCGGCAAGACGCGCGTGCTGACCACGCGCATCGCCTGGCTGATCAGCACCGGCCAGGTCACGCCCGGCGGCGTGATGGCGGTCACCTTCACGAACAAGGCGGCGAAGGAGATGCTGACCCGGCTCGCCAACATGCTGCCGATCCCGGTGCGCGGCATGTGGGTCGGCACCTTCCACGGCCTGTGCAACCGCTTCCTGCGCGCGCACTGGAAGCTGGCGAACCTGCCGCAGAGCTTCCAGATCCTCGACAGCGCGGACACGCTCTCGGCCGTCAAGCGCGTGATCAAGGCGCTGAAGATCGACGAAGAGCGCTACGTGCCCAAGCAGGTCAGCTGGTTCATCGCTGGCAGCAAGGAAGACGGCCTGCGCCCGAAGGACATCGAGCTGCGCGACGAGCAGACACGCACCCTGGTGAACATCTACCAGGCGTATGAAGACCAGTGCCAGCGCGAAGGCACGGTCGATTTCGCCGAGCTGATGCTGCGCACCTACGAGCTGATGCGCGACAACGAAGCCTTGCGCGAGCACTACCGGCGGCGCTTCCGCCACATCCTGGTCGACGAGTTCCAGGACACCAACAACCTCCAGTACAAGTGGCTGAAGGTCTTCGCGGGCCCGGGCGCGAGCGTGATCGCGGTCGGCGACGACGACCAGAGCATCTATGCCTTCCGCGGCGCGAACGTCGGCAACATGGAGCAGTTCGAGCGCGAATTCGAGGTCGAGCAGGTGATCAAGCTCGAACAGAACTACCGCAGCCACAGCAACATCCTCGACAGCGCGAATGCGCTGATCTCGAACAACACGCGCCGCCTCGGCAAGAACCTGCGCACCGATGCCGGCGCCGGCGAACCGGTGCGGGTGCACGAGGCGACCAGCGATTTCGGCGAGGCGCAGTGGTTCATCGAAGAGGCCCAGCAGCTGCATCGCGAAGGCACGCCGCGTGCCGAGATCGCGGTGCTGTATCGCTCGAATGCGCAGTCGCGCGTGATCGAGAGCGCGCTCTTCAATGCCGGCATTCCGTACCGCGTCTACGGCGGCCTGCGCTTCTTCGAGCGCGCCGAGATCAAGCATGCGCTGGCCTATCTGCGGCTGATCGAGAACGCCAACGACGACACCAGTTTTCTCAGAGTCGTCAATTTCCCGGCACGCGGCATCGGCGCGCGCAGCATCGAGCTGTTGCAGGACGCGGCGCGCAGCAGCGGGCGCAGCCTGATGCAAAGCGTCGGCGCATTGAGCGGCAAGACGGGCACCAAGCTGCAGGGCTTCGCCGCGATGGTCGATGCGATGCGCGAGAAGACCCGCGGCCTGACCCTGCGCGAGATCATCGAACACGCGATCCAGGCGAGCGGCCTCGCGGACTTCTACCGCCTCGAGAAGGAAGGCCAGGACCGCATCGAGAACCTGGCCGAACTGGTGAATGCGGCGGAAGCCTTCGTCACCCAGGAAGGCTTCGGCAAGGATGCGATCGGACTGCCTGTCGACGAACAGGCGCCCGGCACCCTCAGCGAAGGCGTGCCGCGCGCGGTGGCCGCGGTCGACCAGACGCCCGATGCCGAGACCGGCGAGATCATGTCGCCGCTCGCCGCCTTCCTGACGCATGCCGCGCTCGAGGCCGGCGACAACCAGGCCCAGGCCGGGCAGGACGCGATCCAGCTGATGACGGTGCATTCGGCCAAGGGGCTGGAGTTCGACTGCGTCTTCATCACCGGCGTCGAGGAAGGCCTCTTCCCGCACGAGAACTCGCTCAGCGATGCCGATGGGCTGGAAGAGGAAAGGCGCCTCGCCTACGTCGCGATCACGCGTGCCAGGAAGCGCCTCTATCTCAGCTTCAGCCAGACGCGCATGCTGCATGGCCAGACGCGCTACAACGTGAAGAGCCGCTTCTTCGACGAGTTGCCCGAGGCCAACCTGAAGTGGCTGACGCCGCGCAACCAGGGCTTCGGCTCGGGCTTCGCCCGCGAGTACCAGAACGCCTGGAGCCGCGGCTCGGGGCTGGGCTCGATCGTCGGCGCCGGCAAGGTCGAGCCCGGTTTCGGTGCCGGGCCGGCACCGGCGGCGCCGAACGGCTTGCGCGTCGGCAAGAGCGTCTTTCACACCAAGTTCGGCGAGGGCGTGCTGGTCACCCTGGAAGGCCAGGGGGCTGACGCGCGGGCCCAGGTCAACTTCGGCCGCCACGGCATGAAGTGGCTGGCGCTGAGCGTCGCGAAGCTGACGCCGGTTGACTGATCCTTGCGCGGTATTTCCCTTGACATGCGGGGCTGTTGCGCCGGGAGGGCTGATGGAAGAATGAATCGATACGAAGAACTTCCGTGGGTCCTCCGAGATGATCTCTTTCTCCTTCATGTCTCGTGGCAAGCGCAGCAAGCCCGTCCCGAAAAGGCGTCCCCCGTCCTCGTTGGAAGAGCAGCTGTTCGGCAAGCCCCGTCCCGCGGAGCCGGCCGCCTTCGCCGAGATCGGCATGCAGGACTGGATGAAGAGTTCGCGCGAGCTGCGCGACGGCTGCGAAGTCCGGGACATCGATCTGGAGGCCTTGCCTGCCGACCTGGTGCAGTCGTTCCAGCGTTGATCGCCGGGCGGCGTCGGCCGCCACCACCGTTCAACCCATCCCTGCGCGGGCCTCTTCGGAGGCCCGTCGACTTTTTGGCTACTTGCGCGCCTCGGCGACGGCCTGGCCGAGCTCGATCACCGCCATCGCGTAGTAGCTCGACCAGTTGTAGCGCGTGATCGCATAGAAGTTCTGCGTGCCGGCGACGTAGCTCGGCGCCGCAGCGCCGTTCTGCAGTTCGACCAGGGCCAGCTTGGCTTCGTGCCGCGCGCCGTCGTCGCTCAGCCGCGCGCCGTGCGCGGCGAATTCTGCGGCGCTGAAGCTCGGCAGGATGTCGGGCGCGAGCAGCACCGCGCGCTCCGTGGAATCGACCGGCGCGGCGACGCTGTAGTGGGTCGGCATGCCGCGCACCCAGCCGTACTCGGCGAGGTAATGGGCGACCGAGCCGATCACGTCGGCCGTGCTCTGGTCCAGGTCGACATGGCCGTCGCCGTCGAAATCCACGGCATAGCGGTTCCAGCTGCTGGGCATGAATTGCGGCATGCCCATCGCGCCGGCATACGAGCCCTTCAGCGACAGCGGATCGACGCCTTCGCTGTGCGCCAGGATGAAGAGCTGCTCCAGCTCGCCGCGAAAGAAATCGCTGCGATCCTTGCGGCCCGACGGGAAGTCGAAGGCCAGCGTCGCGAGCGCGTCGATGACTCGGAAATTGCCCATCTGCCGGCCGTAGATCGATTCGACGCCGACCACGCCGACGATCACCGAAGCCGGCACGCCGTAGATCGCCTCGGCCTTGGCCAGCGAAGCCTCGTTGGCGAGCCAGAAGCCGAGCCCGGCGCGGATGCGCACCGGCTCGACGAAACGCGCACGGTACGCGGCCCAGTTCTTCGCGGCGCCGGCCGGCGGCGGCATGATGTATTTCGCCACGTTGGGCACGTAGCGCGCCTGCGAGAGGCGCTCCTGCACCCAGGCCTTGTCGAGCTGCTGGCGCTCCGCCAGTTCGTCGGCGAAGCGCATCACGTCCTCGCGGCGGCCGTAGGTGATCAGGTCGGGCGCGTCGTCGGCGCGGGCGGCGCTGGCCGTCTTGTGTTTCTTCGCGGGCTTGTTTTCTTTCGATGTCGCGCAGCCGGCGAGCGAAAGGCTTGCGAGGGCGATCACGCAGGCGCGCAACAGGGAGGCGGGATGGGGCATGCGGGGCGGCAACGGCAGGGCGGGGGAAAGGGCCGGCGATTATCGTGGCTGGGCCTGGCGGGCCAGCAGGCGCAGCTCGCGCTCGAACGCGCGGCGCCAGTTCGCGCTCGGCAGCTTGCGCGCGCCGGGGCCGTAGCGCTGGCGGTCGAGCGTATCGAGCAGGCTCGCGAGCGCCGCGCCGCTTTCGCCGCGAGCTTGCCGTACCAGGCCGGCCAGCGCGCGCGGCGCATGATGCGCTTCGGCCGCGATGCCGAGGCGCTGCAGCCCGAGCCGCATGCGCGTCGCGAGGCGTGTCCACGGGTCCTGGCGGCGCCGGTCCCACCAGGCCCAGCCGGCGGCGACGATGCTGGCCGCGCTCAGCACGCTGATCAGCAGATAGGCCAGGTCTTCCCAACTGGGGCTTTTCATGCCCAGGCTTTTCAGCAGGTCGAGCTGGCTGTTGCGCGAGTAGGTCAGCACCGTCTGGTTCCAGCGGTTGTTCAAGGCTTCCCAGCCGCTGCGCAGGCCGGCCAGCAGGTTCGGGCTGACGGTGTCGAGTGCGGAGACGACGAAGCCCGGCGGCGGCGCGAGGCTGCGGCTGCGGCCGATGCGCTCGGGCGAGACCGCGGCGGTCGGGTCGGCGCGTGTCCAGCCGGTGCCGGGCTGCCAGTATTCGGCCCAGGCATGGGCGTAGCTGTTGCGCACGATCACGTAGCCGTCGATCAGCGACGGGTCCGCGCCCTGGTAGCCGGTGACCACGCGCGCCGGCACGCCGAGCGCGCGCAGCACGACGACGAAGGCGGACGCGAAGTGCTCGCAGAAGCCCTGCTTGCGATCGAGCCAGAACTCGTCGATCGCGTCGTGCCCGGCGGCATCGCCATAGGTGCCCGGCTCCAGCGTGTAGCCGTAGCCGCTGTTGGCGATGTGCTGCAGCACGGCCACCGCCAGCACCCGGGCACCGGCCTGGGCGTAGCGCGGCTCGCGCCGCAATGCGGCAGCCCAGGCCAGGGTGCGCGGGTTGTAGCCAGGCGGCAGCGCGAGGTAGTCCTGCAGGCTGGCGTCGGCCTCGGTCGGCCCGTAGCGGAACTGCAGATGCGCTTCGGCGTTGAAGCGCAGGCGCTCGGTCAGCGGCCGCTCGGTCTGCCACTGCAGGTCGTCACGGCGGAAGGCCTGCATGCCGTCGAGACGCGGTGCGCCGGCGCCGCTGTCGGGCGAGGCTTCCAGCAGCGGCAGCACCGTGGTGCGCTGCGGCTCGAGCGTCATCTCGTAGGCATAGGCCGGGCCGCTCAGCTGCAGGCGGCCGCGGCCGGTGCGCGTCGCGGGGAAGGGGGGCGTCGGCAGGCGCTTCCACTCGCGCCCGTCGAAGCTGCCCAGCACCGGGCCGCGCAGGTACATGTCGGGGGCCGGCGGCAGCGGGCCGCTGAAGCGCATGCGCAGCGCGATGCCGTCGTCTTGCGCGAGGCGCGCGACCGAGCCCAGCGTCATGCTGCTGGAGAGCCCGGTCTTCGAGATCGAATCCTGCGGCAGGCCCCACAGCGGGCCGATGCGCGGGAACAGCACGAAGAGCAGCGCCATGATCGGCGCGCCGAGCAGCGCGGCGCGCGCCGACAAACCGGCCGCATGTTTCAGGCTCGGCTGGCCGACCGGCATGTGCGCCAGCACCAACGCGGTCAGCAGGCCCCAGACCGAGACCAGCATCGCCACCGCGATCAGCAGCGACTGCGATTGCAGGAACTGCGTCAGCACGATGAAGAAGCCGAGGAAGAACACCACGAAGGCATCGCGCCGCGCGCGCAGCTCCAGCGTCTTCAAGGCCATCAGCGCGATCACGAAGGTGATGCCGGCCTCTTTGCCGAGCAGCGTGCGATGCGTGTACCAGGTCAGGCCGCCGGCGATCAGCAGCACCGCGATCACCACCCAGCGGCCGGGCAGCGCCGCGTTGAGCAGGGCCAGGCGCGCGCGCCAGAGCAGCACGCCGGCGGTCAGCAGGCTGCACCACAGCGGCAGCTGCGGCACATGCGGCAGCACGGTCCAGGCGATCACCGCGAGCAGGAAGAGGGTGTCGCGCGCATCGCGCGGCAGGTGGCGCCAGCCGGGCCAGAAGCTGCGCCGGCCAGGGGGCCGAGGTGTCGGCCGATCGGGCGCCGGCAGCACGCCGGCGTCGCCGGCCGTGACGCGCGGGGGCGAGCTCATTTCCATCGCGCCAACGCATCCAGGCAGGCGCGCCGCTGCGCCTCGCCCTGGGCCAGCGCCAGCTCGTAACCCGGCAGGCGCAGGCCGTAGTCCGCGCCGGAACGGTCGGCCGCCATCACCCAGGCGGCGAGGCGCGAGAGCCGCGCCTCGACGCCGGCGACGCCGCTCGCCTGGTAGTCCAGCCACAGGCGCTGGTGCACGGTGGCGCTGGTGTCGCGGCTGACCATCTCGCCGGCGCGGGCGACCTTCTTCCATACCACCATGCGCAGCGGATCGCCGCGGCGGTAGGCGCGCACGCCTTCGGTTTCGGCGCCTTCGGTGCGGCGCGCGCCGGTATCGCCCGGGCCGATCGTGTGCGGCGAGGGCAAAGGCGCGGCGGGGGTTTCCGGCTGCGGCCAGGCGAGCAGCTGGGCGGTCGGTCGCCAGACCGCCCAGGCGCGGAACAGGCCGAGCGGGAAGCGCGTCTCGGCCAGCAGGATAGGCACCGTGTGCAGGCCGCGGCCAGGCGGCACGAAGCTGATCTGCGTCGTGGCCTGCCCGCCGGCCGGCACGTCGATCCAGCTGAGGGCGGCCTGCGGCGCGGCTTCGAGCCGGAAGCCGATGCCGTAGCGCGCGCTGCCCGGGCTGGTGGCGACGATGTCGAGCCCGGCAGCCTCGCCGGCGAAGACGGAGGCCGGCGGCCGCAGGTGGAAGGTCAGCCCGCGCAAGGTGTTGTGCGTGATGTACATCGAGACGGCGCCGCTGCCCGCGAGCAGGAAGGTCAGCAGGTAGCCCAGGTTGAGCTGGTAGTTGATCGACGCGAGCAGCAGCACGATCAAGGTCGTCGCGAACATGAAGCCGGCGCGGGTCGGCATGATGTAGATGTTTCCCTGCGTCAGCCGCATCGTGTCGCTGCGCGGCAGGCGTGCCATCCACCAGCTGCGGAAGCGGCCGCGCACCTGCAGGCTGATGTTCATGCCGGTCTCACGGGATCGCGATCTCCCGCACCATCGCGCGCACCTGCTCCTTCGGCCCGCGGCCGCTGCCGGCCACCGGCACCAGCCGGTGCGCGATGGTCTGCGCGAGGATCGCCTGGATGTCGTCCGGCGCCACGTAGTCGCGCCGGTCGAGCAGCGCACGGGCGCGGGCCGCGCGCAGCACCGCGATGCCGGCGCGCGGGCTCAGTCCGTCGACGAACCAGGCGCCCGAGCGGGTGGCCGCGATCAGCGCCTGCAGATAGTCGAGCAGCGCGTCCGAGGCATGCACCGCGAGCACCGCCTTCTGCGCCGCCAGCAGTTCCTCGGGCGTCATGATGGCTTTGAGCTGCGTGATGGCTTCGCGCCGGTCCTCGCCGGCCAGCAGCGCACGTTCCGAGGCGTGATCCGGATAGCCGAGGGTCAGGCACATCAGGAAGCGGTCGAGCTGGCTCTCGGGCAGCGGATACGTGCCGAGCTGGTCGGTCGGGTTCTGCGTCGCGATGACGAAGAAGGGCCGCGGCAGCGCGCGGGTTTCGCCCTCGACCGAGACCTGCTGCTCCTCCATCGCCTCGAGCAGCGCGCTCTGCGTCTTCGGGCCGGCGCGGTTGATCTCGTCGGCCAGCAGCACCTGCGAGAACACCGGCCCGGCATGGAAGGCGAAGGCCTCGCGGCTGCGCTCGTAGATGCTCACGCCGATCAGATCCGAAGGCATCAGGTCGGCGGTGAACTGCACGCGCGAGAAGCGCAGGCCGAGCGAGACCGCGAGCGTGTGCGCGAGCGTTGTCTTGCCGACGCCGGGCACGTCCTCGATCAGCAGGTGGCCGCCGGCCAGCAGGCAGGCGACGCAGTCTTCGATCTGCGGCTTCTTGCCGACGATGATCGTGCTAATCTGGTCAACCAACCGGGTCAGTTGTCGCGCCAAGGCTTCGTTCATGACGCTGACGGTACCCGAAAACAAACGAGGCAAAACGTCAATGTCCACCGCCTTCTACAGCCATTCCGACTGCCGCGGACATGACATGGGCCCGGGCCACCCGGAATGCCCGCAGCGGCTGGATGCGATCGCCGACCATCTGATCTCGACCGGGCTCGACGTCGCGCTCGACCATCGCGACGCGCCGATCGTCGCGATGGCAGACCTGGAGCACGCGCACGCCAGCCTCTACATCGCCGAGCTGAAGAACCTGCTGGAGCAGGTCTGCGCCAGCGGCCGGCCGCGCGCGATCGATCCCGACACCGTCGCCTGCGCCGGCACCTGGCGCGCCGCCTTGCGCGCCGCAGGCGCCGCGGTGGCGGCCACCGATGCGGTGATCGACGGCGAGATCGAGAACGCCTTCTGCGCGGTGCGCCCGCCCGGCCATCACGCGACGCGCGATGCGGCGATGGGCTTCTGCTTCTTCAACAACGTGGCGGTCGCGGCGCGCCATGCGCTCGACGTGCGCGGCCTGAAGCGCGTCGCGGTGGTCGATTTCGACGTGCATCACGGCAACGGCACCGAGGACATCCTCGCCGGCGACGATCGGGTGCTGATGGTCGGCATCTTCCAGCACCCGCTGTACCCGCACAGCGGCGTGCCGCCGCTGGCCGGCAACATGCTGAACATCCCCGTGCCGCCGTACACCTACGGCCCCGAGATCCGCGAGATGATCGCCGAGCAGTGGCTGCCGCGGCTCGAAGGCTTCGCGCCGCAGATGATCTTCGTCTCGGCGGGTTTCGACGCGCACCGCGACGACGACCTGGGCCAGCTCGGCCTGGTCGAGGCGGACTACGAGTGGATCACGCGGCAGATCAAGGCCGTGGCCGACCGGCACGCGAAGGGACGCATCGTCTCCTGCCTCGAGGGCGGCTACAACCTCGGCGCGCTGGCGCGCAGCGTGGCGAGCCACCTGCGCGTGCTGGCCGAGGTCGATCACTGAGCCGCGCGCGCCGACCTGACGATGCCGACCGGCTCGACGGCGCCCCAGTTCGCCCTGCTGCTCGAATCCCTGACCCAGCCGGCCGCGCTGCTCGAGCTGGCGACCTTCGCCGGCTGCCTGGCCCTGGCCTGGCTGGTCTGCCGGCTGCTGCGCGGCGCCGCGAAGCAGCCGCCGTCGATCCTCTTCGGCCGCGGCATCGTCGACGGCGTGCTGTTCCCGGTGCTCGCGCTGCTGCTGGCGTTCGCGGCGCGGCACCTGCTGTTCGGCAGCCTGCCGCCGGGCGTGTTCCTGCTGGTGCTGCCGATCCTGACCTCGCTGGTCGCGATCCGGCTGACGGTGCGCGTGCTGCGCGCGGCCTTTCCGCAATCGCAGTTCACGCGCGTGATCGAGCGCAGCGTCTCGTGGCTCGCCTGGGTCGGCGTGGTGCTGTGGATCACCGGGCTCTTGCCGCTGATCCTCGAGGAGCTCGACGCGATCCACTGGAAGGTCGGCGCCGCGCAGATCTCGGTGCGCAACATCATCGAGGGCACGCTGTCCGCCGCGATCGTGCTGATGCTGGTGCTGTGGGTCTCGGCGGCGCTCGAGGCGCGGCTGCTGAAGGGCGCGGGGGACAATCTGTCGGTGCGCAAGATGGCGGCGAACGCGACGCGAACCTTGCTGCTCGTCGTCGGGCTGATCCTCGCGCTCTCGGCCGCGGGCATCGACCTGACCGCGCTCGGCGTGCTCGGCGGCGCGATCGGCGTGGGCATCGGCCTGGGCATGCAGAAGCTCGCGGCCAACTACGTCAGCGGCTTCGTGATCCTCGCCGAGCGCAGCGTGCGCATCGGCGACATGGTCAAGGTCGACGGCTTCGAAGGCCGCATCACCGACATCAATACCCGCTACACCTTGATCCGCGCCTTGAACGGCCGCGAATCGATCGTGCCGAACGAGATGATGGTGACGCAGCGGGTCGAGAACTCGTCGCTCGCCGATCCGATGGTGGTGGTGAGCACGATCGTGCAGGTGGCCTACGGCACCGATCTCGATGCGCTGCGCCCGCGGCTGGCGGAGGCCGTGGGCGCGGTGCCGCGGGTGCTGAGCCAGCCGGCGCCGTCGGTGCAGCTGTCGAACTTCGCGGCGGATGGGCTGGAGCTGACTGTCAATTTCTGGATCGCCGATCCGCATGCGGGGCAGGGGAATGTGAAGTCGGATGTCAATCTGGCGTTGTTGCGGGCGCTGCAGGAGATGGGGGTGGAGATTCCGTTTCCGCAGCGGGTGTTGCGGAGGGTGGCCGGCTGAGTCCCATGTGGCGACTTTCCGCGAATGACACTCAGCCGACTATTCTTGCGGCGCTAATCGAATGGGGCGCGACGACCATGGCGAGCAACGGAGATGCACATGCCGGCACTTCTTACTTTCACGGGCGCAGTCGAGCAAGACCCCGCCATTGACCGGTGGCTCGAAACTCGACCCAGCGAACTGGCCTCGATCGCAGGCGACTGGTTCGAGATCATGCGAGGCTGCGGCGCGAACGTACGGGAACTGATGCACGATGGCTGTCCCAACGTCTGCGTTCGGGACGCGCCATTCGCTTACGTCAATACCTTCACGTCTCACGTCAATGTCGGCTTCTTTCACGGTGCGTCACTGCCCGATCCAGAAGGCCTGCTGGAAGGTGCAGGCAAGCACATGCGTCACGTCAAGCTGATGCCCGGTCGAACGATCGATGCTCCTGCGCTCAGGGCGCTTATCAATGCTTCCTACAAAGATATCCTCGTCAGGCTGGAAGCCGTTGAGTGAGTCTCGATCTCTGCAGCCGTCAACTCGGATTCAACGCTGACTTCGGAATCGCCACATAACTCCCCGCCGTCGGCGTCCTCCAGCGCAGCCGCATCACCGCGGAGCCGCCCTTTTCGTAGTACTCGACGAGCACCGTGTAGCGCTGGCCAGCCGTCAGGCTGATGCCGCCCGAGGTGTTGGTCGTCGCGCTGTGGTCGGTCCAGTTGCTGATCACCCGCGTGCCGTTGACGGTCACCCGGACGCCGTCGTCCGACGAGGTCTGGAAGTAGTACGTGCCGCTCGCCGGCGCGGTCAGCGTGCCGCTCCAGCGCGCCGAGAAGTTGTCCGCGTTCACCCCCGTGCCGGGCGAGCCGCTGCCCCAGTCGAAGTCGACCGCCTCGACCCGGCTCAATGCCGCCGCGCCGCTCATCGTGATGTTGTTGAAGTAGCTGCCGGTCAGGCCGGTGCCCGCGGTCGAAATCACCGTGCCCGGATAGAGCTGGGCCTTGGGCACGGCGTTGAACGCGGTGTCGCCGGGCTGCTGCCATTGCAGCCGGGCCGTCGCGCCGCCGCCGTTTTCGTAGTACTCCAGGCGCACGTCGTACTGCTTGCCGGCGCTGAGCATGACCGCGAGACTGGTGTTGGTGGTCGGCGCATGGTCGTTCCAGTTGTCGATCACCAGCACGTTGTCGATCCACAGCCGCACGCCGTCGTCGCTGATCGTGCGGAAGAGATGCGGTCCGCTGGTCAATGCCAGCACCTTGCCGGTCCAGCGCACCGAGAAGCCATCGGCGTTGACGCCGGTGCCGGGCGAGCCGCCGCCCCAGTCGAAGTCGACCGCCTCGTTGCGCTGCAGGGCCGCGCTGCCGCTCAGCGTCATGTTGTTGAAGTAGCTGCCGGTGAGGCCGGTGCCGGCGCCGGTCGCGGTGGTGGTCAAGGCTGCCGGCTCGTCGGCGCCGATCTCGCGCAGGTAGGCGGTGAGCGAGCTCATGTCGGCGGCCGCCAGCGCAACGCCCTTGTGCGCGGCGACGGCTGCATCCAGCGTTGCGGCCGAGCCGTCATGCAGATACGGCGCGGTGGCCCAGACGTCGCGCAGGGTCGGCACGTCGATGCCGGTCAGCGGGCCGCCGAGGCGCGAGCCGCTGCTGGCCTTCAGGCTGCCGATGTTCATCGGCGCTGTCGTGCCCGAATTCGTGAACGCGCTGCCGCCGTGGCAGGCTGCGCAGTTCTGCGCCTGGAAGACCGCACGGCCGGCCGTGGCCGCGCTCGACAAGGCCGCGGCCGAAGGCCGGTTCGGGCTCGCGTCGAAAGCCGTCAGCGAGCTGACGTAGGCGGCCAGCGCATCGAGATCCGCGCTCACGCCGGCCTTCTTGTCGCCCAGCGGCTGGTTGCGCGTGCCGGTGTTGAAGGCGGTATCGCTCATCAGCCCGGTGCCGCCGGCGAGGACGCGGATCTGGCCTTCGAAGTCCTGCACCTCGTCGAAATTGGCGCTCCAGTGCAGCAGGCCCTGCGCCATGCCGCCGCGCCCGCGCAATGCGATGGTGTTGCGCAGGCCTTCGCCTTGGCCGGTCATGTCCCAGACGCGGCCGTCCTGGCCGCCGTCGTTGTGGCAGGTCGCGCAGCTCATGTAGCGGTCGCGTGCGAGCCGGGTGTCGAGTGCGTCGTAGAAGAACTGCTTGCCGGTGAGCACCGCCGTCGTGAGCTTCTCGACGGCGACGCTCGCCCAGGTGCCGACCGCAGGCACGCTGAGCACGCCCTGCTGCAGCAGCGGCGTCAGGTCGTAGACGCCGACGTTGCGGTCCATGAAGTTGCTGACGTAGAGGCGCGTGCCGTCGGCCGAGACGGCGAGTCCTTGCGGCGCGCGGCCGGCGGCGATGCGCAGCCGCTCGATGCCGGCATAGGCATCCACCACCGCGATCTCGCGGCTGGTTTCGAGCGCGACGAAGAGGTAAGCACCCTTCGGGTCGTAGACCGCCGCACTGGCGACGCTCGAGTTGTCGTGGTCGACGCGCTTGGCCAGGTCTTCCTGGCCGGTCGCGAGCACGATGCGCGAGCTGATCGCGCGCACGGTGCTCTGGAAGTTGAGGCCGGTGCCGTCGCGCAGGGCGCCGCGCTTCACGTTGTCCTGCTTCGAGGGCACCCAGGCCTGCGAGCCGTCCGGCGAGATCGCGACCGCGCCGAGGTAGTTCGGGATGCCGCGGCCCTGGTTCTCGGTGTCGGGCTTGTCGCTGTGCTGCAGCACGATCGTGCGCGTCACGGCGAACGGCGCGGCCGCGATCTGCACGACCTCGCCGCCGGTGGCCGCGGTCGGCGTGATCGTCGCCGTGGCTTCGCCAGGCAGCGGCGGAGTGATGAAGCGCGAGACGTAGACCGTCGTGCCGTCGCCGGAGACCGAGACCTGCCGCGGATTGGCGCCGACCGCGAGCGAGCCGGTCTGCGCGTAGCTCGCGGTGTCGAACTTCAGCAGCGTGCCGCTCGCCTCGAGCGCGATGTATGCGGTGGTCGAAGCCGGCGCGATCGCGATGCCGAAGGGCTGCGAGCCGCGCGGCAGCGCGATCGTGCGCGAGACGGCTCGCGTGCCGGTGTTGATCACGCTGAGGCTCGAATCGCGCTTGTTGGCGACCCAGAGCATGCCGTTGGAAGCGAGCGCGATCGTGCGCGGCGCGCTGCCGACCGCGATCTCGGCGAGCTTCGCGGCGGTCACGGTGTCGAACACGCTGACGCTGTCGTTGTCCTGGTTGACGACCCAGAGGCGCGGGTTGCCGGACGCCGGGGTCTCGACCAGCAGGTTGCTCGAACTGGCCGGCGCCGTGGCCGTCGGCGGCAGGTAGACGATCTGGCTGAAGCTGCGGCTGCGCACGGCGCCGCTGTCGTCGGTGACGCTGACGGTGACGGTGTAGTTGCCCGGCGCGGTGTAGGCGTGCGTGGTCGTCGCGGAACTCGACCAGGCCGAGTCGCCGCTGCCGTCGCCGAAGTTCCAGCGGTAGCGCATATTGCTGCCGCCACTCGCGCTGGCGGTGTAGGTGGCGGTGCCGGAGACGGCGAGAAAGGCCGGCGCGGGCGGCGTGTCGAGCGTCAGCGGCGAGCTGGCTTGCGTGGTCCAGCTGAAGCTGGCGGAAGCGGTGTTGACGCCGTCCGTCGCGGAGACGACGACGTTGTAGCTCCCGCTCGTGGTCGGCGTGCCGGAGATGACGCCGGTCGTCGCATTGACGGCGAGGCCGGGCGGCAGGCCGGCGGCGGCGTAGCTCAGCGTGTCGCCGTTCGGGTCGCTCGCGGCGAGCGCGAGCGTGACGGTGTCGCCGAGGGTCGAGGTCTGCGCGCCCGGGTTGGTGATCGCCGGATTGATCGCAGGATTCGGATTGCTCGCGATGCCCATGCGCAGGATCTTCGCGACCGAGGGCACGCCCGCTTCGTTGAAGGCGAAGAGCATGTAGTAGCCCGGCGTCGCGTCGCCGGCGTGCGTCGGCGCCTGCACCGAGACGTGGTTGCCGCTCGCGCGAAAGGTCAGCTCGATGAAGCGCTGGTCGAGGTTGAAGCTGTGCGTGGTCGAGCCGGTCTTCACCAGCGTGATGCGGCTGACGCTCGCGGCATCGGGCACGTCGATGCCGAAGGTCTTGCCGATGTCGAGGCTGTCGGGCGCGTTCAGAATCGTCGGCCGCGTCGCGCGGGCGCCGGCGGCGTTGAACAGGTACGGCGGGTAGTAGATCTCGGCGTTCAGGTTCTTCTTGTTCGGGTTCGGGTCGAGCGTGGGTGCGGTCGCGCCGCCGCCGCTCACCAGCACGCTGGCATCGGGCAGCAGCAGCGCGTTCGAGTGGTAGAGGCGCATCTTCGCGGCCGAGTAACCCTGTGTCCACTGGCCGGTGGCCGGGTCCCACATCTCGGCGATGTTGTTCGCGCCGGTGGCTTCGCCGGGCACCGCGCTGCCGCTGGTCGCGACGACCTTGCCGTCCGCCAGGATCGTCGCGTTGACCCAAGCACGGGTGCTCGACATCGATTGCGTCGCGGTCACCACCGGCGTGCCGCTGGTGATGTCGATGGTGTAGGCGCCGTTCGAATTGCCGCCGATCTGCAGGATGCGCCCCGGCCGGTACATCGCGGTGCTCGAGGACGTGCCGCCGCTGTAGCCGGCGTTGAAGGCGCCGGCCGACTTCATCGAGCCGCTGCCGGTCGGGTCTATCCAGTACATGTTCCCGTTGCCGGGGTCGTAGCCGAAGATGCGGCCGTCGGGTGCGACGAAGTTGCGCGGGTACAAGCTGCCGATCGAGTTGGTGTCGATCGCGCTCATCAGCCGGAAGGTGCCGTCCGTGCCGCGGATCTCGGGATGATCGCTGCCCCCCGAGCCGCCCTGCACGTAGGTCTCGCCGCTGATCAGCGTGGTCGACGACGAGTACCAGCGCGGCCGATTCATGTTGCCGCCGCGCGCCAGCGTGTTGCTCGACGGCGTGAAGAGGTTGCTGTTGTTGTTCGGGCCGTTGGTCGTCTGCGTGCCGGTCCAGTTGTCGCCGCCGGCGATGAAGACGCTGCCGCTCTGCGGCATCAGCAGCTGCGAACTGCAGAAGATGTCGGTGCCGGTGGCGTTGGGAAGCGTCAGGTGGCCCGCGTCGGGGGCGCCGGTGGCATCCCAGATGTCCACGTTCGCATGCGCGGTCTGCAGGCCGGTGAGATCGGAGCCGTAGCTGAGTACGCGGCCGTCGGGCAGCAGCACCGTGTGCACCGAGATGATCGGCCAGTTGTAGACCGGGGACCACATGCCGCGGGTGCTCGCATCGCTCGGGATCGGCGTGCTCGGCACGAAGGCCGTGGCCTTCTGCCGTGGCGGTGCTGCGGAGGTGGCGCTGGCGCGCTGCGCGTCGCCAGCGGAGTCGCCGCCGCCGCAGGAGGCGGCCAGTGCGGCTGCTGCGATCGCCGCGATGCGAAAAGGCCAGGAGATTGCAGAGGAACGGGCAGGCGGGAGCCGCGCGCCGGTATCGCCGGCGGCCAGGTCGATCGACATACTTTTTTCCTGCAGGACCGCGCTGTCCTTGACCCTCGACAAGGGACTGGCCGCACTTCGGTGGGCGGTCAGTCAGGCGCAGTCGTTATTGATGCAAGTGATTGTGTCGATCAGTAATCAAGAGTGCCCATCCCCAGCTTGACAGTCGTCGTCCTCAGATCGCACAGCGCGGGCGCGCATCTGCGGGGATGACGATCACGGGTCGGCAACCGGTGCCGGCGCCGCGCCGAGGCAGCGCTGGCACAGGCAGGCGAGTCTCTCTTGCACGGCGCCATCCTGGCGCAGGATCGCGGGGTCGACGCGCAGCGCGCTGCACCAGCACGCCACCTCGAAAGTCCCGGCCCGGGCCGGCGCGCACTGGTTCGGCTGCCCGCACAGCGGGCAGTGATGTGCCGGCAATGGGGCCGTGTTCACTTGGCCGCCGCGACCGGAATGCGCACCGCCGCCCCGGAGGCGATGCGTGCCTGCCATTCCTTCGGGCCGGTGTTGTGCACGCTGACGCCGTTCGAATCGACGGCCACCGTGACCGGCATGTCCTTCACGTCGAACTCGTAGATCGCTTCCATGCCGAGGTCGGCGAAGCCCAGCACCTTCGCGCTCTTGATCGCCTTCGCGACCAGGTAGGCCGCGCCGCCGACGGCCATCAGGTAGGCGCTCTTGTGCGCCTTGATAGCGTCGATCGCGACCGGCCCGCGCTCGGCCTTGCCGATCATCGCGATCAGTCCGGTCTTCTCGAGCATCATGTCGGTGAACTTGTCCATGCGCGTCGCGGTCGTCGGGCCCGCCGGGCCGACGGCTTCATCGCGCACCGGATCGACCGGCCCGACGTAGTAGATCACCCGGTTCGTGAAGTCCACCGGCAGGGGCTCGCCCTTGGCCAGCATGTCCTGGATGCGCTTGTGCGCGGCGTCGCGGCCGGTCAGCATCTTGCCGCTGAGCAGCAGCGTGTCGCCCGGCTTCCAGGCTGCGACTTCTTCCTTCGTCAGCGTGTCGAGATCGACCTTGCGGCTCTTGTTGTAGTCCGGCGCCCATTGCACGTCGGGCCACAGATCGAGGCTCGGCGGATCGATATAGGCCGGGCCCGAACCGTCGAGCACGAAGTGGGCATGGCGCGTCGCGGCGCAATTCGGGATCATCGCGACCGGCTTGCTCGCGGCATGCGTCGGGTACATCGCGATCTTCACGTCGAGCACCGTGGTCAATCCGCCCAGGCCCTGCGCGCCGATGCCGAGCGCGTTGATCTTGTCGCAGAGCTCGATGCGCAGTTCCTCGGTCTTGTTCTGCGGGCCGCGCTGCTTCAGGTCGAACATGTCGATCGGATCCATCAGCGACTCCTTCGCCATCAGCATCGCCTTCTCGGCGGTGCCGCCGATGCCGATGCCGAGCATGCCCGGCGGGCACCAGCCGGCGCCCATCGTCGGCACCGTCTTCAGCACCCAGTCGACCAGCGAGTCGCTCGGGTTCAGCATCACGAACTTGCTCTTGTTCTCGCTGCCGCCGCCCTTGGCCGCGACCTGCACGTCCAGCGTGTTGCCGGGCACGACTTCCATGTGCACCACGGCCGGCGTGTTGTCCTTGGTGTTCTTGCGCTCGAACTGCGGGTCGGCGACGATCGATGCGCGCAGCTTGTTCTCCGGGTTCTCGTAGCCGCGGCGCACGCCCTCGTTGATCGCATCGGTGATCGAGCCGGCGAAGCCTTCGAAGCGCACGTCCATGCCGATCTTCAGGAAGACGTTGACGATGCCGGTGTCCTGGCAGATCGGGCGCTTGCCTTCGGCGCACATCTTCGAGTTGGTGAGGATCTGCGCGATCGCGTCTTTCGCAGCCTCGCTCTGTTCGCCTTCGTAGGCGCGGGCGAGGTGGGCGATGTAGTCGGCCGGGTGGTAGTAGCTGATGTACTGCAGCGCGGCGGCGACGCTGTCGACCAGGTCGGCGTATCGGATGGTGGTGGTCATGGATGTGGCTCGCTGACGTTCGTGGAGTTCGCGTTTCAGGGCAAGATGCGAGTTTAAGAGGCTCGAGGATCGACCCGCACATGGCATCGACGACACCGGTGACGGCGTTCAGCCGCTTCTTCGCCCACGAATCGGCCGGCGGCGTGGTGCTGGCGGTCGCCGCGGTGCTGGCGCTGATCGTCAGCAATTCGCCGCTCGGCAGCTGGTACACATCCTTCCTGCAGATCCCGGGCGAACTGCGTATCAGCGGCGATTGGCTGGTGCTGGCCAAGCCGCTGCTGGTCTGGGTCAACGACTTGTGGATGGCGGTGTTCTTCTTCCTCGTCGGGCTCGAGATCAAGCGCGAGTTCGTCGAGGGCGAACTGGCTTCGTTCAAGCAGGCGGTGCTGCCGGCCGCGGCGGCGCTCGGCGGCATGGCGGCGCCGGCCCTGATCTATGCGGCGATCAATCATGGCGACCCGGTCGCGCTGCGCGGCTGGGCCATTCCGGCGGCGACCGACATCGCGTTCGCGATCGGCATCCTGATGCTGCTCGGCTCGCGCGTGCCGGCTTCGCTGAAGGTCTTCCTGACGGCGGTCGCGATCATCGACGACCTGGGCGCGATCGTCGTCATCGCGTTTTTCTACACCGCGCATTTGTCGCTGCCCATGCTGCTCGCTGCCGGCGCCGGCGCGCTGCTGATGTTCGCGCTGAACCGCATGAAAGTCGCACGGGTCGACGTCTACATCGCGATCGGGCTCGTGGTCTGGGTCTGCGTCCTGAAGTCCGGCGTGCACGCGACCTTGGCCGGCGTGCTGACCGCGATGATGATCCCGGCGCGCGACGCGCACGGCGACTCGCCATTGCAGTCGCTGGAGCACGGCCTGCATCCCTGGGTCGCGTTCCTCGTGCTGCCGATGTTCGCGTTCTGCAATGCCGGCGTCTCGCTCGCCGGCACCTCGCCGTCGTCGCTGCTGCTGCCGATCCCGCTCGGCATCGCTCTCGGCCTGGTGGCGGGCAAGGCGATCGGCGTGTTCGGCACCTCGTGGCTGCTGATCAGCGCCAATGTCGCGGAGCGGCCGGCCGAAGCGAACTGGCTGCAGTTCTTCGGCGTCTGCGTGTTGTGCGGCATCGGCTTCACGATGAGTCTCTTCATCGGCGGGCTGGCCTTCGATGGCCACGGGCCGGAATACGAGATGCAGCTGAAGCTCGGCGTGCTGGGCGGCTCGCTGCTCGCCGGCGTGCTCGGCACCCTGATCCTGCGCGCGGCGGCTCCGGCAGCGCGGCGCGATCTGCGCGCAGCTTGAGTTGCACGCCGGGCTGCCTGTCGCACGCCGGCCCTCACGTTCCTGATGCGCCGGCCGACAACTCCGGTATAGCAAGCGGCCCCGCTGTCTGGGGACCGCCAATGCAGGAGAAATCAATGTTGGGAAAAGCGGTATCCATTGCCGGCCGCCTGCGTGCGACCGCGTTCGCCGTCGCGCTGGCGATGCTGGCCATCACGGCCTACACGGCGAAGTCCTATTACGATTCGTCGATCGATCAGCGGCTGATCGCCACGCGCGCCGTGGTGCAGCAATCGCTCGCGATCGCGCAGAAGTTCCATGATCTGGAGAAGAGCGGCGCGCTGCCCGCCGCCGAGGCACGACTCAAGGCGCAGGGCGAGATCAAGGCGATCCGCTACGAGGGCAAGGAGTACGTCTGGATCAACGACATGACGCCACGCATGATCGCCCACCCGATCAAGCCCGAGCTCGACGGCAAGGACCTGAGCGCCAATGTCGACCCGAACGGCAAGCACCTGTTCGTCGAGTTCGTCAACGTGGTGCGCGCCAGCGGCAGCGGCTATGTCGACTACCTGTGGCCCAAGCCGGGCAGCCAGCAGCCGGAGCCCAAGCGCTCCTACGTGGCCGGCTTCGCACCCTGGGGCTGGGTCGTCGGCTCGGGCGTCTACGTCGACGAGATCCGCGATGCGGCGCTGCGCTTCGGTGCGGTCAGCCTGGCGCTCGGCCTCGCCTTCAGCGCCTGCGTCTTCGGCTTCATGCAGGCACTGGCGCGTTCGCTGCAGAAGCGCCTGGCACAAGCCGAAACGGCGCTGGCAGCCATCGCCGACGGCCGGCTCGACGCGCCGGTCGAGGCCGGCCGCGCCGACGAGATCGGCCGGCTGATGCTGCGTATCGGCCAGACCCGCGACAGCCTGCGCCAGATCATGCGGCAGGTACGCGAGTCGACCGACCAGATCGCCACCGCGAGCAGCGAGATCGCCAGCGGCAACCAGGATCTCTCGACGCGCACCGAGATGACCGCGGCGAACCTGCAGCAGACCTCGGCCTCGATGGTGGCGCTCACCGGCACCGTCAAGCAGAACGCCGACACCTCGCACGCGGCCGCGCAGCTGGCCTCGAGCGCCTCCGCCGTGGCCGAGCGCGGCGGCGAAGCGGTGCGTCAGGTGGTGGCGACGATGCACGACATCAGCGGCAGCTCCGCCCGCATCGCCGAGATCACCGGCGTGATCGACGGCATCGCCTTCCAGACCAACATCCTGGCGCTGAACGCGGCGGTCGAGGCGGCGCGGGCCGGCGAGCATGGGCGCGGCTTTGCCGTCGTCGCTTCCGAGGTGCGGGCGCTGGCGCAGCGCAGCGCCGGTGCGGCCAAGGAGATCAAGGACCTGATCGGCGAAAGCGGCGCCAAGGTCTCGAACGGCACGCGGCAGGTCTCGGAAGCCGGCCGCACGATGGAGGACATCGTTGCGCAGGTGAAGCGCGTCTCCGACCTGATCGGTGACATCACGATGGCGAGCGCGCAGCAATCCAGCGGCGTGGCGCAGATCGGCGCCGCGGTCGGGCAGCTCGATCAGGTGACGCAACAGAACGCGGCGCTGGTCGAACAATCGGCCGCGGCCGCGGAGAGCATGAAGCAGCAGGCGGCGCGGCTGGCCGGCGTGGTCGGCGGGTTCAGGCTGTGAGGCTCACCCCTTTCTAGGCCTTACGAAACCATCTGGGCGAAGCCTTTGAAGGCCCGTGGTGGCGAACCGTCCGCTTGCGGCCCATTGCGGACAGTCGTTGTTCGCGTTCTTGCGCCGAGGTCCGTGGGGCGCGGCAGGCGGTATCCGCCGGGGGCTCATGGTGGGGCGGTCTCCG
>Ga0105239_10000617_pt1 | contig 50574 bp, 47 predicted proteins | sample KBSC44metaG_FD_92761 | JGI IMG/M metagenome (GOLD analysis project Ga0105239, IMG submission 92761) | Corn rhizosphere microbial communities from Kellogg Biological Station, Michigan, USA - KBS C4-4 metaG | ecosystem: Host-associated > Plants > Roots > Rhizosphere > Soil | place: Michigan, USA...
CCTGTTCTCGATGACGATCGCCTTCGTCGCCATCTGGCTCTTCTCGCTGCTCGATGCGAACAGCACGCGCGGACGGGTCGACCGGGCGGGGTTCCTGGCGCAGCAGGTGCGGTCGGAGACGGGGATCGGGGCGGCCGGGGCGAGCGGGCATTGAGGAGAAGGCCGCGGAAAAGAGCGATACAACTCCGCCCGATCTGCCACGATTGCCACATCGCCGCCCCGACTTATCGCTTCTGTCATTTCCCCGCGCGCACTGCGAACAGCCTCGACATCGCCGGCTCCGCCGATGGCCATTACTCACGTTTTAGGCCACGCCGATTGCGCCACACTCGCCTCGAAAGGGGTTCACATAAACGACTCCCATCGAGCGTTCGTTGGAGTTCGGTGCGGGGGTCTGGCCGCGGAGAGAGCGTATGGGAGCGCCAAGCGTTCCATGGACCGGCCCAGTCATCGCATCGAATGACGGGCCGCGAGAAATAAAGGTATGTCCCCGGCCGCCCGGCGCGGTCGGCGCGGGTGCGTCCCCGATGGGCCTGCCATGGACTGGCTGAACGAGTTGCTTGGGCGCAGCGCCGCCTACCTGCCCCATGGCTACTGCTTCACCTGGACGCCCGGCCTGCTGTGGTCGATGGTGGGCGCCGATGCGGTGATCGCGACCGCCTATTTCTCGATCCCGCTGGCGATCGTGAGCTATCTGCGCCGGCGCCCGGACGTGACCGCGAACTGGCTCGGCTGGCTCTTCAGCGCCTTCATCTTCTCCTGCGGCATCACGCACCTGATGGACATCTGGACCGTCTGGCAGCCCGACTACGGCTTGCAGGCGCTGACCAAGACCGTCACCGCGCTGGTCTCGATCTTCACCGCGATCGCACTCTGGCCGCTGCTGCCGAAGGCCTTGCGCATCCCCACGGTGGCCGAGCTGCGCTCGGTCATCGCCTCGCTCGAGAGCGAGATCGGCAAGCGGCGCAGCGCCGAAGAGAACCTGGCCGAGATCGAGCAGAACCTGGCGCTGACGCTCGCCAGCATCGGCGCCGGCTTCGTCTCCACCGATCGCGAGGGCCGGGTCTCGCGGATGAACGCGATCGCCGAGCAGCTGCTGGGCTGGAGCCTCGCCGAGGCCCTCGGCCAGCCCTTCTGGCAGGTGTTCGTGCGCGAAGGCAGGCCGCCCGACGTGCTCGACATGAACCCTGTCGACGTGATGATGCGCGACCGCACCACCGTCGAGGCCGCCCATCACGTCACGCTGCTCTCCCGCGACGGCCGCCGCACGCCGGTCGAGGCGCAGGCCGCGCTGACCGAGACCCCCGACGGCGCCATCCGCGGCGTGGCGATCGTCTTCCGCGACTTGGGCCGCCTGCTGCAGGCCGAGGCCGAGGCGAGCAGGCTGGCGGCGATCGTCGAGTCATCCAACGACGCGATCATCGGCAAGACGCTGCAAGGCGTCATCACCAGCTGGAACCCGGGCGCCCAGCGGCTGTTCGGCTACAGCGCCGCCGAAGCCATCGGCCAACCGATGCAGATGCTGATCCCGCCCGAGCGCCAGAGCGAGGAGCCGGAGATCCTCGCACGGCTTGCACGCGGCGAGAGCGTGGACCATTTCGAAACCGTGCGCCGGCGCAAGGACGGCTCGCTGGTCGATATCTCGACCACGATCTCGCCGGTGCGCGACGCCGGCGGCCAGATCACCGGCGCGTCGAATATCGCGCGCGACATCACCGAGCGCAAGCACCAGGAAGCGCGCCTGCTCGCGCAGCTGCAGCGCCTGCGCCTGCTCGACCAGATCACCCACGCGATCGGCGAGCGCCAGGATCTGGCCAGCATCTACCAGGTCGCGGTGCGCAGCCTGGAAGACCAGCTGCCGTCCGATTTCAGCTGCGTGCTGAGCCATGACGCCAACAGCGGCGAGCTGGTCGTCAGCAGCCTCGGCGTGCACGACAGCGTGCCATCGCTCGACGAGCTGACGAGGCTGCGCGTCGACGGCAACGGCCTGTCGCGCTGCCTCGGCGGCGAGCTGGTCTACGAAGCGGATACAGCGGCGGTGCCTTTCCCGTTCGCGCAGCGGCTCGCTCAGGCGGGCCTGAGTTCGATGGTGCTCGCGCCGCTGCAATCAGAGACCCGCGTCTTCGGCGTGCTGCTCTCCGCCCGCCGCGCCGCGGCCGCCTTCAGCAGCGGCGAATGCGAGTTCATCCGGCAGCTGAGCGCACACGTCGCCTTGGCGGCGCACCAGGCGCTGCTGCACGAGTCGCTGCAACAAGCCTTCGACGAGCTGCGCCAGACGCAGCAGGCCGCGCTGCAGCAGGAGCGCCTGCGCGCGCTCGGGCAGATGGCGAGCGGCATCGCGCACGACATCAACAACGCGATCTCGCCGGCGATGCTGTATGCCGAAAGCCTGCTGGAGCGCGAGGCGCTGAGCGAGCGGGCACGCGGCCAGGTGGAGAGCATCGCGCGCGCGGTCGACGACGTCGCCGCGACGGTGTCACGCATGCGCGAGTTCTACCGCGCGCGCGAGCCGCAGCTGAACCTGATGCCGGTGAAGCTCAACGATCTGGCGCGCCAGGTGATCGACCTCTCCCGCGCACGCTGGAGCGACATGCCGCTGCGGCGCGGCACGGTCATCGACGTGCGGACCGAGCTCGACCCGGCACTTCCGATCGTCTGGGGTGTCGAGTCCGACATCCGCGAGGCCTTGATCAACCTGGTCTTCAACGCGGTCGACGCGATGCCGGAAGGCGGCACGCTGAGCCTGCGCACCCGGGTGCTCGACGCAGCGGGCACGGCGGGTGTCGCGATCGAGGTCCGCGACAGCGGCATCGGCATGGACGAGACGACGCGCCGCCGCTGCCTCGAGCCGTTCTTCACGACCAAGGGAGAGCGCGGCACCGGCCTCGGGCTGGCGATGGTCTACGGCACCGCGCAGCGCCACGAGGCCGAGATCCGCATCGACAGCGCGCCCGGCGCCGGCACCACCGTGGCCATCATCTTCAGCGCCCACGGCCAGCCGGCTACTGCGGCGCCGGCGCCCCTCGGCCGGCCCCGGCACGGCCTGCGCATCCTGATCGTCGACGACGACCCGGTGCTGCTGCGCTCGCTGCGCGACACGCTCGAAGCCGACGGCCACAGCGTCGAAGCGGCCAGCGGCGGGCAGGCGGGCATCACCGCCTTCGCCGCGGCGAGCGCGGCGGGCGCGGCCTACGACGTGGTCGTCACCGACCTGGGCATGCCGCATGTCGACGGGCGGCACGTGGCCGCGGCGGTCAAGCGGCAATCGCCGGCGGCGCCGGTGATCATGCTCACCGGCTGGGGCCAGCGCATGGCAGACGACAGCGACCTGCCGAACGGCGTCGACATGGTGCTGAGCAAGCCGCCGCGGCTGGCCGATCTGCGCGCCGCACTGCAGCGCTGCTGCATACGCCGGGAACTGCCGTGAACAAGACACCCAAGGGCAGGCTCTTGATCGTCGACGACGAGGCGGCGCTGATGCAGGCGCTGTGCAACATCCTCCAGCAGCAAGGCTACTCGGCAACCGGCTGCATCAGCGCCGGCGAAGCGATGCAGCAGCTGCGTACCGAATCCTTCGATCTGCTGCTCACCGACCTGATGATGCCCGGCACCGACGGGCTCGCCTTGGCGCGCAGCGCGCTCGCGCACGACCCGCAGATGGTCGCGGTGATGATGACCGGCGAAGGCAGCATCGCCAGCGCGGTCGAGGCGATGCAGAGCGGCGTGCTGGACTACGTGCTGAAGCCGTTCAAGCTCGGCACGATGCTGCCGGTGCTCGAACGAGCACTCGCCATCGGCCGCCTGCGCGCCGACAACCTGCGGCTGCAGCAACGGGTGCTGCAGCGCACGCGGGAACTCGAGGTGGCGAATGACGAACTGGAGGCTTACGCCGCCTCCGTCTCGCACGATCTGCGCGCGCCGCTGCGCGGCATCGATGGCCTGGCGCAGCTGCTCGGCGAACGCCTGGCGCAGGTCGCCACGCGCGAGACGCAGGACCTGCTGGCGATGATCGGCACCAGTTCGCGCCGGGCGCAGCGGCTGGTCGACGACCTGCTGCGCCTGTCGCGCATCGGCCGCCAGCCGCTGCAGCGGGTCGTGGTCGATCTGGCCCTGCTGGCGCGCGAAGTCGCCGCCGAGCTGGCGGCCGGCGCTGGGCGGGACCCGGCTTCGATCGTCGTCGACGGCCATCTCGGCACGGCGGCGGTCGACCTGCCGCTGCTGCGCCAGGTCTTCGTCAATCTGCTGGGCAACGCGCTGAAGTACACGCGCGAAGTCCCTCGGGCGTGCATCGAGGTCCATCGCGAGGACAGCGACGGCGAACGGGTCTACGTGGTCAGCGACAACGGGCCCGGCTTCGACATGAGCCAGGCCGGCCGGCTTTTCATGCCTTTCGAGCGCCTGCAGGGCACGCAGCAGCATGAAGGCAACGGGATGGGCCTGTCGATCGTGCAGCGCATCGTGCTGCGCCATGGCGGCCGGGTCTGGGCCCATGCGGCACCGGGGCGCGGTGCGAGCTTCTGCTTCACTCTGGGCGATGGGGGCGGCTTCGACTGAGGACCGCCCAGGTCCCCGACGGGACGAGCCGTTCGACACCAAGCATTCACCCGCTGTTACGCAACGGATACCGACGGTTGATCGCGCTGTCGCGATGGCTTCGTAGAGTGGGCGGCATCCGTCCGAACGAGCCGCCGATGACCCCTCGCATCCCATCGCCGATCGCCTTCGCCGCCCCGCTTTGCGGTGCCGACATGCCTCATTTGCACGGCCGCTGGCCGTCGCGCCCGAAGCAGGTCGACGTGCTGCTCGACGCACTCGCCCGGCTCGTGCCGATGCAGACGCGGGAGCTGCACACCGGCGAGGTGCTGCACGTTGCCGGCGAGCCGTTCGAGCATCTGCTGCTGCCCGCCCAAGGCTGCTTCAAGACCGTCAGCCGGCAGGATGACGGCTATCTGCAGATCGTCGGGCTGCATCTGCGCGGCGACTGGCTCGGCCTCGAGGCGATGCTCAGCGGCCGCCACGCGCTGGACGCGATCGCGCTGGAGCCGTCGCTGGTGCGCAGCGTCGAGTACGGCGCCTTGCTGGGCGCCTGCGCGCAGCATGCGGCGCTGCTCGCGATGGTCAGCGACTCGATGCGCGAGGCGCTGGAATGCCAGCGCGACACCTTGATGGCGCTGACGCCCCTGCTGGCAGAGCCGCGGCTCGCGATGTTCATCGACCGGTGGCGTCTGACGCTGGCCGGGCGCGGCATCAGCGGCTCGTTGATCCCGATGCCGCTGAGCCCGGCCGACATCGCCAACTTCCTCGGCCTGCCGCGCGAGTCGGTCGATGAGGTGCTGTCCGGGTGGCTGGCCGGCGGGCTGGTGCGCTGGGTCGGCGACAGCGGGCGTGCGCTCGAAGTCCGCGACGAGGCGCGGTGGGCCGCCTACCGCCGCGGCTCGGCGGCCGGCGCGACCGGGCACAGGTTCGGCTGGCCGAGCGCCCGCAGCATCGCCTGGGCCAGTTCGTCGCGCGAGAACGGCTTGGCGAGCAGCTCCGCCGCCGCAGGGTCGCCGAGTTCGCACGCCGTCGGCGGATAGCCCGACATCAGCAGCACCGCGACCGTCGGCCAGCGCAAGCGCATTTCGGACGCGAGCACGGTGCCGCGCATGCCTTCGCCAAGCGTCACGTCGCTCAGCAGCAAGGCCGGCGGGGCCTCGCTCTCGAGCGCCTGCAGCGCGTGTTCGCCGCTCGCGTAGGCGCGCACCTCGCAGCCCAGGTGGCGCAGGAAGGCGAGCGAGACCGCCATCACTTCGAGGTCGTCCTCGACCAGCATCACCTCGACGCCGCGCAGGGCCTGCAGCGATGCAGCGCGTGCCGCCGCAGGCCGCGGCACCGCGCGCCGCTCCAGCGGCAGGTAGAGCGTGATGCAGGTGCCGGCGCCGGGGCTGCTGTCGAGCGTGATCGCGCCCTGCGACTGCTTGACGAAGCCATAGGCGGTGCTGAGGCCGAGCCCGGTGCCGCGGCCGGGCTCCTTGGTCGTGAAGAAGGGTTCGAAGGCGCGCTGGCGCACGGCTTCGGGCATGCCGCTGCCGGTGTCTCGCATCGAGATGCGCAGGTAGCCCTCGGCGGCGCGCTGGCCCTCGCCGAGATCGGCCCGTGCCTGCAGCGGCAGTTCGGCGCAGGCATCGACATGGCAGCTCAAGCGTCCGCCCTCGGGCATCGCATCACGGGCATTCAGCGCGATATTGAGCAGCGCCGATTCGAGCAGCGCCGGGTCGGCCACGCAGGGCGGGCAGGACGGGGCGGCCTTCAGCTCCAGCTGCAGCCGCGGATCGACCGTGCGGCGCAGCATGCCCAGCAGCGAGCGCAGCAGCGCGGGCACGTCGACGGCCGCCGGCGCCAGCTTCTGCCGGCGCGAGAACGCGAGCAGGCTGCGCGTCAGCTCGGCGCCGCGCTGCGTCGCGCGCAACGCGGCACTGACCAGCGATACGCCCTCGGTATCGGCGCGCACCGAGGGCAGGTCCTGCAAGGCCTGCAGATTGCCCTGGATCACGGTCAGCAGGTTGTTGAAGTCGTGCGCCAGGCCGCCGGTCAGCTGGCCCACGCTCTCCATGCGTTGCGCGTGAAGCTTCTGCTCTTCCCTCTGTTCCTCTTCATTCATACCGCGGTCACCTGCGCCACCAGGATGTAGCCCGCGCCGCGCACCGACTTCAGCAGCCGCGGCTCGTTCACATCCTCTTCGAGCTTCTTGCGCAGCCGCCCGACCTGCACGTCGATCGTGCGGTCGAACGGGCCGGCGCCGCGGCCCCGGGTGTGCTCGAGCAGGAAGTCGCGCGACAGCACCCGGCCCGGATGCGTCACGAAGGCGTTCAGCAGCTCGTATTCGCCGGTGGTCAGGCTGACTTCGCCGGCGGGCCCGAGCAGGCGGCGCGCGTCGGTCTCGAGCGTCCACTCGGCGAAGCGGAACGCAGTGGGGCGCAGCGGCGCAGCCGACCGTGGAGATGCAGGCGGCTCCGGCGGCGCCGGCGGCGCGAGGCGGCGCAGCACCGCGCGCACCCGCGCCAGCAGCTCGCGCAGATCGAAGGGCTTGGTGACGTAGTCGTCCGCGCCGACTTCGAGGCCGACGACCTTGTCGACCGCATCGCCGCGCCCGGTCACGATGACCAGCCCGCAGCGGTGGTGCTCGCGCAGCTGCCGCGCGATCGCCAGGCCGTCCTCGCCGGGCAGACCGAGGTCGAGCAGCACGAGCTCGGGCGGGTCGGCCTCGAACAGCGAGAACAGCGCCTGGCCGTGGTTCAGCGCCGAGACACGAAAGCCCTGCCCTCGCAGATAGTTGCCGAGCAGTTCGGTGATGTCGCGCTCGTCGTCGAGCACCGCGATATGGATCGGTGACGGCATGGATGACATGGACGGTAAGGGCCAGCGCGGCGGCGAGTCAAGCCGTTGGCGATGCGCCGGTCCGCAGGGCGGATAGCGCACAACGCGGACACGGGGCATTCACCCGACGTTACCAAGCGACATGCGCGATTGCTCATCGTGTTCCGCGCGATGCCTAGTCTGCATCACTGGAACATCCCGGCCATCCGACACGGCTTTCCCCGGACCGCCCTGCTGGTGAACCTCCTGCTGCACGTCGTGCCGCGGGTTCGACTGAAGGAGTGACGATGAACGGGCTCACGACCTCGCAGGTGCTCGCCGAGATCCGCGATCTGCCGGCCCTGCCCGCCGCCGTGACCGAGCTGATGCTCTCGCTCGGCGACGGCGCTGCCAGCGCGGACCGGATCGCCGAGAAGATCTCGCGCGACCAGGCGCTGGCCGCCAAGGCGCTGCGCCTGGCGAACTCGCCTTTCTACGGCATGCCGCGCCAGGTCAGCTCGCTCGCGGAGGCGACCTCGGTGCTCGGCCTGCGCATGCTGCGCAGCGTGGCGACGGCCGCCGGCCTGAGCGGCGCGTTCACCTCGCCGGCCGGCAGCGGCCTCGACTTCAGCGCCTTCTGGCGCCACTCGATCGGCACCGCGCTGTGCGCCCAGGAACTGGCCTCGGCGCTGGAGCTCGATGCCGACACCGCGTTCACGCTCGGCCTGGTGCACGACATCGGCCGGCTGCTGCTGGCGAGCCGCTTCCCGGCGCGCTATGCCGAGGTGCTGGAGCTGCAGTCGAAGCAGCCCGGCCTGCTGACCGCGGAAGCCGAGCGGGCGGTGATGGGCCTCGACCATGCCGCCGTCGGCGGGCTGATCGCCGAGCACTGGCGCTTCGCGCCGGCCTTCGCGCAAGCGATCGTGACGCACCATGCGCCGCCGGACGACAACGCCGACCCGGCGCTCGACGTGGTGCACGTCGCCGACAACATGGCGCATGCGCTCGACTTGTCGCAGCTCGACGCGGACCTGGTGCCGCCGCTGTCGCTCGCGGCCTGGTCCCGGCTGCGGCTCGACGAGGCCGTCTGCACCCCGGTGATGCGCCGCGCGGAAATGCAGCACCGCGCGGTCTGCGAAGCGCTGGGGATGTAGCGTCGGGTATCGGACAGGCCCCTCAACTCGACAGATAGATCACCGTCGCGGCACTGCCGTTGCCGAGATCGATCTGCGCGGACGACATCGAATCGAGCTGCCCGCCGATGCGGCTCGCGAACGCCGGCAGATAGCCGGCCAGATCGGAACCCGGCGCGGCCAGCAATTCGACCCGGCAGGTGCGCGAGCGGCACTCGATCGAACGCAGCGCCGGGGCCGGCGTCTCGGTCTCGGCGGTCAAGGCCTGCTGCAGCTGCGACTGCATCGACCGGGCCCAGCGTGAATCGGTGGGCTCGGCGCGGAAGGCGGATTCGCGCTCCGCATTCAAGGCCAGCATCGCCCGCTCCTCTTCCGCGCGCTGCATCGGATCGCTGCGGCGGCTCAGCGCCTGTGCCGATGGCGAGGGCTGCCGCGCTGCGGCGCCAAGCGGCGCCGCAGCGGCATCGAGCCGTTGCTGGACTCGAGCCATCGCCTGCTCGAGCGCGCGCAGCCGGGTGCCTAGGGCCTCGAGCTCGGCGGGCCCGGCGCTTCGGCCGGTCACCGCCGGCGCGGGCGCGACCGGCGCGGCCGGCAGCCGCGCTGGCGAGGCGACCCTGGCGACCTGCGAAGGCGGCGCGTCCGACCCGCTGCCGCCGCAGCCGGCCATGGTGGCTGCCACGACGGCCAGGGTCGCCCCGTGCAGCATCGATTGCATTCGCTTCATGGTCTGCCTCCTTGCGCTGGCCGATGCGCCATCAGTCGCTGGTCAGGACGCCGAAGATCTTCGCGCGGTGCAGGCCCGGCAACGAGCAGACGACGTTCAGGTACGCGTACAGCGGCGCCTCGGCGGCGCTCAGGCTCACCGAGCGATCGAACTGCGCGCGCTTCTCCACGAAGCCTTTCGAGGCCTTCAGCGTGCCGTCGTAGTTGTAGCTGTAGAGGATGCAGGAGACGGGTGCGGCTTCCGAGGCCTGGCCGTCGACGTAGACCGTCACGCCGTCCTGGTCGCCCTGGCGCACCACCGGGCAGATGACGCTGCGCGAGAGCTGCAGATCGCCATTGGTGGTGCCGGCCTGCGTCGAGCCGATGGCGGAGAGCCCTGCCGCGCTGGGCGAGGAGCCGAATACCTTGCAGGCGGAGCCCGGCGTGGTCAAGACCCCGGCGTGGGCCAGGGAGGGCATGCCGACAAAGGCTGAAGCGGCCGCGGCGACGGCGGTGCACGCCGTGAAGAGAATCGATTTCATGATGAGTTCGTCCAAAGCTGTGTGACAGGAAGAAGAATCAGCGAACCGGCAAAAACGGTTTGCCCGCCCGCATCGCAACGGTGGCGCCAGGCTCCGGAGAAACGATGGCGACCGGGGCTGCTGCGATGCAGGCGATTCTTCGCAACCAGGCCGCGCCCCGCGGCGGGGCCGCGGTCCCGACTCGCCGGCACCCGCCCGCAAATCCGGGCGCCGCGCGGGACGGGGCACCCGGCCCCCTGTCGACCTAGGGAAGATGGCCGAAGCGCTACGATGCGTCGCCGCTCGCCGAGTCCCTCATGCCACAACGCATCAGCGAAGAGATCACCTTCCGCAAGCTCGAGATCCTGCTGGCCTACCTGGAAGCGGGCAACCTGGCGCGGGCCGCGGAGTCGCTCGAAATCAGCACGGTCAGCGTGCACCGCGCCTTGCATTCGCTCGAAGAAGGCCTGCGCTGCAGCCTGTTCCGCCACGAGGGCCGCAACCTGGCGCCGACCGATGCGGCCCAGGTGCTGGCCGACGTGGCGCGCGACGCGCTGAAGCTGATGGACGACGGCATCACCGCGACCCGCGCCGCCGGCGGCTACTCGGCGCAAAGCATCAAGATCGGCTCGCTCTACTCGCTGACCATCACCGCGGTGCCGCGCCTGGTGATCGAGATGAAGCTGCGCAAGCCCGATCTGCAGACCGAGCTGGTGCTCGGCTCGAATGCCGACCTGCTGCAAAAGCTCAAGCAGGGCGCGGCCGATGCGGCGCTGATGGCGATCCCCGAGGACGAGCCCGACATCGAATCGCTGCCGCTGTTCGACGACGACATCTTCTTCGCCGCGCCGGTCGGCTCGGCCTACGCGGCGCTCGATGCGGTCGACCTCGGCCGCTGCGCGGGCGAGCGCTTCGTCAGCCTGACCGAAGGCTTCGCAACCTATGGCGGCTTCGTCGAGGCGTTCCGCGTCGCCGGCTTCACGCCGAACGTGGTGATGAAAGTCGGCGACATCTTCTCGCTGATGAACCTGGTGAGCGGCGGCATCGGCTACACCCTGCTGCCGGGCCGGGTGCGCGATGTCTTCGCGGACCGGGTGCAGCTGATCCCGCTGCAGCCGAAGTTCCTGATGCGCCAGAAGATCGGCCTCAGCTTCCTGCGCACGCGCGAGCGCGATCCGAATCTGCTGGCGCTCACCGCGGTGTGCCGGCTGTCGAAGCAAAAGCTGGTCTCGTCGACCCCGGCGCCTCGGGGATAACCCTCGATCGTTACATCGCCTGCAAGCGTGCCGGCCCGGCGTTAATTGATCGCGGGCGCCTCGACCGATACGGTACGGGCCTCGGGACATTGCGGTCCCGCGCACCCGGCCCCCCAACGCCATTCAAGCCGACCCACGGCGAATCACGGAGACATCACGATGATCATCTACGGCACTGCGCTGCTCGCAGCCTGTCACTTGCTCGGCATCTTTCTCGGCGATCTGCTCGGGCAGGCGCTGGGCGTGAAGACCAACGTCGGCGGCGTCGGCATCGCGATGCTGCTGCTGATCTTCGCCCGCCTCTACATGCATCGAAAGAACATCCTGCCGAAGCTGACCGAGCTCGGCGTCGAGTACTGGGGCGCGATGTACATCCCGGTCGTCGTCGCGATGGCGGCGCAGCAGGACATGGTCGCGGCGCTGCGCGGCGGCCCGGTCGCGCTGCTTTCGGCCTTCGGTGCGGTCGCGGTCTGCGCCGTCACGATCGCGGCGATCAATCGCGGCGAACGCAAGATGCCGGAGCCGGAGCCCGATGACAGCCACGCCAACCCCCTCGTCGTCCAGGAGTGACCGCCATGATCATCGAAATCCTCGAAAAGGCCGCGGCCGCCAACGGCCTGGTGACGGCCTTCGCCGTGGTCGGCGCGATCGTGCTGCTGTCGGGCTTCCTGTCGCGCAAGCTGACCTTCGGCCGGGTGCACGGCTCGGCCATCGCGATCCTGATCGGTCTGGCCCTGGCCTACTGGGGCGGCACCAAGACCGGCGGACACAAGGGGCTGGCCGACCTGTCGCTCTTCGGCGGCATCGGGCTGATGGGCGGCGCGATGCTGCGCGACTTCGCGATCGTCGCGACCGCGTTCGAGGTGCAGGCGACCGAGGCGAAGCGCGCCGGCCTGATCGGCGCGGTCGCGCTGCTGCTCGGCACCTTGCTGCCCTTCGTCGTCGGCGCCAGCGTCGCCTGGAGCATGGGTTATTCGGATGCGGTCAGCATGACGACGATCGGCGCCGGCGCGGTGACCTACATCGTCGGCCCGGTGACCGGCGCGGCGATCGGCGCGACATCGGACGTGATGGCTCTGAGCATCGCGACCGGGCTGGTGAAGGCGATCATGGTGATGGTCGGCACGCCGATCGCGGCCAGGTTCCTCGGGCTGCAGACGCCGCGCTCGGCGATGGTGTTCGGGGGCTTGGCGGGCACGGTCAGCGGCGTCTCGGCGGGGCTGGCCGCGACGGATCGGCGGCTGGTGCCGTATGGGGCGCTGGTCGCGACGTTTCACACGGGGCTGGGATGTCTGCTCGGGCCGTCGGTGTTGTTCTTTGCGACGAAGGCGGTGGTGGGGTGAGGCACCCCTTGGGACCGCCGACTTGGACGATGGCAGTGCAGCGATTGTCGCTGTACGTCAAATGTACTAACATCAAGCATCCCTCGGAGAGTCTCGCCATGACAACCGCCACTCGCTCTGCCCGTCTTGGGCTGCGTGCCACCCCCCAGCAGGAGGCCGTTTTGCGCCGGGCGGCCGAGGTGTCGAACAAGTCGATGACGGACTTCATCCTCGACAGTGCGTACCGGGCGGCTGAGCAAACCTTGTTGGATCAGAGGCTGTTTCTGGTGACGGGCGGTCAGTCGCAGGCTCTCTTGTCTTTGCTGGATAGACCGGCGCGGGACAACCCGGGCCTGAAGGACTTGTTTTCTCGAAGCGCGCCATGGGCTGAGTGATGGCGCTGGGCGCGCCGCTGCCGCTGGAAGCCGGGCACCCGCTGGACACCTTCGATTGCGGCAACCCTGCGCTGAATGAGTGGCTGATTCGGCATGCGAGACAGGCCCATGCCACCGGCTCGGCCAGGACCTATGTGGTTGTCGATGACCAGCGCATTGCTGGCTACTTCAGCCTGGCCGTGGGGCAGATCGATAGCCTGGATGCGCCCGAACGCGTGCGCAAGGGTATGGGCCACTATCCCATCCCGGTGGTGATCCTTGCACGGCTTGCCGTGTCGATGGTCGACCAGGGCCGCGGCCTCGGCGCAGGCCTGCTTCAGGACGCGATTCGTCGCACTCTTTTCGTTGCCGATCAGGCTGGCGTTCGTGCGTTGCTGACCCATCCGATCGACGAAGCCGCAGCGCGCTTCTACTTGCGGTTCGGTTTCGAGACGTCTCCGGCGCGCGAGCAGCAATTGATCTTGCTGCTCAAGGATGCGCGCCGCCTGCTCGTGCCGGCTTCCACAAAGGCGGGCGAGGCCAGGTCAGTTGAACCGAAAGCTTAGCTGTGATCGCCGCATGGCCGGCCGTGTCCAACGCCTCGACCCGATAGCCGGCATCTGTCTCGGACGGACGGAATCAGCCCAGGCACAAGGCCTTCGGCCGGCCAACGCAAGACGGCATAGTGCGCGCATCGCTTCGAACCGACAAAACCCCGAGCACCAGACCCGCGCATGGCCACCTTCGAATGGATCATCGTCCTGCTCCTCGGCGCCGCACTGCTCGCCGCGCTGGCACGCCGGCTCGGCGCCCCCTACCCGACCTTCCTCGCCCTCGGCGGCGCCCTGCTCGCGTTCGTCCCCGCGAGCCCGAACTGGACGCTCGACCCGCACCTCGCGCTGACGCTCTTCGTCGCGCCGGTGCTGGTCGACGCGGCCTACGACACCTCGCTGCGCGACCTGCGGGCGAACTGGCGGCCGGTCGCCGGGCTGGTGATCGCCGCCGTCGGCACCACGGTCCTGGCCGTCGCGCTCGCCGCCCGCTGGCTGGTGCCCGAGATGCCGTGGCCGGTCGCGATCGCGCTCGGCGCCATCGTCGCGCCGCCCGACGCGGCGGCTGCGACCGCGGTGATGCGCCAGGTCAAGCTGCCGCACAAGCTGCTGAAGATCCTCGAAGGCGAGAGCCTGTTGAACGACGCGAGCGCGCTGCTCGTCTACCGGCTCGCGATCATCAGCGTAACGGCCGGGCACCTCGGCTTCGGCAGCTTCGCGCCGGTGTTCCTGCTGACCGTCTTCGGCAGCCTCGCGGCCGGCGGCGCCTGCGCGTATGTGCTGCGCCCGCTGACGACGCGCCTGCACGACGTGCCGATCTCGATCATCGTGCAGTTCTCCTTCACCTTCGGCGTGTGGATAGCGGCCGAGGCCATCGGGCTCTCCGGCATCCTGACCCTGGTCGCGTATGCGATGACGGTCGCGCGGCGCGGCGGCCCGCAGATGCCGGCGCGCATGCGGGTGCCGATCTTCGCGGTGTGGGAGACGGTGGTCTTCGTGTTGAATGCGTTCGCCTTCGTGCTGATCGGCATGCAGCTGCGGCCGATCTGGCAGCGGCTCGAAGCGGGTGGCGCGCGCCGCGATGCGCTGATCACCGCGGCGGCGGTGCTGGTGGTCACGATCGCGGCGCGCTTCGTGTGGGTGATGAGCTATCACGCGCTGAAGCGCCGGCGCCTGGCCAGAGCCGGCGAAGTGCTGCGCGCAGCGCCGACGGTGGGCAGCGGCATCGTGCTCTCGTGGGCCGGCATGCGCGGCATCGTCACCCTGGCCGCGGCCTTCGCGATCCCCGAGGCGCTGCCCGACGGCACGCCCTTCCCTTGCCGCGACCTGATCCTGCTGTGCGCGTTCGCGGTCGTGCTCGGCACGCTGGTGCTGCAGGGCCTGACGATGAAGCCGCTGATCCGGCGCATGGGCCTGACCGACGACGATCCGGTCGGCCGCGAGATCCGGCTCGGCCGCACGCAGGCCTATCGCGCGCTGCTCGATGCGATCCGGGACGACGACACGCTGTCCGCGAAGTTGCTGCGCAAGGAATACGGCGCGGTCGTCGAGTTGAACACCAGCCAGGCGCCGGATGCGCCGGTCGACGAAGTGCCCGGCGGGCCGCTGCGCCGCCGTGCGATCGCGGTCGCCCGGCAGCGTGCGTTCGAGCTGCGGCGCGACGACGTGATCGGCGATGACGCCTATCGGGTGCTGGTGCAGGAACTCGATTGGGCCGAGCTGAGCGCCGGCGGCGGCAGGCAGGATTGACGGCCCGGCGGCGGGCGAAGCCCAGCCGGCAAGGCCCTCGCCTTCACGCCGCTTGTGTCACCGCACGAGGCTCGCTCGCCTTCACCGGCGGAAACGCCAGCGCGATCGCCGCGGCGCCCAGCCCGAGCGCCAACGAACCGATGTAGAGCCAGGCATAGCTGTGGAAAGTATCGAAGATCCAGCCGCCCGCCGCCGGCCCGAGCGCCATGCCAAGGCTCGATGCGAGTGTCATCGCCCCCAGCACCGTGCCCATGATGCGCGACTCGAAATACGCCCGGGCCAACACCGCATAAAGCGGCATCACGCCGCCATAGGCGAACCCGAAGATCAGCGCCACCGCATAGAACTCGCCGAGCCGCGACGCCAAGGCGTAGCTGCCCGCCGCCAGCGCCTGCGCGAGCAGGCCGGCGATGAGCACGCGCTTCGCGCCGAGGCGATCGGCCAGCACGCCGAGCACGACGCGCCCGCCCAAGCCCGCGAGGCCTTCGACGCTGTAGATCGTGATCGCCGTCATTGCCGGCAGGCCGCAGCCGATGGCATAGCTCACCGTGTGGAAGATCGGCCCGGAATGCGCCGCGCAGCACGTGAAGAAGGTGAATGCGAGCACCGCGAACTGCGGCGACCTCAGTGCCTGTATCGCCGTGGCGCGGGGCGAATCGCCCGAGGCGACGCTCGCCGCAACGGAAAGTGGCCGGCGCACCAGCAGCGAAGCCGGGATCAGCAGGCTCGCGGCCGCCGCGCCGATGGTCAGCTGCGCCGTGCGCCAACCTTGTGCCGAGATCAGCCAGCCGGCGAAGGGCGACACCGTCATCGGCGCCACGGCCAGGCCGGCCGAGACCAGCGAGACCGCCAGCGCCCGGTGCTTGTCGAACCACTGGGTGACGGTCGCGATCATCGGCGCCATGAAGCTGCCGCCTGCGAGCCCGACGATCACGCCATAGACGAGCTGGAACTCGAGCAGGCTGGTCGACCGGCTCGCTCCCATCAGCCCCAGGCCCAGCAGCACGGACCCGGCCAGCACCACCCGGCGCGGGCCGAACCGGTCGCTGAGGGCGCCCCAGCCGAATGCGGCCAGGCCCATGGTCACGAAGTTGAGGGTCATCGCCGTGGCGATGCCGGCACGCGACCAGCCGGTGGATGCCGAGATCGGCGTCAGAAAGACGGGCAGCGAGAACATCGCCCCCATGCCCACACAGGTCGCCAAGGCCCCCACCGCGACGACAACCCAGCCATAGTGAAGTTTCATTTGCAGCCTCCTTTGTCACCAGACGAACGAGGGAGGCGCAAATCGACAGGGCGGGCGGACTTTTTCGGGGTGCTATCCCGGCGAATCGACTTCGACGCCGTTCGGGCGATCGCTCTCGTCGAAAGTCTTGGCGCCGCGCATGCTCAGCCCGCCGGCCTGCCGCCCGACCTCGGCACCCAGGCGCGGCATTTCAGCGGATGAGCCGTAACGCCGCTGCATCGCCTCGGTATGGCCGCAGAGTTGCGTCGCGCCCTCGATCTTCTCTTCATGGCGCTGCAGCATCGCGCGCGCGGCCTCGATGATGCGCATGTTCAGCGTCGATTCGGCGTGCGACCGCAGCGCCTTCACCGCAGTCGCCGGATCGCCGGTCACGCTGTGCATCATCGACTGCTGGATCAGCTGGCTGATCTGCCCGTGGCCCAGCCGCACGCGGTCGGCAAACGGCGGGTGGACGCTCGCGGTGCGCGCCAGCAGTTCGCAATAACCCTTGGAGGTGCAGAAGCGCAGCGCCAGCTGATCGACCCAGCTTTCGGCATCCGGCAGCTTGATCTCGGCGGCCGTCAGTTGCGAGATCAGCGACAGCATGTTGCAGGCGGCTTCGACGTCGAAGGAGTCATGACGCAACTCCCTGGCCATCTCGCGCGTTCGCGCCACGACGGCGCCGACTTGGCGCTGGCTCATCAGCGACAGGACCTCGACGACCTCGACGAAACGCGCCAGCCGGCGGCTGTTCGGAATACGTTGTTGGGCTGCGGTCAGATCGGCGACGCAGCGATGCAGCCCTTTGCTGTCGCGCGCCAGGAATTGCGTGAAGGCCAGCAGCACGATCGACTGAAAGTCGAACATGCGCGAGTTCTTGCCCATCGCCATGGCCCGGTTCAGCGCGAGCGTGGCGGCCTTCGTGTCGCCCATGTAGAACGCCAGCATGCCGAGCTTCTGCTGCCGCGAGATGGATCCGGGCGTCGTATCCGCTGCCTTCGCATAGATTTCCAGCGCCTCGGTCAGATTGCCCTGCTCGACCTGCACGCGGCCCATCACGTCATAGGCGTCGGCATAGCTGGGCTGCTCGGCGATCAGGCTCTCGAGCGTGCGCTTCGCCTGCGTCACCTCGTTGGCCGCGAGCTGGGCGCGCGCGATGCCCAGCCGCGCCCACGGCAGGGCCTGCGAGGCGACGATGGACTCGAACAGCACGCTCGCCTCCTCGTGCCTTTCGAGACGCAGCAGCAATTCGGCGCCGAGCCGCGCGGCGTAGAGCCAATAGCGGCTGCGGCCCTCGAAACGTCTCAGGCAGAGCGCCGCGGCGGTTTCGAGATCGTCTGCTTCGATCGCCTCGAAGATCGCGTGCAGGGTCTGCTTGCGATGGCGCGCATGCCTCAGGCGCTTTTCCAGCGAGTTGGCGGTGTAGGGCTTGATCAGGTAGCTGTCCAGCGCCGATTCGGCGACTTCGGCGACGCGCGCATAGGTCGATTCGCCGGAGACCATCACGAAGATCGTCGCGAGCGGCAGCAGCTGATTGCGGCGCAGGTCTTCGATCAATTCCTGACCCGATCGGCCGGCGCCGGGGAAATCCATCTCGCACAGCACAAAGTCGAACGGGCGGACCTCGAGACGACGGCGCGCATCGGAAATCTGGCCGCACTGCACCACCGTGCCGATGCCCAGGTCCCGCAGCTGACAGGTGAGGATGCTCCGCGACGTGGGATTGGGATCCACGACCAGGGCAGCGCATTGCGCGATGGTGTCGTCAAGGGGAATCATGCGCTCGGTCTTCGGAATTGCCGGGACCACGTGCTTATCGGCAATTTCTGGCAAAAAAAGAGTCGCGGCCTTGATCATCGTCAAAATGCTAAAAATGATAGCCGCGCCGCTCGCACTCAGGCCTTCAGCCGCCACCCCGACTTGACGATCCACGTCGCCGCATACAGCGCGACGAAGAAGAACACCAGCGTCACCGCGAAGCTGATGCCCACGTGCATCTCGGCGGTATCGAAGAAGCTCCAGCGAAAGCCGCTGATCAGGTAGACCGAGGGGTTCAGCATCGAGAGCTTGCGCCAGATCGGCGGCAGCATGCTGACCGAGTAGAACGGCCCGCCGAGGAAGGTCAGCGGCATCACGATCAGCATCGGGATCAGCTGCAGCTTCTCGAAGCCATCGGCCCAGATGCCGATGATGAAGCCGAACAGGCTGAAGGTGACCGCGGTCAGCACCAGGAACAGGAACATCCAGACCGGGTGCGCGATCTCGAAGGGCACGAACACCGCAGCGGTCGCGAGAATGATCAGGCCGACCAGCACCGACTTGGTCGCCGCCGCGCCGACATAGCTCAAGACGATCTCGACATGCGAGATCGGCGCCGAGAGGATCTCGTAGATCGTGCCGGTGAACTTCGGGAAGTAGATGCCGAACGAGGCGTTCGCGATGCTCTGCGTCAGCACCGACAGCATGATCAGGCCGGGCACGATGAAGGCGCCGTAGGTCACGTCGCCGACATGCTGGATGCGCGAGCCGATGGCCGAGCCGAAGACGACGAAGTAGAGCGCGGTCGACAGCACCGGCGAGATGATGCTCTGCGTCACGGTGCGCCAGGTGCGCGCCATCTCGAACTGGTAGATCGCGCGGACGGCGTAAATGTTCATTGGTGCACCCTACGGCCTGCGGCCGGTCCCGCCGAGCGGGAGCATGAGCGCTTGGGGCGGCCCGGCACGCTCATCGTCAATCCTCCACCAGGCTGACGAAGATGTCTTCGAGCGAGCTCTGCTGCGTCTGCACGTCGTTCAGCCGGATGCCGGCATCGCGCAGGTCGTCGAGCAGCGCGGCCACCGCATCGGGCGCGCCGCGCGGATCGTAGACGTAGGTCAATTCGGTGCCCTCGGCATTCGGGATCAGATGGTGTGCGGCGAGACGCGCCGGAATCTCGTCCAGCGGGCGCTGCAATTGCAGGGTCAGCTGCTTCTTGCCGAGCTTGTGCATCAGGGTCGCCTTGTCTTCGACGATGACGATCTTGCCGTGGTTGATCACGCCGACCCGGTCGGCCATCTCCTCGGCTTCTTCGATGTAGTGCGTGGTCAGCACGATGGTCACGCCCTCTTCGCGCAGCTGGCGCACCATCGCCCACATGTCCTTGCGCAGCGCGACGTCGACGCCCGCGCTCGGCTCGTCGAGAAAGAGCAGGCGCGGCTCGTGCGCCAGCGCCTTGGCGATCATCACGCGGCGCTTCATGCCGCCGGAGAGCGTGCGGATGCGGCTGTCCTTCTTGTCCCACAGCGACAAGGCCTTCAAGGTCTTCTCGATGTAGGCCGGATTCGGCCGCCTGCCGAACAGGCCTCGGCTGAACGAAACGGTGGCCCAGACGGTCTCGAAGGCATCGGTGGTCAGCTCCTGCGGCACCAGGCCGATCATCGAGCGCACCGCGGCCGCGTCGGCAACGATGTCGTGCCCGGCGATCGTCACCCGGCCCTCGCCCGGCCGCACGATGCCGCAGACCAGGCCGATCAGCGTGGTCTTGCCGGCACCGTTCGGGCCGAGCAGCGCGAAGATCTCGCCCGGATAGACATCGAGGCTGATCTTGTCCAGCGCGTGAAAGCCCGAGGCGTAGGTCTTCGAGACGTTGACGATGGAGATGAGGGGGGTCACGGTGCGGCAGGATCCGAAAGAGGGCGGCGGCAGTCACGCCGATCGTAGACGGCTTTTGACCCGTCGATCAAAATCGGCATGCGCAAGCTCCGTCGCGGACCTTGCGACAGGTGTGCCGCCGCCCGGCAGCGGATCCGAATCGGGCGACAGATGCGATGTCACAGCTGTCGCATCGGGACTGCGAAAACACCCGGCAAACCCTGAATCCGCCCTCGTCTTCGCGACGTCTGCGCGACCCCGCGCGCTGGCACACCGTATGCGAATGCCTTCTTGCCAAACCACCAAGAAGCAAGGAGACAGGCATGTCGAATTCACTCGACCAACGTTCCATCATCGTCACCGGCGCCGGCCGCGGCATCGGTGCTTCGATCGCCCGCGGACTGGCCGCGCAAGGCGCACGTCTGACCATCGCCGACATCGATGCCGACACCGCCGGCGCGGTCGCACGAACGATCCGCGACCAGGGCGGCGAAGCCATCGCCGCCAAGGTGGACGTGAGCCGCCGCGACAGCGTCAAGCAGATGATAGAGGCCACCGTCGCGCGCTTCGGCCGGCTCGATGCGATCTTCAACAACGCCGGCATCGCGCAGACCCGCGCCTTCCTGTCGATCACCGAGGACGACTGGCATCGCGTGATGGACATCAATGCGCTCGGCGTGCTGATCTGCATGCAGGAAGCGGCCAAGCAGATGATCGCGCAGGGCGGCGGCGGCAGGATCATCAACACCGCGTCGATCGCCGGCAAGCAGGGCTATGCGCCGCTGGCCCACTACTGCGCCAGCAAGTTCAGCGTGGTCGCGCTGACGCAGGCCGGCGCGCGCGCCTTCGGCGAACACAGGATCAACGTCAACGCGATCTGCCCCGGCGTGGTCGCGACCGACATGTGGAAGCTGATCGACCAGGGCTTCCGCAGCGAAGGCATGACCACGCACGAGAACGAGGCCTTCGACAAGTTCTCCGCCGACATCCTGCTCGGCAGGCCCTCGGTGGCCGAGGACCTGGTCGGCGTCTCGCGCTTTCTCGCCTCGGCCGAGTCGGACTACATGACCGGCCAGTCGCTGGTCGTCGACGGCGGCATGGTGCTGGTCTGAGATGCAAGCCACCATCGCAATGGCCCCGATGCGCGCGGGGCGGTCCCTCAAGGGGCTGGGCATCATCTACGGGCTCACGATCCTGTCGTGTTTCGTCGTCAACCTGATCGTCAAGGCGATGCCGATCGGCAACTGGACGGGCGGGCAGATCGGCGAGTTCTTCTGGCTCGACAACGTCACCTGGCAGCTCTTCAGCCTGTGGTGGGCGCTGCTCTCGATCGTCAGCGGCAACTGGCCCTTCGGCGGCATCCGCAACACGGTGACGCGCGGGCTGGTCACGCTGGCGGCGTGCTGGATCGTCGGCTGGCTCTCGGCCAAGGCGCTCTACTGGACCGGGCTCGGCGCGGACTGGGTCTTCCCGATCGTCGGCTGCATCTTCTTCTTCCTGGCGTTCTTCTCGTTCACCGGCGAGAACTGGATCGTCGCCGGCATGCCGCCGCACCGCCAGTTCTTCATCCTGCTGATGCTGATCGGCTTCTGCACCTACCTGGTCACCAGTACCTCGATCCGCTGGATTCCGGCCTGGTGGTTCCCGTTCATCCAGATGGGCGCGGCGACCGGCCTCCTGGCCTACTGGACACGCGGCATGAAACAGCCCGGGCGCGGCTTCACGCAGATGGGGATCCTCTTCCTCACGGTGCTGCTCTTCCTGTGGATCAGCCGCAGCGTCGGGCTGTGGGATTCGGGCAAGGCCGGCGTCGGCGGCTTCTGGAACATCGGCTACTTCACGCAGCAGGGCTGGCTGCTGTGGTTCATGGTCGCCTGCTCGGTGGCGTACGGCGTGCTGATCCCGCTCTACAACTGGCCGTTCAGCAAGCTGCCGATGCCGTGGGGCGGCCTGCTGGCCAGCGCCTTCTGCATCGGGCTGGCGGTGGCGGTGACGGCGCTGCTGAAAAGCCTCGTCGGCAGCGTGTTCAGCGACATGAACGAGGCGCTGACCTACGGCTACATGGGCACGCACTGGTCCTTCGTGATCCCGATGCTGTTCGGCTTCGGGCTCGACGAGCCGTACCTGTGGCGCGGCCAGAAGACCGTCGGTTCCTGGGACGACGTGCCCTGAACCGTTGCCACGCCATCGTCATTCATCACAACGACAAGAGGAGACTTCAATGGACCTATCGACCCTCGCCAAGGGATGTGCCGCGCTATCCGCCGCGACCCTGGCATCGGCAGCCTTGGCCGGCACCGGCCCCGGCTTCGACGACCCGAACAACTGGCCGCAATACCACCGCAGCTACAACGCGTGGCGCTTCAGCCCGCTGGAGCAGATCAACAAGAGCAACGTGAAGAACCTGCACGTGGCCTGGATCCACCAGCCGGGCACGGTGACCCATGGACTGCAGGCGACGCCGATCGTGATCGACGGCGTGATGTATTCGATCGCGGCCGACAACAACGTGTTCGCGCTCGATGCCGCGACCGGCAAGGTGATCTGGCGCTTCACGCCCAAGCTCGACCCGATCGTCAAGGAGGTGTTCTATCAATCGGCCAGCCGCGGCGTGACGGTGGGGCGCGGCAAGGTCTTCCTCGGCACGCTCGACGGGCGCTTCATCGCACTCGACCAGAAGACCGGCAAGCAGCTCTGGGCGACCCAGCTCACCGACATGAAGAAAGACTACGGCGCGCTCTTCTCGTCGCCGCCGCAACTGGCCGGCGAGACGCTGTTCGGCGGCACCACCGGCGGCGATCAGCCGGTCATCGGCAAGATCTTCGCGGTGAATGCCGATACCGGCGCACGCACCTGGACTTTCGAAGTGCCGCGCGACGACCCGAAGAGCTGGCCGGGCGACAGCCGACGATCCGGCGGCGGATCGGCCTGGCTGCCGGGCACCTACGACCCGACGACCGACACCATCTACATCGGCACCAGCAACGCATCGCCAGACTTCAACCACGACGACCGTGTGGGCGACAACCTCTACACCGCGACCCTGCTGGCGCTCGAGCCGAAGACCGGCAAGATCAAATGGCACCGCCAGGAAGTGCCGCAGGACACCTGGGACTTCGATGCCGCCTACGAAGCCCTGCTGGTGCCCGACAAGAACGGCAAGACGACCCTCGTGCATCTGAACAAGAACGGCTTCGTCTACGTGATGGACAAGGACAGCGGGGCGATGGTGAATGCCTGGCAGTACGCTGAGAACATGAACTGGGCCAAGGGCGTGGACGTGAAGACCGGCCTGCCGATCGAGCCGATGTACCCCGAGACCGATCAGAAGAAGCTGCATTGCCCGAACCTGCTCGGGGCGCGCAGCTGGAACCAGGGCGCCTACAACCCGAACACCAGGCTCTGGTATTCGCAGGGCATGGAAGTCTGCAACTTCGTGACCAGCGCGAAGCAGGAAGCCATTGCCGGCATCGGCCAGCTGTCGCTCGGCCTGTCCGACATCAAGCTGACGGACCCGCCGGGAAAGAAGGCGGACGGCTGGCTCGCCGCCTTCGATCCGCTGACCGGCAAGCAGGCCTGGAAGGTCCGCTTCGACATGCCGCCGCTCAGCGCGGTGCTGGCCACCGCCAGCGGCCTGGTGTTCACCGGCGACATGTATGGCGGACTGTTTGCCTTCGACGCCGACAACGGCAAGGAGCTGTGGAAATTCAGCGCCGGCTCCGGCGCGCGCGGCGGCCCGGTCAGCTACGCCGTCAACGGCAAGCAGTACATCGCGATACCCACCGGCCTGGGCTCGCATGCGCCGGGGTTCCTGACCGGGGCGTTTCCGCGCATCCGCGATCTGCCGGGCGGCGCGGCACTGATCGTCTTCGCGGTCGACTGACCCATGGAAAAGCGCTTCATGCTCGCGCCCTTGCCCTGGCTGCTGTCGGCCCTGTTCATGCCGGCACCGGTCCACGCCGGCGACGATGCAGCCGGCGCGCAACCGCCCTTCAACCTGAACGACCCAGCGCGCATCCAGGCCGGCAAGAAACGTTTCGGCTCGACCTGCGCCGCCTACTGCCACGGTGCCGAAGGCGACGGCGGCAAGACGCCGAGGTTCAAGGGCAAGAGCGATTTCCTGCCCGCCGAGGCGTACAAGGTCATCACCGAAGGGCGGACCGGCGCGGACGTGATGCCGCCGTGGGGCAAGGCCTTCACGCCCGAGCAGATCTGGGAACTCGTGGCCTATCTGCGCTTCCTCTCGACCCAGCCGGCCTCCGAATAGCCGCCGCGCGATCTGCGAACCAGCCCGATGCGACACCTGTCGCATCGGGCGTCGCGATGCGACAGGTGTCGCCGAGGGGAAAACAGTATTGAGCCGGCGAACATCGCGAAAGAAGATGGCCGGCCGATGCGCATGGGGACGCGGTGCGACGTTCCGCCACCGCCTCGGCACCCTTCGGACCGAGGAGCAGCAGCCATGGCAAGCGTCATTTCAAGACACATCGACAACGTGGTCTCGATCGCGCTGTCGGGCGCAGCGGCGAGCGGCCCCGAAGCCCTGTTCCACAAGTCCTGGACACGCTGCCTGAAGCAGCACGGGCTGGACCCGACACGGCCAACCCCGGCACGCATCCTGCCTTCGCACCAGGTGCGCGACCACCAGCAGCGCATGGACGGCTTCATGCGCGTGGCGCGCGCCGGCATGGAAGACCTCTATGGCCGGGTCGCCGACCTGGGCTACATGCTGCTGCTGACCGACGCCGACGGCATCACGGTCGACTACATCGGCAACCCGGCCTCGGAAGCCCAGCTGAAGGCCGCAGGCCTGTACCTCGGCGCCGACTGGAACGAAGCGCATGCCGGCACCTGCGGCGTCGGCACCTGCCTGATCGAGCAGACGACGATCACCTGCCACCAGGCCGAACACTTCGACGCCACCCACATCTCCCTCACCTGCACCTCGGCGCCGCTGTACGCGCCGGACGGCCAGGTCCTCGGGGTGCTGGATGTCTCTGCCCTGCATTCGCCGGAAGCGCGCGAGAGCCAGCACCTGATCAAGCATCTCGCATCGATGTACGCGCAGCTGATCGAGGACGCCAACTTCCTGCGCAGCTTTGCCCGGCACGCGGTGCTGCGTCTCGGCACGGTGCCCGGCCTGGTCGAAGTCTCGGGGGACGTGATGTTCGCCTTCGACGATGACGGCGTGATCGTCGGCGCCAACACCGGCGCACGCCGGCGCTTCGGCCGCGCCGGCGGCCACGGCCTGGTCGGCCAGACCTTGACCGAGGTGCTGGAGATCGGCATGGACACGATCCGCGGCATGGCACGCGGCGGCAACCCGGCGGCGCTCACGGCGGCCTGGTCGCATCGTCTCGAGCAATACCACGCCATCGTCGTGCCGCCTCGCACGCCGGCCAGGACGGCCGTCGGCGTCGCGCCGCAGCCGGGCGACGCCAGGCCTTCCGCCCTCCCCCGCAACGCCCGCGGCGGCCGCGCGGACCTGCTCGATCGGCTGCTGGGCGATGACCCGGTGATGGCCGGCCTGGTCGAACAATCGAGGCGGCTGGTCGACCGCAACGTCAACCTGCTGATCCGCGGCGAAACCGGCTCCGGCAAGGAAATGCTGGCGCGTGCGCTGCATGCCTGCAGCCAGCGCGCCGACAAGCCCTTCGTGGCCGTCAACTGCGCCTCCATCCCGGAGAGCCTGATCGAAAGCGAGCTCTTCGGCTACACGCCGGGCAGCTTCACCGGCGGCAAGAGCAAGGGCATGAAGGGGCTGATCGCACAGTCCGACGGCGGCACGCTGTTCCTCGACGAGATCGGCGACATGCCGCTGCAGCTGCAGACGCGTCTGCTGCGCGTGCTCTCGGAATCCGAAGTGCTGCCGCTCGGCGCCGAGCGGCCGACGAGCGTGAGCCTGAACGTGATCGCGGCGACGCATCGCGACTTGCGCGAGAGCGTCGACGCCGGGACCTTCCGCGAAGACCTCTACTACCGCCTGTGCGGCGCGACGCTCAGCCTGCCGGCGCTGCGCGACCGCCGGGACAAGCAGTTCCTGATCGAGACGCTGTTCGCCGAAGAAGCGGAGCGCCTGGGGCTGGCCGTGACGCTCGGCGCCGAGGCCCTGCAATGCCTGCTCGCGCACGATTGGCCGGGCAACATCCGCGAGCTGCGCAATGCCTTGCGGTTTGCGGTGGCGCTGGGCGGCGATCGATCGGTGTCGGTGGAGGACTTGCCGCCGGAAGTGCGCTCGCGTCAGCCGGAGCGTCAACGCCTGTCCGCGCCGGCGGCCGAGACTGCGGTCCAGGAGTCTGCCAGCCCTGCCGACCCGGACGCGGCCCGCTTGCTGCAAGTGCTGAAGGCGAGCCGCTGGAGCATCGCCTCCGCGGCGCGCGAACTGAAGGTGTGCCGGGCGACGATCTACCGGCAGATGAAGCGCCACCGCATCACGCAGCCGCATCTGCTGTAGCCCGGCCCGCATCGTCGCGGGCGCCGGGCGTTGCGGCCCGGCGCCGCGCCGCGCTCAGCGCCGGTGGTACGACGGTGCGAGTTCGTAGACCGGCGTCGGAATGCCTTCCATGCGCGCCTTCAGCTGCAGCGACAGGAACTGCGAATAGTGGCGCGACTGGTGCAGGTTGCCGCCGTGGATCCACAGGTTCTGCACCTGCGTCGGCTTCCACATGTTGCGCAGTTCGCCTTCCCATGGGCCCGGGTCTTTCGGCGTGTTCGAACCGAGGCCCCAGCACTTGCCGACCTTGTCCGCTACCTCGGGCGAGATCAGGTCGGCGAGCCAGCCGTTCATCGAGCCGTAGCCGGTCGCGTAGACGAGCAGGTCGGCCGGCAACTCGGTGCCGTCGCTGAGCGTGACCGATCGCGGGTTGATGCGTTCGATGTTGACGCCGCTCTTCAGCTTGACGCTGCCGTTGGCGACCAGCTCCGACGCGCCGACGTCGATGTAGTAGCCCGAGCCGCGCCGCAGGTACTTCATGAAGAGGCCGGAGCCGTCGACGCCGAAGTCGAGCAGGAAGCCGGCCTTCTCGAGCCGCGTGTAGAGATCGGCATCGCGCACCTTCATCGCGTCGTACACCGGGATGTGGAAGGTATGCATGATCTTGTAGGGCACCGACGCGAAGATCAGATCGGCCTTGTGATGGTCGATGCCGTTCTTCACCGCCTGTTCGGAATACAGGCCGCCGAGCGCCAGCTCCATCAGCGAGTCGGAAGGCGCAATGTGCGTCGACGAGCGCTGGATCATCGTCACGTCGGCGCCGTGCTCCCACAGCGCGGCGCAGATGTCGTGGGCCGAGTTGTTGGAGCCGAGCACCACGCACTGCTTGCCCTCGTAGGCCTCCGGTCCGGCGTGCTGGCTGGAGTGATGCTGCTCGCCGAGGAAGGTCTCGGCGCCGGGGATCTTGGGCGTGTTCGGATAGCCCGAGACGCCGAGCGCGAAGACCAGCTGCTTCGGCCTCAGCACGACCTCCTTGCCTTCGCGCTGCACCACGACTTCCCACTCCTGCTTCGACTCGTCGAAGCGCGCCTTCGTGGCCACGGTCGAGCCCCAGTAGTTCAGCTCCATGACCTTGCTGTACATCTCGAGCCAGTCGCCGAGCTTGTCCTTCGGCGCGAAGACCGGCCAGTCTTCCGGGAACGGCATGTACGGCAGATGGTCGTACCACACCGGGTCATGCAGGCACAGCGACTTGTAGCGCTTGCGCCAGGAATCCCCGGGCTTGGCATTGCGCTCGACGATGATGGTCGGCACGCCGAGCTTGCGCAGCCGCGCGCCGAGGCCGATGCCGCCCTGTCCGCCGCCGACGATCACGACATAGGGCTGCTCTTCATAGCCGAGCCGGGCTTCTTCTTCCGTGCGGCGTTCGAGCCAGCTCTTGCGGCCGCGGCTGACGCCGTGTTCGGCCCCCTTGATGCGGCGCTCGTTCTTCCTTTCCTCGAAGCCTTTCAGCTCCGTCATCGTCGTCAGAAAGGTCCAGGCCTTGCCGCCGCGCAGCCTCATGTGACCGCGCCCGCGCGCGACCGCGGTCTCGAACGTGAACCAGGCATCGGTCACCCCGTCGGCTTCGGTCGGCTCGCCTTCGATCGCGAAGGCCGTCGGCTTCACGTCGCCCAGGCGCGCCGTCAGCATCGCCCGGATCGCATCGGCGCCTTCCTGCGTGCGGATGTTCCAGGTGAAAGCGATCAGGTCGCGCCAACAGGCGTCCGGCTCGAACAGGGAGACTGCCGTCGGCAGGTCATGGCTTTCGAGTGCGGCGGCGAATCGGGTCAGCCAGCTGCGGGCAGCGTCGGCAGGCATCGTGGACGGGTCGGTCATCGTGTGTCTCCATGAAGTGAATCGCGTGGGCTCCATCGCGCAGCCTGCTTTTGCAGCTTCCATGCCCGTGAAAAGACGCGTGATTCGGCCTTCGGCGGGGCTCCAGAGCGCCAGGTGTCGCGTTCCCGGAATACGGGTGTCGCAGGCGGGCGCTTCAGGTGTCGCCCAGGGCGGTCGAAGCCTCCGGGCACGATGGACCTGGGTTCGGCCTCAGGACCCGGGCTGCCCTTCAGCCAGCGACGCGAGCTTGGGCAGATGGGCCATGGCCGCCGCCGATTGCTCCTTGAAGCGGGCAATGATCTCCTGCTTCTCCGCATCCCGCCGATCCGCACTGGCCATCAGCTTGCCGAAGCCGTCCAGCCGGCTCGCGCGGATCCATTCGCGCAGGTTCTTGTCCTGGCCCCATTGCATCTGGTTCAGCATGTTGGCCAGCACCACACGAGGGTAGTCGGCGAGCGTCCTTGGAAACTGCACCGAACCGCACAACCGGTTCTTGTTCACATCGTCGTCGTAGTGCGCTTCGACGTAGGCGGTCATCGCCGCGCTGAAGGCAGGCTGCGGCATGCGCACCATCTGCAGCACGATCCTGTCGCCCTGGAAGATCGGCTGCGCCGGCCGGAAGTCCACGGCGGACGCCGTGCAGTCGATGAACAGGGTGTCGCGCTCGACAGGCACCTGCCCTTGCTCGAGCAGCATCCGGCCGGCTTCCAGCGCCTCGACGCGCCCCAGCCGAACCACGTTGCGAATCCGGCGCAATGCGTCCGCTTCCGCCGGCGCCAGCGTGGCGAAGTGAAACATCGTGGGCGTGTGTTCCGGATGGATGCGCAGCAACGCGCCGCAAGCTTCCAGCCGAAGGAACAGGTCTTCGGTCGACGTCGCCTTGGCACAAGCTTCCATCTGGTCGGCCTGGCTACCGATCGCCTCGCGGAAGAACTCGGGCCCGGTCTGCGTGGTCACGCGATTGATCACCCAGGAGTCGCGCGGCACGACCCAGAGGATCGACTCCGGGTCGGCACCCGACTGCATCAGCCACACGCAGGTGTCCATCGCCGTCTTGCCCGCGCCGATCACGGCGAAGTGCCTCGGCATCGGCGCGTCCCGCGAGACATGCCACAGCCCGGGCAGCGCGTTCGGCGCCACGATGCGCACGTCGGGGCCGAGCCTGAAGCGGGGCTCGTGCGTGGCAGGCACGGACGGGCTGTAGTAAGTCGCGTCCACCAGTTTCCTGCGCAGCGTCGCTCGAGTGCGCACCCCCGAGAGCAGCGATTCGAACCGGCCATCTCCGAGATAGTTGCACAGGGGGAAGTGGCGGACGCGGCCGCTGGGGAGCAGGCGATGATTCATCACGCGGTCGAAATAGCCGCTGACTTCCGGCCCGGACGCCAGTTCGTACAGTCCCTTGTTCAGGCCGATGCTGTCCTTGCGCCCGCTGCCCAGCTCCAGGGAGTTCACGCCATAGAACGCCGACGGCTGGTGCAGCGTGACGAAGGGATAGGCGTCGTTCCAGTGGCCGCCGGGCTTGCCCCGCCTGTCGATCACTGCGACCTGCGCATCGGTCTCGGCGATCAGCGTGTCGGCAAAGGCCAGGCCGGCGGTGCCGCTGCCGATGACCAGGTAGTCGGTGTCGATCTCGTGCAGCGCCATTCTTTTGCCTCGTTTACCGAGGCCGCATGCTATCGGCGTGGGCCGGGAACGCAAGCCCGAGGCGCCGCGAAAGCCGATCGGCATGACACGCCGGCCCGGGGCGACGCGCTACGCTCTGCGTCGTCATCGAGCACCCCAAGGAGCCGACCCGCCATGAGCTATCGACCGGATCTGTACGAGGGCCGCCGCGTCGTGGTGGTCGGCGGCAGCAGCGGCATCGGCGAGGGCATCGCCCGAGCCTTCGCGCAGCACGGCGCGAGCGTGCTCGCCACCGGCGCCACCGCGGCGGAGGTGGCGGCGGCCGAGGCCCGGCAGCACGGCACCGGCCTTGCGTACCGCGTGCTCGACGTGCGCGACGACGCGGCGGTGCACGACGCGCTCGGCGGCGATCTGGACGTGCTGGTGAACTGCGCCGGCATCATCCGCCGCGGCCTCGCCGAGCACGATCCCGCCGTCTTCGCCGACGTGGTGGACATCAACCTGAACGGCACGATTCGCGCCTGCACCGCCGCGCGCGGCGCGCTGCGCAGCTCGCGCGGCTGCATCATCAACACCGCCTCGATGCTGAGCTTCTTCGGCGGCGGCGCGGTGCCGGCCCGCGATCCTCGCGCGCACGCCGATGGGCCGCTGGGGCCAGCCGGAGGACGTGGCGCAGGCGGCGCTCTTTCTCGCCTCCCCCGCCGCATCGTTCATCACCGGCGCGGTGCTGCCGGTGGACGGCGGCTACCTCATCGCCTAGGAACGGATCCATGGTCAAGCAGCATCCCGGCATCCAGCCCGAAATCGCCATCACCGCCATGCCATCGGACGAGCGCGTCTGGGTGCCGCAGGCACCGCTGGTCTGGTTCCGCCCGCTGATGTTCAACACCGTCGGCGGCGGCTGGTGCAACCTGTTGCGCGTGCGGCGCGCCGGCGTGCTGTCGCGCCACATCCATCCGAGCGCGGTGACCGGCTACGTCATCCGGGGCGCGTGGCGCTACGTGGAGCACGACTGGGTCGCGCGCGAAGGTTCGTTCGTCTTCGAGCCGCCCGGCGAGATCCACACGCTGGTGGTCGACGAGACGGCCGGCGGCACCGAGATGATCACCTTCTTCAACATCCAGGGCGCGATGGTCTACCTGGACGAGGCCGGCCGGCAGGTCGGCTACGAAGACGTGCACACGAAGATCGCGATGTGCAGGGCGCACTACGAGGCGGTCGGCCTCGGTGCCGACTACGTCGACCAGTTCGTGCGCTGAGTGTCGCCGAAGCAGAACACCGCCAAGACTGCCAAGGCACAGTAACCTGCGGCGATGGACTCCCTGATTGCCGCCGCCGCGCGCGCCCTCGCTGCCGGCGACATGCTCGGCGCCCTCAAGCGCGTCGCGCTGCGCGACGACCCGCCCGCGCTGGCGCTGCGCGGCATCGCGATGGCCCAGCTCGGCGAGCACCCGCGCGCCCGCGAGCTTCTGCGGCTGGCCGCCCGCGGCTTCGGCGCCCACGAGGAGCTGGCTCGCGCGCGCTGCGTTGTCGCCGAGGCCGAGGTGGCCCTCGCGATGCGCGACCTCGGCGGCTCGCCGCGAACGCTGGCGGCCGCGTCGGCCACGCTCGACGCCCGCGCCGATCACGCCAACGCGCTGCAGGCCCGTCTGATTGCGGTGCGCCGGCTGTTGCTGCTCGGCCGCCTCGACGAGGCCGCATCCGCGCTGGCCGGCCTCGACGCGCGCAGCCTGCCGCCGTCGCTGCTGGCCGTGGCCGAGCTGGCTGCGGCCGAAGTCGCGCTGCGCTCGCTGCGCACGGCGCAGGCGCTGGCGGCGCTGACGCGCGCGCACGAGGCGGCCGAGCGAGCGCGCGTGCCGGCGCTGCTCGCCGAGGTGGCCGAGGCGCGCACCGCGCTCGAACGCCCGGCCGCCCGCCGCCTCCACGCGGGCGATGAACAGCCCCTGCGCCTCGGCGAGGTCGAAGCGCTGCTCGCTTCGGGCGCACTGGTGGTCGACGCCTGCCGACGCGGCCTGCGTGCCGGCGACACCTGGCTGCCGCTGGCACGCCGGCCGGTGCTGTTCGTGCTGGCACGCGCGCTGGCTGAGGCCTGGCCCGGCGACGTCGACCGGAACGATCTGATCGCTCGCGCGTTCCGCACCCGACAGCCGGACGAGACGCACCGGGCGCGCCTGCGGGTCGAGATCGGCCGCCTGCGTGCGCTCGCCGCGCCGATGGCACGCATCGAGGCCAGCATGCGCGGCTTCGCACTCCTGCCTCTGGGCGAACGTGAAGTCACTGTCCTGGTGCCACCGATCGACGGCGAGCAGGCCTCGCTGCTGGCGCTGCTCGGCGACGGCGCGGCCTGGTCCACCTCGGCCCTTGCGCTGGCCCTCGGCGACAGCCAGCGCACGGTGCAGCGCGCACTCGTCGAGCTGGAGGCCGCAGGGCGGGTGCGTGCGATCGGGCGCGCGCGCGCGCAGCGCTGGCTGTCGCCGCCGCTGGCCGGATTCACGACGATCTTGTTACTCCCTGCAGCGCTGTCGCTCGCGTAGATTGGCTCTGTCGGCGCCGCACCGGAGCGCCGATCGGAGCCAGCGATGACACAGACCCAAGACAAGACCAGCGAGAAGACACTGCAGGTACCTGCGCGCGCGGCCGAGATCGTGCGTGAATACGGCCCCTTCGCCGGTGCCGAGAACATCCACGGCGTTACCCACGACGGCCAACGCGTCTGGGCCGCCACCGGCGCCAGGCTGGTGGCTTTCGATCCCGAGAGCGGCCAGCTCGCGCGCACGCTGGAGCGCGCCGGCGACGCCGGCACCGCCTTCGACGGCATGCACCTCTACCAGATCGCCGAAGCGCGCATCGACAAGATCGACCCCGCCACGAACGAGGTCCTGGCGTCGATCCCGGCGCCCGGCGGCGGCCGCGACTCGGGCCTTGCCTGGGCCGAGGGCAGCCTGTGGGTGGGCCAGTACCGCGATCGCAGGATCTACCAGATCGATCCCGAGACAGGCGCCATTCAGCGCACCATCGAGTCCAACCGCTTCGTCACCGGCGTCACCTGGGTCGACGGCGAGCTGTGGCACGGCACCTGGGACGGCGACGAGAGCGAGATCCGCCGCATCGATCCGCAGAGCGGCACCGTGCTCGAGCGCCTCGAGATGCCGCGCGGCTCGGGCGTCAGCGGGATGGAGTCCGACGGCGCGGATCTCTTCTACTGTGGCGGCGGAAACAGCGGGAAGGTGCGCGCCGTGAGGCGTCCGAAAAGAGCGAGCGCTTGAACGGCGCATCGACACATCTCGACTCGAGCCCGCCCTCCCCTCAGCCTGGATGACGACGTCATGGCAAACCCGTGGCCGTGGCTGGCCATCGCCGGCCTCGGTGCCCTGCATGGACTGAGCCCGGCGAACGGCTGGATGTTCGCCGCCGCCTGGGGCGTGCATGCGCGCGACGGGGCGCAGGTGCGGCGCGCCCTGTGGCCGATCGCGATCGGGCATGCGGCCTCGGTCGCGCTCGTGGCCTTTGCGTTGGCCCAGGGCATGGCGCTGGACCGCTCGCTGGTGCAAAGCCTGGCCGGCGCCTTGCTCGTCGGCGCGGCCTCGTTCCGTTGGCTGCGCGGCGCCCGGCCGTGCACGCCGATCGGCATGCGCGCCGGCCATGCCGGCATCGCGCTGTGGTCCTTCCTGATGGCTACCGTGCACGGCGCCGGGATGATGCTGGTGCCGGCGCTGGTGCCGCTGTGCCTCGCCGACAATCCGGCGCGCGAGATCACCGCTTCGGGCTCGCTGCTGCCGGCGCTCGCGGCAGTCGGCGTGCACACCGCGGCGATGCTGGTCACGACCGGCGCCATCGCCAACGGCGTGTTCCGCGGTGTCGCGAAGCACCCTCGCCTGCTGAACGGCACGGCGCTGCGCCGGGCCTGGACCGCGGCGCTGGCTGTCACCGGCGTGGTGTTGATGGGACTCGCTCAGTACGCCAGCTTGAGCATCACCGCGTAGTTCGCCGGCGCGCCGAAAGACGTGCTGTCGAATTCGTCCGGCACGCCCTCATCGGGGCGAGCCGGCGTGCACGCCGCTTCTTCCACCAGATCACCACGCCGGTCACGCTGAGCATCGCCACGACCAGCCCCATCGCCGAGATCAGGACGCGGCCGGGCAGGCCGAGGATGCGGCCTGAATGCAAGGGAAACTGCGCCTGCACGAAGATGTCCGCGGCCGTGCCCTTCCAGGGCTGGCGGTCGCCGAGCAGCCGGCCGTCCCGGCTGTCCAGATACAGCGTGCGATGGCCGACGCCGCCGGCGCCGTGTGCGTCTTCGGGCTGGAAGAACTGCAGGCTGTAGAGGCCGTATTCGCGCGCGTAGTAGATGCTGCCGGCAGGTTCGTCCCAGCCCTTCTTCAGCGCCTCGTCGCGGCCGCGCGCGATGATCTCGGCAAAGCCGAGCGCCGGCGCGATCGGCGCGGTCTTGCCGGTCGGCTTGCGCGTGTCGTAGGGCGACGGCGTGACGTTCGAGACCAGCGACATCACCGGAAAGAAGATCTCGCGATAGAGGTTCAGCGAGAACGCGGTGAAGGCGACGATGAAGAGCAAGGCCCAGGTCCACAGGCTGAACGCGCGATGCAGATCGAAGTTGAGCTTCGCCGCGCCGCCGCGCCAGCGCAGCTTCCAGGCCGGCGCCCAGCGGTTCCACCAGTCGCGCGATGCGCCGGCGGCCGGCTTGACCAGCGCGTCCGGCGCGATGTCGTCGTCGGCCTTCGCCGCGGCGGCCTGGCGGCGCTTCTGCGGCAAGGTCAGGTAGAAGCCGACGAAGCAGTCCACGGCCCACACCATCGCGATGATGCCGAGCAGCCAGACCCCCCATTCGTCGATGCCCCACATCGCCGGCAAGTGCAGCGTGTAGTGCAGCCGATAGAGGAACGAGACGAAGGTCTCCTTCGTGATCGGCCAGACGGCGCCCCACTCACGCTTGCCGAGTTCCTCGCCGGTGGCGGGGTCGACGAACACCTGGTTGAAGGGCGCCTCGAAGAGCTTGCCGCTCGCCGGGTCGACCCTCGGCTCGAGATAGAAATCCAGCGAATGACCGGCCTCGGCGGCCAGCGGCACGGACAGCACCTGCATCTGCGGATAGCGCTGCTCGACTTGTTCGACCAGGTCGAGTACCGGCAGTGCCGGGCCGCTGCCGCGGGCGTCGGTCAGGTGCGGATTGAGCCATTCGTCGAGTTCGTGATCCCACGAGATCACCGCGCCGGTGACGCCGCTGATGAACAGGAAACCCGCGATGAACAAGCCCGCCCAACGGTGCACGACAGTCCAGAACGCGCGCATGGACCTGGCCTCGGCTGGCCGCAATCGCATCATCAAATGTCCCTCCGATGACTCGACTGTAAACGAGAATGATTATCATTTGCTTGGAAAGGCCCGCGCATCGGATCGCCTGGGCGATGCGCATCGCGCTACTCTCACAATGCATCCATGTCGATCCAGCTCGCCGCCATCGTCGAAGCCTCCCAGCGCGTTGCGGAGACCCGCAGCCGGCTGGCCAAGCGCGACGCGATCGCGAGCTGCCTGCGCAGCGCCATCGGCGACGAGATCGAGATCGCTGTCGCGTACCTCTCCGGCGAGACGCGCCAGGGCCGCATCGGGATCGGCTATGCCACGCTGGCCGCATTGCGTGGCGCGCACGCGGCGCAGCCCGCACTGACCCTGCTCGACGTCGACAGCACGCTCGGCGGCATCGCGGCCACCACCGGCAAGGGTTCGGCGGGCGCGCGCAACGAGCAGCTGCGTGCGCTGTTCCAGCGCGCCACTGAGGCCGAGCAGGACTTCCTCGTGCGCCTGCTGGTCGGCGAGCTTCGCCAAGGCGCGCTCGAAGGCGTGATGATCGATGCGATCGCCGCGGCCGCCGACACGCCGGTGGCCGACGTGCGGCGCGCCGCGATGTTCGCTGGCGACCTGAGCGTCGTCGCCCGCGTGGCGTTGACCGAGAGCACGGAAGCGCTCGGCCGCTTCGCCGTCGCGCTGCATCGGCCGGTGCAGCCGATGCTCGCGCAGCCGGCCGAAGACATTGCCGATGCGATGGCACGCCTGGGCACGGCGGCGCTCGAATGGAAGGTCGATGGCGCACGCGTGCAGGTCCACAAGATGGGCGAGCGCATCGAGGTCTACACGCGCAACCTGAACAAGGTCACCGCGTCGGTGCCGGAGATCGTCGAAGCGCTGCAGGCGCTGCCGGCGCAGGAGCTGATCCTCGACGGCGAGGCCGTCGCGCGCGACGCCGGCGGCGCACCGCTGCCGTTCCAGGTGACGATGCGCCGCTTCGGGCGCAAGCTCGACGTCGCGCGCATGCGCGCCGAACTGCCGCTCTCGGTCTACTTCTTCGACTGCCTGCAGCGCGACGGCACGCCGCTGGTCGATAGCCCGGCGCGCGAGCGCTTCGATGCGCTGGCCGCCGCATTGCCGGCGCCGCTCGTGATCCCGCGCCTGATCACCGCCGACGTCGCCGCCGCCGAGGACTTCTATGCCGACGCGCTGGCACGCGGCCACGAGGGCGTGATGGCGAAGGCGCTGGACGCGCCGTACGAAGCGGGCAGCCGTGGCGCGAGCTGGCTCAAGGTCAAGCGCACGCACACCCTCGACCTGGTCGTGCTGGCGGCCGAATGGGGCCACGGCCGCCGCCGGGGCCGGTTGTCGAATCTGCATCTCGGCGCACGCGATGCGGCGGGCGGCTGGGTGATGCTCGGCAAGACCTTCAAGGGCATGACCGACGCGCTGCTCGAATGGCAGACCGGCGAGCTGCTTGCGCGCGAGAGCAGCCGCGATGCGTACACGATCCATGTCCGTCCCGAGCTGGTGGTCGAGATCGCGTTCAACGACCTGCAGGAGAGCCCGCAATACCCCGGCGGCCTGGCGCTGCGCTTCGCGCGCGTCAAGGGCTACCGGCCCGACAAACGGGCGGAAGACGCCGACACCATCGAGACGGTACGGGCCTTGTATGCGGCGCAGGCGGCGCGTGCTTCCAGTGCCGCGAGCTGAACTTTGTAGCCCACTGTATCCAGCGGCCGAAACGGTACGTGTGCTTTCAAGATCGATCGATCGAGGACACACCGGAGATACATCAAGAAGGCCCACTCTCTCCAACGCAACCGCATTGGAGAATCTGAATGTCCGAAGCCATCAACCCTCAACGGCGGCGCCTCTTCGGCGCAGCGGCGGCGACCCTGGCCGCCACGCAGTTCGGCATGATCGGCAGCGCGGACGCACAGGCGGGCAACGTCTTGCCCGCGATCAAACCCGGAGCGAATTCATCGTTCGGTCCGCTGAAGCAGATCGATGCGGGCGTGCTCGACGTCGGATACGCCGAAGCCGGCCCTGCCGACGGTCCCGTGGTGATTCTTCTGCATGGCTGGCCCTACGATATTCACAGCTTCGTCGACGTCGCCCCGTTGCTGGCATCGGCCGGCTATCGGGTGATCGTGCCGCATCTGCGCGGCCACGGCAGCACGCGTTTTCTGTCCAGCGGCAGCTTCCGCAATGCCCAGCAGTCGGCCGTGGCCCTCGACATCATTGCGCTGATGGATGCGTTGAAGATCCAGAAGGCCGTCCTCGCCGGGTTCGACTGGGGCGCGCGGACGGCCTGCATCATCGCCGCGCTCTGGCCGGAACGCTGCAAGGCCCTGGTCTCGGTGAGCGGCTATCTGATGACCAACCTCGAGGCCGGCAAGCGCCCGCTGCCGCCAAAGGCCGAGCGCGACTGGTGGTACCAATACTATTTCACGACCGAGCGCGGCCAGGCGGGCTACGCACAGTACCGGCGCGAGTTCGGCAAGCTCATCTGGGAAACGGCTTCGCCGATGTGGAACTTCGATGCCGCCACCTTCGATCGCAGCGCCGCCTCCTTCGACAATCCGGACTACGTCAGCATCGTGATCCACAACTACCGCTGGCGGCTGAGCCTCGCCCCCGGCGAGCCGCAGTACGACGACCTGGAAAGGCGGCTGGCAGCCGCCCCGGCGATCAGCGTGCCGACGATCACGCTCGAAGGCGATGCGAATGGCGCGCCGTACCTCGAGCCCGCGGCCTATCGCAACAAGTTCTCGGGCAAGTATGCGCATCGGACCGTCACCGGCGGCATCGGCCACAACCTGCCGCAGGAAGCGCCTCGAGAGTTTGCGCAGGCGGTGATCGATGTGGATCGCGGCTGAGCCTGGCCGCCTGAGTACAGGCAGAGGCCGGAGAACGTCAGGGAAGATCGGGCCGGTTTTGGCATGTAGTAGACTGCGCCCTTTTTTCCAGTGGGACGTCGGCCATCGCCATGGTGTCAGAGTTGCGGCGTACTCCTTTCAACAGCACGACGCTCATTCGCTTACTCGCTGAATTGACAGTCGCCGATGTCGCGGATTCGAAACAATCCTTCGCAGAAAGACTGGCTCATTGGCTGAATTGGACTGACGCCATTTCGCTGTCCGTCGCATTGAATGGCAGTACCGTGAAGGCGCCGGATGGCCAATCCGGTGCGCCCTCTTCCGCCAGTTCGGCGGCAAAGGAATTCGCACGCGTGCGCACCGCCTTGGCGAACGCGCTGGCCGCGAAGGGTGCGCCCGCGGCAGCGCCTGACTATGCGCCCTACCATCACCATTACGTCAGCCAGCAGCGTGCGATGGAGGCCGGCATCGGCCCCTTGCGCGCCCAGGTCCGTTCGGCCCTTGCCGATCAATCTCCTGCCTCGAGCCGGCTGGCCGCACTCGATGCGGTGCTGGACGACGTGTTGCGCGAGCGTGAGCACAGCCTGTTGTCGACCGTGCCCTTGCTGCTGGAAAAGCATTTCGAACGCTTGCGCAAGGCACATCAGGAAACGCATGCCGACACGCAGGCATCGGACGATGCCTGGCTGGCGATTTATTGCAAGGACATGCAAGGCGTGCTGCTCGCCGAACTGAACCTGCGCTTGCAACCGGTCGAGGGGCTGCTCGAGGCCCTTGGCCATGAATCGACAAGGCCGCAATGAATAAATATCTTTACCAGGCCGCCTTCTTGATGGGCCTGATGGCCATGTGCTGGGTCGGCGTCGGGTACATCGGTTCGAATCCGCTGGCGCTGACGATGACGGCGCTGATCGGCGCGTTCTACCTGATGGGCGCACTCGAGCTCCGGCGCTTCCATCAGGCCACGACCACGCTGGAACAGGCATTGGCGGCCCTGCCCGATCATCTGCCGAGCCTGGGCGACTGGCTCGGCAAGGTGCATGCGTCGTTGCAGAACCCGGTGCGCCTGCGCATCGAAGGCGCGCGCACCGGCCTGCCCGGCCCGGCGATGACGCCTTATCTGGCGGGCTTCCTGGTGCTGCTGGGGATGCTGGGCACCTTCCTCGGCATGGCGGTGACCCTCAACGGCACCGCGGTGGCGCTGGATGGCACCACCGATCTGCAGACCATCCGCGCCTCCCTGGCCGCGCCGGTCAAGGGATTGGGGCTGGCGTTCGGCACCTCGATCGCCGGGGTTTCCGCTTCCGCGATGCTGGGCCTGATGTCGGCGCTGTGCCGGCGGGAACGGCTGCAGGCGGCACAGACGCTGGACAGCGGCATCGCCAGCACATTGCGCGTGTTCACGCCTGCCCATCAGCGCCAGGAAAGCTTCAAGACGCTGCAGCTCCAGACCCAGCTGATGCCCGAGCTGGTCGATCGCCTGCAGGCCATGATGGCGCAGATGGAACGGCAGAGCCGGCAGCTGAACGAACGCCTGCTCGCCGGCCAGGAGAGCTTCCACCGCAGCGCCGAAGCCGCTTATGCGGATCTGGCGACCTCCGTCGACCGGTCCCTCAAGGAAAGCCTGACGGAAGGCGCGCGCATTGCCGGCGCGACCATCCAGCCCGTCGTCGAAGCCACGATGAGCGGCATCGCGCGGCAAACAAGCGTCTTGCACGACGGCATCGCCAACACGGTCCAGCTGCAGCTCGACACGATGGCGGCCCGCTTCGGTGCCACGGTGAGCACCGTGGCGGGGGAACTGGCGGCCACGGTGTCCGGCATCGCGCGCGAGGCGAGCTCGCTGCACGAACGCATGGCCGACACCGTGACGACGCAGCTCGATGGCGTCTCCGCAAGCTTCGAACAGCGCTCGGCCTCGCTGCTGCATACCGTCGGCCAGTCCCATGCGGACTTGCAGGAACAACTGGCGTCGCGCGACGAGCAGCGGCTGGCGGCATGGAGCCAGTCCCTGGAGTCGACGGCAGCCTCGCTGCAGCGGGAATGGCAGCAGGCGGGCGTTCAGTCCCTCGAACAGCAGCAACGGATCTGCCGGACGCTGGAGGAGACTGCCCGCCACATCAGCGCACAGGCCGAGGCTCACGCCAGCAACACGCTGAGCGAGATTGCGCGGCTGATGCAGGCGGCGTCCGAGGCGCCCCGGGCCGCCGCCGAAGTGATCGGCGAACTGCGCCGCAAACTCTCCGAGAGCATTGCGCAGGACAACGCGCTGCTCGAAGAACGCAGCCGCATCATGCAGACGCTGGCCACCCTGCTCGATGCCGTCAACCACGCCTCCACCGAGCAGCGGGCGGCGATCGACTCGCTGGTCGAAACCGCCGCGGCATTGCTGGAGCACGCCGGCACTCGCTTCACCGAGAAGGTCGACGCCGAGTCCGAGAAGATGAGCGCCAGCGCCGCGCAGATCACCGGCAGTGCGGTCGAGGTGGCGAGCCTGGGCGAGGCCTTCGGTTTCGGGGTTCAGCTGTTCAGTGAATCCAACGACAAGCTGATCGCCCATCTGCATCGCATCGAAGGCTCGCTGAACAAGTCCGTCACGCGGAGCGACGAGCAGCTCGCCTACTACGTGGCGCAAGCGCGCGAGATCATCGACCTGAGCATCATGTCGCAAAAGCAGATCGTCGAGGATCTGCAGCAACTCTCCAGCCGACAGTCGCTGCTCGCCGCCGAGGCCGGCTGATGGACGAGTTCGACGCCGCCATGAGCGAATCGCCGCCGGTATGGGCGGTGTTCGGCGACCTGATGTCCGGCCTGCTCGGGGCCTTCGTGCTGATCCTGGTCTGCGCGCTCGGCGTGCAGCTGGAGCTCTCGACCAAGCTGGACGCCGAGGTCAAGAAGCGGCAGGTCGAGGAGCAGCGGCGCGAGGCGCTGGAGAAGGCCTTGGCGGTGCCGCTGGCCGCGGGCCGCGTGACCTTGAACAACGGCCGCATCGGCATCAGCGGCAGCGTGCTGTTCGCGCTGAACTCCGACCAACTGCAGCCCGAAGGCCGGCAACTGCTGAAGAGCCTGGCGGCGCCGCTGGCCGCCTATCTCGGCGCGCGCGACGAACTGCTGATGGTCAGCGGATTCACCGACGACAGGCAGATGCGGGAAGGCAACCGGCAGTTCGCCGACAACTGGGAACTCTCGGCCCAGCGCGCCTTGACGGTGACTCGGGCGCTGATCGACGACGGCATTCCGTCTGCATCGATCTTCGCCGCGGCCTTCGGGCCCGAGCAGCCGGTGGCGTCGAATGCCGATGCCCAGGGGCGATCGCGCAACCGGCGCGTGGAGATCGCGCCCACGCCGAAATATTCAGGCGGAGACACGAAGCCCCATGAGTAGGGACTCGTCCTGCCCGATCCCGGCACAGCCGGTCGATGCCGGTGCCGCGATCGACGCATTGCGCGAGCGTGGCGCGCACCGGCTCGACCCGATCCGATTTCGTTTCATCGAGGCCCTGGCCAGACGGGCGCAGGCCTACGGCGGCGAAGCGCGACGCCTGCTGGACGGCAGGCTCGCAACGCTGTTGGCTGGCTACGGCGAGCAGGTCGACAAGGCCTGCCTCGAGGCCGGCGAAGCCATCGGCGAAGGCCGGGCCCGGCGAGGGGCGCTGGCGGATCTGATCGAGCATATCGACCGGCAGGCATCGCAAAGCGATGACGGCCGCGCTGCCCATGACGCCGTGGCCAAGGCCGGGCCACCGACCGAGCTGAAGACCGCCAGGTACTTCAGAAGCACCTGGTCGAAGCTCAGCATCGATCGACGGCTGAGACAGTCCCAGGCGAAGCTGCCGGAGAACGCCGGGCCCCTCCACTCCCACGGGCTCGTGCTTCGCTCGCTCGAATCGATGCGTGGCCTGTCGCCGCAATACCTCGACCGGTTCATGCTGTATGTCGATGCCCTGCTGTGGCTCGAGCAGGCGAATGGCGGCGGCGCACCGCAGCAGAAGGACGTGGTTCGCGCCGAGGGCGACAGGAAGCGGAAGGCCGGCCGCGGCAAATCATGACGCTCGCGCTTCTCGGCCAGGCTCGCGACCACCGCGAGCCGCCGGCCGCTCCGGTGAGCTGCCAGGGCTCAGGCCACGATCCAGAGTTGCGCGCACTGTGCGATCATTGCGCCGTGACATCCGACGCCCGCTCCCGACAGCAACGGCCGCCCCTCGCGAGTCGCAAGCTGCGCCGCGCGTCGTTTGCTTCCACCCCGATCGCGATTCGAATTCTCCTGGACCGTTGAGCTGCGGCTTCTCGCCGGTGCCCGACGGTCCCTTCGCATGCTGCAGCGCTCACAGCGCGCCGTTCCATGAGTCGATCAACGGAGAGTTTCAATGCTTCAAACCAGTCCGAGCACCGAGCCGTCTTATCCCCTGCTGCACGACATCGAGGGCGCCGCCCGGCGCTTGGCCGGCCAGATTCTGCAGACGCCGGTGTGGCGCTGGCAAACCGGCGTCATCGACCGCTTGAGTCCGCGGACCGAGGTCTGGCTGAAGCTGGAATTGTTCCAGCGCACCGGCAGCTTCAAACTTCGTGGCGCGTTGAATTGCATTCGGGCGCTCGACGAGGCGGCCCTTGCCCGCGGCGTGGTGGCGGCCAGCGCCGGCAACCACGCCGTGGCGGTGGCCTACGCGGCACGCGCCGTCGGCACCACCGCCACCCTGGCCATGCCGCGCCATGCCAGCCCGGTGCGAATGGCCGCCTGCCGTGACCAGGGGGCCGAACTCCGGCTCACCGACACGATCCACCAGGCGTTCTCGCTGGCGCAGCAACTGGTGGTCGATGAAGGGCGCAGCATGGTCCATCCGTTCGACGGGCCGCGCACCGCTGAAGGGACGGCCACCATCGGCCTGGAGCTGATGCGGCAGGTGCAAGGGCTCGACGCCGTGATCGTACCGGTGGGCGGCGGCGGGCTGTGCGCCGGCATCGCTTCGGCGGTCAAGCAGATCAACCCGCGCACCTTGGTGTTCGGCGTGGAACCCTTCGGAGCCGATGCCATGTACCGCAGCTTTCGGGCCGGTCGGCCGCAAGTGCTCGAACACGTGGATACCGTGGCGGACAGCCTCGGCGCCCCCTATGCGCTGGAGTACAGCTACGGCGTGTGCCGTCGCTTCGTCGACGAGATCGTTCGCGTGAGCGATGGCGAAATGGCGGCGTCGATGCGCCACCTTTTTCGTGACATGAAGCTGGTAGCAGAGCCGGCAGCCGCAGCGGCGACCGCTGCCTTGCTGGGGCCGTTGCGCGAACGGCTCGACGGCAGGCGCGTGGCGCTGATCGTGTGTGGTTCCAACATCGACGCCGCCCGGTTCAACGAGTTGCTGGCAAGCTCCGCTTAGGAGGTCGATGAACTGTCGGCAACGATGCCCATCGCGCCCTGCAGGCTTTCGCTCAGCGCTTGCGCACCGTCGTGATGCCGTCGCTGAAAGGCAGCAGCACCATGTCGACCCGCTGATCGGCATGGATCTTGATGTTCAGCGCCTGGATCGCCTGCGTGTCTTCGCCGTTGGCCGGACGCACGACGGCACCGCCGCGCAGCGTGTTGTCGAGCATCGCGAGGCCGCCCGGCCGCAGCAGTTGCAGGCAGCGTTCGTAGTAGGCGTCGTAGCCCGTCTTGTCCGCATCGATGAAGGCGGAGTCATGACGGCCGGCTTCACCTGCAGCCAGGCAGGCATCCAGCGTCTCCAGCGTCGAGGCGATGCGCAAGTCGATCTTGCCGGCCACGCCGGTGCGCTCCCAGAAAGGGCGGGTGATGCGGGTCGGCGCGCTAGTGGTAGCGAGCGACCTCATACCGCCGAGCGGCCGGGCCTGAGGGGGCTCGTTACGGCGAGACCCCCTCAGGGTCGGTGGGGGCTAACCTCTGCGTTGCAGACACGGAGGTTGCCATGGCCGACTACGCCACTCTATTGCGCGACCACACGACGCTCAAGGTCCGATCGATCGACCGGATCTTCCTGCAGGCCTACGTACCGAAGCTGCAGTCCGTTGGGCAGGTATGCATCTTCCTGCGGTGGCATCGGAACGTGCACATCCCCTCGTCGGCGGCGTTTGGCCAGATCGGCGAGCGGTTCGTAAAGGAGATCGAACGATTCTCGGAACAGCACGGGATTCCGCTGATCCACTTCGAGAAGGGTGAGAACAAGGAGCAGCGTGCGCGGGAATTCCTAGAACGGGCCGCAAGCGAAGGCGGTGACGGTCGGGTGGTGCTGATCGGCGTTGCGCAAGAGAAGGCTTCCGTTTGGCGATCCTGGAAGGCCAAGGGCCAGCAGAACGCCGCTCATCCGCACATGGAGTGGGGTCGGCAGATGGCCTACATCAACCACTACTACTTCTACCTCTGGGACCCGGAGTGGGGGCCGGCGTTCTGGAAGACCAACGCCTACGCGCCCTTTCCGATCTGGCTGTGGCTCAACGGCCACGAGTGGGCCAAGCAGCAAATGCGCAAGGCTGGGATCGCCTACGAGGCGCTCGACAACGGCTTTCGCTCCTGCGCTAATCCTCGCGCCCTGCAGAAGAAGTGCGATTCACTCGGTTCTGGAGCGGTGCGTAGCTTCTTTTGGCGATGGTTTTGGCGGCTGCCGTCGCCGTTCTGCCAACGCGACCTGCGCGCCGGCTATACCTATGACCTCGCGTTTCGCCAGTTCGAGGTCTCCGATACCGTCGTTTTCGACCGCCCGCAGTCCGGGCGAGGCTGGTTCGAGGGAGTGATCCGCGACCACCTCGATATCGGTCGGCCCAATCAGGTGGCGCTGATCTTCGATAGACGGGTCAGCGTGCGAACGCCTGGCACGTTCCGCACGAGGGTCATCACCCAAGGGGTCGACCCGATCCTCAGCTGCTACTACAAATCCTCCCGGATCAAGCAATACTTCAAGGAGGGCCGAGCGCTGCGTACCGAGACGGTGATCTGCGATACGCATGACTTTGGCGTCGGCAGACGCGTGTGCGCTAAGAACTGGAAGTCCCTGCGAGACGTTGGTCAATCGGCCAACCGGCGCTTATGTGAAGCCGAAGCGCAAGACGCGATGCCCGCCCCCGACGTGGGGACGTTCGTACACGTGACCCAACCTTCGAGCAGTGAAGACGGTCTCTACGCGCCAGCGCTGAGGTTCGGCGACTCGCGCGTCATGGCGGTGCTGGCGGCACTCGTCGGCTTCTGCCACCTGGTTGACGGATTTACCAACAGCCAACTGGTTCAGCGTGTCGCTGCCCTGCTCGACGCGCCTTACACAACGCGGCAAGCCACCTATGACCTACGCCGCCTCAAACGCAAGGGGTTGATTCGCAGGATTGACCACGCGCATCGCTATGAGCTCACCCCCATCGGGCGAGCCGTGGCCGTGCTCTTCACGAAGAGCTACGCTCGCGTCCTAACCCCTGGCCTGGCGATCCTCGACCCACGACTCGGCGATGACATCCGACGCCGCAGCCCGTTGGCCACGGCGTGGCAGGGGTTTCAGCGAGCCCTCAACGAATTCGTCGATCGAAGCCTCGTCGCAGCTTGACCAAAACTTGACCTATTCGTGAACTTCCAGGGGGCCTAGTCCGACCTAGTGACGAGTCGACTGGCAATTGAGACTGATCACGTTGCCTTGCGGGTCGACCTCCGCCGGCGTGCCAGTTGGTGGGCTGGTCGGGCCGCCTTCGTCGCTGTCCAGTTGCTGCTGGAAAGCGGCCCGCAGGACCAGGCCGTCCCGAAGCTTCCGTTCGGACATCTGGCGCCGTCGGTGATCAGCGAGACCGTGCTGTCCGTGCCGATCAAGGTCGCCGGCTGGTCGACAGCGAAGTATTGATAGGACTGATTCGGCTGCTCGTAATGCCCCGGGTCGGCCAGCACCTGGATGTAGATCGCCTGGCTGGCCGCGCGCGAGACGAGCGCGTTCTCCAGGTTGGCGCAGCTCAGATCGGCGCCGGTCAGCTGCACGCTGGTCATCGTCGCCCCCTGCGGATAGGCGCCGGTCAGGTCGAGGCCGGGCAGGTCGGCGGTGTTGAAGCTCGCCCCGGTCAGAAAAGCCCCGGCGCCGGTCGCGGGATGCAGCAGTCCTCGCCGGCCGGGCAGGCGGAGTTGGCGCCGACCTGCACCGCGCCCAGTCCGCGCGAGCGCCGCGCCCTGACACGCGAGGCGAGCGGGATGTGCATCGCGACCAGCGCGACGCCGTGACCGCGGGTCGGGCTGAGCGTGGTCACGTGCATGCGCCGTTGCTGGATCGCACCGACCGCGACCCCTTCGACGAAGTGCGTCAGGTGGCGGTCGAGCAGCGCCGCGAGCCGGGGCCGGGACTGGCGCAAGGCGGCGCGCGTCGCGTCGGTGTGGCGTAGCAAGGGATAGCGGCGGCCGCCGACGCGCAGCACGGCCTTGTCCTCGGCCGGCAGCCGAAAGAGATCGAAATGGAAGGTCTTGATGTCCTGCGCGACAGGCGGCGGCGCCGGTGCGTTGCCGTCCCCATCACCGCCGCAGCCGGCGAGCAGCCCGCCCGCGGAGAAGGTGAATCCCATCCCCAGCAGCGTCTTGTTGAGCTGCCGTCTCGAGATCGACATGAGGCATCCCTCCGTCCTCTTGTTGGCGACCTTCTACGCTCAACTTCGCAATCCGGGAGGGCGGATTTTCCCAGGCGTGTTCCGCGATTCGCACGCGGCGAATCGCGTCCCGCTCGACCGTCACGCCGCGCCGCTCAGCCGCGCCGCTGGCCGTTGTTCTTGTCGGCGTGGATGTGCCTGCTCTGACGGTTTTCCGCGCGCTGGACGCTGCGCTGTTCGCCGGCATTCACATGGCCGTTGCGCGCCACGCGGTACTCGCCGCGGTCGACTCGAGCCTGCCCGCGCTCGAGCTGGCCGACTTCGCGATTGCTCAGCGAGCCGTTGCGGATGCCGCCTTCGATGCGCTTTTCCTGGCTGATGTTGCGCGCCACGTCGGCCTGCATGCGCCGCGAGGAGGCCGATGCCGGATTGCCGGTCACTCCGTTGTGCGTGTCGGCCGCAATGTCGCGGCTGACCTTGTTCTGCGCCGCGTTCAGCTGCGCACGCTCGGCCGGCGACAGATTGCCGTTGCGCAGGTCACGCGCCTGCAGACGGTCGACGTGGCTCTCTTCCTTCTCCAGCCGCGCCGCTTCCTGCGTGCTGAGCGAACCGTTCTTCAGGCCGCTCTCGATGCGGGCCTGCTGGCTCACGTCGCGCTGCGTCGTGCTGGCGGCCGTGGTCTGCGCGAAGGCGCCGATGCAGGCCAGGGACAGGGTTGCGGCGATCAGGGTGCGATTCATCATGACAAGGCTTTCGTTGGCTGGGGGGTTCGGCGCGGGATTCGTCCCGTCCGATGCCCAGACAACGAGAGGCCGCGGACCCGCGTTGACCCTCGTCATGTGAAGCAAGGTAAAGAGCCGGCGCTGGACAAGCCGGCAGGCGAAGAGGAGCATTTCGGTCTTTGCCTGGAGCACGGCCACCACGATGAGCGTCATTGAAAAGCGTTGGCAGCGATATCGCATTCTTCGGCAAGTCCGCGCCCGGCCGCGGCTCTTCATCGCGACGGCGGTCGCCATCCTGGTCGCCTTCGCCTTGCCCACAGGAATCGCGAGCCACCCGGTCACGCGATGGCTGATCGCCTGGAACGCCGGCACCGGGCTCTACGTGCTGCTGGCCGCGATCATGATGATTCGCTCGTCGGATCACCGCATGCGCCATCGTGCGCAATTGCAGGACGAAGGGCAGATCGCGATCCTCGTGCTGGTCGTCGTCTCGGCCGTCGCCAGCCTCGCGGCGATCGGCGGGGAGCTGGCCGTGGTCAAGGACATGCATGGCTTCGTCAAGGAGGCGCACATCGCGCTGGCCGGCGTCACCGTGCTTTCGTCATGGGCCTTCATCCAGGTGATGTTCGCGCTGCACTACGCGCACGAGTACTACGCGGCTGCTTGCCACGGGCGCCGGGCGGGGCTGCAGTTTCCCGAGGACGACAAGCCGGACTACGGCGACTTCTTCTATTTCGCGGCCGTCATCGGCACCTCCGGGCAGACCGCCGACGTGTCCTTCGTGACCAAGCCGATGCGGCGCATCGGCTCGATGCATTGCATCCTGGCGTATCTGTTCAACACCACGGTGCTGGCGCTGCTGATCAACATCGGGGCCAGCTTGTTCACCTGAGCGAGACGACAACGGGAGATTCGAATGACTTCGACCGGACCCGATGACGGACTGCCCGAGCCCATGTCGAGCGTGCGCACCCGGCCGCTCTTCGTGATGCGTCTGGCTGTCCGGCCGCTGCAGCAAGTCGGTGCCACACCGGGCGTCCATCGCCGCATCGGCGTCGTGCCGGGCGGTTCGTTCGACGGCGAACGGCTTTCCGGCGAGGTGCTCGAGGGCGGCAGCGATTGGCAGGCGGTGCGCGCCGACGGCAGCGTGAGCCTGGACGTGCGCCTGGTGCTGCGCACCGGCGACGGCGCACTGATCGGCATGACCTACCGCGGCCTGCGCCACGGGCCGCCGGACGTGATCCAGCGCATCGAGCGCGGCGAAGCCGTCGACCCGGCGAGTTATTACTTTCGCATCATGCCGATGTTCGAGACGGCGGCTGCGAGCTACGACTGGATGAACCGGATCCTGGCCGTCGGCATCGGGCATCGGCGCGCGGATGGGCCGGTGTACAGCGTGTTCGAAGTGCTTTGACGCGCGGCTCCCGCGGCCCTAATCGTCGCGCGAACGCTCCCGCTCCATCAGCAGCGCGAGGCTGTCGCCGCGCGTCTGCTCCGCGGCCAGCGCCACAGCGTCGGGGAACGCCGCCATCGCCAGCTTCGTCAACACCCCGCCCGGCGGCATCTCGATGCTCAGGCGCACGCCGCTTTCATGCGCCAGCGCCGTCGTGTCGTGCCACAAGACCGGCCTCGCCATGTTGCGCGCCAGGTCCTCGCGGAGGCGCTCGGGGTCGCGCAACTCGCGGCTGCGGCTCGCGCTGAAGTAGCGCAACCGCGGCCGCAGCATCGGCACCGCGGCCGAGGCGATGACGAGCTGGTCCGCCGCCGCATCGAGCAAGGCACAGTGCGACGGCACGCTGATCGCGACCGGCTTGATCGACTGCGCCCCTTTCTCCAGCGCCAGCGCCGCGACACGCGCCAGCGCAGCCGAAGCGCCGGCGATCACGAGCTGGGTCGGTGCGTTCAGATTGGCGAGATACACCGGCGATTCGCTCGAATGAACCCGCTCGATCAGCGGCTGCAACGCAGCCGGCGCAAGGCCCAGGATCGCCGTCATGCCGTAGCCGGCCGGGAAGGCTTGCTGCATCAGCGTGGCGCGCCGCTCGACCAGGCGCAAAGCGTCCGCGAAGCCCAGCGCGCCTGCCACCACGGCCGCGGCGTAGGCGCCGATCGACAGGCCGGCGACGGCATCGGGCGGCCCCGCCGCGGCGATCAGCTGGCGCGCACTCGCGACACCGGCGACGAGCAGCCCGAGTTGAACCGCGATCGAGGATTGCAAGGCATCCGCCGAGTCGAGCGCCAGCACGTCGCGGCCCAGCGTGTCGCTGGCCTCGGCCAGCGTGTCGCGCACGATCCCCTCGCGGCCCAGCGCATGCAGCATGCCTTCGCGTTGCGCACCCTGGCCGGGGAAGCTGAAGAGGATGCTCACGGCTCGGCCATCTGCGCCTCGCACGCGGTGGGCCGCCAGGCATCGTCGCAAAGGCGCGGGCCGCCGTTCGTCTTCAACAGCACCGGGCCGCCGGTGCGCCGCCACTCGGCCAGCGCGAACGCGCCGAGCGGCGTTTCCACCTGCACGTCGATACGGATCTCGGCTTCGCCGAACAGGCCGGCGACCCTGTGCAAGACCGCGGCGTCGGCGGCACGCGGCGCGCGCACCAGCAGATCGAGATCGCTGTCGGGCCGCAACACGTCGAACCCGCTCGCCAGCGTGAAGCCGACGCTGCCGGTCACGCCCCAGGCGAGCGGCGAGGCGTCCAGCGCCGTCGCGAGGCGAGCGAGCCAGCGCAGGCATGGCAGCGCGGACGCATGAACTCGCGGATCCCTCGCGGCATCGCGAGCGATCGCCTCGGGCGACATGGCGCGAATCACGCGATGCGCCGCCACATGCGCCGCGCAGCGCTCGCTGCGCGTGGCACCGCGCAGGCCCACCGGCACGCGGCCGTGCGCGAGCAGCGGCGCGCGCCGCACCACCACCGGCGCGACCGCGAGCCACGCCGGCGTGGCCCAGGCGGGCAGGGCCTGCACCGGTTCGATCGCCGCAGCATCCGCCAGCCACAGCAGGTCGTGCGGCCGATGGCCGATGCCGGTCGGGACGGCGGAAGCCACCGGTTTCACCACTGCGCCCGCAGCTTCTCGCGCACGCGCGACGAGGCCTGCCGGTTCTCGCCGCCGAGGCGGCCGCCGAGGTCGCTCGCCGGATCGCTGCGGATGTCGTCGAGCGCGGCGGCGAGCACGCGGCGCACCGCGGCCAGGTCGGCCTCGCCGGGCCGCTCCGCGCTGCCTACGTCGAGCAGCTTCCACAGCAGGCCGAGGCTGGCATAGCTGGCGATGTCGTAGGCCATCGGCGGCACCTGGGCGGCCAGCCGCTCCAGTTCGTCGACGCTGCGCAAGGTGACACGCGCCGCCGCGGCCTTGCCCATCGCATGCACCATCACGCCGGCGTCGTTCA
>Ga0105239_10000618_pt1 | contig 50526 bp, 42 predicted proteins | sample KBSC44metaG_FD_92761 | JGI IMG/M metagenome (GOLD analysis project Ga0105239, IMG submission 92761) | Corn rhizosphere microbial communities from Kellogg Biological Station, Michigan, USA - KBS C4-4 metaG | ecosystem: Host-associated > Plants > Roots > Rhizosphere > Soil | place: Michigan, USA...
CATAGCGCAGGGTACTCAGGGTCTCCTCAAAATTGATATCGGCTGGCGAAATGGCAGCAATCATGGCGGTCATGCTGTTTCCACCAAGAGAATCCTTCAGAAGCCAAGTCAAGACCGAATCTCGATAGGGAACTTTAAGTCCCTTCTTTCCTGATGAGAGATCTGCCAATGCGGCAATGACTCTACCAAGAGTCGAGAGAGACCTATTAATCTCGGCGCCTTCTTTTAGTCGGGCCCCAGTTGCACCGGTCGAGGTTGCTCTCTCAGAACCCGCCAAGTCGACCAGAGATATCTTGGCTACCTTTTCAGTGTCCATTGAGGTTTCTGCATCGTGTCGCTTTTGTGTCAGAGTCAAAGTGAAAACGGCATGAGAACGGCTGGAAGTTTCATTCATGTTTGTTGCAGCAACTGTTCTGGCCTTGTTACCTTCATCCATCAAGTTCTCGATTTCTTGAAAAGACCTTACGGCGAGTTTTGCAAGATCTTCAACATATGGACCCGTGGAAGGGTGCTCTCTGACTCTGAGGTTGCCCTTTGTAGCTGGGTTCAGTAGATCTCGTACACGTTCATTATAAATTTCGAGGTAAGAAACTTCAACAGTGCAAGTTAGATGAGGGTCGGACTGCACACCCTTTATTCTTTCAAACATTTCTCGACAGATACGGGGAATGACACCAGCGTCTTCGCCATAACCCATCATACTGTAAGACTTCCCTGATCCTGTCTGGCCGTAGGCAAAGATACAATTATTGTAACCTTGAAAGGCATTATCCAATAGAGGGACTCCCAGGTCATTGAATAAGTTATCCTGGCCAGCATAATTTGGGTCTGACTTGTTGAATGACCAATACGACTTGTCGAACTTGAATGTCTTTTGAGAGTGATCGCCGCCTTTTCCACCCTTTCTTTCTGCATCTGGTTGAGGTGACAAGACGGTCTGGGCGCCTTGCATTTGAACAATGCATTTGGCATTTCGTTCATTTTCACGGCTGTTGAAGGGTCGCACTCGGACCACGACCTTGATATTGCCCCCTCCTCCGCCTCCGCCGGTTGGAGCCATGATGAGTGTTGGTTCAAGGAAACAGTAAACGGGAACGGTATGTGTTCATGCCACAGAGAGGGAGGAAGGCTAGAGAGGCTAGAGAAGGGTGTGTCCTCGATCTCAAGGGCTGGAGGAGTCGTCGCCGTCGCGATCAAGACTGCGTTCGATGAGTGATGAATTGAGTGGTGGACAAGTGCAGACCAATAGTCCGATTTCAGGAAAGTGATACATTCAAGACTATGTTGAGAGCGATATCAGAAGATCAAATAATTGAATTCAACAAAGATTCAGAACAAAATGTGTACCGCGTACATATGTTGTTGGTGAACTAGAAATATGGATGTGGATGTATCGTTGGGGTCAGGGATTGTAAAATAGGAAGTGATGCCGACTGACGAGGGAAATTGGCAGGTACAAGGCTGCACAAGCCGCCCAGGCTGCACCTCGGCAAGGCTGCCACAAGACTGTTGGAATTGCCCAATTAGGCACGAGGCTGCGCCAGTATTAATTGATACCACTTGCGTCAGTGCGCCAGTGGCGTCATTCTGTCTACACCTTCAACTTCAACTTGAACCAGCCACCGCAGAGGGTGATGCTCATGGCCCCTCCCGCTCTGGGTGTCAGTGACATACTATAAGGTATAAGAGTACAATTGAGGTGGCACCGTTGACTGTGTCAATGTGACTATGGCATCAAAGCCCACAAATCCCCACCTACAATCCCGCCGAACAACTAAGCGAGGCGCGTTCGTGGATGCGATTTGGCAGTGCGACTGCAATCCGCGACTCCCTGCCGACAAATTTCAGGTTAAGAATGGTGGCAAGAACCACGGCAGATGGTGTATGTTTCTCCATTCTTAATCCTCATTATTGATCCTGTGCTCATAAGAGTCCTGCAAGTCTATACCTGCCAGAAGCCGCAACACAAACGCTGTGGCTTTTTTCTCTGGTCCGATGATGCCAAAGTCCGTGAAGAGGCTGTTGTCTTGAACAACTCACGCTCTGAATACCCTGCGGCTCCCCATACCCCCAGGAAATCGAACACAACTACTGCGGCTGCTCCCCCCACACCGGAAACCAATAGGAGATCGAACGAGATTCGCGAGCGCATCTTGAATCCTGAGAAAGAGCCAGTGACAACGGATCATGACGAAAGTTTCGGGTGGTCTTCAAGCGATAACGAAGGACTCCTCAGAGCGGAGCAAGAACTTCTTTTGGATCAGACCCTGCTCGAGACACCTCACAAAGTTGCCCGCACAACCTTGCACTCCTCACCTGGGAAACGGACATATCGAGAGATGGATACAAAATCTGGTGATCGTGAACAGTGGCCCCTAAGTGATGATGTGTTTACGACTCCTGCAACCTCCCACCTTTCGTCCTACCCCGGCTTGTTCTCTCCATTCGTTACGCCTGCCAGGCATAATTCACAGCGAAACGCAGGTGAGAGTGCGGCCGAGCCCTCAGCTCTTGCAGCCGAGGCATTGAAAATACTAAGTGGAGTGTCTCTCAGCCCTGAGGTCGAGAAAACCTTGGTCGACCTACTGGATAAGCATGATTTACGAACACAGGGAATCATCAAAGGTCGCGATATCACCCGACTTGCAGTCCAAACCAAAGAGATTAAGATTGCAGAGCTTCAATCTCGAATTACCGCACTTGAAGGAGAGCGAGAAACAAATCGAACTGTCATTTCACTTATGAAGCACGATATCGCTGCCTCGCCTAAGAAAGGGGGGCAAAAAAAGATGCCTCCCTTTCATCGATCAGACGTGTGATGCACAATACAAGAAGTCAACTATTCGCGCAACACTACCATCCTTCCGTAATCAGTATTCGGCACTCCCAAGCTTGGTTTAACACGCATCCGAAAGGAGACCATGCGGCGAGCATAGATGAAGGGATTTGTCAGCTAGCAACCATCCTCGACTTGAGAGTTGTACCGATGGAATCTGCCAGGGTCATCCGAATCTCACTCGCTGAACGGAGTGGCAGGCTTCACCATGGAATACGTTCACACAAATCGACTATAACTCTCCGCTCAGTCTCACTTGATTGATTGGTCTCACGAAGAGCTTCAAGTTACGGACACCTGGATACGTGATATTTTGTCTCCCTCGCCTGCTCTTGCTCGATCAAGCAGATGAGAGTAAACAAGTAGCAATACACAACCCGACGAAAGTGGTTCCACTGAGCACCTAAGTACGGCGGGCGAGCCAGGATGTGCTTTTTTGACTTGAGTCCGTTGGTCAACTTTGTGATCCGAGTATAAATTATGCCTCTGCCCCTGTTTAGACAGCTATTGGAGGGATGGAAGGGTCGCGAGTTGGTAAAGCCCTTTCAAACACATATCTTTTTAGGGATGCCCAAAATGAGAATCAAGGAATGGGGAATCACTTCCACGTCACTGTTTGAGGAGAAGCAAATCTGAATGTCCTGATTCATGGTTTCGACACCCCGTTGCAACTGCTGGCATTGCACTCTATTCCACACAGAGTACGGAGTACTCCACACAGAATATTCAAAGGAATGATTCCTTGCAGGCTTCGGGTGACACAGCCCATCTAGGCTGCCAGTGCCCCGTACTTCATATGGGGCACGGAGTAGCCTGAAGCTCCCAGCCAGATCAACATGTCAAGCCTGGCTGCAATTAGAGCCATCCATGATTCATGAGATCCCCCCGGAAACCGGAACACTTTTCTGACTCACTGGCGCCTTGGGGGATTTCCAATAAGCTCTGCCTTATCACTAATGGAAAATAACATCCCCTGCTTTTGTTGTCCAACAGTGCACCAACGTTGTTTCCCCTGGTTTTCAATACAAGCCTTCTAAACCTCATTCCACCATAATTTTGAGGCTTAATGATTACAAAACCTGAGCGTGGAACCTATATGATAGTATGGGACGCTATCTACTAGCACTTTATATTGTGCATGCACATGTACCTATCTAGATAGGGAGGAACAGATGGAAACACAGCCCCCAAGCTGCACTGACTTCTGTGCATCCGATGTTTTGAAACTGGAGAGTTTCGCTCTCGACCTGGATCCCTTGCACTATTGAGGGGGTCCGTGCGCTATCTACTATTATTTGGTAAACGGATAGCCTATTGTGTCTTGTGTTCGCAGGACCGTCCGCCTCGCCTCGCCTGGCCCCCGGTTCAGCCTTACCCCGCTCCCTGCTACTCTATCTTTGTCGGTATCCTTCAAACGGGGTACGGAGTACCGAGCATCTTTCAAATTGCATCAATGCAGGGTACACCCAAAACGAGATGTCCAGGTACTGGGTACAAGGAAAGCCCTAGACGCGTTCGGTTTCAAAATACCATTCCCGAGAGTTCAAGCATTACAAAGATGCCTTGCATTGACTTAGAGCTGGTTGCTGGGCGTCCTCTAACTACGCTCCCGGCAGACTTTTGCCCCCTATCTCAGTCAGTGAGCGGAAGCGGTGACAGAATTGTTGATATCAAATTTGAGTGCTGTGGTATCCACTTGACGGATATCGTTCTCACTGCCATGGAGGACGGAATACGGAATGCAGCGGCAAAAAGCCGAAGTCCACGGATGCTGATACCCGGTGATGTCGCCCTAGTTCTTCCTCGAGGTAAGGCTATGACCGGGACCCAACCTACTGGTAAATTCAGTGGAAAGCTTGACGCCCTACTGACCATTCATGGAACAGGCCAATTTGAGGACAAGTGAGGCAGGGTGGCTCGCTCTATGACCCCCTGTGTCCAAAATCAGAGGAAGCTTGTGCTCCCACCCCGGTCCGACCGTTCACTACGTCCAGTTCTTTCAGTCTGCTGGCAAACGACGATAAGGATGAATTCAGAAGGATGCCGGGGAGCCAGCTTGCGCAGGCCATAATTCCATCCCCATCTCATCCCTCATCCTGCAGGCATGCTTTCTTTCCATCGAGGTCAAGTTGCGGAGTACAAGTTGCTAATGCTAAGAACATTGATATCCTCCCGCTGGTCCTGGACAGCCCCTCTTAAAACACCCACCGAGCACTCAATGGGCACGCTACTTCTTGGGCTTTAGGCGCCCTCTCTCGGCCCTGGGATGTTAGGGTAGAGTGGTCGAAGTTAGCGGCCACTGCACCATTGTCGGTGAACGTGCAGGTGCGAGGGAGGCACACTACGCAAGTTACGGAGTACTCATTTCAGAGCGCTTCCTCCTACATCGAACCCCGTGCGTTGTAGGAGTGTACTCCGTACTCAGGCGTGCCAAGCGAACCTGTGCCTCCCATGTGCCCGCTGCAAGACTATCCAGGTAGCATGGTGACTATTACGTTCTCCTACCGAACTCGTTGCATAACCGACCTCGTATTTGTGCGAGGTGCTGACAGTCTGAGACTCGATGGGCAGCTACTACATACTACTGCTCCTCCTCGGCGTACAATGTGGTGATGTGAGACAACGTTCGGGTTGAAGTCACCTGCAGCCTTCGCGTCCGGAGTGTGTGGTGTAGAGCATTTGGCGGTCATCAACAAGTTACATGGTACAACCCCTGGATGGTTTTATTTCACTGCCCAACACCGAGTCACCACACCCGTGATCTCCATACTGCTACACAACTCCCTCCCTACCACTATCTTGAGATGGTTAGGTCACAGGTACATACCTAAGTACTACACACGGAGAACGTGCCAAATTATTAGCTGGTATGGCTCGCACCGATACCGAGCACATTCTGCATCGGGACTCAATCGTGCGCTGCAGGCGGGAGGCTCGCAGAGACATTCACAAATTACCATGTCCACAAACTTCCCAAAAGTCCGCCGATTCGGCAAGTGCCGCGATAACCGATCCTAGTAAAGGTGTTGTCCCTTGCTCAGGGGGTTCAGAGCAGTAGTACTCCGTACTCCGTACTCCCTACAGCTAAGCCGCGGCCTCTTGTACCTGCGGGTGCCTGCTAGAGTAAACGGAGGATGCCGTGCGCCAGACGATTGGTCCTCGGTACACACCTTGTCTGTCCTCCGTACTAATATTTTATTTTACCGAACCGACTCTTGTTATCAATGTGCGAGTACTCCGTACAGAGTTCATACAGACTTCTCAAACCACTCGTGCACGACTGCCTCATTTTTTGATTGTTATTTTCTTTTTCCTTGTTCGTCTATTAGCGAGCGCCTCTCGCGAATGTTTTATTTGGGGGGGGGGAAGCTGGCCTTTTACCGAGGACGGTACGCATGCACAACGACTAGTAGTTAGTAGTTACTAGTAAACTACTTAGTGAGGATGGGCGGCGCGGAAACCGGACATCTTTCTTGCATTCAGGTCAGGCTTGATTTGAACGGGGCAGACGAAAACGCCAAAAAAAAAACAAGACGACGAGATCGCGATTTCGAGCCGTGCCGGTGCGCTGCGCACGTTTCCCCTCCTCCCCTTCTGAATTTGCTTCCCCCCTCTCAAAGGGGGAGGGAAAACCCCCCAAAAGAAGCAAAAAAGGCAAAATACCACGCGAGGAAGGCAAGCGAGGCGTCCCCCATCTTGCTAATAGGGACTCTCAAAACCATGCAATCCTATGTACAATACATCTAGGTGCATACAAGAATATAGGCCTCGGGCTCCCAGCGAGAGTTTACATAGATTTGTAGAGTAGAAGAATGCTGCTGAGGTTCGAGAGCCGTCACTTCCACCTCGGTATTTCTGATGGCATTTGTTGCATCCAATGTATCTGTACGGAGTAACATGGGATTACTTGTCTGAGGCTAGTAAGTACCTCTGCACATAGACCATGGTTTATTTGTATCCAGGTCTGTACCATTAAGGGAGTTGTGTTTGATAAGCTATTCCAATCATCCAAGAGATGATCATATGTCTCTGCATGCTAATACTACTGAAACGGAGGGCAATCACGAGGTTCAAAGGTGGGGGAAACGCGGGATCGAGTCATACAGATACAGAGAAAGACACTGGTACCACGCTTCACAATGTACCGGGTGCAGATACGTTACTCAGAAAGCAATGGCCAAGGGTCTTCGAAAACGCCATTCAAGAATGGGCACGATTGACATTTCAAGGTATGTACCAGCAGGGTGTCTCGTGCATCTGTCATGCATGCAGAAGCATGCCCGTTGGCATTCACTTGGATCAACCATTCCATGAAGGGTTTGAAGGTTGGAAGTTAAGGGCTATTTGCCAATGTCCTCGAGATATCCCCCTGTGATAGTGGCGGCCCATTTGTTAGGGTTGTCGTTGAACAAGCGACAGATCCGAGAACGCCGAATTGGCTCAGTGGTGTCGCACAAATCCAGCCCATTATTGCCTTGGGACTTCCTCTATATGTTAAATCCCCCACAGCCATCTGCCCTTGAACTACCCGCATCTAGACCGTTGAAAGTGGCATTCGATCGGGCGGATGCTTGTTACCTGTTTGCCATCAATCCATGCTCAATCATGTCAACTATTTAAGTGACCAATTTCAGTGCCTAGTTGCCTCACTCCACCAAAAGGAGTAGTTCAGTCGCTCACTCCACGAACGAGTCGACTGAGAGAAAAAAACGCCGGCTAGTCTGCATTGGGTGACATCCTTGCCTTGCGTGAACGCGGTCTGAGGAGTCGTTCTCCAAATCTGCAAAATGAACCCGCTGCCAATGCAGTGTCACAACTTTGTGATGCAAATGCTGTAGCTCGTGACGGCGAACCTGGCTTTAAGTTCTGTTTATACCTTGGCATCGCCTATTGGTTCCACCCCCAACCCGATGCATACCGAGCCAGGCAAGAACAGTCAGGCAGCCGCGCGAGTCAAAGTCGTGTTCTCTCGCGGTTGCCTTGAGTGCTTGCTTGCTGGCTGCGCCGCACTCCGCTGCGCCATGCTGCACCCTATTGTTGTTATGTAGACAAAGAATCCTCTGCTCGAATATTTGATTGGGAATCCGCTAAACGTGAAGGCAACATTTTGTTCCGAGCCAGAAGAAGCGGTGAGGCGATGATTGTCGGAAAATTGTGATGCGCACAAGAAAAGAAAATCCGCACCAAGGGAGGTACAGAAGTGAACCCACACTTTCACAAGGCGAAGAGATTGTGAGCGAGGATCGTTCATCAAGTTGGCTGCAAGATCGTTTGAGAATGTGAGCATATTGTTCTGAATGAGATGCCATGCAAAACCCGCTAATAAGAATCATTTGTTCATAACTCGTTCTTCACCTGGAAAGGGAGCTTGGTGAGTCGCATTCATAAAATGACGCACTTGGTACCACGTCGCTTGTTGTGTTCTCGGTAAATTCGTTGATGGTCAGGATCGTAGGGGACGCGCATGCCCGGCGAAGGCCCATAAGCATTTGCTTTATTCGAACTAATCTGTTTCAGGGGTGCTTGTCGCTGTCTTCTCAATTGTCGAACAACGTCATAAAAGGCTTTCTCGACATTGATGCAGTTCTTAGCGGATGCCTCGACGAATTCGCAGCCGAGGTCTTTGGCCAGTGCATGCCCTTCTTGAGAGGACACTTCACGTTCGTGCTGCTTATCGCTTTTGTTCCCGACCAACATGACTGGAACCGGACCAGTGTAGGTCGGTTGACCACTCATCTGTGTGGGCAGGTAGCTGGCGCCTGTCGGGGAGTTAGGGTGTCCAGATTCCTTGACTCTTTGTACCTGGGAATAAAATTTCTGGATCCTGGTGAAGGAGTTCCGGGAGGTTATACTGTAGACTAGGATAAAGCCCTCGCCGTCTCGAATCCACTGATCTCGAAGTGCTGTGTATTCTTCTTGACCGGCAGTGTCCAAAACTTCCAGCATGCACGCTTGCTGGTCTATCACGACTTGTTTCCGATATGAATCTTCGATGGTGGGATCGTAGGTCTCAACGAAGTGATTAAGACATAACTGAAGATTAGAGTTAGCCCAAAGCACATGGCAACATGGTACATGACAAATTTACCTGGATGGTGAGCGCCGTCTTGCCAACACCTCCATCACCCAACACCACCAGTTTATACAATGTCATCTTCCCTCCCGACATCGTGCCGGTCTCTGATGTCCAAAGTTCAAAGCAGTAGTTCTTGGGGTCACAGTCTGTATTTCAAAATGTCAAGAATATGCGGAGGGACAGGTTTGTAGGGTATGTGCAGCGAGCGATCCGAGTTGGATTGAAGACCTCGGCCAAATTGTGGGTTGTTGAATGTAGCAGCGGGAAAGTACTTCGGTCTGGACCTTGAGAGAGCGCGAGACTAGACTTCCACTAATGAGGCAGGACGTCGTTGAGCAAAAAGATGTTGAGGATTGGCTCGCCAGAGGCTAAAGTTGGCGGATATATTTTCCTTGTCGTGTTTTACTCGGATGGTTGAGTTGATTTGCAATTCGCAGGTCGTCGAGAATGAAGGGTTGGAGCAGGTGCAGTTGCAGCGATTCGGGCTTGTTTGTGAGGAGAGTGAGTTTTCGGGCTCCAAGAGGCCGAACGTGGTGTAATGTTTTTGGAGAAGTGTGAGTGGGCGTGGGAAGAGTGCGATGCAAGGCACTGGTTACTGTTGAGGATGGACAAGGAAGAAGGATGGCTGATGGGCGAGGGAGGGTTGAATGCAGTAGGGAGCAGCAACGGATCGGCGAAGAAATGAGACGTCGCTATACTTTGCGAGTCCTGGGACTGGGGGGTGGAGGGATTTGTGTGGATATTGGGTATGGGTAGGCAGGCAGGCAATAGGCAGGGCTCCAGGGAGCAGAGGGAGCAATGCTCTTTGGCCGTCTCCGCCCGTATCTGTACCCGTTTCTTGTTCCTGCACCTGCACCTGCACCCGCAACGGCGAATGCGAATGCAACTGCGGCTCGGGGTATTTCCACTGCCTTTGCTTGTCTTGGGTTGGGCAGCGACGACAGGGTGGCTGTGGCTGTGGCAGTGGTGGTTGTAGTGGTAGTGGCAGTGAAGAGGGATGTACTTGTCGGTCCACTGCAGCTGGTGGGAGGCGGTCGATGGGAGCCTGGTTGGTGGTGAGAGGGAGGAGGAAGGTGTTGACGAGTCCTCGTACTTGGCTGGGGACAAGTAGATAATACAGGTTGGAACTTGATCCCAGTTGGCAGTCCCACAAACCCCAAATTGACTCCGGAGTCTCGAAATGGGATTGATTATCAAAGTGGGAAGACTCAAGACTCGAGACTCAAACGTCAAGAGTCAAGACAAACTTGAGGCTGAGAGGACCAGGCCGAGGACTGCCAGGTTGGGGTGGACCACACCTAGGTACTGCTCGATTAGCCTACCAGTGTGCCTGAGCCTTTCGCTTTCAAGAGGAATACATACTATAAATCTACCTAAGCAGGTACTCAGTACTCGTCGCCTGTACTCCGTACTCCGTCCTCGTGGGTACCTACTCGTAAGGGTCGGCGGGGCGGTCTAAGTAGTACCAGGACCTCGTCGGTGGGTTGTTGGACGTGGGTTGTGGCCCAAGGATGATGATTTATGACTTATTAGGAGCCCACTGGGGCCCGACGGTCGTCCAGGCGTTCGGGTGGAGGGTGGAGGGTGGATACCTTGTAGGGACTTGGTAGTATTACTCCGTAGTGTTGGGGGCATTGAAGACAAACGCCTCGAGGATAGTACTCCATAGTAAAACGATGGTTTCAATGGCATGGCTTTTTGAACACTGATGATAGTCCTGGGTTCTTCCGCAACCGAATACTACGGGGTATAGTCAATGCGCTTCAGCGTAGACTCTGTCTGCATCCCTGTTAAGGTCTTGCTGCGAGGAAGTTCACTAGTCCTCAAGTTCGCAAGGCCAGTGCCAAAAACTGCTCCGTTCGGAAGCTGCCCACATTTGCTCTTCGTTCTCGTTAATTGCAAGTTTACCAGTGCGAGTCGTTATTAGAGACTCCATGCATTTGGAGAAGCAAGGGTGGATCGACTCATACCAATTGACGGGCGAGCAGAGGAGAGCCTTTCCTAACCTGCAGGCCTTGAGCCACGAGAGCGACTAGCCACGAGAAACTCCATCCTGTGCCCTTGTAGCCTGTGGCCCGTAGGCGATCCCAGGGAGGATCCGTATTTGCCCCTTGCCATGCCATGCCTTACCTAGGCATACCCGTGGGCCTCCCGGGTTGACATGCTGCTACAAACAAACCTCCGCCTCTGAGCGTTCACCACCGAATCTTACTTCTGTGCGGCATGGAGAGAGCCTCCAGCGTCCAGCCTCCACTCCACCCTTCCCTGGACCCCAGCAAGGCAGCTAAACCTTCCCTTGCAGTGGGCACGCAATTAGTGGGCGTTAGTCTGGTCGTAGAGCCTACCGGCGACGGAATTGTAAGTAGAGCACGAGTACTACGGGGTGTGGAGGGCTTTGTAGTTGTCTAGTTTACGAGGCACCTGCCTTCCAAGGCAAGTTGGACTGTTTCTCCTGTTGCAGGGGAGCAACTTACGATCGTCTTCCTTTCGTGATCGACGAAATGTTCTCCATGCAGGCTTTGCGCTTTGCTGCATGCCGTGCCAGTAGGACAGGAATACTCCTGATGGAGCACAGAATTCTCGGTTGTATTGGCCTTAGCAACAGTCTGTGTGGTACTCCGTACCAATAACACATACTTGTAGCTAGCTAAGTACCTAGGTAATCTCTCGTGTGTCGATAGCGGGGTTTCCAAGTGTGCATTCAACTTGAAATGCTCCATCCTCTTCTCGCCGCATGCTTGACGCCGCACGCGGTGGTATATCCTAAAGATCTAGTCCGATGTATCGTATGCTACATTCCAGTACTGCCAGTTGTCCAAGCTAATCAATCACGCTTTACTTCACTCTGTCGACTACACCTTTCTGACATTTATCCTCGACGGACCAAGTACTAGTTATTAGCCGCGTCCTTCTAGTACCGACTGTTGCTCAAGACCATCATGCATCGGCCACTGACCAAGGGTGTCTGTTCACACCCATACATAAACAACATTGCTCACTTGGATATTACCCGACCTACGAGGTTACGGAGGATCTCGTACCTTGGGTTTAGCCTTACCCTGGGTGGGAGGTACTAGTAGCTACCTACCCAGGTAGTGGTTCCTCTGGCCTCTGCTTACTGGTGACCAGGCTAACAGGCCCCTTAGGCTTCATCCGTGTGAAGCGTCAAGCTCGCTCAGAGCAAGGCGCAAGAATTCGTCACTCATGGTCCTTGTTCAATTCCTTTCCCGGCTAATGGATGTGTACCAAGATTTCCAATTCCCTCCTATTCTCTTCTCCCCCATGTCGAACGTTGCAGCATCATTCTCTTGACATTCCGGACGGCCAGGGTCAGAATCTGCATGGATAGATGGTCTGCTGCAACTCCACATGCTTCTTGGAACTCTCCTCGTTGAAGAACAGAGTGCTCGTAAACGTAGGGAATCTAATCAACGGTGGTACATACCTATGAATGGATGACGACCATAAGCAAGCACAAAGATATCATGAAGAACTTGCTGCGATAACCTCTGCTCCGTACACTGAAAGATACTATTACGATTGACGAGCCCCTGCTTAAAGCCATCAATTTTGGCTCTCGCGCCTCCGGAAAAGTGCGAATGCCGCCTATCACCGCCAACCACATTGCGTACGTACTCCGTATTGAATCCACACAGACGCATGCTGCACGCGCCACATGATTTGGGCGAGCACAGACCAAAGCGATGCCTTGATCAGGTGAAATCCTAGGCATGAAACGCGTTTGAGATAAATACTTCCACTCAGTACTGGAGTAGTTTTATTGGCGAAAGTACGGAGGAGGTCAGCCAGTTTCTCTGCCTCCCTGGGACCCACTCAGTCGAATGTACACACCTCATTTAGGTCGAGGACAATCGAGCTTTGACAAGGAACTCCACTCTTCTCAGAAGAAAGCTCAGATATTCCGTTCTCCGTCTTCCGTCCTCCGTACGGGGCTGGGAAGTGATATCCAACGCTGCGGATTTCAGCCCTCCTTGTCGTTCCCGCATTGCCTATCGGATAAGATAGAGTGCGTCGAACATTTGTCGAGTACATATCAAGGTAGCAAGCTCATCGATAGCAGAGTTTCTCCTGACACATCCAAATAGTGGATTCAGGAACTACGACGCTTGGATCTGTTATCAAACGCGATCACGCCCGTTGAATGACGGGGGTGGGACGCTCCAGCGTGCGTGGGGGAGTCCCCATATCTCATGAGAGGGGATGTACTTTCTCCTTATCTTTTCAATCCCACAGTTGAGGATGGGAACCGAGGAGATATGTAGTACTTTCGAGTTGCATGCAGTTTCGAGACTCAAGAAACTTGAAGCAACTTCCTGTGAATGCATCAAGTCCTCTCTCAACAGCCTCCGTTTCGCCCTTAGGCTGCAAGGGAGGGACTCTTCGGAATCCAGCTATAGTACACAAAGACCCGTCTGCGAGTACTTTCATGATGGGATGGTTCTGGTTCCCCGTTAAACTTTATGATCACGGGCTATTATCAGGATATGAGCTTGTCGGTGGTATGTGATAGGTTTCATTCTATAAATTCTAGTGCCAGGATTTGAGCTCATATTTGAGAGGTCGAGGGCATTTGTAGACTGTGACAGATAGGATGCTGCCTGCTTGGGTGTGGGGCTCAAGAAGCCTATCCCTCTCCCTCCTCTGATCCTCACAAACCTGAAGTCGATTTAATACTCCTTTGTACCTCGCTAGCTCCCATGATTGATCTTGGAATTCAACGAAATGGGAATGAAATCACGCGCTCACTACCCTGTACTTCGTACTGGGTGTTCAATCGACCTAGTCCGGATACACATTCCGAAGATCGATGGATGTGAGCTTGCGAGTAGCTTACCCACAATTCAGGCACACTGCATATTGCTGATCTCAAAAACTTTGGTTCCTGAGTGGCACCTAAGTGGTTGATTGTGAAAGGTTTATATCAGTTTGAAATACCCCCATCAAGCAGTCCATGCCCAAGCGATGCCACTGACTTATTGATATTCATCTGAAATGGTGGTTGTCCCTGCGGTCCCAATCATAAACTCACGCGCGGGGCCTCCAGTACCGTGCACGACGCAGTCTGACAGCTTCACCCCGCAGCAGATCAATAGCACGAGCTGTGATCGACGCTGACTTGAAGGTCAGAGTTGAACTGTCAGGTATCTGTCTGTGCCATCTAGCACGTGTACCGAATGTGGACCTTGATGTCGAACCTGCCAGAAACAGAACTGATACTCCGTACTTGGGGTTCTGAACAACTCTACGGAGTGCTCCGTAGTCCTGTACGGAGTATCAAGTGGGTGACTGGGCGCACCACCGCAGCTCGTTCTTCATTCATTTGCTGACAGAGATGACGAAGAACATAGGCGGCCCAATTTAGAGTCACTCAGGCAGGCTAGGAGCCAACCAGCGCCTGGGAAACCCGCTGCCGAGGCGTCGTCTGATGGTAACGGGCGAATGATAACAGATTTCCATTGGCTTGGTTCTGAATCGGTGAGCCTTTCGGAGGCCGTATTCTTCTCTCTGCGGGCAAGACATTCAGATTTCAGCCATCGCAGGCCACCAGCAAGACATCGTCCAGGTCCCCTATGCCCGCCTGGCGATCACGTGTGGGAGCTCTGGGCACTAAACGGCCAGGCGCTGCAGAAGGCGGGGCTCTTTCCCCCAGCCTCTGTCTCGGAGGGAGACTAGAAACACAATGCCTCTGGAGGCTGACTTTGTCTCATGAAGCTCGAGTAAGCACCAATACAAACTACTCGGAGCTGAGCTGAACACGATTCCTACCACATACCGTTACCTGCCTTATACTCAGTATTCGTCATCCTATTTCTTCCACCTGTCGTTCTCATCATTGAATCCCAAAATTGTGCGATCGTGAGAGTACGACGACGTAGGATCCTCCAATCCACCTGTGAAAGACGGGGACGCTGTTGCACCGGTGACTGGCTTTGTGTTTGGCTTCAAAGCTTCCATACATCCACTTGGGCTCTGAGCTCTCCCTAATTGATTACCTCCTTTCAACCTCTTGAACGTCGAGCTGCCATATTGACCATGGGGGATTCAGTGAGCACACCCAATTCTGAACCGGTGACGTCTCACGCTGACCCAAGCATAGCGACAACAAGAGCCATACCAAAATGCAAATGGTGAATTCGTGAGAAAGGCTAGCACCTTCCGGGACACCATATCAAAGGCACCTGAAGCCAAGTTTGCGCCAGAAAAGGACCGATATGCTCTCTATGTCAATTATGTCTGTCCTTGGGTAAGGCTCCGCTCATACAGCCTGAGCTTCATGACGTCTAACTGTTTTCGACCAGGCCCATCGTACTATCCTCACCCGCGCCCTCAAGTCCCTCGAGCCCGTAATTGAACTCATTATAGCCGATGTCGAGCTCACTGACAACGGCTGGCTCTTTACCGGTCGTAACGGGTCTCTTCGAGCCGAACCTCTCTACGGCTTCACAAACATAAGACAGCTCTATGAGAAAGCTGACCCAAGTTACACCGGCCGTTACACCGTGCCCCTTCTTTGGGACAAGAAAACACACACAATCGTCAACAACGAGTCGAGTGAGATCATCCGCTTTCTATACAGCTCCTTCGACGAGTTCCTCGAGCCCGATCACCGTGAGGTCAATAAGCCGGGCGGGGGCTTCTACCCAGCACATCTTCGTGAAGAGATCGATGCAATGAATGAATGGGTCTACAACACCGTCAATAACGGCGTGTACAAGTGCGGCTTCGCAAAAACACAAGAGGCCTACGATGCAAATGTGTATCCGCTGTTCAAATCCCTCGACCGATTGGAATCGCACCTCGCAAGTCCTGCTCATCAACCCTACCTATTCGGCGGACAGATCACCGAAGCCGACATCAGACTGTACACGACCTTGGCCAGGTTTGATGTGGCGTATCATAACATCTTCAACTGCAACTTGAAGTCCATTCGCCACGACTACCCGCGTTTGTCGAAGTGGCTACGAAATCTATACTGGGATGAGTCGGACCAGACCAACGGGGGAGCTTTCAAAAAATCTACATTCTTCGAGATTTACAAGTATAGCTACTTGAAGGCCCAAGCCCGCGAGGTTCTGGGATCAACAGACATTCCCTTGATAATTCCACGCGGGCCAGTGCCAGACATCCAGCCCCTGACAGACGAGGAGGAGGCCGAACTAATCAGCGGAACGACAAGGAAGCTGAACGGGCTCACACTTGACAGCTCGGCTCGTGGTGTCGTCGGCAGCCCGACAAGCAACAATCCTTTCTCCGCCGCTGCAGGCGGAGGAATGGGTGCCCTGTTTGGTGCTGATATCGACTCGCCTGCGGACGAGACTGGTTCTGTAACCACCGGGCTGGGGTCTACAACCGGCTCCCCATCGACGAAAGGCCGTATCGATGAGGATGACGGCGAGACCGGCTTTGACGAAAACGGCGAATTCCATCCCCGCCGCATGATCAAGCGGAGGACTACGTATAGCGATGCCAATGCAAAGTGGTACAAGGCGGCGAAGAAGGCGGCGAAGAAGGAGGGTGCTCCACCTATCCATTTGGCTCTGTAAAGAACGGATCGACCAGGGAGTTGGAGTGATTCTCAGACTTCGCATTCAGGAGGTCGTGGTGGCGGTGGCGGTTGTGGTTATAGCGCTTGGGGTAATCGTCAAAGAGAAGCGGTCTACGAGTTGAAACACACACTGGGGTGCCCTTTGAAAAAGCAATTGCTGATTTCTGACCCATCAAAGGCACAAGGATCTGCGGACATCTTATCGAACTATTACCTAGCTAGGGACTATCTAAATTTGACATTGAGCGTTTCTGCTGTTGGTTAAGAGTGCCTCCAATCGGGACGAAAACGAAAAGAAAAAGAAATGATGATGACCATACTCTTCCGAATGCGAATTCGGCTTCGACTTACCTACACAATGAATGAATCCTGCGTCTAGAATTGTTCACCACTCCCTCGGTAGTGCGTATGTATTGTATGCATGTATGCGCTTCGGGTACCATGGTTTATCTGAGGGATAGCAGGCGACGGTGGATTGAGGGGGAGCTGGATGCCAGACGATTTGACCAAGTTCTCAACTCTTGCATGGGCATGGCGCCTCCCCCCCAGGCTCATTCCATCAAATAAACCATCGGCAATATCATGGTTTTGCCTCGACTCATTCATCCCCGTCACCGCACTCACGATGCGTGGCAGTGCCCACTTAAATATACATACATACATGGCTACAGGTCTCGAAGCTGGTCCCGTTCCGAGAACTCTATTGCAGGCCAAACACTCTCGCAATCTCCAGAAACCCTCCCTCTCCCTGGTCCAAATCAATCCACAAGTCCACCCACCCGTCTTCCTTCGCCTTCTTTACCTCGTCTTCCGCCCACCCCTCCTCCCTCAGCCTGTCGATGTAGATGGCCTGGTACCCGACGGACTTCGCGGCCTTCAGATCACCCAGATGCGCAGCCACGAGCGCGCACTCTTGGGGCTGGAGCCCAAGTTTCGCCGCCGCGCCGAGGTACACGCTCGGGTGCGGCTTATACGCGCCGAAGTCCTCGGCGGAGATGATGTGTTTGTAGGGCAGCGAGCCGTGCGAGGCGAGGTCGGAGAGCAGGCTCGTGTTGCCGTTGCTGAGGGTGGCGGTCGCGAATTTCTGGTTTAGAAGGCCTAGCCCCCGCGACGAGTCGGGCCATGGGTCCAGGAAGTGCCAGATCAACGAGATCTTCTCGATCTCGGTGTCAGTCCACAGACCCTCCAGGGCGTGGCTGACGAGTAGCCCGTGGAGTGCTTCGACGTGGTGTTGGTCGACGGTTTTGAAGTTTTGGGATTTGTTCGATGGGTCATAGCTGCGTGTGAAGTTGTAGTATGACACGCGCCATTCTTGGGCGATGTCGGCCCATGACACTGAAGCCGCGGTCGTGCGGACGCTCGAGGGGATGGATTGCGTGGGGGAGTTGAGGGCCTCGGACGCAGATGCGGTCAGGTGCTTCGTCACCGTGGAGCGCCAGTCGACGACAGTGCCGAATACATCGGTAAGAAGCGCCTTGGGAGGGTTGGTCGTCGACATGGCTGAGATAAGTATGTATCAAGTGCTACGATCTGATCTGGGTGATGTGTGGACACTGGAAGGGGCCCGAGATGGATGACGGGGCCAGGATGCGGAGAAGTAAAGAAACTTATCTTATGAGTCACTACAATTGCGTGCTGTTGCTACAGCCAGTGGACTTGATGTCTGTTTGTCAGCTTTTATGAGACCATTTCAGGATGCTTGGATGCCAACGGAAAAGCAACTTGCCGCTGGTGTGGAAGTCAATCCTCGATCCTCACACAGAGCATTTCATGACGATGAGGGGAAGTGGGTTGGTGGTACCTTGAATAATCTGGTCCGATATCCGTGCCTTTGCCGGGATAAGGGAAATGCGGAGAAGGAAGAACTTCTTGCCGAAACCCTTCAGCCCAGGCCCGTAGGTGCCTCCCAAGGCAGGTATGTACTCCGTACTTCCAGTCCCAGAGGTGGTTTGTTCGGGGGCACCCTAAAAATAGGAGGGTACCGGACGGTACGGGAATGATGCCGCAGACCTTGACAGCACGGACAGGCCCCAAAAGCTAACTCACCTTCGCCGACTAGTTAAAGCTTGGTAGCCCCCAAAAAGAGACCTCCGTACCTTGTAGTACCCATGAGAGCCTGGGAAGCATTTAAAAGTCGCAGTACGAGTAGGATCAGGCAATCCACCAAGCTGTCAGACGAGCTGCACCTACCAGGAAGACCATGGTCGACTCCAGTTTGATCGTCGCCAAGGGCAGACCGCTCGATGACATTGCTGGCCCAGAGAGGGTTCAGCCTACCAGGTACCCTTCCATATTAAACAAACTAGTACTCGTAGGTACGGAGAACATATGCACAAACAGATTTTAGTAGCGCTGTTTAGGATAGATAACATGAAAACTTGAGCTCATGCTCATGGCCCATGGGAGGCGAAGTGTGGATCATGAGGAGCTTTAGGTATTGTACGAGCTTTGGGACGGAGAACTTTGGTCCTATTCATCCGTGGGTCCATGGGTGCGTGGGCTCTACAGTACGGAGGAGTACTGTAGTATGTCTGGAGTGGCGATGTAGGAGTCTTCCTCTGCTGGCAGATGCCGAAGCCTGGGGCTTCAAGGTTCAGACACGAACACGAAGTGAATTTGAGGGTCTCAGATTCTCAACTTCTCAAGCCAGCAGGTGCCCTTGACCCTGATTGCATGAAGGACCAGCTTGTGAATTTGTGAAATGTGATAGCCATGTGTTACATGCACGTGCATGACAAGCGTCAGGTGTCGAGCAGTTTAGAGTCCCTTTCGACAGACCAACGGCTGTTGACGAGATCTGATGGAGGGTCGGATGTGAGGCTGCCGAGTGTGATGGGAATTCTGGGAGGAGGCGACATTGATCAATCGTTGAACCATGATCGAAATGCAATCTCTCCGAGTCCTACTAAGTACTCGGCACAGCCGTGGTTGGGGCCGTTCAAGCTTCTAACGGTGATCTGGAGGATCTCGATGGGCTGGGCTGGTGGGCTGAAGGGGCTTCGTGCCCGGCAGTAGTGGCAGTGATAGCCCTCCGGACGAGGGAGGAGTCCGAGTTCGTCACGGCCAGGCAACTGGTGCGCATCACGATCAGCTGCCTTTCAACGGCTTAGTACCTAGTATTTGGTGCAGAGTGACTTTGACATCAACAAGCAAAGGACAGGTGAGAAATTGTGATGGCTACAATTAGCCCCTATGGTGGCGTTCGGGCAACTTCAAATTCTGGGGGGTTGCTGCTCTTTCCCGGTTGCGCTCCAGGTGCAACTAAGCGAGAGTGAGGAAAGTCGCACGCACAGACTCTCCTACCCAAGGAGTTGCTGGGATATTCTCCGGAGAGTGGGAACAGTTCATGCTTCATGCCGACTTATCCAGCCAAAGAGTGCGGTGGTCCATCTTGGGGGTTGCAAAGCCGTCTCGCTACATGAATCGTCTGAGTTCGAACTGCAGCAGCATCAGGCCATCGCATCCCAAATATTGAAATCCTTGTGGAACGATATGGATGTACCAGCAGCGGAATTCGGCAAGAATCAAGACAAGCGAAGGAATACGCCCAACATTCAACGTTCTCGCGACAAACTTTGGGTATCCGCTGCCGACGTTGAAAATTCCAATAATTATGCGTGCGAGCAATTGCAGTCGAGAGGGAGATGTGCATGGAGCTATGGCTGCATTGGGACTAACGAGAGGGTGGTTGAGGAATGGCCAATGCCCACTCTCTCGGTCGGGGATTACTTTGTAATAGTGGGTGGGGATCAATTGAAACCGCCAGTTGCTGTGCTAAGCCGAAGGGGCCTCTGGCTCGAGTCTGTTGGCTGCCACTTGGCCCTGGTCCGGGCCTCTGACATCTGAAACCCCTCTCGGCTCGCGCCTTCCTAACACCTAAACGTGCATAGAGCAGCCCCGCCCAAGCTCGATTCAGTGCCTGTGCCTGACCCTGATCGCTGGGTGATAGACAGAGGAACAGCCAGGTCGAGGGCACTGACCCCTTGGCCCTGATGATGGCAGTGGTATGTGCATGCTACCTACGCAGTACGCAGTGCAAGAGACGCTGATTACCCTTCCCGTGTGTCTGGTTCAGTGGGGACGCTCCAGACTGTCCCTTGCCTAATTAACTTTCATCAACTCAAATTTGAGGTCAGGAGTCAGGACATCATAGGTATATGCGAGTACTACGTAAAGGATGAAGACAAGACCAACAGACGTGCGTATGATTTGTCCATGGTTGATAACTTGATGGCCGTTATCGTTCTCCCCAGTACCACCACCAGCAGCAGCACAAGTCGCTTCCTCATCCCACCCTGAACACCTTGCCCGGATCTGTGGCGTCCCTGGTCCAAGGGTCGGTGCCGGGTGCCAACAGCTGCTTCTCCGTGCTCCCTAACAGCCTAGGAGCAGCCCGAGCAGGCCAGTCCAGTGGAATCCCGGGCAGAACAACACGCTAAGACGCCTCAACCAGTCGTGGAAATTTTGAAGATCAAGCCGTCCCTTGGCGAGGCCCACCCACTCTTACGAGTCACAGGCCTTGTGCAGGGCCTGCATGAAGCCTTGAGGGGCTCATCCGCCATGGGCTGCCCCTGAACAACGATTCTCCCGCAATTGAAGCTCCTGGTGGCAGTTGGTGGCAGTTGTCGCCCAATCGTGCCCCAAACTAGACTCTGACTAGGATGCGCCTAAGACCGCTGCCGATCAGCCCCAAACTCAAAACTCCCACTCCAAGTGCCTCCATGCCTCAGACGCGCCCCAGATGCACGACCTCGTGAAAATTGACCATGACCGCAACAAGAGGGAAAGGCGTGCCCGCGTCAGACGAGGTCCCAAGGTCGATGTGAACCACTAACTGGTGTCCCCAAACCCGACCTTCTCAAGGACCAACTGCTATCCATATGCTGACTTTGCTTGATTCAGGACTGCCCGTGGCACTAGGCTCGTGCTATGCAACCCCCATCTGTCTTTCGACCCTCGCCACGAACTTAGCATCAGCATCATTCACATCACTTATCCTGATCCTCACACTCCCCCAAAACATCCGATACCTGTTTCTCAAACCTCCAAGCTTTCTCCCTATGTATGCATTTTTCCTGCCATCCATCTGACAGACTCCGTATCTCCTCTGACTCTCGTTTGATACGCCTTCGCATAATGCTGAACGCATGATATCCCCAGTCTTCGTTCCTGGCCGCTCGTTAACGTTAATCGACCACGCTGCTTACGAGTAGGCACAATACCTGACCGCCTTCACCCTACCTCGAACTCCGTACAACCATCAACAAGCAGGTCTTGTTGTTCTGAAACCTCCCAGGTCGCATCAAGCCCTCTGGGCAATACCATGTATCTGAATGCCACCTGATTGCCCTATACTTGCCTGCCAGAGATTGATCACGTTGAGAGCACACTCTCTCAACGCCCTGAGGCAGACTGCGTTGTGTTGAGCATGCTGTGTTGTGGGCGAATCAGTTGAACCCTGAGTGGGATAACCAGTCGACTATCTTGATGAGCATGGATCCCGAGTTGAGTTATTCACTGCCCTCACCCACAGATACTCCCTATCGAACGCCCTCCAGTTCACAGTCCCTTCGCTCCCGTCAATACGACGACATGTCTCCTTCATCCACTCCACCTCCAATGCCGGAGGACAGGGCGAGCAAACGGAGAAGTCAGGACTCCGACAACCCTGCCCTCGATGAGACCATCTCTCCGCTCGACCCAAGAAGATTCACACCCACTCTTCATGCTTCACTGGTTTCAGAGATCTTGTCCTTGAGGAGAGACCTGGATAGCCGTGCTGATGACATTGAAAAGTTGGAGATGAGCCTTCATGCCGCACAGACCCAAAATGGTGTACTCAACAACAACCTTCTTCAAGCCAACAAAGAAACCCGTTCTGTCAAGCGACAGATGCAACTTCTCGAGGGGGGCACTCTGTCCGCCTTGAACGAGTTGGCCAAAGAACGGGATGATTCGCTCAACGATGTTTCCGATCTACGCAGACGCCTCGAGCAAAGCCAGGCCAAAGTAAAGACTCAGGAAGAACGTGTTGAACGCACACAGGCTTCGTGGGATAAGGACAAGGAGGCATGGCTGGCCGAGCGTCGAGGTCTGGAGACAAAGGTCCATATCGCAGAAGGACGTCTCAAAGTCGTTCTGAGTGAGGTCGCAAACGCAAATCAGGCACCCCCTGTTTCCCCAACCGAGCGGACATGTCACAGTCGCAACAGTGTCATGGAAAGTCCGAGCAAAGCCTCAATTCTCACTCGACGAGGTCGGAGGCACAGCGCCACATCAGTCAACAGCGATGTTCACGGCGGTCGCGTCTCGGTCATGAGTTTCCACAACGGCGTCTCGACTAATCTCGCCGATGAGTTGGCATTTGATGAGCTGGAGGAAGACATGGCCATCGCGCATGAGAATGACGACGGCAGGATATCCCCAGATGCTCTGCCGGAAGAGCAAATTCGCCCTGCCTCAAGCCTATCGCTGAAAGCGCGAAAAATCCTCGGGCTTCCTCTGGATTTTGAAGATTTAGACCGGAATCCCAGCCCGGAGCATGACAACTCCAATACCAACCCATTGTTTGATGGCATTCGACAACGAATCAGCATCAAGTATGTCGACACAGCCATTCAATTTTCCCCTCCGCCATCCCCATGGCCGATTTCAGAATCCCCTCAGAAACCAAACCAGCACCGACCGGTAGGAGTTCAGACTTCCAATGTCAAGCAAATTAACGCCAATCACAGCCCGGTAAGCCCTATTGAAAGCATTGAGTTCCCGTGGTCCATTCAAAAGCCGGTCATGGTATCTTCCGCCTGTCAAACAGTCGAGGCTTTGCCCAGCCCGCCTCTCACTCCTGAGAAACGCGAAGCAGTACTTCCCACCATACCAGAAAGTACTCTGGAAAGAATCGAGACAGCTACAACGGGAACACAGACAGATCCCATCGCCACGCCAACTGCTGTTGATCACAGTCACAAGCATACCGCCAGCGAGGAAACCCTGGATCTGAGGGTTCCGCTCATTGCAATCATTCCTCCTGGATCAAGACCCGCGACACCTGAAACTCATGTCGTGTTACCACCCAGAACCAAGAATGCTGGTACCCAGGTCTCTATCCAGTCTCTCGCCGGCTATTCCTCAACATCAATGCAGACCGAAGAGATTCGAGTTGACAAAAGGTCGATCGTCCCACCCTCCGAAATGCCACCAGCTCCTTTGTCAACCCACTTCAGACCGCCCATTTCCTCACGAGCAGCACCGCCCCCAATTTCCCGAAGTAGAACGCCTCCCGTCGCGCCCATGTTCGGATCGAGGCGCTCGGTACCTGGGCCCTCCAAAGCGCCCCCGTTGAATGACAACGGACCTCTCACAAAAGATATGGCCTCAAATATGCCTCGCCCTGTGCGTTCCAGCAGCCTTTTTGCTGGATTTGATGATGACAGTGAAAGCCGAGACGATCTTTTTGGTGAAGACAATTTCCATGACGATGATATCTTCAGCCGACCTACCGCCAAGTTTACACTCAAATCAGGAAGAATGGTCTCTCAAGATCCTGTCCTAGAGGATGTTGATGAGCAAGCAGCAGCCAACGCTGGTGAAGCAGTAGCTTTGGAGAATCTTCGACTTTCTGAAGACAGCCTACCCCCTGAGATGAAAGCCATACTATTCCAGGCTCGAATTAATCCTCGGAGTGGAGCCCAGCGACAAAGCTCAGCCATGCAGAAGTTGAAGAGAGTGCCTTCTTTAAGATCCAACAACATGAGACGTGCCGCCATGATATCAAGTGGCGCCGCTGCTCATCAGTCGTCTCACTCACAATCTACCACAGCCTCATTCGACAGTAATAACCCTCCACCTTTCCCTGTCCCGTTGAGGTACAGCTCCGCAAGAATTGGAAAGTCTATTAGCGAAGGTGGAAGGAGCTCCCCTGGCAGTAGCAATGCATCCCCAACGAAGCGGCCAAAGGGCAAGAATGTCAAGCCGATGTTGAGAAAGGCAAGGTCAGGACCCGCAATCTCTCCTCACTCACAAGCACGACGTGCTCGTAGTCGATCTCCTCCTGTTGATCCAAGAGTTTCCATTGTTCCAGAGATGCCTAGCTTTCAAATGCCTGCTACAACTCCTGCGCCATTCTTGGCTGAGCCTTATAGCAACCCGCGGGAGGCAAGTGCGCCCAGGCCATCAATTGCAACTGGTCCCAGTCGACGAGGAACCCACACGAAGACAAACTCAGATGCGGTTTCAATGCACCAAACCTCAGTCGTGGATTCCATTGCACAGACCATGGTGGGTGAGTGGATGTACAAGTATGTTAGGAGGCGGAAATCATTTGGAGTCACAGATAAAGCCGATTGGGATGCCAACAAGAGTGTCGAGGAGATTTCTCAGAGTGTTACCAACAATGGAGTTCGTCATAAGCGATGGGTTTGGCTGGCTCCGTATGAGCGCGCTGTTATGTGGAGCAGTAAGCAACCAACATCGGGAACTGCGCTGATGGGAAAGAGCGGTCGCAAATGTAAGTCACTGCTTTCCTATCAAGACGTGATACACGTTACTAATTTTGCTAGTGACGATCAAATCTGTACTCGATGTCAAAGACGACAATCCCATGCCAAAGGGATCACTGATTGGACCCCACTTCAACCGATCAATCCTAATCCTTACTCCTCAACGAGCACTCAAATTTACTGCAACTTCTCAAGAACGACATTATGTTTGGTTAACTGCTCTATCGTTCCTTTCACACTCCCCACTCAGTGTGAATGAGCTCACGGCAATCCCTCCACCTCCACCTCCTCCTGAGCACGAAATTCTGCAACCACCCCCTCCATCTCTTGCAGGATCACTTCGGCGACGGCCGATTCGAGATTCTATTCGAGTAGCGAAGAATGCGGTCAGAACCGGAACTGGACATGGACAAAGATCGTTCACCACGGACGGATCACTCCCAGTACATGACTTCCGGCCATCTTCACGAGATTTCTACGACCCGATGACAGATCCTGCACTGCCACCAACTATTCCTCGCCATTCAAGGAAAAGGAGCAATACCGCTCCCAGAGCACCACCGAGTTCATTCAAAACATTCTCCACCAAGGATGCAACTCCTAGTCTTCCGGGGTCGGGGTCAACATACTCACACAGCATCCAATCAACAGCAGTATACTCGTCAGATCGAGGACTATACACTCCAAGCTTAGGGATGCAAAGCCTTGTCAGCAGCCGCCGAGGCAGCGAAGCAAGTGCCTCCGGGCGACCACCGCTCCCGACTATATTACTAGATTCCAACAACCCAGCAGCAACAATGAGGATGGATGCTTTCATTGAAGGAAAGATATCGACGTCCTCCAGCAGACCCTCCTTCAACATTTTGCGAGGACAGGCTCGGAAAAAGGACATGTCCTACTGGGGCATCGAACAAGGAAGAGATAGCATCAGCCCTGTAGATTCGCTGCTTCACAGCGAAATGATGGCTGCAAGCTCTTCCACCCGGGGAAGTGTCGAATCCCGAGATCCTTGGCGAGGATTTTGAAAGCACGGATGAGATGCATGCAATATTCCCCAACAGAACCACCTGATTTTTGGGATATCCGAACTCAGAAAAACGGGTGACTCTCTAGTCATAATGTGTATGGAAATTTTGATTTCAAAATTTCAGCAGCAGATTCGACACGCCATTACAGGACGACAGGACGAATAAACAGAAATGACGAATGCACAGCGCGAGCCCCCAATGAATGTCGTTCGTTCTCGCGGTTTCAGCGTCAATGTTTCACTGGTGTGCGATGTATCGCATCCACCTGATATGGATATGGAAATGGAGTTTTCTCGGGGGACATTTACTTCCGGCTTTCCTTTGATTTTTTTCCGTGAGGACTCGTGCAATTTGTGATATATATCCGCAGGCAGGAAGGATGGATGGGGGATAGGGTTGGGAAAGAAAAAGGGCGCAAGCCCTCCTGGACGGCGAGGGGGGAAACCATATTTACCCCCCTCAAAATGTCTTTTATGTCTCAAGTGTGTATCTATACAAGCGACTTCCTACTTACCTGCCTCACGTACCCTCCCTATCTACTTTCGACCATGTTCGCGTGTGCTGCGTTCTAGCGGCTGCCCGTCTACTGGCCTCTCTTACCTACCTATCTCAAAATTTGATGCAATATACCATGTACAACTAACTAGAAGAATCTTGACATATGTGCAAGGGATCAGGATCTCTCTCGTATGATGTGATCCATGTCCCCGATACAATTGTACATAGTGCCGAAGGGCAACAACTTGAGCATTTACATGCGTATATATATTCACGCGTGAACAGAGTATGCACAGAGAGCCATTTGCTTTCGAATCTTCACTCTTTCAGCCCTAGATGGTCTCTCGTTCATTACATTGGTTTGTACGAACGCTCACTCGCCGTAGTACATACATACATATACATTCACGGTACCTAAAAAACTCGAGGAGTGTGTACGTACTACTTTAGTAGTATTTAATACTCCTAGATATGTACTTGGTAACTGTACGGATGAGGGGGAGTGGGATACTCCGGGAAGGGGATGGAACGGAAATGGAATGGAATGGATAGCTAGATCCTATAGAACTGGGAGGTTTTAAGGCATGTACATATGTACCATTCGTATATATGGGACTGCGCATATATTGAGAGGTAGGTTATGGTGGGGGGTGGGTATGTGCGTGATGCCAGGCCCAGGGAGTGGGCGTCTAAGACATATGTATGTATAACACTGTGATGTCAATCAGGCCGGACGATCTTTGTCCGTTCGTCAGAATATCAGAATACATCACCAATGCGCTGTTCCAAAAATCATGTAGTCAGGCAGGCAGGCCAGTGCAGCACAGCAATGCGTCCATCACTTTGAATTACCCAAGATCTATCTACCCGCAACATTGGGGGGAAGGGCCGCTTCAGGGTAAGAACCAGAAAACGGGGGGAACAAATCATCAAGGATCTTCTTCGTCGTCAACGTCGTCAACATCATCCACACCTCTCAGCCATGCCGCTCTAGCATCTACTGCCTCTTTTCGCACATCGCGCTTGTTGTCGTCCAGGACATTTGTCAACCCGTGAAGCACCGTTCTCTTCAGGCCCAGGAGAGGATTTGCACGCGATGTGCTCTCAGCGATGTATTTGGGAAGGAGCGTCAGACAGCGGGTGGCTAAACGGCGTGTCTTGGGGAAATTGATGGTCGCAGGGGGGGAAGCATCGTGATCAAGGTTGCTTTTGCTCGTCTCAATTTTCCTTGCCGGATTTGCGGCCTTGGGTACGGACGCCACGGAGAGGAGTCGTTTGACAAGCGCTGGTATGTGCCCACTTTCATCGAGGGCCCCTGGGTTGTTTGTGATCACAACAGCGAGCGTTTCGAGCGTGGCGATCTTGACTACCTGATCGGTAATATCAAGAGACTGCAGAAGAAGGGGAAGAAGTGTTGGTAGCTCAGGCATCACGATTTCCGATGGTACGGTGGCCAGAATGCCACTAAGGGCAACGAGGTAATTTTCCTTTTCGAACGAGGACTGTGATGCTCTGAATTTCTCTGCGATAAGCGGTGTCAATGTTTGGAACACTCGCTGAGGAGCGAGAAGGCGGATCTGAGCGTCATTCGTCTTTGACAGGACATCATCATGGGCAAGAATAGTGGAGAAGCCGACTGCTGCCTTCAGGGACACTTGTTTTGGATATTTCCTCTCATCCAGAAGGTTCAGGAGATCGATCAGGTACTGGTTTGTCCGGGGGGCTAACCGAAGAACCAAAGGCTTGATCAAAACAAATGTAAGGCGGATGTCCAGATCTGGAGTCTCATTCTCATCCATGGGTTCATCCTTCAAGGACGCCAAGGTCTTGGAAAGAAGACGATCAACAAAATCGAGATCTGCCGCCTCCAAGTGCTTATTGACATACAATGAAACTTGAAGTAGGAGGTTCTGTAAGATTGCCCTGCTCTGGTCTTTGGATGTGATCGATAATAGCTTCTCAATTGTCCGTGGTATCTGCGACTTGGTCAAGAAGGTGGATTGCGTTTTGCGCGGTATAGCCGCCAAGAGCCATGTAGATAGTATAGCTGTTGTTGAGCTTTCCTGAGGCCTTGATAGCCAGACAAGATTGTCATTGTCTTGCATCTCTCGAAAAAGTGCGTAGACATTTTCAGCTGCTCGCTGAATTGCTTCCTTTGAAGAGTGGCGAACAATCAGGTTCATTATCCGACCAATCAAGTCAGCAACATTCTCGTTGGTAAGTGGACCAGTCGAAGCCTCAGTAGTCCTCCGAGATAGTCCAACAACAACCCTTTCATAGTAGGAATCCAAAGAGATCTGCTGCTCAGTGGCCGCTTTATTGAGCACATACAGAATCGCTCCGAGAATGGCACTCGTGTAAGGATATGATGATCGTTGTTCTGAGCTGAACAAAATATCAAGTTTGTTCAACAGACGCCGCATTAAAGTGTCAAGTAGAGTCTTCTCAACACTAATTTCAGCCAAGCCACCCAGGACGGACCTGTAATCAGTGGATTCCGCCACGATCTCAGCATCTGGCAAGCAAGCCATGAAGGCTGGAAAGGTAATATCAGAAATGAGCGCTGGTTTGAACTTGGATATTTCCGCTAAAGCGATCATTGATTTTGTTTTGAGCTCGTCTCGACTGTAAGATTCCTCTTTGAGAACAATATCATCAAAGTATTGTACGAAAAGACCAATCTCGTTATCTGGTAGTAATGAATTCATTTCCGATATCAAGAGTAGCCCAGCGGCTGCAGTCAGGCGAAAAGACACCTCCTCTTTGACCGTCCCCATCAGTGCTTGACTGTAGATGGCCACAAATTTGTCTTTGAACTCTCCTAGAATGTTCACCCTACCCTCAGGATTCTTCTGGCTGGGAGTGGTCCAAGATCCGTATACCTCTAGGGCGGCTTCAAACAACTTGTTCGCGAATTCCAGAACCGCTCTTTGATGAACCAATCCTTCTGCAGTCTGGTATATGGTAATAAGAGAAGGACCGACTGCCTTAATCACGATCTCAAAGGCCGGTAAGGATGCTGAAGAAACTGCTTTCAAGATGTCACCAGACGCCTTGGCCTGTCGAGATGCCGGCTGTTGAAGGTGTTCTAAGCATTCCTTGGTGATCGGTTTGAGGTACTGTAGGAGTGGCGAGCCCGGAGTGTCGGTGGTGGTCGTCGACAGGCAAAAAGATATACTTTGAAGTACGTTCAAAGCTTCCTCGGCGAGATCAGGCTCCTGTGCTTGTAACACTTCGAATTTGACAGCATCCCACAATGTAATTGAGTATTGGCTGATGACTTTGGGGGCGTAATTCGCGCCACAGGCTGCAAGAGTAGCGAGAACATCCTTCTTCACAGGGTTTGACGTTGAGTCCAGGCGATCCAGCATATTGGGAAATGTATGGGGGGCAAAAAGTCCATTACAGGCCAGACAGTCGCGTAGACGATCCTTTAGATCCTGCGCTGTGATACCATAAGGATCATTTGGAGGAGGCCTGAAGGTGATAGGAAAGTATGCGTAAACAGAATCGAACATGAGTTCGATATGTGCGCTGATATCCCACTCAACCATCAAGACTCGTAGCATAGAGAAAATAAGCATGAGGTTTCGTGGGTCTTTCTCTCCTGAGACCAGGTTTACTATTCCCACTAGGGACTCATCGCCCATTCCTCGAATAGCTTCATGTGTCAGGTCAAGCGAGGCCGTGTGCTAGGAGCAGACATACCTTTGCGATGCTGATCCAGCAAAGCATTCAACAACTGCAGGATCCTATATCTGCCTGCCTGATTCAGTGCTTGCAGGTCGCCAAAGTGTTCGAACAGTCTGCTCTTGGTCAGTCATATGCTCAAAGCATAACTCGCTGCCAGACAACCTTCTTGGGGCATGTCGGAGGACAGCTGTTGCGTGGTGGGTTTGCACTCACGCTCTCACAACTGTTTGCGCCATGTCTGTCGTAAATCTATCAAGTAATTGTAGTTGGGCAAGGCCCTCGATCGCTCCTCCATCTTCAATCCGGTCGCAGAAGAACTGGCACAAGACATGGATCTGCTGCCGAGACAAGAACTTTGGTGGGAGAAAGGACAGGACGACGACGAGATAGGATACTGCTCGGGCACGGATCTTTTCGTCTTCATCGTTGATATAGTCACCCAGGGACTGGACGAGCTGGATGAGGGTCGTTTCGTGGCTTTCTAGTTCTTTTCCGGGGTGAGTAGCCGATCGCATGAAAAGTTCTGTTCTTTCAACTCACTCTGAGCAGCCGACTTTGCAACTGTAATGGCTTCATCCTTGTTGCTCTCAACGGCGAGCACATAGTCCCGCGCATCAGACAAAGCCATGATACATGTTGTGGCTTGTCAGCGAGGGCAGTGCAGCTGGCGGTAGAACGGGCTTTAGCAATTGCTAAGTGGTGGTATTGACATTTGACATTGCTCAGGCTGGGGTGCAGTTGCGGAATTGCCCTAAAATTGTTTCCCACTTCCAGAACCATCCAATAGGGTGCAAGACAGGCCAGGTTCGCTTGACCTTCTATTTTCAACTACTGTGCCCTATTCCTGCTAACGTCTGGGGAAGTGCACTAGTGGTTTCTAGCCACTACATCGTTGAGGTGCAAGGCTCAGGCCTTGGAAACTCCGTTTTTCACGTTTCGAGATAACTGTCTAGGGATTAAGCCGGCTGGGAAGATGCCAACTGGAATGCCCTGCGAGGAGTTTACTATTGTTGCTCCATGAGGTACCTGATGTTTCCTTGATTCAGATATATTTACTGTTCACAGCGGATATGCTATGCTTCAACTGTTCAACGTGTGGACTCGCAGAGCCTTTCACGATTTCGACCAGCAAAGTTTCCCTTCAGTCATCACTATTTCAGCCCTCTATTTATAAAACAATACCTCCATCAGATTGATGCGATCAATTCTGTCACCTCGCATTGCAGTCAATCACAAACACAAACACAAACACACTCTCTCGCACGTGACACCCTCTCCCCCGAGACACACGAGGTCGCTGTCCAAGGTCGACTGTTCAGGGCATTGAGAAGGAACGTGTCTCCCTATGACCTGGGATGATGCCCGCCAATGAGCATCACTAAAAAGCCGAGAGTGTGTTCTAGAAAATAGGTCTCTCTGAGCCTATGTCTCAAATTCTTGCAAGTATTCCACTAGTCCCAGACAAACGGGTTACTTGTTCCGGGCTCTGAAGTACGAAACACTATTAGCTCTACGGCGCGAGACCGGCGTTAGAGAGTTGAACCTGGGTTTCGAGGAGCTGCACACAGTTCCAAAATCTCATTCTAGCTACACAACCTGCTAACGGCACAAGCAGACACCCTACAGAACCGTTTAGTCAGACGCGAGCAATTAGATGAAATGGTCGCAGCAGGAGTCATTCGTTAGAGGCGCCATGACGCCATGAATTGCTTTTTTTTAATGTTGTCCCTTATCAAACGGGGAGTGGCAACAAGATTGGCAGCTTGCTGAGTTATGTCTCGTTCTTCTGCGCAAACGGGCATTCCCAGTCCGTACCCTATCGCTGACCATCAAACAAGGCTATCTGACAACACATATGAAGAACAGGTGAGTCGGTATACGGGCCATGACTTGGTGCTACACTCAGAAGCCTCATAAAATTTCTATATAAATTCGTCAAGTTTTGGAGCTTTGATTTATCAATCCATATACAGGCTACAGGCTTCCCAAATTCATACATTCCCGATCTGTGGGCTCAAGATCGCAATAGGACCAGTATCTCTAACAACTTGGGAACATCGGAGTCCATCAAAATCCCCCCTCCTCCAAGTTCTCAACCTGTAACTCATCATGTCAGGCCACATCCCAACACGATGGGGCTCTGAAGGTCAAGGGTCATCTTCTGGTTCCAGCAGAGCCGACCAGGAGTATCGCCAACAGCTGGAAAGGCGTCGGGATGAAGACCGAGAACAGAAGTCTTCTCAAGCTGAAGCAACCCAGCTGACTCATAAGCAAGGGGCACCGGATCATTACAGCAACTATGCCGACACCCAGGAGTTGTACAACTATGAGCGTGCCCATACCACTGACGCATTAAAGAAGAACCCGAAGACCAAAGGATACTGGGCGGATCCATCCGCTCCGGAAAAAACACAATGGCTATCTAAGGCCAGACGAGCCGGAGCCCTAGATGGACGCGGCAAGGTTTCTCTTGAGGAACATCAGAGGGACCGGAGAATTACTTCAGATGACAATGCAAGCGCAATGAGTACTCTTACGCAGAACGGTGTCAACATCCAGGATTTTGCCTATAGTCGAGACCAACCTGCATATAGCAGTTACCTCGATAGGGGCAGACCCCATAGTCCACCCAGCCGTGGAAGCTAGTCTGGATTACCAAGTACAAGGGGTCGAGATTTGGAAACACCACATTGATCCAGCGACCCTTCACCGGACTTTTCAGCTACCACAACACCGTGGGTGGTTTGGCGACTGGGTTTAGACTCTCTTCTCCTACTTGTTCATAGTGTAATATTCATTACCTAATGTGTTATGACCCCCGAGCTGCTACTATCTGTAGTATTTTAGCAAGAGTGTAGACTTAGTTACTCACAGCAACTTTAGCTATATACTGTAATTATGTTAGAGTAGCGTTGATACGAGCATCTCAAAGTTGCCGTTGCCATTATTGATTGCTTCGCCCTCCTTTTCGAGTCCTCTTCAAACTTCAGTTTCCCCTCCCGGGACTAGACATGCCTCTTCCACAAGGCCAACAACTTCAATGGACCAAGTTCTTGTGGTCTAAAGCCACCTCCTCCACAACGACCAGCTCAAGGAGTCAAGAAAAGAAGGGGTGTAAGTTCATATCAAAGGTCAAAACGGGCCGAGCAGTATTGTAAGAGGTAAGAAAGAACGGGGACTCTGTAGCCTTTGAAAGTCTTCTCTGGACGGGTTCGCCATGTTTCAGAGCGTTCCATGCACACTGAACCACTTCTTTGTTGGTTAGGTTGGGCTTTTTGATGCTTCATGGAAATTGCAGAAGTGAAGAGCGGTTTCATACAACGGCAAGAACTTAGTCAGGCGGTAAGCCACGGACCAGGACTAGTTGGGCTCCCAGTCAGATGGTGTTTGGTGCACCAAATGAATGTCCCGAGTGGCACCCCGAGGCGGCCATGCTGGAACTCCACCGTAGCGAGCCCAATGGCCAAGAGATGTTGGAAGTTTCTCGTCATGGTGGCACTATGCAGAATACAGTGACAGACTTGCTCGAACAAGTATACAAGTACGAGAGCCTGTGAGTGGTGCTCCTTGCATTCGACGGTAAATGGTCATCGGCCAACAACATAGTCTTGACATTACCGATTTATGTGACCAAACCTTCATTAATTAACGCCTTCGTACAATCGGAACTGGAAATTTTTATGAAAGGACCCGTTCAAGACGAGGTCGAGTTGCGAGTTTGCTCGTCGGGTGCGAGAGTCGCCATAGTGACGCGTTCAATTTCAATAGGTGTGTGATTGAATGAGTGTCCATCTCTTAAACCCATGCACCTAAGGTTTTCCTGGGAACATGTAGATGCTGCGAGAGCACGGGGAGTCGACGAGAGTTGCTGTGCAAGGGGCATAACCTTAAAAAAATAGCATGCAGTCCTGAGTAAATCTTGAAGGTAACGAGTGAAGAAGAAGGGTCACTATTCCTGGTCACGGGGAAATAAGTGGGCGATGACAAGGTAACTAGCGTCTTATCAGGGAGGGGTTGCTAGATGGAGATTGTCGAGTGCAGCCAGGGAGGCTTAAGGAGGATTTCAAGGACGTGGGATATTGACGCAGATGTGGTACAAGGAGGGGGAGGGCAGCCACATGAATACAAGCGTTCAGTACCACGGACGGCAAGTTCTAGAAATAGGAAGCAGCAGCGAGAAAGTACGAGTGGAGTGCCATAGCGATGATGATGATGATGATGATGATGATGACGACGACGACGACGATGATGTCGCTGCGGTGATGCAAAATTGCCATGAACATCGACGACATTGACAAGCAGTGCAAGGCAATGCAGGCCCAGTGGCTAAAATACCAACAATTGCTTATCATCAAGGTACCTGGGCAAGCACTTAGGGAAGAGCTCCTATGTACTTACGTATCTACACATTGGTTGTCTAAGTAGACAACCTCCCATAGCGTTTCATGAGGCAGCGGCAGTGATATGCGAAATGTGAGTGTTGGTTGAATCCCCTCTAAGGCCTTGCATGAAGCAATGGCGATAATGGGGAACACAAAACAAAAAAGAATGATAAACTAAATGACAAAATTTTTGGAGAGAATTTTTGGAGACAATGTTACTCATACTGACACGTTCTCGGATGAAGTGCTTTCTGCTCTTTCACATGCTCAGGGTGACAACAAGAAAAGACAAGAGAACAAAAAAAGACAAGAGAGAGATGGGTGAGACAATGTTACTCATACTCGACAACTTCTCGGATGAAGCGCTTTCTGCTCTTTCACATGCTCAAGGTGACAACAAAAAAGGACAAGAGAGAGATGGGTGAGTCTGTGTTACTCATACTCGACAACTTCTCGGATGAAGCGCTTTCTGCTCTTTCACACAGACTCGGGGAGTTTTGATACCCCAAAACAAACAAACAACTAAACAACAAGAAAACAAAAACTTGGAAACCCACGAAACAACTCAGACAGAACAAAACACACTCCTCTGCTCTCAACACGTACGGAGACACTCACTGTTCAAATGTTCCCTGCAACTTGCCGTTGGGCCCTCCAGGACTCCTCAAGTTTTTCGCAACAGGGGCTACTAATCCTTGATTCACCTTTTGAAGCTTACCGACGAAGAAGCACCAGGGTTCACGTCACAGCTACAGGTCAAGGAAGACGGAACAATTCTAACCTAAGGAACCGTCTGCAACCGTCTCACACCAAGGACTCCTGTAACGGAGTCTTGGAGGATCAGGTCCAGAACGGACCGAAGATGAATTGTCCGAAAACCTGGACAAGTAGGTGTTCGTTTGAACCTGGCTGGGATTCATTCGAACAGTTGTGTGTCTTCCGACGGAAGGACGCTTTGAGGGTGGTGTGTATTGAACCATCCGAGGAGCTCGAGAGGAATCCCCGGTGGAAGTTTTCTTGCTGAAACAAGAACCCATGGTGAGTGGTTATCGTACTTGCTGTTGTTTGAATGTAATGGTGTATGAAGGAAAAAAAGAAGAAGGAAAGGAAGGCAAGGGGGGGAGCCTGACATTAAATAGAAAAATGCCCCAAGCGGTGCACTCTGGCTCCTTTCACCCATGGCCCACAGTGGTGAGTCAGAATGAGGCTTTTGTATAGAGTTCGCAAGAGAGTGGAGCAGTAGAACAGCAGGTGGATTGCGAACCACCACTCCGAAGATGCACCGACATACTCCAGCGGGCAAGCTGAGCTTTGAGGCCCACCGTCGTTTGCTTCAGTCCACTAAATAAAGTAAATAAAACCTTCATGAGCTTTTGAGAGAGATCTGCAGATTCATAAAACTGCAGGAGCAATAGTCAATCTGTCGAGCAATTTAACACTGTGAGCATTGATTTCAGATTCTGGACGAGGCTTTCTCTTCGATTCAAACGTCTGCTGCCAAAAATTGGCCATATTCGGAACTGTGCATGGACAGATGGGGATAGAAAAGAGGGATGCAGAAAGGGACAGCCATCTGCTACAGTGCTGAGCCACGAAATATGGGTCATAAGCTGAGATCAGTCCTCGATTGACACATCCTCAGCCCACCGAGCTGAAAAAGAGTCCCACCAGATCTGCGTCTCAGTGCCTCCATGATCGCACTGAAATGTAGTGTCTCCAAAAGTTTTGCCAGCCAGTCTTCATCCGCAAATCTTACCACATCTGGCAGCAAAGATTCTGTTCAACCAAGGACAAACTCAATGGGCTGGAGAACAAGGTTCCTTCGTCATTTTTCTCTCTAAATTGTTGTGTGGTTCCTCTCAAAAGTTTTGCGAGCTGGGCAATTTCTGTCCATCGGTAATCGACCCATATGTAGTTCGTCCTAGACAGCATCAGTGCTTAGGAACAAAGCTTTCCTGGTGACACAGTGAGCGAATATCGCGCAAACCAGGTCGTCCACTCACTCCACTTGTGACTTGAGTGAGTGAGCAATTTCTTGCCAAATTCCGCCAGCAGAGTAGCTGTTCCGGTCCACTTACAACCAGGAAGCCTCAGAAATTATATTTCTCGTTAGAAAGAGGCAGATTTTGCCGACGGGGTAAATAAAGATAATGCGAATGGGGGCGAATACGGTTTACCTCAAGTGGGTACTGAGGTTTGGGCAATTGCCGGTCGAACTTGAGGCAGTAAAATAGTAATTTGCGTCCACATGGAATAGGCAGCATCATACGGTATCTTTCTCGCTGAAAGTGGAGATTCCTGCCGACAGAGTGTGTTGCTCCAATGGGCGGCTCGAGCAGGGTCATCAGCTCCCCGAAGGTCGAATTAGTTATTGAAAATCACGTGAAACAATCTTCAACAGATGTGCACAGTTTTCATGATTCCAGCAGTACATATGCCAGAGGGATTGAAGAGAGACAGATTCCAGACTACCTCGATGAGTCGTGTACGAGCAAGATCAAGAACTCTGCTTGAAGAGGAGGTGAAGCGAGGTCCTTTTAACCAATATTTGAGCGCTGCCAAGCGTTTCAAGCTTCCGGGACTAAATCCTGGGGAAGTCGTGCAGCCATCCCGCAATAACTATTTTCCGCATGACCGATGATTGACCAGGCCGCCATGATGATTCCCATGCCATGAACAGCTTCTATAATTCAAGAGTATTATGAGATAACATGTTCAAGTTCTGTCATCTTTTTAGGGTTTCACAATTTGCATATTGTGTTCTCGCGATACATCGTTGGGTATGCGCTTGTGTTGAATGAGTTCCCCTCGTCAACTACTTTCGCCAAGTCGCGCAAAAAGCGAAATGGGGGATGCTCACTCCCGCAAACGTTGATGGCAATTGCAGAGGTCAAGGATATTCTTTCGATCACATTGATATGCACTAAGTTGCTTGGCCGCTGTCCGTAATAACCAGGTTGCCCTGATAATGGAAACTACTAGGTGAAGCAAAAATGCAAGGCAACCTGGAAGCTGTTAGCGGGGAGATGACGGACAATAAGTATTTTATCAACCCCCCCTGAAACAGATGAATTAGCTGAGTACCTAGTTTAGTTCCTGCAGTCAACGCTGCTTAACGCAGCTGTTTGGTTGGGCAGTTGATACTGCCCGTCCAAGTCGGTTGATTAGATAGCTAGTGGCCATCTTCCCCTTTTTTCCAAAGCCTCGTCCCGCCAAGCCTTGCTCTCTTCCAAGCCGAGAACATTACCGCCTCCTTATATAGCTACCTTGATATGCATTCGTTAAGTAGGTATTGAGTAACCTGGACGTCAAACATCGAAATTAGGTGTCTTTAATGCTTAATTCAGCTCTCATACCTTCTCGTGAAAGCACTGGCAACACTATTGCAGGTAAAGTCTATTGCGGGTGCTGCAATCGCCTCCATTCTATCATTCTGTTCGTGCTCGGAACGATCGCAAATATTGGGCCTTGAATCAATTACCGCTACCTCTCTAAAGCATTAGAATTAAAACAAACAATGAAGTTTATGGTATTGAGGAAATGGGCGTCTGCTTCCGTTATGGAGCAAACGCAGAACGCATCTGCCTCTGACACTCCCCTATATGATGGGCATTTGGATTGGCCAATGTGACGAGGAGCCCTTAATCCAGGATCTATACCACTGTCAGGGTCTTTCTGTGGGTAAACAAACTCTCACAGTCGGATAGCGGAGAGCAAATACTCGCTCCCGAAACAGAGGCCAGTGGAGTCCGTTTGGTTGTTTGGTTGTTTGGTTGTTTGCTCACTGGAATCACTGACTATAAGCCCGGCGACAGCACCAGAAGGATTCAGAGATACATACAGTCATGAAGCAATCCGAAGAGAAGCTTGTAGACTATAAATTCTTCAGAAAATACCAGAATTATTGACGTATCTACTGTACAACCTACCTATATTCGAGGAACAAGCTCACAGTATGCAAGTTTCATACTGATAAGTGCCAAAGACCCATTTCCTCGTTTTACGATATCATCTCATCGATGTCCTATTCTTCTGGCAAGAACAGTTACAAGGGATTTGATGCTCCGCGGGGCTCGCACTACAGGCCGGAGGATGACCACTTTCAAGACGACGACGATCAGACCCGTAATCTTTATGACAAGTCTCGAGACTATCATCACCCATTGGAGGAGGATGAAGGTGCTTTGGAGCGTCGCTATAGGGAGGACCAAGCACGGAGAGTCTCAACTTATGGTGACATGTATTCCACCAGGGCCATGCAGCAAGAATATGCACAGACTGAAATTTATCCGTCAATCCATGCCCCTCAAAGAGAACAATGGATAGCAGCAAAAATACGCCAAAACACGAGAACCGATGAAAATGAGGAGAAGTTTGCTGAGAACGAGAAACGTGCAGCAATTATCAGTCGGGAAAACGAAGGGCGTATGAGAGAATTGAAACGCGAGGGGATTGCCGTGAGGGACTTTGGATACCATCAGGATGACCCCAGACATCGCGAACCCGGAGATCCCCATACTAGACCATCTCTTGACTACGAAAAAATCAGAGAATGGAACACAGTGGGAAAGGGCAAAGCGCCGGCCAGGGGCTGAATCCAAGCCAAAGCTTGTGCAATGTATATGAGTATGACTATCAGTGATGGCATTCACTGCATATTTTGATTCCGTCCATCTGTCGGGCGAGGACCAGAGCTTTTTCCCTTCTGGGTGGTTGGCAATGATGTCTCCTGGTCGCTGAGATTTAGATTCCTACATATCTGTACCCGAATACTTGGACCAGATATGTTAATCTCGGGCCGTCTTCGGTTTCTAAAGGTCACCCAATTGATAGACAACCAGCCAGCCAACCCGAAATGATGGATACTCCGCTGGAAGGAGTAAGAAGCAACAATCAAACACAATCCGAGTCCCTGCCAAGCTTTCCGGTGGTGCGAATTGCCGAACACTGTTGAAATGCTCTTCCAAAGGTACTCATGTCCTCCCCAAAGAATTGATCACGATTCTCCAACAGATTGCCCCCATCCGAGCCTTGTGCGATGGGAACCAAGTCTTGCTTTTGCTACCTAAGTAGCCTTGCGTTGTCTCATAGCCACCTGGTAATCACCCGGGATACACCCACCTGGATTGCATATGATCTCTTTGGTATCACAGTGACGACTGAATTGCTAGAATACACGACATGTGAATCCCCGCCCTTGTAGTTGACTTGGCTGTCTGGGTATAGGAGAGCCAAACTTTCCTCTCATGACTTTCCAAATCTGTTCCCATACGCGAGAACAGAAGTTGAGTATTTGGAGCCAGAAATGATCTCGGACTAAGAGATAATCTCCAGAAGTTTACTTAATAATCCTAGCAATTATGCCAGGTGATGACTATAATGAACGGTTCGATTCTGCACACCTGACCTACAACACTGAGGAGATGAAGAAGTGGTTTCCGAGAAAGTATCCCCGCGAAGGAGCTCGCGAGGACCAAATTCGACTTCGCGATCAGCAGCAACCGAACATCTCCTATCTGCCTCTCGACAGGATTTAGATCTGGTGCAAAAGGATCAACAGCAGTTCTGGGAAATACAATTCTGAGAGGAACAAGGAGAGGAATAATATCGCAGGAATGAAGGCCACATACGGCTGCGAAGCACCAAGGTGTCGGTCGTCCAGACCTGATAAGAGATACTAGGACTACGGATTTAGTATCGGCTTCTTTATGATTCAGACATCAAAGTGTGCACATTCTCGAGTCAATGTCCCGAATATGTGTAGCAACGATTTGGAAAATTGCAGAGCGCAAAATACATGCATCTTGTACATAGTACATACATAGTACTAGCCAAACCGCTAGAGGGGACTTGCATGTCGACCCTGTTTGTATGCCAAGTATAAACCCCTTTCTTGACAATGGTAAATGAAGCCTAATGGATTTTCACAGAAGTACCTGAGTGCGTTTGTCATCCGAAAACCTGGTTGTGTCGCAAGACGGAGCGGGTTGCGCCATTGTCACCTTAACTCGCAGTCACCTCCATGTTTTTCCAGACATCAATCGATGACAGACTGTCAGATATTGAAAAGCCGAGAGAATGATTTCTGTGATGGAATTGCTTCAGCAGGCATCATTACAAGCCCAGTTTATAGTCAGCTGCTTTGCATTTGTTGGGTATCAAAGTTATCTCACCACAACGTCAGGACAAGCCTTACAAGCTAGGTGACACAGAACCGGTGATAACAAACGGACGCATATAAAATGGCTCGAAATTTTGACGCTGGATCCTTTTCCAAATATCCATACGCAAGACGATATCCAAAAATTCTCCAGTGTGACACTAATCAAGTTGTTCCACCTCAGTAGCCAGCTAACCAATCCTACAATCCCCTGATCCTCGCCATGACCTTAGAGAGTGAGAGAAGCGGGCGCCGAGAGCATCAGGACCACCACGGCAAGGAAAATGATCGAGACAGACGCCGGTCCGGCTCTCGACCGGCGCACGGCTCTGATAACGGGCCCATTGACTTCGTCCCAGATCGACATGACTTTGATCGGGCAAAGACCAAGAACAGAAGAAAAGAGTACTCACATCTCTACGTGCCCCTGGACTCCCCTCAATCAGAACGGAAATGGGCGTTGAATATGCGCTCCGGCAAATGTGATGACAATCCTCGCCACCAAGAGGACAGGGAAAAGACAGCGAAAGGCAATCGTGCCGCTGTTCGCGAACTCAACCGAAATGGAGTGGCCCACAGAGACTTTGCTTACAGTACAGCAAGTAACGGACACTGGCGAAGTGATCAAAGATATGCGAATGATGATCATCTCTGTCGGGAGCCCGACAGTTGTAAGGAAGGTCCAAGGTGGAGATACACATGATGATGATGGCGGTCGCTGGTAGCCGTTCGCTATATCTGAACGGACACAATTCGTTGCTTAAGTGGGGTTATTCTGTGCCTTGACGAAACCAAGCAAGCAGCATTGTGATTGACAGTGTTGGTTGGAGATAGATTGGCTGTTTTGAGTTCAGAATGGGGAAAAGGGGCGAGGGATGTTACATAATCACAAGGCTGCGCTTGCCCTGGACTGGTGCTGTGGAGCAGTATCCATTTATTTGGGGACGAGGATCGGATGGGATCAAGTTGACACAATGGCGATGCTTTACAAAAGTCGTAGCATAAAGTCTATTGCAAATCCTCGTAGATGCCCAGTCTATAGCTCATCCTTTGGTGGTACAACAGGAAGGGGTCTTCCACTATCCTTGAGTAAATCGATGCCTTTCTTCTTGCGCCATTTCTCAAAAAGTGCCCAGAAATCCTTCTCCATGCCGCTGTCCATTTGATCCGGTAATACAACTGTATATTCGACATATAATTTGCCAAATTCTTCATGATCCTGATCATGCTCATGAACGTGACCTTCATGATAATTTGGCATGCCCTCGCCGCTGATAGAGTCGACTTGACCTGGCTGCACCACTTCACCCCTCTGCCTGGAGAGTTGAACAACATGCCCGTCAAGGTGCGTCAAGTTCCGCGTCCAGCCACCCATCCAAGCCTCTCGCAGGGATAAAACCTCATTCCAGTAGAGGTCGGCATCTTTGCGGCGGAAGAACGCACCATCCGTTCTGTGGTCGTAGTTTTCGTGTAATGATGGCGTTTCCTCCATTATGTTTGCGTAAAGGTTTCCGGCAACGTGATCAGGGTGTTCATCCGCTTCGCTTTCAAAGGTGATCCGGTATCCTTTAGGCATGCCCTTTTCAATGCTTGCAGTCAAGGTTACGGGCCCCCGAACCACTTTGCTTCCTCCGCACACTTTGCACTTATGCTTGATGGATTTGCCTTGCCCTCCGCAATGGTCACAAGCCATTTGAATTTGCTGAAAAATCCCTGGTGCTAGCATGTGCTTTTTGATGATGATTCCACGTCCCCCACAGTGACCACAGGTTTCCACTTGGCCGTCAGCAGAACCAGATCCCTCGCAAGTTTCGCAGATCAACTGCTTTACGATGGTGAATTCTGTCTCTCCGCCAGTGTAAAAATCTCGAAGTGGGATATTCAGTTGGACTTCCAGGTCAGGTCCACGTCTTACACCACTCCCTCCACCTCCTCCGAAATGGCCTCCGCCTCCGAAGAACCTTCCAAATAAATCAAACGGATCGTGGTGTTGAGCGCCTCCACCTCGCTTATGGTTGTTAAGGCCATCATGTCCGTATTGATCATAGATCTTGCGACTCGTAGGATCAGACAGTGACTCGTAAGCTTCTGTAACCTCAATGAACTTCTTCTCGTCCCCAGTAGCCTTGTCTGGATGATATTTCCTGGAGAGGGTGCGGTATGCTTTTTTAATATCGCGATCTGAAGCGGATTTGTCAACTCCGAGAATCTTGTAGAGATCCTCAGCCGCCAGAGAACAGCTAAGGAGAGCGAGAATTGGGAGAAGATTGGAGATTAGCCGTAAGAGTAACATCTTGAAGGAGAGTCACGCCTTCGTGAGCGGCGACTTGGCCCCGATGAAGTTTGGAAGTGGGATGAGGGCGGTGTCAATGCTGTTGCAGCATCATGTAGAGGTCGTGGGATGGAGTTGACAGGTTAACACTCTCAACTTCTGAGACTGCGACAAGTCAAGTGCGTGGGTTGTAATCTAGTCGAATAGTAGGAGTGGAATCACCGTATCAACCAAAAGTTCAAGAGCGGCCACATGTCAACTTCTGGTAAGAGGCTTGGCATTGTACGTTGGCGTACATGCTCCACCGTAGCAACACATTCTGGAGCTTTTGCCTCCTTTCTCATATCTTTGGCTCCTTGCATTGGATTTGCTTGTGGGTGCGTGCTTTTTCCAGATGCGTTATTCAAGTTCTTGCAATCTAAATGCGTATGGGAGGCCTCGGAATATGGCATAATGCTCACTGTGACGATAGATTCTCCTGAAGTCACCAGGGCGCTATCTACTTGAAGACAGAACAGGTGGACAAATGCAAGCCAAGTACATACCCGAGCCCTTTTTATTCCTTTTGGACAGGGTACGTAGTGATGTGAACAGAAAGGTTTGCTATCGATGCATGTTTTCCTCATGCCACGATACATCCTTGAGTCAATATTGGAACCGCTCCATGGCTTTACTTGCCATACCTCATGGACCAAATGTATCAGGGCGAGTCAGCAAGAAATCAGCTCAACAACTCTCATTCCTGATTTTATAAATTGTTTCCATGACTAAAGCGCACACCAGTCAAGGTGAGTGGGAAGCCGCACTGCCAACATCTCAGCATGGAATACTGGAAGGGATGGCGAAATCCACGTTTGTCTCAACCCAATACCTGTAAGTGGTGACCTTCCTCTGGGAATGATGCAATTGGTGCAAGGTGCTCGCACTTCGAGACCATTTTTCCATGATGGATCTGCTGTAGCCGCTACGTGAGGATGGCAGAAGATTGGGTTGAGCCTGCCTCTGACAACATTTTGTGTCCTTCCAGCAGGCTTTTGAGGATTCTCTGAACGAACATTCTTGCACTGTCCTCACCTTAAACGTGAATACGAGCACCTTCTCATCTGTCAAAATATTGATTTCGCTTCCGTTCGGTTCGCTTTGGTTCAATAATTGGCCCTTTTCTGACCGCCTCGGGTCTTCGCTGGGTGACACAAACCTGAAGGACTTGTCTGCTGAGAGTTGGGCTTGGAAAATTGGGTTTTTCTTCCAAATCCTGAGACTTGCACCACCAAGGGTGGCAATTCTGGCATATTGAAAGACACCATCACTGCTCTCGTCGATACAGATTTCTTCTTGACATGTCCCCAAGATGGCTGCTGTCAAAATGCTGACGTCCCGCATGTTGATGTTTTCAGTGGCCCTTTGTGTGGGTGTCACCGCACTTCCCTCCCCAAACTTCGAGATTGTCAACGACGCCGACTTCTTGGACGGTTGCAAATTTGATTGTGCCCACCCAGTCGCTCTCCCTGCAAAAGCTCCAGGTATATCCGGTCTCGGCGCATCGTTTCTAGTTGTGAAATGTCTCTGTACTGACTTTGTCTTTACAGACCGAATTGTTGTCGAAATAGCAATGACTGGAACATCAAAATTTCCATTCGAGGATGACGCTGGCATGTATCTGAAGGCCTCAGTTCCAACTACAAGTTCGGCTGCAGTTAATCTTCAAGGCCGAGATCCGAAAGCACCACCGGAGGACTTGATTGCTGTCATTCCTACAACAGTGAAGGAGGCCACCTCAACAGCTCCTCATCCAGATACTGGCGATTGGCCTGAGATGATGCCTTGCAACAGCCTTCACTGCCCAAAATTCTATGACTTGATTTTCGAATTTAATTTCTGTGTTTGTCGCAGAATCCATGACGACAGAGACGAATAGGCAGTTTACATCTTTGTGAGGGATACAAGTGATATCTGCCGTTCTCCTACACTGTCTCCTTCGTTTCGGGGGTGTTGGAGTGATAAAGTTCTAAGTCTGCTTGCCTAGGCCATTCATTTTGGGTTATGTCTCAGCGTCTATCGGTAATAGAGGCTTACCTGTTTAAGGTAAATGATGTACGGAGTATGGATTGAAGGATGTATTGAACTTGGAAGGAATGATTATCACCTCCCCTCTGATACCCTTACGGTCTTTGCAGTACCAGTTTTAGCAGCTCGAGGTGAAATATTTTTTGTTCTCGATTTGATACCAGCCTGTTGGCACAATACAATTTTGGTCTTGGGCTTGATCGTCATTATATAAATTGCTTGATGCTGATGTGATATGAACACATAGTCTTATTGAATGTATTTATATTACAATAGCAGGGCCGGGGTACTGCCCTCAAATATGGCAGTGCTTCGTTGGGCTCCTCAAGAGTGGTTCCGTGCCCACAGTCCGTTCGGCCCATCAGAGCTCATGACGATGTTGTCAATTGGTTGATTGCTGAAAGTCTGAACGGCGTTGCGAAAGAAAGCAACCACCTGTGCAACCTTTTCCCAATCGACATTCTCATCGCCTCGAAAGAGGTTTCGCCAGATCGCACCTCCCAGAACGGCATCCCCCTTGATGATGCCCTCGTCGTAGGCTGTGATGACGCCACGCCACTGTAAGAATAGGTCTTTCAGGTACTTGTTCCTAATACTTCGTGCAGACATGTTGTGTAGCAGCACCATCCTATCTTCCGCAGCGTTAGAGAAATGCTCGGTGAGGAATTGTTGATACATGCGAACTGCCTCTGCGGTCTCCAGGTTCCGCAATCGCAATACGATGATGTACATGTGTAAATAGGTCACTTGCGACCAACTGGCAAATGTAGGTTCGAGGCCAATGGTGTCATACCACCACGACTTGCCGACAGCGTGACCTAGGTCTGCCCCGTCTGCAGTCTTGGGTGGTCCTTTGCCAGTTAAGATCGACATACGTTTGTCCTCGGGTATGGTATAGTCTGCCTGGCTAGCACAAGCTTGGAAAATTGCATCTGTTTGTCCGTAGATGACGTATGACTCGGTGGTGGTTTTCGCAGTTTTGCGGAGGCCCTTCGCCAGACCCATCATGAAAGTGTCACCTTGCATCCCGGTCATAATTTGTTTTTGCATCTGGGATACGCTTGCGGTTGAGGTAATATCTCCGGGAGGGTCCCGTGAAGCCGCATTTTGCGGCGTCGAGAGCGATTCAGTATGAGGAGCTGTAGGATTTGGTGCAGTCACATTCGTTGTGACACTAACAGTAGTTGGAGGAATAGGTGGCAGGGTTTTCGTTTTGGGTGAGGGCTTCCCACTGGCGACTCGCTGCTCGAAGTTTTGCAAGCTACTGGAGAAGTTGCACCTGGAAGTGGTTCGCGACTATCAGGAGGTGACATATTAGCTCTCGAGAATCAACAACCTAGGAGTGACATACGCTTGCACGAATGCTATGCCGGAGTGCTCGCAAGCATTGCGAGCACATACTGGAGGAAGTCATGTTTATTCTGCAATCAGTCAGTGGGTCGTAGGGATTGATCCAAGAGCACTATAAAAGCGACCACTTCCACGCCGACCTCAATGTTAGCGCGTCATACACCTAAAAGTCAGGGTGGCGCAGATGACCTCTCACATGGATTCACGTGACTCTGGATGAGCGCTCGGCCAACCTTCCTTTCAAGAATTCATCACCCCTGCCATGGAAGCCGAGTCACGTTTCACGAATGTTTTCAGTTGCTACCCTTGTCGTGATTACGGAGTCTGGAGTAGGTACCACGGTTGTGCCACCCACCGCTTCGTCCATTCCGTTCTAAATTTATTTTGCTTACTGTGCCTCGAGCTTCCTCCAGCTGAGCTGAAGCTTTTCATTTCAAGTGCTTACTGAAGCTTGTCTGGAAGCCTATTCTTCGCTTGCATGGGTTAGCTGACTACCTCAACACGGGGCACTACGTGGACAGCATCATGATTAGCGACAATCTCTCAAAATGCCCCCCAATCACAAAGCTACCTGGCATGTGAGTGTAAAAATGGAGTGGTAGACATTAGGCTGACTTCCCGATTCAGCTGCTCTGGATCAGCCCCATCATTGACATGTCGACGACCTCGTCAGAAGTCCCTGGCGTTGCACATGCCAGGCCTTCCTTACCGTCTACTAACCGATTCCAACTCCAAGAATACGTTCCCTATCCCAACTAGTGCTTATGATCTCAGCCACGGAACCATGCAACAGAAGGAGGATGGGGATGTATAGATTATGTAGAATGCGCTCTCTGATCTCTACTGATATCCTCGCTCCTTCTCGAAAATCCCTTCCTCATCCAGTACACTCAGCGACTGAAAATGGCCTCTTTGTTGCTTGCAGTGACACTTGCGTTCCTCACAAGAACAGTAACAGCTGTGCCCGCTCTTGTTACTGGCACTGCTCTTCCACCCAATGTCGCCCAACTTGCAGGTGGCGGCTTGCCCAATCAACCAGGCAGTCCTCGTGTCTCGCAAAATGGACTCGCAAATTTTCAAGTTGCAAACTTCCTCGAGAACCTCGAATCCGCCTTTTTCCAGGAGGGATTGTTCAACTTCAGCTCATGGGGTGCCAGCAGTCAAACCAGCGGAATAAATAATATCGATGTTGTCTCCCATATTGCTGCTCAAGAGGAAGTACATGTGGCAGCAATAGTTTCCTTGCTGCGTGGAAATGGAGCGCAAGATGTGGCGCCCTGTCAATACAGCTTTCCTGTCACAGATCAAAGCAGTTTCTTTGCCCTTGGAAATATCATCACCACAGTCGGCATTGGCGCCCTAATCGGTTTACAAAATGCCCTGTCACAGTCAGATCCATTAGTCGAAGCAACTATTGGGTCAATTCTCCCTGTCGAGTCAAGACATGATGCGTTTTTTCGGATCACTGCGAACGAAATTCCAAACCCTACCACATTTGAGACTCCAATCAGTGGCATATGGGCCTACAACCTGGCATTGGATTTTGTCATTGCAGGCTCATGCCCAAACCTTCCTCAGTCCATTACCTCCTTGCCAGTTTTCCCCGATCTTGGAATAGTCGGTTATGGGGGCCCTTCCTTCGCCACCCCCAATGCACCTGGGAAATTGATCTTCAGAGTTGGCCAACCAGACATGCTCCAACAAAATTGGAACTCCGGGCCCCTTTACATGGCATGGGTCAACCAGAACAATCTTCCAGCATATACTCCTGTGACGGTTCTCCCGAATGGTGAACTGCACGCAGATGTACAACCCGGAATGTTTGGTATAGCTTTTGCCGCCTTAACAAACCAAAATACAGCCACAAATATTGATGATCTTACAAAGGCAACGCTGGCAGGTCCGCTGCCAATTCCACTCACTTAAACTATATATGCCTTAAGGTGGAGAGGAGTGAGAGAGAGATTGGGAGAACACTAGAGCGGAGCAACATCGAGGATTTAATTATCCTCGTTAAGCCTTGCACCTAGATGTATTTAGATGGACTTCTATATATACCTATAGCTATATACTCATATACTCACCTAATAGGTACTTTCACCTACTCTATACTATATATTAAGCGAGTTAAACGAGTACTAAGTAACTAAGTATATAGTATATAGACTACTACTAACGAGACTTAGAATATATAGTAAGTTTTTCCCTAAGTTTTTTATCTTAATACTTACTAATAATTATATATAGTATTTAGTAATAGTCTATATCTAATACTATAAAACTTAGGTACTTAAGTTTTAAATAGGTGATGGATAGATGTTAAATATGTAGGTATTAGTATATAGTATAGTACATATATAAGTACCTATAGAGTTAAATTCTAGGAGGTAAGTATATTTATTATATAGTAGTGGTAAGTATATATAATAAATTGGGAAGCTACGACTCTAAACACTATACCAATATAATAAGAGCAAGTATATAAAGTAATCTTCTATAGCTACTAGTACTAATATAGGTAGTACCCAACTCCGATTTTAAGTGCGAAACTCCGCGAAGCTAATTTAAACTCTCCCAGCCCTTAATATACAGGCCGTGGGCTTCACTCAACCGCTCACACTTAAGTATAATCAGAATCATGCCAAACCTTGTGTTTATCGACGTGCAGGACCGATCAGAGCATAATGTGAGACGTGTAAAGCGGCATGTCGCTAAGGGCATCCATTTAAAGAAGCGAATAGCAGAAATTTCGAAATATCAATGTGTCTTCCATGATCATGATATGTTAAATCGCAATGATCTTCCCACACCTCCGACTGACACATTGCTACGTTGCGAAGACGTTATTGCGCTACCTTCTTCGTCCCGTGAAAGAGGGACGTACATTCCCCTTGGAGGCGGTGGTGAACATCCAAGAGATCAAAGACAACGGGAAAAGATGGCTCTCATGCTTCGATGGCGAATTGGAGTTCCTCCTAAAATCGCTCCTCATGGTGATGATTTGCAAATCGAATACATTCTTACTCAGTCTTGTAATTGGATGTTTGGGCAATACACCTACCCATGGTCAGCGCTAATCAGGAAGGATCCTACCGTGTACGATCAGAATAATCGCATTGAAATCTTTAGGGAGGCCTTCTACATCGTGTCAGATCTTTTGTCCTTGCAGAAGGTTGAGGCTGCGTTCAAGGTGTTGAAGTCTACCTTGGATTCCATACCAACTCTGTTCCGAGACTCACATCCGGAGATTCTGTTCTCGTTAGTGGAACTTGCGTCAGGAATCAACATGCCAGGTGCAGAGTCTTTGCACGCAAAAGTCAAGGTTCACGTCGCCGACATTGCCGAAGTCGTCCTTGGAGCTCAACATCCCCTTACAATCCTTTTGAAGTCCGAGTTTGACGTCGCACCCAGAGCTCATATCACTGAGCTTGTTTTCAAATGTATAATAGATGCGCTCTCCAAAACTTTCGGGCCAACATCATATCAAACCCTTGTACAACAAATGGGCCGCTCACAATTCTATGCTCGGAGTGGACGGGCACAAGACGGCCAGGAGTTAATTTCAGATGTCATGAGGGAATGGCAAGCCCAATACGGCAGAGATTCAGCACTCGCGAGGCTCGCAGAATTGGAGTTGAATTTGATGCGCTTGCAGGCGTGCCAGGAACCTGATCCTGCGACAGAGGCCCAAGCCAATAATTCCATGCTCAGAATCGAGGTGATTTCAGGGATACACGGTAACAAATTCACTGATGAGCCGACTTCCGAGGGAGTGCAGCTGGACAGATCCTCGATGACCTTGGCTCTTGCCCATTGGTTCTTACTCAAGAAACGATATACGTTGGCTTTGCATGTGTACGGATGGCATAAAGTGAAGGAAGGCGCCCACGTATCGAAGAGTCAACCCCGAAGCCAATCCCTGGCGGATACAATCTCTGAAGTTGTTCAAGATGCCCTTGTCGATGTTCTGTCTTCCTCCAATGATATCTCTGTGCTGCCGTTACACGCCTCAATGAGCAATGATATCAGGTCATCTGGGTGACCGGTTTATGTCAATCAATTACTAGGTGCTTATGTGTACCTATGTGATACAATCCAC
>Ga0105239_10000620_pt1 | contig 50460 bp, 57 predicted proteins | sample KBSC44metaG_FD_92761 | JGI IMG/M metagenome (GOLD analysis project Ga0105239, IMG submission 92761) | Corn rhizosphere microbial communities from Kellogg Biological Station, Michigan, USA - KBS C4-4 metaG | ecosystem: Host-associated > Plants > Roots > Rhizosphere > Soil | place: Michigan, USA...
AAACTCCAGTGGTACTATGGAGACAGTAATATTGCAGGGAAAGTAGTAGTATCGAGGGCCCGGGACCCGATCAACTGGCAGGATAATCAGATAGCTAGGAAGCGAGAAACAATGTTCGACATTGCATCCGGCGTTTATGGATTAGCGAAGTATTTGTGACGAGATAGGGGTCGGAAATTACCAGGAATCACCAAAACGATAACCAGAATAGGTACCAAAAATAATGATATCTCCGTTGTAATTGAGCACTTGCCTGCCTATGTACATAAGGTATTTCAAATTTGTTCGCAACCCAGTCCACTCCTGAGCGTGCTAGACACATATTTATCACCTAGAAAGAGCTCGAAGGAAAGGAGCCCGCGCAGAAAGCTGCACAACTACACGCTCAGATATTTGGGAGTTGGTAGAAATAATTCTAACGATCAAAATTCGATGGTTTAATTCCTCCACTGAGTCACTAGGGGAGTATATATATACGTTATCGACAGGGAAACTCCCGATCCTCCCATAATTCCACATCAATTTCTTATGTCCTTGTTCCGTGGTAAGTTTTTCATTCATTTCATCCCTTGCGGAGTGGAGGGTATCGCCATTAGTAGGTACCTATATATGTAGGTAGCACTAGTACTACCAGTGGGTAGTAGATAGAAAACAGACAGAAATAGTGGTATGAGGGGTGTGTAATAGTGTAGCAATATAATGTGACATGTGTTCTGCAACAGCGTGAACGTTTCGTATACCAAACGCAATTGGGTTCCAGAGGATCGCCCTGGTTGCAAGTACATGGGCAGAGAGACAGTGAGGGTATCAAGATGACCAAGCGAGCTTTTGGTCGGAGGTTACTCGCCCTCGCGGCGTGGAAACCGTCGTTGAATATTCCACTCATCGCGGCACACGCGCATTGCCAGTCCGGGGATGAGTTCTTGTTCCTTGTCGCCTCCTCGGCCCCATTTGGCCTTCCCCAGTAGCCAGTCAGTCAAAGTGACGACTTTGTTGGTCTTGTCAAAACCGTTGTTCTCGTCGGCGTGCTCGATCGTATGACTCGCGATTCGGCCTTTAGAGTCGAAGGTGAAAATGAAGAGGCCGCTGAACCCATCTTCCTTGTTCAAATTGAAGACAGGTTTCTCACCGCCCAGCAGTTTCGAGAGCCCACCATTGATACCTCCTCCGTTCGGGAGAGTTTTCGATCGTGCAGCGGATGATGCTGAGGCTGATGTTGATGGTGGGTGTCCGTTGCCATTTTGCTTGGGCTCGGTCTTCCACCGCACAACTAGTTTTTCTTCAATGAGATCAGCCGCCGGCTCCCCGTTCCCGTCCACTGGGATGGCATAGGCAAAGCCAGTCCGGACGATCTTCTCGGAGACGATGTTGAGTTTGACGTTGCCAACGATAGGGACGCAGCCCCAGGCGACTGGGGCAGTCCACAGTGCGGCGCGGTACGCAACCCGGCCTTTCACGGCAGGTAGGTGTGGGTGGGTTGATGGGAAAAGATGTAGCGAGATATTAGGCGAGAGAATATCAGGCGGGAGAGGGGTGGTCAGGATATTAGGAAGGAGAGGAGATAAGGTACGCAAAGCTGCAGGTCGTCAGTTTATTGATCAATCCAGATCGATGAGTTGGAACACCAACTCTTTCCCAACTTAATCAAACGCTCATCCGGAGGCTTGTTATCCTGCACGTCACCAGGGCGCGAAGCGTTTCCCAGCAGATCGTCCTGGGAGCTGGATCGTGGGTAGGAAGAGGTGAACCAGATTTCCGAAATGGGCTCAGGGCGAACCTGCGCAAGGCTCCTTCTAGGCAGGACCTGGCGTGGTGGTCCACTGCCAGCAGTGGTAGATTTGCACCTCTGAGCGAGGCCAGCAGCCGCGGTTCGGACTGGTGGAGAAATCAAGCGAGCAGCTGAAGCAGAAGAACAAGCGGCGGTCGTGGATAGCTTGCTCATTGGCCTGGAGGTCATCTGGGAGGCAGAAGCATTATTGGAAGAATTAGAGTGCCGATTAAAGATGTAGATACACAGTAGCAAGTGTTGATTTGGAAGAATTGGACCCGACACAGTGGTGGTGCAATGCCAATGGTGGTGAGGGAATTCGAGAAAATCGAATTCCACTTTGGATGTTGGGGAAGTCGAAGATGATGTCAGCCACTCGCAAATGCCATTGGTACGGGCGGCTACCACCAAAAAGAGTATCCCGGTTGCTCCTTCCATTTCTCCTTTTTCAAGCTCGACAATTAATCCATGCCTTCCACCTCTGCTTACTTTTAAATATGTGCAGGGCTGCCTGGATATTGATACCTCCAGGCCAATCAATGTCTTTCTATCACCAAGAACTCTTCTCGCTGATGCAATGAGTATATCTTCAATCAATCATTCATAGCCAAGTGAATAATTGCTGCCGCGATAGAAAGCCAAGTCATCCGCCTCGACGTTTGAATATCCTAACGCTCAGCGCCCCGACTGCAAAGTCGAGAATTATACACTGCATCATGTCTATCAACAGGGGACCAGACGCTGCAATGGTAAGATGACTACCTGCGTAGGTACATATGGTAGGTATCTCTTCATGTATTTGATGCTTCAGAATGAAAAGACTTTCGGAAACCATCCAACAGCCAATCCAGTACCGTGGCACGCTCCAGCACTGCTGGCTTAACTCTGGCATTCTACAGTGCTTGCGATTGAGAAAGCTCCCACCGGATGTCCAACACAGCTTTGCGCCTTATCTGCCCTTGTCTGTCATCCAGGAGGGACCTCCTACGCTCCTACTATTTTGAAGTGCGCGAAACGCTTTGTCGGTCTCAAGAGCCCCGGTCTTCAAGTTCTCAAGTATGTCATTAAAGATACGAATGTTAGGGATGACAACATAATCTTCGGGCTCGATCCGAAGTTTCTACAGGAGTATTCCTCCAATTTGTCATGGCTCTTCGTCCTTCCCGTTATGGCAAACTCCTCTTGCACCAAATGCTCCGACACGGGGAACAGGGTCAGGAGCCCGTTACACTACATCTGCCCGCCAAACACCTTTCAACTTATTGCAATTGCTCACCAGAGCGACTGAATCCAAGCCTGTTCGCCCACTCGACCACATGGTCGATCTCAATGCAGGGACATCAATGACCCCCTCGGTCAATAGTTCCGATCACCAAATCACTCTTATCCTTCTCGGTCCCCAATCGCTTGGCGCTTCGAATCGAGGTATCTGTGTACCTGATCTTGACAATTCATACCCTGCCTCATCCGAATCACAGTCATACCCATTTGTCCTTATCAGTGTTTCCTACCTACATGCGTCAAGACAGCGATTGTCGGTTCATTGCCAAGAGTGTCCAAGACTGCTAGCCAGTCCCTCAAATAGGCCTAGTGGATATATACACCCCAACAACCCATCTCTTATCTACACCCCTTCGACTTGTTTTCTAAGCAACTTCCTTTTCTAAGATAGGCAAATACATTGTCTATGCTCAAGCAGACATCCAATCGCGGACATGAGCGCGACTCAGGTTCACTTAAACTGAGGCTAGGAATTCGTACCTCTCCACACTCTCCACACTCTCGCGTGCGCCCAGCCTCGCCTAGCCTTCTACTGCCATTAAAGGATAGTAGTCTTTGAGATAGCATCTTTCTGACCCTTGAAAGACAAAAGCGCTGCATGGTGATAGAAGGTAAGCTATGATGAAACGAGCTTGGTCAACGCTGCACGACATTGCTCCACCGCTTGCGTCCCTTTTAACAGCCCTTTCCCAAGAATGCGATTGGCAAAATGGAATCTTCGGCACGTTATCTTTACACATGGCCGAATCCTCCAGTGACCAGTAATCACTGCATCTCGTTCCTTGGCATCTGAGCCATCTGTAATAGTCCAATGGCCTGGTGTCCAGGGCGATTCTGATTGCCACGATCGGGTATGTACAAAGCTGAAGCGAAGCAAACGAAAAGACATTGAGAACCCTGCGAGCTATAAAGGAGGCTCTAAATCCATGGAGAAACAACCTCGAGCCCCGCACAAACTTCAACAATGCATCGACAACTGGTGGCTTTGTTATGCGCCGCGACCCTGGCGGCAGGTTCTGCGTTGCCTGCCTTGGGATATGAACGCAAACTTCTGCTCGATGCCTTAGAAAAGCGTCAGGCTCCCGGTGCCAGCTGCAATACCGGCGATGCAACGGTTATACAGGCGCCAAAGACCAATGTTTGGGCTGGAATCAGTGCTCAAGATAATTATGATGTTTGGACACTCTTGCATGACCCGGCAACTGGTCTTAACCTGACATTGCCGGAGAATGCAACCGTGACGGACAATTATGTATTCTGGATTGACACCCTCCACACGAATAAGTCGGATGTGCTTCCATACCTTGATGGAGATGGCCCAGCTCCTTCAAAGTACGCCAGAGCCATCATCTTTGAAGGTGGAAAAGAAGAGCCAGACTCTCAGGAGTACTTCATCGGGCCTCTTCCAGTGTCGGCAGAGACGACAATCCAGAAGCTAGACTACATTTACAATGGTGGGCGTGGAGGCTCTGTTCCGTTCAACGCTCGATACGCAGATGCTATCAAGTCGGCTCCCATCAACCCAATGATTGCATCCGCCATGGGGAATATCTCTGATATCACCGCTGCTTTATTCAACGGATCGGTTTTCTATGGAGCATCCGACAATCGGACGACCCTGTCAACCACTGCAGGCACGCCTCTTTCGTATGATGGAAGTCAGGGTTTCCGCAACATCATGTTCAGAATCCCAGGCCGCGGGACATATTTGACCCCAATCGACTTTTTCCTCCTGATCGATTGCCCCGGAACCGACCCGTCCCACTACTCCGTGAAAGGATACGTCACAAATGAAAAGTTCTTCCCCAATGAAACAGCGCTAAGGGAAGCATTCAATGCAGGAGAGCTGGCCCAAGAATACGTGCAGACCAGAGATATGAGCTGGACAGACGTCGACTATAAGCCCGAGATGGGTGTCAGAGCTCTCGAAGAGCGATTCGCCCCTACGAGTCTCGAACTTGGCGGTAAGCGCTACCAAGTTGACCCTGAAGCTCAGTACGTCGAGTACATGGGCTTCTCATTCTATATTGCATTTTCGCGAACACTGGGAATCATGTTCTACGACATCAAGTACAAGGGAGACAGGATCATGTACGAGCTTTCCCTGCAGGAAGCCCTGGCACAATACGCTGGAAATCAGGCAAGTCGTCCTCAATTATCCATCTATTCTCTTGCTCATAAACCATTAGCCCAAAGCGGCCAATACCGTATACCACGATACATACTACAGTTTGGGAACAGACTTGGCTGCTCTCATCGAGGGCTACGACTGTCCATTCGGCTCCACACTCTGGAATGTGACATTCCATGAGGGAATCCATACTGTCACGAACCAGGATGCCATCTGTATCTTCGAACAGGACATGGGATTCCCATTGTCAAGACATCGATACGGCTCTGGCGCTGGGGATTATCCCTTCAGCCAGCTCGGTGTCGTGAAAGGAGCTGCATTGGTTGTTCGAACGATCGCAACGGTCGGCAACTACGATTACATGTTCAGGTATGTGGTTGCCGCCATCTTAGACCAGATGTTCCCTTTTCTAACCTTTGTAGCTATTTGTTCCACCAGGACGCATCAGTAGAAGTAGAAGTACGAGCCAGTGGATTCTTGCAATCTAGCTTCTACTACCCCGACCAGGCCAAGTACGGGCCAAGGATCGCGCCCGCCACGCAGGGTAGTCTCCACGACCACATCTTGACGTACAAAGCTGATTTCGACATCGTGGGCGCGTCGAACTCGTTTGAAGTCAGTGACCTGGTCGTGGTAAACCAGACCCAAGCCTGGTTCCCGGAGCTCGGAGAATTCGAACAGATGGAAATGAACATCAGCTATCTCGAGAAGGAAGCTGCCTTCAACTGGCGACCCAACAACGGGGGCATGTTCTGCGTTGTCAACAAGAACGAGACCAATGCCTGGGGCGAAAAGCGGGGCTACCGGCTCGTGCCCGGCCGCTCCAACCTACACCTTACGGTGCAGAACTCACCCTTCTCGCTGAAGAACAGCGAGATGGCCAAGTCGCACCTCGCCGTCACGAGACAGCACGATACCGAACCGTACGCCAACTCGGTCCAGAATATCAACCTCCCCTCCGCGCCGCAGCAGGACTTCAGCAAGTTCTTTGACGACGAGGACATCGACGACGAAGATCTCGTGGTGTGGTTCAACCTCGGCATGCACCATTTCGTGCGCGCGGAAGATATTCCCGTCACCCTGTACACGGAGGCGGCGTCGAATATCGTGTTTGCGCCGCAGAACTTCAACGACCGCGCCCAGGATGGAGATCTGTTGAATCGTCGCTGGGTCAAGTATAATGCCACGGCGGATGAGATTACGTTTGAGAGTTATGGTGTTGAGTTGCCCAGTTGTCCTATCAGCATCCCCGAGCCCGTGTATGGTATCTCGCCTACTGTTGAACTTTATCAGGAGGGGTAAGTAGCCGGCTTCAGTGGTTCAAGCTCGCTCTCGCTGGGCCGGTTGGAAGGCAGGAACTAATGGTTTTTATGAAGCCACGACAGGATGAGATGATTTGGGGTGATGGGATGACGCCCGCGCGCATACAGGATCTCGATACATTACAGAATAGTAGTAACCAGTACATAAACGCAACGCAGACGCGAACATAGCTAATGAAGCACGAATAATGAAGACTCCTCTGATGAGCACGAGGACTGCACGTGACGATATTACGGTGAAGCACAGCGATCTCCCTGAACGCCTCAGCCTCGCCGCATCAGTGTTCCGATGCGACACGAGCCATCCTTAGGGCAAAAGGCAAAGGTTGGGTAGGGGAGGAAATATGTCTTCAAGTTTGAAAGGGGATGTGCCAAAAAATATCTCTTGTCTAAGTTGAAAACAGGCAACTGTAAAGTAGCCAGGTGCAAGGGATTTTGGCAACAGGGAGACGCTGAGTGTAAAAGAGCCCTTTGTCCCTTACCTATGTTGGTTCCGCCGTTTGCTTCGAGTTGTGCAGCCTTGCCTTATCCCTTGTTTAATGACTATGCATCAACGAAATATGAGGCGGTCTTTCGCTTTGATTGTGTATGGCTGGTCATCATGGTGCCTGGGAGCTCTGACTTGTCGTGGCGAGCCGCCATGTTATCTCGCGGGTTTCCTTGTGCTTTGAACCATATCCAACTGGATCCTTGCCATCACAAATTCTTCAATATTGGGCTTTGATGCCGGTGCTGCATTCTGGGCCTTCTGTTTTGTCCTCCATCTGAGTTTATTCTCCCCTGGTAGCATGGGGTCGTTGTCTGGACAATGGACAAACTGGGATAAGAGTAATAGTTGGCACTCAATGACTCTGTGGTTTGGCAAAAACGAATGATGATTGTTGAAAAAGCTGGTACAGTCGTTTACGTGGCTGAGAGCTGCCTATGAAATTCTAGCTAAGTGGATTTCTAGATGTCAGTTCAATACAGATATGAGCCATGGCTCAGGGGTGCTCGGCGACTAAACGAGGAAGGAATGGTCATAGGAAACGTATGAAATGAGAACAATGCGGTCTGGTGTGCTAGGGTGGAAGTCTGGAACAGATGCCATCGGTTTTTGACTGTGCCCAACTGCTGGCTGTGCAGAAATAGTGGGAGCATTCAGCGTAAAAGAATCCAGACAATACCTATGCTGTCTCCTTAGAGAGTGTCCGACTCATCCATGTGCACTTTGAAAGCGGTTGCAAAGTAGATTCGCATGGCATGTCGGGGGCGCGCCCGCGATTTTCGTGAGCGAGGGGGTTGGCTGTCTCAAATGCATGAAAGCCTCTTGAACAATGGTGCTAACTGATGAACATTCCAAGTAGCTTTGGAGGCTGAATCAACCTGGCACCTCAGTATTCAACGAGATGGCAGTTTCACAAGTCATCGCTCTATTTCAAGCGACAAATGTTGCAAGATCTTGCTTTGATAGATGGCCTGGAAGGCATGGTGCAATAGTGAACGCCCGCGCGCATATTACTAGTAGCAGGTAGGTCCTTCCAATTGTTTGGTTGACGCTCCTCAACTCCTCTCACTGTTTCACCCGGTGCAAAACACCTTGGATACCCTTTCTCTTTGGTCTGGCCTCCCAGCGATTGCTCCTTCTCATTGTTCTCTTCCCTCTTGTACACTTCTCAGCGCTCATTGAACGTGCCCCACAGGTAATATCACTCCTTCGTCACAGAAATCTGATCAAAGACGTCTTTGAATCCAGACAATTCCATCCGACCGGCAGATAATCCAATGCTTGCCACAATGCCAGCTCCAAAGCAAGCAGCCATGGGAGATATAGAGGACAAAATCTGCTGGACACTCACCTCAGTTGTCCAACATTTGCAATTTCTTCAGTCACTGATCTCCTCACTTCCACAGACAGAAGAAAGTACCTTCCAAACCCTCATCATAGAAGCGCTGGAAACTATTCCATTGAAAGCCTCAACAATGGCTCGAACAACTCCAGATGACCAATTGAAGTTCTTGTTGAGCTGTGTCCGACACTCAAACAACGGCAGGGTATGTACCAGTGCCCTATGCATTCTCCTACCTAGTATTGGCTAACAACTTCCAGGTGGATTTCACAGAAGTCGCAAATGAGTGTGGCATCGTGAGCAAGGGAGCAGCGTAGGTCATTCCACTGAAAGCATGGCTTGGGCCATCTTGATATTATACATACTGAGCGAAGACAGAGCCAAGCGATATGAACGTCTCCTGAAGGCCAACAGCACTCCTGCCAATGGCACCTCCACTGACACTGCACGAAAGCCAACAGCTGGCAAACCAGCAACAAGTTCAGGGGAGCCGAAGCCAAAAGCAGTGCACGAGAAGTCTGTTCCAATCAAGAAGCGCAAAGCTGAGAAAGAGCTTCCTCTGTCTCCATCCAAGCCGGACGTTAAGCACTCCAGCGAAGCTCAGCCACCCGCGAATAAGATGAGGAAAGTTGATCCATCAGTCGATTCATCATCTTTCATGGCCAATCGTCCTCAATATCCTGTTCGAAATGAATCCATGCCTGTCGGTGCAAGAGGATTCCTTGTCCCAGGACCACCACTACCTCCAGCCTACAACAACCAAGTCCCAAGAGGCCTTTTTCAAGACTTCCAAGGCGGCAGAGGCATGCCACCCACTCAGCCCTCCCATGGAATGCCCATGGCAATGACAGCTATGCAACCAAATCAAATGGGCCCCGCCATTGGCTTCGAGGAATATCTCAATAGTGATATGTACTATCAATCTTCAGTACCTCCAACCGTCCAGTCTCAGCTTTCTCTTCTCAACAATGTGTCTCCAATGACTTACCCACTCCCTCCACAGGAAGTACGATTCTTACCACAGACGATTGAAGCTTCAAAAACACCAGAATTGAAGAACAAAAAGGCCGATGGCAGCATCGTCATCGAGGATTGAACCCATTGGGGGAGCTTCTACAGTCTTGCTTGTGCATGGCTATCACTTTCTTGTGCACATGGACAAAGATTGGTGCATCATCTAGACCGACACATTTGCACCATGACACTTCCAGATTTCAGTTCACAAGCTGTTGCATTCAGCAACATCGGTTTTCTCGAGAGCTAATTGCAAGTTAATTGCTGTCGTTTCCCAGACACAAACACAGACACAGAGGTATGGGTTGGCACATGATACCAGGCTCGCGATGAGTTGGTCAACTGACTGTAATGAAACCAAGATTTCGGATAGGAGGCTCGCCGCCTTGGGATATGGGAGAAAGGCAATGTTCGAGATGGAAAGAACTGTTTGCAGGAGCACAACAGAACAGAAAACACAACGAGGATTAATCGTTGCGCGCAGATTTGTTGAATCACGTACAGGAGCTAGCAAGAGCCTTGCTCGCAAGTAGGCAGTCGTTGTGTTGTCACCCGCGTCGTCGGGGTCAACGATGATGTCGGAGGCCCTTCAATGTTTTTCTCCCACACGTAAATCTCCCAAGCGTTTTCTTCCACCATCCTTCTTTCCTAAACCTCCATACTGACACCCTCACTCTACCGTCATCTCGTTCGAGCACATGCGTTTTCTTACTCGTACTATCAAGGCTTCTGTCAATGTAGAACAGCGGTTGACCACTGCTCAGCTACTCCTGATCGACCAGGTCAACCCATTGGCTTGAGCACAGTCGTCAAGTCACAACAACAAGCTCTAGATCCACTGGATCTTGCGCTGAGTCTTTCCACTTCACCCACAAAAAAAGTTCTCACGCTCTCACAGGTACGTGGAATTCCTCTCCGTTACTCGCTCCCTCTGTCTGCTCCTTCCCTAGACCTTCTACCCATTCTGTTTTCTCCCTGCATGGCCACAGAACAACTTCATCTTGCCGGTCTTCCTGAGCCTTCTGTTACCCTGTGCGCAGATTGTCTGCCTCTCTACCACACCTATTGAAGTACATTCACATGTCATCAATACAGTGGCCCCAGAGACATGCACGTGTCACTTACTCCGATCCAGGGTTCGGCATCCACCTAGCCGTTCTTCACTTTCCCTCTTTCACAAGCATGCGGCTGCGTCCCCTTTATTAACAGCACGTGACTCATCTTCCAACCTGATATCTTTCCTATAAATTTTTTCCTTTCTACCAAACTGACGAGAAGATCCACTGTCCAGATTAACCGACAATCAAGTGAGCAAAGCTGTCGAGATGGCTGACCCGGCTACTCCTAATCGTACCTCGTGTCGAGATTTGGTTCGCTGGAACGGTAAGTCAATGGTTTTGAGGCTCGATGCTTCATGGAGATCAAAGCTAACCAATGGTGGCAGATGACATCGACAAAGGCTTGATGTTGACGATCCAGTACTGTTGCGGGGAGTCTGGAATCAAGATACCATGTAAGATACAACCTAGTCGAGTCGATCTTGCTTGATTTTATCTTGCTAACATGCTTCATCAGGGCGACGCATTGCAGAAGTCATGGGCCCCAAGTTCACCGAAGGTTCGATCACTCAGCATCTCGCTAAGTTGCGCAAGAGAATGGTCGCTGAACATATCCCTGTTCCACCTGCTCTCAAGCGTGGCTATCATACCAAAACTGCTTCTACCGTGTACAGCAATGGCAACCCAGTCATCGAGTATGAATATGTCATACCTTTGTACACCGAGACCCCCAAGCATGTGCCGAATGCGAACCAGTTCTACAGCACCGCTGGAATGACTCCGACCCCTACTGGACCTGGCATGGGAGTTGGCGAATTTCCTGACTATCAACAAACTACCCCAACCAAGTCTGGCACCAAGCGCTCCGGCAAAGGTAGATCCTCTGCTCGTTCCAAAGGCAAGGTTCGCGCCCGTGGAGGGGGAATGTCTGATGATGACGATGACGTCTTCATGGCTGCTTTGGACGGCGATTCCGACGGCGATTACGGTGCTCCACCTAAAAAGAAGGCCAAAACCCCTCGTCGTGCCAAGGTCGGAAAGAGTAGTGCCTCCCCTGGTCTCGAACATTTACCTGAAGTGAAGGTCGAAGGTGAAGATGTTGCTATGAATGAGGCTATTAGCCCTACTGGACCTGCAGGCCGCACTCGGGGTGTGAAGCAAGACTACTCCATGCTTGGAAATGGAGAGGATGACGACGATGCTGTCCCATCCGAGAACGAGAGTCCCATTGACGATGAGTCCCCGGAGGCTGAAGAAGATCTTGTCGATCTTGCCGATACTGTCGATTACGAGGGCGAGGAGGATGTCGAGGGTGGAGTTGATCTGCCTAATGCCCAACAATTTGCCAGAGAAGAGTTGGAAAAGATATTCCCCGTCTCCGAGGCATTCGCTGGAGCCGCCAGAATGGCCCAAGCCAGATCTAACATGAACCTCAATGTAAGTCGGTCGGTTACCTTTGGGTTTGTGCACTCACTAACAATACTAACAGGCCATGTCTTTCGGCGGCAATCTTCCTTTCATTGGAAATGGTACTTTCAATACTGGAAATGTCTTTGGCAACAGCCATTTCAACCCTGGACATGCCTTCAACGATATTGGTCAGAATGTGGCCAACTGGGGCGGCCTGCCCAATGCAGGTCAAGTCCCGACTATGATTTCGGACGTCAATCAACCCTTCATGCAACAATTTAGGAACCCTTTTGGCACCAATGTTATGGGTTCAGTTGGAGATCCGTTTACTCCTACTGCTGTTCCTTCATTTGACGATGTGTTCGGACCTACTCCAGTGGGTTATGGTTCTCGGCCAATCCTTCCAAGAACATATGGAGCATCCATGGCACCACCCATGACTACTCACCGCGATTCGGCTGCAACTGATCATCGTGATTCAAACACAAGTGCATTGAGCGATATGAACTTGTTCAGCCGCAACAACTCAGTCACCAACGGCACCGCTGTGGCAATGCCCAACCCCAGCCGTCAGGCCATGCAACAGAGCAAGGTCGATGAATTGATCGGCGCTGGAAATGGTGAGGACGATTTCAATCCTGCCGATTTTATTGATGAGGCAATGCTCCGTCTTGGAGAGGAGGTTTGAGTGAGTTCATGCGCCATTCAAAAGCGAACAAAAGCTGATCGTCTTAGGACATGATTCGTCGCGCACATTGGTGACAAAGTTCGGCAATAGCAATTTCCAATCCGGAGTCCAGGCACACAGAACAATGATTTCCTTTCCCAGCAATGTTATGGAGCACGCGTGGTGTAGTCCGGGCGGAGTTTCAGACGTCGGTGGATGTGGTTGTCAAAGCGTCCAAAGCGTCTTATTGTATTTTCGAGTTCACAATACCACAAAAAGTTTTAGGGCGACACATTGATTCGGGATAGTTGGACAGGTGGTTGACAGACATGATCACTCTTTTCAATTTTGGATGGAGGTAGTTATGGTTGTTACCGCAGACCCCGACTGACCATCAATTGAGCTCCAAGAGACAAAAAGCGATGGTCCAGACGAAAGCTTTTTAGCCAGCACAAATCCAGTTGGTATAGAGTTGAACACAAGACTCAAAAGGATCCACGAATGATGACGATCCCATTAACGCATCTCCCTGCCCCTGCTGTCCCCAGCTGATTGTGATATCCGTAGGCCGGGAGCTTCGTGATAGTGACAAGGCTGTCCATCCACCTCGGACGTCGGAAAAGAGCATGCCAAGGCCTATCCGGAGCTAACCCGAAATGGGAGGGTTGCTCCTTCTGTCGGCTTCGAAGATTCTCCAAAAATTTTGTTGCTTCAACTCGGCAGCCCAAAACATTTGACAACACTACTTCTTCCTTCGATCCATCTCTCCATCAACGGTCTTTCTCTTCCGTACACTCTTCTCCCAACTAATATCATCTCCCTGAATTTCTTTCCGTTCTCGCCCATCATGCAGCGTGCTCTGTCCTCCGCATTGCGGTCACCACTCTCCTCCTCTTCCCCATACTCCAGATCCGCAGGCAAGAGTTTACAACAACTCCGCTTTGCGCATAAAGAGCTCAGATTCGGTGTCGAAGGGCGAGCTCAACTGCTGAAGGGTGTTGACACGCTAGCCAAAGCTGTGGCCACCACTCTCGGCCCCAAAGGTCGCAACGTCCTGATCGAGTCAAGCTACGGCTCTCCTAAGATCACAAAGGGTTCGTGTTGCTAATCACTTCTATTGATGACATGTGACTGACTTGACTACGCGTAGATGGTGTTACTGTCGCAAAAGCCGTCACTCTCCAGGATAAATTCGAGAACCTTGGTGCTCGCCTGATTCAGGATGTCGCCTCCAAGACGAACGAAGTTGCTGGTGACGGTACCACCACTGCTACCGTCCTTGCCTCTGCTATCTTCTCCGAGACCGTCAAGAACGTGGCCGCTGGCTGCAACCCTATGGATCTGAGAAGAGGTACCCAAGCGGCTGTCGAGGCTGTGGTCAACTATCTCCAGCAGAACAAGAAAGATATCACCACCAGCGCCGAAATTGCTCAAGTCGCGACTATTTCCGCGAACGGTGATACTCATGTCGGAAACCTCATTTCTAATGCTATGGAGAAGGTCGGCAAAGAGGGTGTCATTACCGTCAAGGAAGGGAAGACAATTGAAGATGAGCTTGAGATCACAGAGGGTATGCGCTTCGACAGAGGCTTTACTTCTCCATACTTCATCACCGATACAAAATCGCAAAAGATCGAGTTTGAGAAGCCCTTGATCCTCCTGTCTGAGAAGAAGATCTCCGCCGTCCAAGATATCATTCCTGCTCTTGAGGCCTCCACTCAGCTACGACGACCTCTCGTCATCATTGCCGAGGACATTGATGGAGAGGCTCTCGCCGTCTGCATTCTCAACAAGCTCCGAGGTCAGCTTCAAGTTGCCGCAGTCAAGGCCCCTGGCTTCGGTGACAACCGCAAGAGCATTCTCGGCGATATTGGTATCCTGACCAACGCCACCGTCTTCACCGATGAACTTGAGATCAAGCTGGAAAAGGCAACTGCAGACATGCTCGGCTCCACCGGCAGCATCACCATCACCAAGGAGGATACCATCATCCTCAATGGAGAAGGCAGTAAAGATGCAATTGCTCAACGCTGCGAGCAAATCCGAGGCGTTATGGCCGATCCCTCCACTTCCGAATACGAGAAGGAGAAGCTTCAAGAGCGTCTCGCTAAATTGTCCGGCGGTGTTGCCGTCATCAAGGTCGGCGGTGCCTCGGAAGTTGAAGTCGGCGAGAAGAAGGACCGTGTTGTAGATGCTCTCAACGCCACCCGCGCCGCCGTTGAGGAGGGTATCCTGCCCGGTGGTGGTACCGCCTTGATCAAGGCCTCTGCAAACGCTCTGGGCGATGTCAAGCCCACCAACTTCGATCAGCAACTCGGCGTCAGCATCATCAAGAGTGCCATAACCCGACCAGCACGAAAGATCGTTGAGAACGCGGGTCTCGAAGGCAGCGTTGTCGTCGGCAAGCTTACCGACGAGTTTGCCTCGGATTTCAACAAGGGCTTCGATTCCGCGACTGGTGAATATGTCGACATGCTCGCCAGAGGTATCGTCGATCCCCTGAAGGTCGTCCGCACTGCTCTCGTTGATGCTTCCGGCGTTGCGTCACTGCTCGGAACAACCGAGGTTGCGATTGTCGATGCCCCTGAAGAGAAGCCCGCAGGCCCACCAATGGGCGGCATGGGTGGTATGGGCGGTATGGGCGGCATGGGCGGCTTCTAAGTTCAGAAATGAGCTACTGTCAGCTGACCCTGCTCCTCCTGTGTAATCACCCTATCTCTGCCTTTTGCGATCTCTTTCCTGCGTTTCAGCGACTTTTTTTGAACAAATACATACCATGTGGGGCCATTCATCGATCGATGAGTCATCCATTCCGCAGGGCTCTCGAAAGACAGTCTCTTTTGACGTCCAACTCCGCGATCTCCCCTGCTCCACTGGACATTGAGGTACCTTTTCTTCCCACTTGGACATGAACCCGGCACACCTCAGTGCCCCCTTGTTTCTCTCATGTACATTTTGCTGCTACAACATTACTCCACTCATCTTCTGCAACTATGTTGTTTTTACAAAGAAATCTTCGCTTGACAAATGGGGCCAGGCCCACACCCGGGAACCCCAGACATAGGTCTCGAAAAGGCGGAGGGCGTATGGGTGGGACGGCTGGTGTGTGCTCAATGGATGGGATATAGATCATCACCTGTGCCCCATGAAGAGCCCAGGAACGAGGCCGCAATTGGAATGGATGCCCAGAAAGTCGATGATGCCTGGACCAGGGAAGGGTGTATGTATGTATTGTACCATAAGTTTGTGTCGTCGGGTTGAAGGGTGTGTAGCAGCAGTGGCACCAAGGGGAGAGGCACAGTGTAATAAAAATATATAAAATCGCTAAAAGTACCTTTCCAGGAATCTCTTCTCTAGAGTCTAGCGTGTGCACAGCAGTCAGCTTCCCGAAAGAGTGGCTCGGCCCCTACTTAGGATAGGCTGTGATCTCCCCATTGACTGTCATCAATATCTACCTAAATACTACTTAGTGCCTAGTTGAAGCCGGTCACACAGAGAGGAAGATGAGCACGCCTTGTTAGTAGTGGATGCCATCTCGGTCTACTAAGCTCTAGACTCACAATGCTCATGCATCCTCTTCCACTTCCTCCGCTATGCGGAAAGTCCCCAAGTTCCAACCACGAAACATGAGATGGACTCTTACCTCTATCATTCTGTTGGGGGGGTGGATCCCTAAGACCCTTCTAAAATATCTGAATCAATCATGCGCCTCGACAGATCCAATAGCCCTCAAATCCAGGCCCATCCACCTCCTCTTCCCCCAAACAAACCAGCCCACCACGGCCGCACACACCACGGCCGTATAAATCGGCAGCGCATAGTTCATATTTGTGCCCGTAACCGGCAGGCTCGTGGGGAACGGGAGCCAGATCGTCAGGTAGATGGTCCAGAGCAGCGCGAAGACGTTGACGGGCGCACCGAACCCCCTCCACATGCGCCAGCCGCCGTATTGGACGGGGGCACGGGGGGAAGAGCCGAGCCGCCCCGTGTACCGTGCGTGCAGCAGGCAGCTGAGGGCGATTATGTACGAGGAGTACAGGCCGAGCGACGAGAGCGCGATGAAGGCGGAGAACGCGGTGGCGGCGGTGGAGCCGACGTTCAACAGAGCGAGGAGCATCACGATTATGATGGGTGCCCAGAGGGAGTTTGTCGGGACGTGTCGTCTGGGGTCGATCTACTGTTTTGTGAGCTCTTGTCTTGGGTTTGGATAGGTTAGATGGGTGTTGGGGAGGTCTCGCAAATTACTCACTTTGGCAAGAGGGCGTGGCAGCGCTCCATCACGGGCCCAGGCCCAGGTTATGCGGGAGACGGAGGCCACAGAAGCTGCAACGACACAGTAGGTGAGGATAACCAGAGCAGAGACCATTGCGTTTGCGGCTGCATAAGACCCAGTTGCATTGACGCAGATTGGGACAATGGGAAATGCCGCTTCCATGACAATGTCTGGGTCTCCCAACGTGTAGAGAAGGACCAGGATGATACCAAAGGCCATGACACCGTTGATGGCAACCGTCAGGACCATGGATCGCGGGACCGCATGTTTCGCCTTCCTTACCTCCTCAGACATGTGGACCACACCGTCGAACCCGATGAATCCCCACGCGGGCACAAGCATGCCAAGATTGAATGCGACAAAGCTGCTTCGGTCCCAGCCTGACAGGATGGACTCCTTGAAGAAGACAAAATCGCTGTCGGCTTTGGGAGCCAGCGTCAGAAGCACAACGACGTAGATGATGAACAGGATAACGTGCATGATCCCGGCGATCAGCTCGAGCCACGGGATGATCCAGAAAGTGAAGTGGTTGATCAGTCCCACGCTGATGAGAATTGCCCACATCATCAGCGTCAGGTGCCATCTCTCTGGTGTGTAACTTGGGATGTTCTCGGCAATGAGAGACTGGAGAAGTGCTGCCTCGCCGCTGCTGCTGCCAGCTAAGGCGGATACCCAGGCGAACCATGTTACCCAGCCTGATCCAATGGGAGGTTTTCGTCAGTTCAAAGGGCTTTGTCGTCCTTGGAATCGTCAGAGACACACCTTGCATCCAGGTGATGAACCTCCGTGACTTGTCTGGCGCAAGGATATGCGTCCAGTGATATTGCGCTCCGGCAATCGGCAAAATGGACCCAAGCTCTGCCATGGAGTAAGCCTGGGCGAGCGAGCCGACGATTACTGCGAAGCAGCCCCAGACGAGCGCCCTCGGTCCACCATTCCAGAAGGCTGCATAGAGATTACTGTGAAGAGTGGCTTGCTTAATGACTGATACCGTTGATGATAGTGATGAATTGGAGGTGCATACTTACATTGCCATGACTTCCCAACTGGACATGAATGTCAGAGAGAAGCCCAATAGTTGAGCGAAGCTGAACAGCCGCTGTAGTGGGTGATTAGCACGGCGTGGTTCGCGACCATTCATGAGGACACACCCTCAAAGATGAACCATCTCCATGTCCGGTTGATGGGTAGGCCGTGGAGACATGTTTCTCTTCGACCTCTGCGGCTTTGGAAGGGCGAGGGTTGCCATTAAAAGCTCCCATGTTGTCTTTGTCCGCTTCATGCAGCTCCAGGTTGTCGCTATCATTGGGATTCCCCATCCTGACTATGCCACTATTGCTCACAGAAGAAGATTCAAAGGCAGGTCAGGATTAACAACGCGAGGGTGGTAACAAAGGGTGAGGCCTGGAGCAGAGGCCTCTATCAAGATAGCGGCCAAACCAGGGAGATGGGCTTAAATCTCCTCTGAATCAAATACTGAGGTGGCTGTGCGAGCCAGAGTCCAGATCAGCCACGAGCCGAATGACCAGTTTGAAATATGCCTTTGCATCCCCAGAAAATGGCCTTTGAGCAATTGACATGGGGATTCCGATGAGGGCCCCTGCGGAGCAGCCAAGGTTCAAGATGCACATGAGATTGGCAGTTGGTTTTCGTGTTGGAGCAGTGCCAGCAGGTAACGATCCTTACCTTAATTGAGGACTAAGGGTCAGGATTGCAACGCTGTTTGGATGGGGGTGATAAACATAAATATTGGCCCACTGCCAAGTCCAATGAGCACTTCGTTCCCGAGTCCTGCAGCTAGCGAAGAACATATCAGAACGGGGGAAGTCCGCATCAGTATTGTTGCATCTGCTAAAGATAAAGGTCAACAGGGATGGATTGGACAGAGGAGGGACTCTGAACGTCAATCTTCAAAGCCTCCTGCCGATTGCCAAGCCCGCAATCCTTGTCAGAGATCCCTTCCCTGGTAACTCGGAAGAGCATCAAGCAGCTCCATTATGCGGTTCATGCATACCTAGGCAATACCTAGGCAAGAGCTTAGTGTGATTTTCAAGCCAAGAATCTTTGTCTAGGGGTCATCAATAACTGGCATCGTGTTTTATATGGATCTTCAAAAAGAGTTGGTTGAGCTCAAAGTCGGTTTCATCTTCCAGCTGAGGAAGACATTGATTGGTCATGCCACCATTGAAATCCTCTCTTACATACTCCTCTCGGCTTTGATAAAGAATTCGTGTATGATAAACACGGGGTATGAGAAGGCCTTTCAAGAAACATGCCGGAGCTCCTCGATTGTGCGATTCTTGTAGATGAAGGCAACCTTTATCTCATCAGCAGCACTGTTTTGAAATATTCGCACCCTCAAGATACGCACCCTCTCGGCGGCCAATGTATTTACGCCGGAGGCAGGGGTTGTCTCAAGTTGAATCGCTCTCGATGCAGCATATACTAGTTCATCTCTTCTCCAAAGCCCTTCCTGCCTCGGAGCCTTTCGCATACATTCCAAGGCCTGGTTACGCAGGGTGAAGTGTCGGCATTTGACGGCGGTGTAGTACAGAGGTGCCAGGATCCCCATCTCAAATGTGAAAAATTGCTGAATCCTCGGGCTCGTTGGCTGGACCATCATGGCTTCTTTGGCATGATGAACCACGTTCTGGAACCATTCATAGCTGTTATCGAAGGACATCTCACAACCTTCAAGTGGGTGGCTAAGCCATATCATCGCTACCAGATACCACATACGCAGAGTCGCTGTCAGTCCAAGTGCAGCTGGGTCTCCAAGATCCGTCACCAAATAATTGAGATTCCAATGCCATTTGTCTAGCTGAACTAGGAGCTGATTTTGCCGTTGCGACTCTTCCTCATCCAGAATTTTGGCAGGTAGCCGCCAACTGTGGGCTTTGTTTAAGTCCTTGATGAATTCATGGCCGAGCATTAACAGTCGAAAGAGAGCGTCCCGCGCTCCTCTAAGACAATCAAAACTTGATGGTGCGGTTACACATCTGAATGGCTGTGGACGAACTGTAGAATAGTGACCGAAGAGCCTTGACATCATCGTAAGTCTCTCAAACATTGATGACACAGATTCATCGGTGGGAGTTGATCCAGAGATGGGTTGGATCTTGGCGTCATAACTTCGCATCAAAGCGCGACCGTTGAGAAACAACTCCATTGACTGGATCTTTCTACGTTGCAGAAACTCCATGCATAAGAATAGCGGGCAACTCAATATCGTCACGAGATCGGGCCCGCTTGCTAGTGTGCGTTGGCGCGTACCCTCGAGCGCCTTTTGATAGTACTCCCAAGCCTTCTTGGGAACAAAACCTACATGGCAGTCACCACAGGCGCGGTTCATGGCTTGTTCAAAAATTGCAGTGATGGCAACAATGGCCTGGAGAATGAAAGGCTCCGAGTAGCTGAGTTGGAGCAGAGTTGTGGCCCAGAAATCTTCTTCGAGGAACCCACCAAGTTGATGTGCAATCTCAGTTCGGAAATAATTGAAATGCCGCCGCTCCACGTCGTCGCCTTGGAAGTTGTCCAGTTGCCGCGCAATCGGGAGAACTGGTGTCCGAGGCACTACAAGTGCGAAATTGGTTGGCCTGAAAAGATCCTGGTATCCGTTGCAATGGAGCTTGAGTCTCTTACACCTAAGTAAGTCTTAGCCAAGATGCAAAATCGGTATGTAATGGGCGCCAGTGGTTCGCACCGACCTTTTACAACATGGCCTCGTTTCATCGCATATGACCCGTCGCTCCCTATGATTGTCAGGCGTAGCACTAGATGATGACATGGCCACTGTGTGAGAGTCACTTGCCTACACGTCAAGCAGCCAGTTTTGGTTTTCTTTGATCTGCACCTGCTGGTTGATTTCGCGTTCTGTGCCGGCGGGCCTAGGATTCTAGCTAGCGATGCAGTGCCCATGGTCATGCGCCATCTCAAGAGTGGCCGAAAGGATGAGAGTGGAGATGAATATCTGGAAATCAACTTTTTCCATTGGAAAAGAAAATTGGAGAGATGAAGGGCCTTTTCATGGAGGAAGAGAACAGAAGTGAGGTTGAAGCGATGCCTCGTTCCGTTGACTGAAGAAAGAAAGTATTGATTACACCGGAATGCCCCACCTTGCCGAGGCTGAGCGAACTTCGCTCGACTGGAAACTTGATATGATTGGCTCGTCGCTCCCATTTCCCTTTACGGACATGGCATTCTTTCCCTATCACACGTATGGTTCCTTAGATTTTACAGCATTCGGTTTTATTTTATTCAGATATGGCGTCAGAGAGATTGGATTGTACCAGCAAAGCCTGCATCGCCGCTATGGTATTCTGTATAAATGCTCTGACGTTGAACGTATGGACAGACACGTCGCAGCTCCCTTCCAGATCCTCGGAACTCCATTGAAACGACTGCGTCACTCCTTCAGATCTACTCGTTTCCACGATGAACTTACGCCGGCTATTCAAATCATTGGTATATCCTTGCCTAGTGCAAAGCCTACTCGCACAGTCCTTTCGACCGTGCGCCATACTTGGTCCACGATTTCCCCATCCGAGTGGTTTTGCAGATGATGAGACTATCCAGGCTGCCATCAAAGATACCACCGCTGCATTCGACGAGCTCATAGCCACTAGGAATAGCACATGGGGCACTATATCTAATACTACATCCTTCAGTGTAGCCCTTTTTACCTCAAATGATCCACTCAATGACTCGCAGCCATTCTTCTTCGAGTATCATCATACTGCACCCGCTTTCAAGGAGAATCAACTGGGAGCATCCCAGCTGAACGCTGACAGCATCTTCCGCATCAGCACCGTCACTCAAGTATTTACTGTCTGGATTTTTCTCATTGAAGCAGGGGAAGCACATTGGGTCGATCCAATCACAAACTATATCCCAGAACTTGCCAACCACGAAGGCGCGCGGCTGGTCACTTCAGGGCACTTTTCTTGGGAAGATGTCTCTCTTGGTGATCTTGCGGGTCACCTCTCCGGAATACCCCGCGATTGTGAGTGCACCAAAAATGAGATCTCTAACACATTATCTCTCTAACGTTTGCGAAGATGGTACTAGCGATCTTGGTGCTCAGGACATCTCAATCGGCGGGGTTTCTGTAGATCGGAGCCGTGATCCTTGCCAACAATCAACTTGTACAAGAGCGGGTGGGTCGTATTACTTTCCATATGGACCTGTTGCAATGAACTAATCCGGGGTTGCCAGAGTTCTTGCAAGATTTACTTGCGAGATACCCGGCTTATCTCCCCGGGACAACTCCCATATTTTCCAATACGGCTTTCCAGCTTCTATCATATGCGCTTGAAGGGATCAAACAAACGTCATACGAAGCGATGTTCAATGCCACAGCACAGGCTGTCGGACTACGGAGCAGTACTCTACGCCAGCCACCAGTTACAGAAAATGTTGTGGTGCGCGGGGACAACATGACAAAGAGCGGCTGGTCAATTGACTTTGGTGACGAAGCAGCGTAAGCGCCGGAAAATTCAAAACCAAACAGCCACTGACGTTGCTACTCCTCTAGGGCTGTCTCAATGTATTCTACGATATCCGATCTCTCGCGAGCAGGCATTGCGATGCTCAACTCAACATTCATGCCATCCGCGGTGACACGTCGATGGCTGAAACCAATTGTCAATACCTCAAACTTGAGAAATGACGTCGGTCGACCCTGGATCATCTACAAAGCGACTGCTGACTTCAGCCCGATCAACCCCGTCATTGATGCCCTTACCTACTATGGCACTCTCGGTAGCTATAGCTCATACTTCGGCCTTACACCGGACTACAATACCGGCTTCACGATCCTTGCCGTCGATGAAAACGGTGCACCTGATCTCAATGTCCATGCGGACATTGTTGCAGGGTTCGTAGGAGGCCTCGAGAAGGCCGCGATCCGTCAGGCCGGCATCAGATACGCGGGTGCTTACAGTTCGAATGAGACCAATTCATCTCTGATCATCGACAAGCCTGACGGTATGTCTGGACTCTCTTTGAGCAAATTCACTGTGGGCGATACGGATATACGCCAGGAAATCGCGCTCACACTTGGAATTGCCCCTGCAGCATTGAGTATTAGACTATACCCTTCGAATGTGGCCGAGGCTACTGAGAACGGTGTATTTACCTTCCGAGCAGTTTTCCAAGACATTGATGCACCTATTGATGGGGGGACACCGACATGTATCACCTGGTTGACTGTCGATGCGCTGAATTTGAATGGGAAACCTTTGGATTTGTTCATTTTCACCTTGGAGAAAGGGAAGGCGAGGAGCATTCAGGTCCCATCGCTGGACCTGAAAATCGCCAAAGCAACCTAGGTTATTAGTCGGTGCGGGCATCTGAGACAGGCGTCGGAGATATCTGTCAACATGGATATCAGCACGGGTTGGCCAACCATCCGCGATTATTCATAATTCAAGACACACCGAGCGTTGTGAGTCCACCTATTGTTAAATGCGAGCACTCCGTATCTTTCGCTGTACGAAGAGCTTGTGAGATTCTTATCTTCTTAAGCGATTTCGTTCTGTAGAATCACAAGATCAGCGGATGTGAAATTAATGCAGGTCGGTTGACTTTGGTGCCATTACGTTGCAGCTAAGGCTGCCGGTACAGGGATATGTAGCTGTCATCATCACTGGATGATGGCACCTCCGGGATTGCTAGAAAGGGACAATGCACTCGTAGGTAGAAAGTCGCTTATAGCAAGACACAGTCGATAGTTATCAGAGGTGCATCTCCGAGAGCGTCCACCTGGTAGATCTCGCTCAGCGGTCTTCAATGTCTACCTGTAAATCACCCATCACCCAATTCGCTGAATATTTAGCAGTCAATCGTAATTAGCAGAGTACTCCGTACACTCCCACCTTGGAATATTCAAGACATTCAAGCCGAGGGAGGGACCGTCACCTAGTCTAGCACTTCGTGATTCGGTTGGTTGAATCTCTTCGGTGGCTTAGCAGTGATGCTTGCGTCAAGGCTCGCTCTGCTCGAGGTCCTTGAGCGATGACCGTGCCAGTGTGGGCTACTGGAAAAAGAGGTCTGACTGGCGCCACCAAACGTTTTGGGACAGCCTCGGGACTCTCGAGTCTCCACTCATATTTACGATTATGGATTAGATTGTGCTCCAAAAACTGACCTACATACCACCCCTAGAAAATGAAAGTCGCCAGGGAAGAGCAACTATTGGCAAACAAAAGAGCACTCCGTTGAACAAGTTAATCGGCATGCAGCGCACCTTGGGAGACGATCTTATCGGAAAGTTATCTGGTTTCGAAGATGATCAACATATTGTGATGCATGGCAGCAAGGGACACAGATCCGAATGAGTGACACTCTCTTCGCGATGTGCTCCGTGCTCGTACTTCTTAGATCCCGGAGAATATGAGGGACTTCGTAGTGGATATTGCGGTTAAATCGATGGTGAGATTCCCCACAAGTCCCTGCAACACAAGCAGGTGGAGCTCACAATCTTGTCTCACATCCCAATAGTGAGTGAGTGCACTTCGTACTCCGTAATTTCTGGAACTTTTCATCCTGGTTCTCCAGGCCCTCATCGAAATGATGGCAATTTCTGAATTTATGAGACTATCTTACCACATTTAGCCAAGGGAGCTCCAATCCGCGGGTGTCGGAGCTTTTTCTTGATTTACTGCAAAGGGTTGGTATGTTACATGCTCAGTCTTCAATGAAGCTCAACAGCCGAACAGCCTAATGGCTGCTCAGTCGCCAGGAGTATGGAGTACTCAGGTTATCGCTCGGGGCAGCGGAAGAAATCGGCAACAGAAGCGTTTTTGCTGGCTGTTCACATGCGCGTATTGGCCTGTTTTATCAAGCAACAAAGCGAGGAGGGGCTGTGGACAAAGAGCGGTCGTCGTCCAGGACTTTCAAGGGAGCTCAGGTTAGGCGGTGGTCCAGGCTTCTTAGGCCCGGGAAGATCATCTCCGTCACAAGGTTTATCATGCGTCGAAAGCCACAGCCAACCCCAAAAGCTTACAGAACCTTGCGACGATCCCGGCAAGGCCCGCACTGGAGCGTCCTGGCCCTTCGAATGCAAACCGAGTAATTCCGGAAGACCTCTAGCTCAGACTCGTGCACCTGTCCAAGCCTCGCTAAAGATTGAAGGAGCTAAGCAATCACGAACGAGAAACAGGCTGAGAATTCTGAGTGGGGTTGCCTGGACATTTACATCCAAGCATCGAAAGAATGCAAGGCACAACCAACAGTTGTTTAAGTAGGGGTCTAGGCTTTCTCCCCATGTATCGCATGGACAGGTCGGCCAGAATTGCCAGCCTAACGTCTGTCAATTTCGAAAGGTCAAATTCTCCGCCTCGCCTCGAACCCGGCCGCGTCCCACGTTGTGATTGGCATCCAGCATCGGAGCCCGCCTCAATGTCGAACCTCACGCATAACGTTCTCTATGCTTTGCTGTCAAGCCATCCTTTTCCTGGTGGAAGTATTCCAAACCCCTGAGTCCTATTATCATACCATCTCGCTGTGACTCAGTGGCTTGTTGCCACATTGGGGTCATTCCTGCTTCTTCAGGCTGCTTGCGAAAGCCCAACAGAGCTCGAAGCATCGACACAGGGACATTAGGTATCCACTATCAAACACTTGTATATGGATCCTTTGATAGGCTTTGGGACTCAACCCTTGCGCTCGTTCAATTCCTTTGAAGTCCACTTATGCCCACTCCGTATATGGACGGAGTACTCCCGTATTCCAGGGATGTCCTGCGCACTCATGACCCTGGCTACTCCACAGATATCTTCCAAGCACTGATCGAAGCCATGGGTTCTGCGCACAGTCAACTTTATCTTGAGTCGAAAGATATATGATTAGGTGGGTGGACACGACTCACGATCGATGCAACCTTTGGAGGCGGGTCACTCCTAGATGCGGCCCTTCCATTGTCCCTAACTCCTCCTTGTCGGGAGGACGGGCTATGGTATTTCACGATTGATCTCTCTACCATACCTAAATCAGCTTCAAACCCCTGCTTAATGCTTGCAGATCCCCCGGCTTCCTTTTATATCGATCTTGGGAGTGGGCAACTTTCTCACATGACCTCCCTCGGGATCCGCCGTGCGAAGCCCTTCCAAGTGTTTAAGCCATCGTGACAGCTTCTTCTGTCTCACTCAATCAGCGCGGATAATTCCAGGGCGGTATGTATGCGATGTGCGGCTAGAGCAGTGCTGTCCACATTCATACCACAGTGCATCAACACGACTTCTGGGCAACCATGTATCGTTTGCCAATCGATTACTCTCGGGTCGCAAAAGTCCCAATACTCTGAGATCCAGCCACTTGGCTGGTCTCTCAGTAGATAACTGTACCTGCATTTCTAGCCTGATAAGAGGATTGCTCTCGCTCCCACATCTCTCATTGACCGATCTCGACCTGCTGTTGATGTCGAGACCATCCACTATAGGACGTCAGCAGACCGCCAACTTTGAAGAATCCTCTCTCCAGAAACACTCAATCCCTAGCCAGATTCAAGAAGCTCGAATCCAGACCAATGTCTGAACGTGCTCCCACCGAGCCTCCGCCGACCGATCATGGACCCTGGCTTGTTGTCGGTGCTTACATCCTCCTTGTCCTGACCTTAACGTCGATCTTCATCAAATTGTTCACTCGTTACAAAACCACCAGTCATATCACGGGTAACGACATATCCATCATTCTTTCGGGGGTAGGTCAAGCTATCGAAGATTCAGATAGCCCTGTTAACAATGTCAACAGCTTTTCGCAATCTTGCAAACGATAGTTATAACGATCGCATTCCATTATGGCCTTGGTCGGCGGCAAGAACTTGTTTCAACGCCTGACTTCGAATCATTCGAAAAGGTGACTCTACGACGCACTTTTGGATCGTTCTTTCGAAGTCACTAATAATTGATAGGCCTACTACGCCAGCAGTATTATGATAATTCCAGCTTTAGCTTTTGCGAAAGCCTCTGTTGCACAACTAGTGATTTCGATCGCTCCTAAAAGGCTACTAACACAGTGGTGCTATGCATCGCTTGGGTTCACGGCTGCCTGGGCTATTGCTAGCATATTTGCGTTGGCATTCCAGTGCAACCTTCCCAGCCCGTGGGAAACTGAGGGAAAGAAATGTATCGATCTTTTTGGCCTCAACATAGGGATTTATTCTTCGAATATTGCAACCGACCTTTTGGTCATCGTCATCTCCTTCATGATCCTTCAGCAGGCTCAATTTCCACCGAAACGGCGTTGGATACTCAGAGGGCTATTCGCATCTAGAGTAAGGTATGGAGAGCTCCTACCCTGAACCAGTGATTCAAGTGACACACTGACAGACTGAATAGCGCCTCGATCTTCACCATACTCATGCTCGACTATATGCGAAAAGCCTACAACACTGATAATCCCGATTTCACATGGGACATACTTGTACCCCAAGTGTGGGCACAAGTGATGCTCAACACATCCATAATCACCGCATGCATTCCCTCCCTGAAACCCTTTTTACCCGCCATCAAACCGGGCCCGCTCACAGTTCGCATACCCGAAGATCACGAGCTGACATTAACCTCAACACGGCGCTCACGAAGCGAATCGCAATCCGAGCGGAAAGGTAGCGCGGGGCCTCTCGTCAGCCCGCGCTCATTCACCAGCAGATCCAACTCAACAAAGAAGAGGTTCAGCAATGCCACTACCATTATCAGGAATAGCACGAGCACCAGCAGCTCAAACATGCGGGCCGAAAAACAAAAACAAGCCATCGCGAACATGGAGCGCGGATACAATCGCCCGCATGCAGGCAAGAGCGAGAGCAGGATCGAGCACGGCCGCAGCGAGAGCGTCCAGGCGCTAGTGCAGAGCCTGAATGAGTCGAATGACCATGTCATCATGCATTCAATCGACTATAAAGTCGAATACGAGGAAGATATGAAAGACGATCTCGATGCTGCTGAGTCACTGAGGCGTGCAAAGTCCAGTCACAGCAATAAATCGTCAAAGTCATCAAGGACACGAAGATAGGAGTCGGAGCTCCGCGAGCCCGGCAATGGGATTTTCTATCTCAAAATGTTTTCACGTCGCTGGGTTTGGGGTTTGGGGTTTGGGGTTTAGCTTTGCATCGATACCCCCTGGAGCGCTTCGTTTTTGCTTTCTGATGTCTTTTTTTTGAAGGGGGAAGAAGATATGAATGTCGTCGAGGCAAGACACGATCGCTGTCAATGAAAGAACGAGTTCTCAGTACATACATCACAACACCATGACACCGTCATTATTAGGACGCGATTTATTCGTTTTATGTGTTCGTGGCGCTTGGTTGGCCATATACGGCCATTCAAAGTAAGGCAGGCACTCACACAACCATAGATGCTTCATGAACTAATGAGAAGGACAACCAATGCTGGGGGAAAGTGTACTGTACACTGAGTGGAATTGTGAGAGAGAGTCAAATAGTACTCCAAGCCTCATTCGTGCAGCTAGTTTTCTGAAAAGTAGCTCCTTAACCATACCAGGGGGCCATCCGATCTTGGTTGCGTACAGAGACAGATCGCCAACCCCCCCGACCACCTCATCTCATGCAGAATGGAGGCACGTAATATGTTTCCGTTTTATGCAGTTACTTACTTTGGACACTTCCAGGTTTAGTAGGCTGGTACCCTTGTTTCTTTCGATGACGCCAATGTGTCTATCCCGTTCATTCATTTATCCCGTAGTCCTCAGATCGACTGATTTCATGGCCTATCGCCTCAAGCAATTCAAATGTTAGCTGGAAAATTGTTTAGGTTCGTTTGACGTTGACCTTGAAATGAGTTGGCGGGATCTGGAAGTTCCCAAGTCCAGCAGAAATAAAATCGTCAAGAGTCCCCACTGTCACCCTTTTTGGCATATCCGCATTTGAACTCGTACCAAGTAATAGTATCAAGCATCCATCGCAGAGGTCAGGTAGCATGTAGTTTCTTTCTTCTCCATGCTTCTTCTGGCTGCTGAGAACACCTGGCCAGATTGAGTCTGATGGGAAGAGCACGTGGGAGCAAACTCGATCCGTTGTGGAAGAGTTTGGATTCTTGGGAATGGAATGCCCCACTACGCCGAGCCTTTGGGGGCTTCAGCCGTGCATAGGCCTAGAAGTTGACGCCCGAAGTATGTTTGGACATAGATTTTCGATGGTTTCTATAAATTTACAAATCTGAGAAGTGTTTTAGAAGTATTCAAGCACAACATACAGACAGGAGTCGGGCAGTGAAGTGAGATATATCACCATGAAGGCTTCAGCGTACCTCGCCGCGACGGCGGCAACCTTCCTCTCGGGAGCATTGGCACAAGAAGCAGCGGCAGCGGCTCAATCCCCCATCACAGAGCTTCTCCCTGGCGCACAAGTCTTGACATTGGACACCTGGATGACACAGCTGGAACTGCTCAAGCAACCACTCCAGAACCAAGTTCACTGGATCTACCTCTCCGGGAGGGAGCAATGCAACGGAACTCAGAACGTTTGTGAGAGCTTTGACGACGCCATGGCCAAGGGGTACCATGTGCTACAAGCCCAAGGACATGGACAGCCTCAATTCTCGTACATCGACTGCGACGATGAGCCGATCCTGTGCCACTCGTGGCTGCTGAAGCCGCCGGCGATCATGCACATCACGGTCGACCCGGCAGCAGAGATCCCAATCCTGCTACGGCCAATGCGGATTGCGCCATCGAACAAGACCGACGACGACCTGTACGCGCGAATGACGCCGACGGAGGCGCGCAAGCGGTTGTCGCCCATCATCAACGGGGCGCGCCCTGTGACGGACTTCCACATCTGGGACGGCCTGATGAACCCGTTCACCGGCCACCTTGGGAAACTCGGGCTTAATGTTCCTTGGGGCTGGTGGACGTATAATTTTGGTTGGCTGCCGATTTCGTGGCATGCGTTTTGCATGATCCTGTTGGTTTTCTGTCGGTACATGGTTTGGCAGCTGACGCCGAAGCAGAAGCAGAGTGCTGCTGAGATGGTCATGAACCCTGGAGCTAAGTTGGGGTTCAATGATGATGATATGGCTGCTGAGGGCGAGGAAGGTGAGGAAGGGGAGGAGGGAGTAGGTGGAGAGAAGGAAGCTAAGAAGGATCAATAGTCCTCCTGTTGTAGGTTCTAAGAGCATGCTTGGTGCTGCCGCCTCGTTGAACTATTCTTTATCTGTACCTGACTCAGTATTGTACTTCGACAGAGAACCATATTATGTATATATCGGGCCATAGGTCCGTGAGCCTTTACGTGCTGCTTACAAAAGAGTAAGACCAGAATCTCGCACGATGTGTGAGGTATTCCCGGACCTATTAGCTATATACTTGCCAGGAGGCCGCCCGCGGCATTGATGACAATATAGGGCAAGACCGCAATCTATTGATTTTGCTCGTTCAAGTTGAAAAGAGAAATATTTCGCCACCTACTTGCATAGGGCATGCAAGAAAACTAGCGGCGAAGCTACAAAATATTCCTAGATAGAACCAAATGTGTTCGAGCAAGAGTACACTAAGTATTGAGTAAACGATTTTTTTTGGTAAAAAGAGATTCAATGTACAGGTCAACCTCGTGACGACTCTTCTCCTCCCCCTGTCGTCCTCAAAAACTCTAGGTACTCTTTCCCCGTCAGGCTACACAACATAGAAAATAACTTGAGGCCACCCATTGCCATGTGTTGCGTCACTGATCTCTATCTTGACTTTTACCCCGTCTATCACTTCTCGAGTTCTGCCAAGATCTTCTCACCCTTCGCTCTGGCACTCTCGAAGTTACCAACCATGTAGAAAGCACCTTCTGGGAGGTCGTCTCCCTCACCGTTGATGATCTTTTGGAATGAGCTGATGGTGTCCTTTAGGTCCACAAGCTTACCCTCAATACCAGTGAAAACCTGGGCAACAGTGAAAGGCTGGCTCAAGAATCTCTGGAGCTTTCGGGCACGCTCGACGGTCAATTTATCGGCTTCAGACAATTCATCCATACCCAAAATAGCAATGATATCCTGGAGAGACTTGTATTCTTGCAACATCTGTTGTACCCGGGATGCAGTGTCGTAGTGCTCTTGTCCAACCACACGGGGATCCAACATACGGGACTTTGAATCGAGAGGATCGACAGCAGGGTAGATACCCAATTCTGAAATACCACGAGACAACACAGTGGTGGCGTCCAAATGGGCGAATGTGGTGGCGGGGGCGGGATCAGTCAAATCATCAGCGGGCACGTAGACGGCCTGCACGGATGTGATAGAACCTTCACGTGTGGTTGTGATACGTTCCTGCATGAGACCCATGTCGACGGCAAGAGTAGGCTGGTAACCGACCGCAGAGGGAATGCGACCTAGCAGGGCAGACACTTCAGAACCGGCCTGCGTGAAACGGAAAATGTTGTCAATGAAGAGCAAAACTGCAGCCTGTTTAGTAAAAATTCTTCAGCGTTCACAGCGTCGACGACATACCATCCTGGCCTTCTGATCGAAATTCCTCAGCTACAGTCAACTGTACGTAAAAGATATTAGTTAGTAACAGGTAGATAAGCATGCAGACAGGAAAGCGTCAAGAGCAAAAAGTCCAAAAGTAGAGGTTTTCCAGAAACACCTAATGTGATTTAGGTGTTGGCGGTGCTCTTTGCGAGCCTCTTCGCATGTAGGGGGGTGCCGAGGTGTCGTTGTAGACTCCAGTCATTATTGAAAGATTTATCACAGACTGCGCAGTAATGTAGTTTGTTGTCCTTCGCTTTCTGGCGGACGGCTTTGACGGTAACAGCACTTCTGGTAATGGGAGTTTTTTCAATGCCAGCAGCACGATCGAGGTGAGCTTGGGTTTTGTAGTGCTTGTCAAGAGCAGACTGAGTTGCAAGAGGCAGTTGACAATCGTCGCAGAAGAACCTTTGCTCGTCCTTAGCCTTGTTGCGGACCTTGGCTGCGATCTTGAGGACTTTGTTCGGGTTCTTTTCGGACCAAGCCATCTTCTGCTCAGTGACTTTTGCTCGATAGTCAACGAGTGACTCGTTGCGTTTTTTGGCACGATGTTCTCGACTTTTGATATTGCCTTTCTCCTTGCGGCGAGCTTGACGAATGGCGGCAGCAAGCTCCAGTTCTTCGCAAGTGGCTGACAGATTACCACGAATCGGCTCCTGTAGAGGGAGATGAGAGCATAGAGGAAGCCATGGCACAGCATCTCTATGCCAGAGAAGGATAGATTCGACATAGCTGTCGGTGATCATCTCTGTAGCGGCATGAAAGATAATAGTGAAGAGAGCTTCCAGAAGGAGGAAAACACCTCTGGTGCGAGGTACGAGGCCAGCAGGAGGGATAGGAGCCCAGCAGAGCAAGCCGATCGATTTGATTTTGTAGCCCTGCTTGAAGTTCCTTTCGATGAAGCGTGGTAATAGGGAATTACCAGGCTTGTAGTGCTTTGTTCTGGCCATAACACCAGCATCTTGATTTGTGCCTGAGCCAATATACAGGGCTGGCTTCTAGCCAGGCTGTTCCATGGTGATTGCGTAAATGCCCCATACTCCTTCGATAGGTTCAGGAAGACTTTGGAAGAAGGAGAGTGATGGAGGCTTGTTGTTATTGAGAGCCAATGTCATGGTGTCTGCGAGTTCGAGTTGGCAGGCGGCAGCAATATTGCCAAGGTTTTTACGCTCATCATCTGCGAAAAGGAGCTTGAATTCCAGGTTCATGTACCAGTCGGGTGCTTCCACTCTCGCGAGAGAGTGCAGAAGCTCCAAAACCTTTTCATCAGCATCAAACTCCAGGGTTAGGTCCATTGGGGGCTATGTTCGAAATGATCCAGGATGATGGCGGATGGGAGATCATGGTGGCCAGGTCCAGAAGTGAGATGATCCATCGTGTAGTTCGTTGTATATCCGGGAAGGTGGGATGGGTTGAACTTGGGAAGGTGCGAGTGGATTGGATGCGATGGGATAGGATTGGGATGGAGTGAACAAGGGAAGGTACGATGGGCTGAGGAAGGGAAGGAGTGACAGGTTGAAGAAGAGAAGAAGTTACTTACACCGGTCAAGGCGACACGGGCACGAGCTCCCGGGGGTTCGTTCATTTGGCCGAAAACAAGGGCCACCTTTGACTCGCCATCGAGCTGAATGACGGAGGTCTCCTGCATTTCGTGGTACAGATCGTTGCCCTCACGGGTTCGCTCGCCCACACCAGTGAAGACGGAATAACCACCATGGGCTTTGGCAATGTTGTTCTGGGGTACGCCGTCAGTCTCGATCAGGTATTCTTAGCAACTGAAAAACTCACAATCAATTCCTGGATAAACACAGTCTTGCCGACACCAGCACCACCGAATAGACCAATCTTTCCACCACGAGCATAAGGAGCCAGGAGATCGACAACCTTGATGCCGGTGACGAGAACTTCGGCGCTGGTAGCTTGGTCGACGAATTCGGGGGCATCGGCGTGGATAGGGGCCCGCTTGGTGGCTTTGATGGGACCTCGCTCGTCAATGGGGTCACCAGTGACGTTCATGATACGGCCCAAGGTGCCAGCTCCGACAGGAATACTGATCGGTCCACCAGTGTCGGTGACTTGACGACCTCGAACAAGACCCTCGGTACCTAAAGTTCCATCAGCATCTTGAAACCAAGAGATTTTTTTGAGCTATCTATACCGTCCATGGCAATAGTACGCACGACATTTTCACCCAAATGTTGCTATTGTAGTCAGTATTGACAATGTTTTTAAGCAGTTCTAGCTCAAGTTCGTACCGCAACTTCCAAGACCAGCTTTTGTCCATTGTTCTCGGTCTCGAGGGCATTAAGAATAGGAGGTAATGTATCGCCATCGAATTTGACTAGGAGGCTCGTCAGCGCCAGTTTCTGGATAGATTCGTGGGAGGTAGATATGATGTGGAGCTCAAGGAGAGCTCCAATGGTGAGCTAGGGAGAATTTTCATACCGTCAACAACGGCACCGATGACCTGATGGATCTTGCCATCTTTGGCCGTTTCTGTTGATGCCCATCTCTGAGCTACTGCAGGAGCAGCTTGTCTTCGTAGGGGCTCGAAAGCGCGTCGAGTGATAGAAGGCCGAGCGAAGGCAGACCTGCCCAAGCTACGGGCGACGCCGCTGGTGAATTGGGTCAGCAAGAGCTTTTGAAGGCGGTCGAAGCTTGGTTAGCTGAGCTTCTACAGCTTACTCACCTCTTGAGCATGTTTGCAGATGACAAGAACGTGAAAAGTAGTGGTGGAGAGGAGAGTGGTTGTCGTTAAGAGCAAGAAGAAGAGAATGATGAGGATCCGAATTGAAAGCTGTTGCTTCCGAGCTAGCAGCTTTTGGGATTTTGCTCCCGATCAATCGATCACGTGCATCACGTGATTAAGAGTCTTTACACGTGATGCCCAGTATTTCGCAGAAGGCTGATGGATTGTGCGTGTGGCAGAACAATATGGGACACATCAATAGCTATGATAGAGTATTTAGGTGGCTGCTAAGAATAGTTTGACTCCTCCAGACACCTGAATCTCATTATCATCCTCTCAATCCTACATGACAGTGAGCTCCAAGCACAAGATATTTTGTCTGACAGGAGACATAAGGAAATTCTGGATGCCAAGAGTTAAGGAGGCGGGCCAAAGGGCTTTCCATATTTGGTCAGACGAGCTCCATTATCACGACTTTGCCGGATGCTCTCCGAGCTCACAGGCTTTCAGCAAAGACTTCCCTCGCTGGTCTTGATATCCACACTAAGTCTGAGAGAACCCTGTGAGAAAGTCCTCATACCGTACATAGGTTAGGGTGCATCTTGATTCATCTATGAGACTCGACGTTTAGTGGACTACATACGCCCAAGCTCAATAGCCTGACGGCCAAAATCGAAGACTGGAAGGCGTTCATTAGTTTTGATGAGCAACCAACAGCTTCAGCTCGGTCTTTAAGCTATTACTAACTCCACGCAAGGCCAGGATAGAAATACAAATTGGTAAGACCGCTTTTTAGAGCTATCTGTGTGGTTCTATGTACATCTTCACGACGCGGTATTGCGTATCAAAAAAGAAAACTGGGTGGGAAAGTGATTCTGCATTTGCGAAAATTGAGACCCTCCTTTCTGGCGATAATGGTGACAGTACAGCAAAAGTGATATGTTCGGGTGACCTGGTTGGGCTGTACGGTGTTTAGAGTGTTTATTCTTCCCCATCCAGATTAATACCCTGGGCCTTCGCAGACTTGCTCTGGACATGGCCGGGGCCGCTATAACCTTCACTGCTGATACCGTAGATAGGATTGCTCTTCTCGGACTGTGATAGAGATGTTAGCATAGTGGACCACAAAGAGTCGTCAAGGCTTCCTGGCTCCAGGCAATTCTTACCTTGAGATATTCGTTCGTCGCCTCTTGCCATTCCTTCGTCATTGACTTGGGTGGCGGTCTTGCGAAAGAGTGAATGACGAGGAATAGGGCGATCGAAATACCCACACCTCCAGCGGTATATAAGAAAACCTTAGTCCATTCACCCGGGGGCGCTTGGGCACGAGGTCCATGAGGACCAAAGGCAATCCACCAAGCTATACAACGGTCAGTTAGACAAATCTCTTTTCAACCTGGTGCCATTGCTTCCATCCATATCAGATGATCCGAGCTTCCGTGGGGGAATTTGACCCTAACAGACGCGCTCTTTGAACAGGAGTATTTCGTACCTGCTTTCTTCTCTTGCAAAGTCATTTCATGCCAATCCACCTTCATTCGGTCCCTCAATGCCATCCAAAGATCAGCCTGCTCCTGGGGAGGCATGGATTCCCATCTTTTTTCTATGCCAGCCAAGGTCGGGTTGGAGATGGCATGAGCAGAGCGGGATTGAGATTGGCTAGTGATGGGAGCTTGATGAACTGCGGTAAAAGTTGGAGCGAAGGAGCGCGCAGAGGATTGAAAGCTTCGAATGGTCGAGGAGGTAACTCGCGTGCAAACCTTCGAGGTACTCGACGAGGCACGAGCAGCACGGGGTAAGGAGTGGAGAAGCATGTTGCTGGAAGGGTTGAAAATGTGCTCAACACATACGAAAATCAACCAGAGAGAATACCAGCGAAGCCTGAAGCTCCGAGGCCAGTATTATAGGATGTCGACTGGGATTTGAGCTCGAGTGGACGAAGGGGAGTGGTGAGTGGTAGTAAGGTCGAAGTCGATTGACAACTTGACAGAGCAGAGCTAGCTCCAAATGCCAAGCCTGCAAAATTACCCGCAACCTCACACCACCTAACATCATCGCAATCACCGTCAGAGTCGCCGTCTCTGCCCGCCGCCAGTGCTCAGCTCAAATAATTCGCTTGTTATTGGAGAGACCATCCGCCTTATGTACCACCAGGGCGATAGCAACCACCAGGCGATCACGATAACTCATCAATGAAACTGAAGGGCCCTGAGCCTTCAGCCTTGACCAGGTTGGGTATTGTATCGTAAATTACGTCGGCTACTGCTACTGGAATATGACTGTAGATCCTGCTTAGCTTGAATGAGATACTTACATTCAATAGGAACAATCATCCACCAGATGCATCGCACAGGGAATTATGCAAAAATGGTAGCCCCGACCCCTTAAGCAAAAACCAACCTCAGGTGAGACAAAATGTCTGTAAAAGTAGATTACGGATGGTTTCACCTCGAATGCAAATACACGGTATTCCTCGTTCGACAGAAAATATGTTTGATTTCGCCGAGATGATTTATCTCGTGCCGTTCAATTCTTCATTTCAAGGTCTATCGTTGTCGTCGTTGCCGCAGCTTCAGATATGTCGGGCTTGGTCCAATACCGCATGATTCATAGCCCAGATTTCGCTTGTGGGAAAGTATTCATAATTGTTTGTCTGCCACTTCGATGATGCATGTCTGGTTGCCGTAAGAGTACTCATGTGGTCATCGGCGGGTCTCTCGTCCGCTAGTCTTGGAGAACAGGTTTAGATCGTGCCCTTGCCCTTGCTTGCTTCCTTGAGCAAGTCGGCCCATTCCAACTCGCCAGGGTCGTTGGCCTGCCAGTTCATGGCAATTCCGTTGAGTGCGTTCTTGAGGGTCTCACGAGAGCTGGCATATACCATGCGCGACTGAGACAATGGTGAGTTATTGGGACCCGGACGAAGTGAGTATCACATACCTTGACGCCAGTTGCATCCTGATTGATGTATGTAATGAACGCAATCTTGGACCTAGTAAAGTTTAGTTCCAGCCTTGGGACCGCTGGTAACGGATGTAGGGCGAGCGTACCTCTTGCCCTCACCACCATCGAGCTCGAACTCGACGTCATAAACAGCGTAAGATGGTCTGTCTTTGCCAGTCTTCTCTTTCTTGGCAATGAGCTTCTCTCTGAAAGTGTCGTAGTCTTGTTCTGAGCCAGTCTCGTCTACCACGATTTCCTTCTGGTCATCGGAGATCTTGTAGATGATATATTTCGGACCACCACGGCCGAGCTTGAGTTCATTGAAAGCAGAAACGCATTCCGGGTTTACGGAGAGTCTGGATATCGATGTCAGGTTAGTCAGGATCGCGGAGTGAAGGTGTTGATCGCATGCTCCAAGATGTGCAGGGAAACGTACCCGGAGACAGGCTAGACAATGGTCAGTTCACTCTGCAAGCAAGTTGGGATTGGGTCCATACCATAGCTGAAGATGTTGGACACTGAAATGCAGTGCGACTTTTGGTAGAGCTGTAGTTACGGTCAGTTGGTCCTGAGTCAAGGGACAGCGCTTAGTGGAATGTGGGATTTTGGTGGAAGGCCACGAGAATTAAATGCGATTAGAAACTTCAGGCATCTCCATTCTGAAGGTGACAGGTGGAAGATTACGTACCTTTGCTGTACAATATGACGCAGAGGCAGGCGATGGAGCAGAGAAGAAGTTGTTGAAGGCTATGGAGGCAGCTGGATAACAAGTGCAAAGATGGTGGGAGGATGGATTGACTGATTGATTGCGCAGTCAGGATGGTGGGGTCCAGATGTAAGAGCCTAACCGCGACTAACAGCCTAGGGGTCTACGAGTCTACGACTAACAATTTCACTGCCACAGGTGTGGCACGGGCACCGCAACCTCTGGTACTCCGTGCTGTGGGCGGCGGTCGCTCACCGCAGCCTGAAATTCAAGTTTTGGGGCTCGCTGATACTTCAACCGCCAGCCGAGAGGGTCCGTTTCGTTGCCTAATACTTGTTGTTGGCGGGGTGATAAACCCTTGCTGACTACGACGAAACTATCCTCTGTACCGCTGCTTCCTACAGTATTTCCGAGCCTGCTAGGCTAACTGCGCTACCCGCCCATCGGCAAAAAGTAATGCCATTCCGTCCCCAGCTGTTTCCCTCCTCTCCTCACACTTCCCAACGTCAAGTTCTCAGCGTCCATGACAACGTTATCTCGCAATAAGACTTATGAAGGCGTACTGGATATCTCAACACTATAGTGTTCCTATTAATCAATGGCTTCTCTGGCCTTGCCCCTAGACTGAGCACGACAGCCCAATTTTGCCCTAAAACGCGTTGGCTCAAGAGTCAATCTCCTCGCCCAAGTAGTAGTGTCCAGCATTTTCCAGGACCTGCTGTATTTCATGTAAGTGGTGCTCGATGGTGCTTGCGGCTGGTCTCCCGCCACCACAGGTTGATATGAAACCTGCACCTTACGAGTAAGAAATTGTGATGGGTCTTGCTCCACCGACATTGTTCACTGGATCATTCAGCAGGGACCAGGGACAAGGCAACAGCGACTTAACTTATCGTCATTCTGAGTGCTCTAGTTCTCTGCACATGACGTGTTTAGTGGTTTTACTCGAAGCACGTTGGATATCTCGGCACGTCTTGGTTCGATATGTGGGTGCATCACCGCCAGTAGCCGCCAACAACTCTCCTGCTGGATCCAGCATTGTGATAGACTCTCCGTTTCTATGTCAGGCCACGAGACCGAGTGAGAAAGAAGAGACTCCGACACAGAAGAAGGGTGCTTCGTCAGAAGGATAAATATCTCACATGGTGCAGAAACGCTGAATCACAGTTCTCTGGGTGGACGTGTCGACGTCACTCACACGGACGGCCGATAAGCTGTATCTCTGATCCCTGACGGCAGGATGTTAAGCAATCAACACGACAGCTGTCCAGACATGACTGGTGAAGGCAAGTCAATAGCTAGACAGAAATCAGTCTCTTCAATGGCGGCTGTGCAGACGGAACCGAGCACAATGTTCTGCAGCGAACGGCTTCCCACCAAGCTCTAGACGAGGCTGCTTGCCTCAGCGTGCACAGAAAGCTGTTGTATCAGATGGAGTTTGCACAATGCTACCAAACTGGCGGCGTGACGGCTTCTAGTCAAGAAACATATCTCGGGGAAAACATCGAGCTCATCACTGAGATGATATCGAGACTCACTTGGGAATGTTTAGAGCAGGTGTGCCGGAATAGTGCCTTGGACTGTTATTTTTGCAATTCACTCTGGCCTTAGCGCGTTCCTCGCCTTCAACCACACAGCCTTGGGTCCTTGCTCCTTCCATCTCCTTATATCTCACAACCATTGACATTACTATTCTACTCTTGGTATCACGCTTTCGTTATCATTGTACAAATCGCCATCATGTCGAATCCATGGAACGAATTTACTGAGAAGAAGCTGCTCATCGCCATGATTGAGTGTGCCGATGAGAGCTACAAAGCGAAGTTCGAAGCAGCGGCCATCCGTCTAGGAGAAGGCTTCAACGCGAACCAGATCCGGTAAGCTAATTTCAACTTCACGCCAGTACTACATCCCTCACATATCCATGGCTTTCTTCCGCTTGCCTCACATCCCAATCACCATTCTTGTGGTAGCCTAACACTTGAGTCCCTGTCGTTCTCCATCCACAAATGTGAACGTGACCACACAACAAGACTTGTTGATCTTTGTCAAAAACACAACTTCTTCTCCATTTCCATTGGTACCTACCACCACCACCACGACCACCACCACGACCACCACCACCACCACCACCACCAACAACAACCACCTCATTTCCAGAGAGAATCTCTACACTTGCACTTACCCTCGTTCTAATACCTGCCTATCCCTTCTCTTCTGATTCATCGTTGCCATCATGAGCCCTTGGAATGAGAGCACGGAGCGAAAACTGCTTCTATGTCTAGTCGACCCAGAAAAGAAACCAGACTGGGCTGTGGTTTCGCGCAACATGGGTGATGGCTTCACTGGTGAAGCTTGTCGGTCAGTGCTGTGTCCCTCTCTGGAAACCCCGACAAGAATATTGTCCAATTCTCTCCTTCTGCTTTCTTCACTTACCTTTCACCCTTCCCCTCCAATTTTCCACCCCAACACCTCCACATCAAAGCTCACATCCTACCTACATCAACCACTTCTACAATCCCTCTTCCTTTGAAGCCTATCTACTACACATACCTGTCCCCCCGAATCATGCCTTTCAAGTGGGATCCAGTTGCTGAGAGAAATCTCCTACTTTACGCCATTGCTGAGATGTCAGGTCCAACCGCGACCATCTGGCCTGGTGTTGCAGAGAAGATGGGTGGAGGCTTAAATGCCAACGCCTGCAGGTATCACAACTCGCTCTAACCCTGACCTACTTACTCCAATGATTATACAAAGTCTGTTACAGTATAGCCACTTACTAACTGTTTCAAATAGCCAAAAATTCTACAAACTCAAGAAGGAATCTGAGAATCTTCTGAGTGGTGACGGCACTCCCGCTCCCGCAAAGACCCCAACCACTACACCTCGCGGCAAGGGCGGCAAAGCGAAAGCTGCTTCCTCCGACGGCACTCCCGCCAAAACTCCTACCAAAGCTCCTGCCAGCACTAAACGCAAGCAGAAAGCTGTCGCAACTGGCGATGCTATTGCAACCTCCAAGAAGGTCAAGAAGGAAGTGGATGAAGCTGAACCAGAAGACATCCCTGGAGTTGAAGACGACGCTGCTGGAGTGGACTCAATCGAAGATGCTTCAACTGAACTCAAGAATGAGGCCGATGAGGCATAGGTACTCACTCTCGAACACGGCTATCAAACTTTACTAACATGCTTTAGATCTCCATCTGCCTTTCGATCTGAACCTCATCATGTCTACAGGAATGCGAACTTGCAGGGAACTTGCATTGGCAATAATTTGGTGATGACAATCAAGATGGAATCTTGGAAATGTTTTGGGGCGTAGGGTAACCCGAGTTCTCAGCTCATTGGTTGATTCCCATGGCCCTGGCATTGGAAAAGACAGCCGACCACATGTCATAGAAATGACACTACATCAGCAAGAGCTTTGGAACTGGAAATTGAAATCAATGAGTCAATACCGCTCGATTTCCACCGTTCCATAGGGACAGAATTAACATTCCATTCAACTCAAGTGAATTTCGCTTTCCATGATTTCCGTAGTGCTTCCAATTTCCCGCGGCTCTTTCCCATACAATCTCTACCACATTAACCCCTCGTTTACACCACAGTCTCTATTCACAAAGATGTATGTGAACTTTGTGATTTCCCCACAAGGTCCCCTGGACTTGTCAACGAATCAATGTTGCCTTCTCTGTCTTTCCCCCTTACACCCAGCCCTTCCCAATTCCATCAAGGCTAGCAACCGCGACTTCGTTCAGCGTCTTCGACACATGGGTGCTGAGGACCAACGGGAATGGGCCTAACATCCTAACTTATAAGATACCCATCAACAGCCTACCAAATAATCCCCCTACATATAAGTACAGACCTTTCGTCCAGCCTTCAGGAAATATAACCCAAATCCCCCTCATCCACACCTGCCAGCCGTCGAGATGATAAATGTAGTCCCAGCAAGACGTCTCAGCAACAAAGTCTAGAGCCCCGACAAAGCAATTCGCACTCAAACCCTGTCTCGATACATATTCCCACAACCACCAACGACACTTACCATCCCAGCGCTTCACAGTATGCTACTCTACACTATGCTACTCTACATCATAGGTCTTAACGCTCCGCAGCGCGTAGATCTCCTCTATATAAGCACCAGCGCCCAAATTCCACCTAACATTTCCATGTGACCCTGACTTCAAACCGCAGCGATGGCCCAGTGCGTAACCTCAACGTGCAATTGTGCTTCTCGATGGACAAGACAATTAGGATACAATGATGACTAAAGTTACCTCATCATGACATCGTGTATGATATTTTGCTTCGGTAGATAAGTACAGATGCTTGATTTAATGCCCTCTAAGATCTGAGATTCCTGTCTTTCTTTTTGGGGGGGGACAGTACAAGGCTGGGTGATTCTCTGGTGGCGACGAACAGATGTTCCTTTCCCAAGACTATTGTTAATTTCTGCGGTGATAACCCAGGATATGTATGGATACCCGTCCTCACTTACATTGAGAGGTTTCAAGCACACATTCCTGGATGAGATCGAGAAGGGATACAATGATGGCTATACCGAATGGACTGGATTACAAAAAGATATAATGTATACATCCCTCATCTCTTGATTTTTTCTCTCAACTTATTGACAAAGGTCTATGGGTCGTTTCCCAGCGACGTCGCTTTCTTTTTTGGGCACTTCCGCGCCGTGTTACGCGCGAGCAAACAAGACTAGTCCGCCATTCTTACCTACACTTGCTCCGTTAAGATTTCCATCGACAGACTTTTCATCCAAAATAACAAGGGATCCGATGATGATGAAGCCTCAGGTTAAATTGAGTATTACATAAACATACTCTATATATCTATACCATGATTACAAAGGTCAGGTGCTGAGTATCCCCATTTTATTTTTTTTTCGCCGTTGCGCCGCAAGCGCGTGTGGCGGGTCATTTCCTGACGACGGTGGGTTGCTTTCTTTTTTTGGATTTCGAAGATGTCTATCTCGCCGCTGGTTTTGCGTGGGATCACATGTGTTTACCGAGGCTTTCTTGACGTTGCTCTTTGCTGTCAAACGCTTCCTTTTGGGCGGAAGATACTCTTTGTCGACTGTTGTTGTCGTGCCCGGTTCTTAATATCCTCTCATTGTTCACATAACGGCGGAGCTTACACCAGATGCGGTGTATGCCCAGCGACTGTCAATTGGTCAGAGGCTCAGAGACAGCGAGTTGGCAAGAATTCTACAGCCCGCACCCGTTACACTAATACGTCCCAACATTAATCATAGAAAGTACGCTCAAGAGGAATGGAACTGGTGACAAAACTTGTAGACATTGATTGTGGGCTACCATTCTGGCTGACACTGTGACGTTTAACCGTGCTTGACATCATTTCGAGTTTCATTACACATCGGGTGTATCTCCCATCGCACAAGATCCTCTCTACGAGTTCTCCAAGAGCGTACAAGTATTGGGAGGCAAGAATCACTCTTCATCCTGTTGATCCTGATAGTCCTCATCTGATTGGACACCGCCAAAGTCCTTTGCTGCGTCGTCAAGAATGCCTTCGTCGTCAGACATAGTCATTGGGACGCAAGTTCGAGCTTTGCGTGTCGGAAGGACCCGCTTGCTCGGGGAAGGGCCATCGGAGATGCTCATTGCCTCGCTTCCAGCATCAGATACCACAGCCTCACTTTCACTTTCATCAGGCTCACTACGTCGCATTCTTTTGTTAGACATTGTTACCGATGCGGTACCAGTAGATCTTTTTTGCCGGCTACCTGAGATAGGAGTCGAGGGAGGTTTCTGGCCATCTGGCTTCGCGATAGGTGCTGCAATTGGGCTCTTATTGTCCATGTCGCTCTCCTCAGCCTTTTTGATAGCTTCAGTCTTGACAGATAGCAAAGTCTTCAACTTGTATTCGTCCTGTGCAGCCCGAAAAGTGCTATTGTACTTCTTTTTGATCATATCAGTCGATGGAGGCGCGCCAGAACCGACTATGGAGTGTAAGCTTTGTTCAGTTTTCGGGATGCAATGACTTACCCCACATGTTGGCCACGGTATTTGCGTTGATGCTCGGCTTATTGAGTGACAGGAGGACTGATTTGAAAAGCTGGTTCAGGTTAGATAAACTACACCACATTATAGATGGAAAACTCACAATTAGCATCTCAGCATCGTTCCAGACTCTGGGAGGAGCCATTGTGGACGTTAATGAGCTTTATTGCGTCCACAAATATTTTCGAAAAGCGTATAAAGAACCTGTGTTGGGAGAAGAGGAAGCGCTGTAGTCTACCTCGAGACTGGGGCAAAGCGGTAGAGTGAAAGAAAGGAGAAGGAAGAAGAGGTCTCAGGACCCAAACACATCAAGGATATTCACATGTCGTTAACGCCAAGACATTCAAAGTGAGGAATGACTGATTGGGTCTAACACTTCACCCGCAGGTCACAAGAACACCGCATCCCCAGTGCGAAAAACCGCCGTTCAGGTGTGTGCAGTTGACGTCTAATTGGGGGATCTTCCGACAACGAACATTCTTGCTATGGCCTTTTGAGATACGAGGCTGGCCATAGTCTGCGTAGTGTCGTCCCTTTATCGTACTTAGAAGTAATGTGCGTGAGTGGTGACAATCAATGATGTGAGTTCGTACTCTTCTAATATTTTCTCTAATGTTAGAAAAAGGGGCAACTTTTTAGCCGAAATTTAGCCGACAGCCTTGTCCAGAATTCAGGGAGGCCAACCTAGTAGCAAAAAAGCTGGCAGGTACCTACCTGGCCATCCCCTGTCAAATCCATCCAGTCCATTTTGGGTGATTATGCAGATACCTGTGAGAGGTTGCAACCTTACTAAACACTGCACTGCCACAGATCAGGGCCAGCAATCGGCAATCTTGGTGACGCTGGGCGCAGAGCCATTCAAGTGAATCCTCCTATGGCCATTGAGGCGCCATTGTGATGGGTCCGACATGCATTGAGGATGACAAAAAGTTTTTCAATCGCCACTCTGACTTCGAAGTCATCCATGTTCCAGGACCATTGCAATAGATGGAATAAATCGTTAGCTGCAAGGGTCAGTGGTTGGAGAAGGAAGGGATGGGGAAGGAAGGAAGAAAGAAAATCGGTCGCTTCAAAATGGTTCTAGGATTGATGCCTCTGCTCGCATTGAAAGCTCTTCTTTACATCATTATATCACGCTGTTGGCTTAAGCCAACTGATCACCACCTGTAGGCATGTTTTCTTGTGGGTATACAAAACATCCAATCAAAATGACAGGAACAAGCCCAAACCTTGCATCTTACACAGCCAATGGAATCTACTTCCCGTGAGGCCCAGATCACAGATTCGCCTGCCTGCGCGCCTTCAAAAATTTGTATGCGTAGAACGCCAGACCGGCTGTAGCAGCTGTGCGATAAGCGAAAAACACGGCAATTGCGACATTGACCCTTTCGTAATACCCAGCTAGCATCTTTCCCATCGCATGTCTGGGGTCTGGGCCGACACCCAAACCACCAATGCCAACGCGATGCTTATCCAAAGATTCGCGACGTGCGAGACGGATGGGCTCTGCCTCGGAAACGGTGGGTACGGTGTCGTCGTCGACTACGACAGGGACAGCTTCCGTCGTGGTGTCGACAGCCGTATGATTTGACCAGGAACCTGATGAGAGTGGCTCAGCGGTGTTCCTTCTTAGATTCCGCGTGAATAGGTAAACTAGAAAACGGAGGTCGGGGACGGTAAAGGTTGGATACTTCCACAGCTGGACTGCGTTGTATGGTGGCAGTTGGTCCAGGAAGTCTGCCAGGACACCGAGAGTCAGGCCCCAGAGTAGGATAGGCTGTTGGAAAGCCAATGACTTTGACGACTCGGGGACACCATACGGTGCTTGAGCCCAACCAGAGACTGTGCCATAGTTATCGCCGCCCTCGGCGGGAATGAAGCCAGCGATCGAGGAGGCATACACAGACTCTGATGGCACGAGTTTCACGGCGCTAAACATCATCCTTCCCATCATAGCGCGGAGGATTTTGTGGATCACTGGCCCGACATGCTTAGCCATGCGGCTTGAAATGTCTACAAACTCGCGTGTACGAAGAGTGGTCGAGAGTAGTGCTCGAAGTGGAACCCAATGGACGGCCGCGACTTCGGTAGGCTGGGGGCGTAAGGTAGGTACTGTCTTCCCAGTAAGGAGGAAGACATATGGGCACAATACCATGAGCGTGTCTTTGCCCCATGTCGTTGTGACCAGCCTCTCAGGTAGATTGCCTGTGCGCAGACAGTGCACAGTGTCTAGATCCAGGCCTATCTCTTCTCTAGTCTCACGTATGGCAGCGGCGAGGTCGTCCGCATCTTCTGGATCCCTCATTCCGCCAGGCAGGGCAGTGTGACCGGACCATCTGTCACCAGGGCGACCAGCGCGCTTGATGAAGAGTAATTCAGGGTCTCCATCTTGGACCCAGTCTTGGGAGAAGAACTCCTCGATAGTGGAGGGAGGGGAGGAAGGTTTGCTGACGTCTATAATCGAGCCATTGGCGGGTGGAACCGGCTGGAAAGCAGGCCGGACGCGGATAATGGCGGCCACACTGGCTCGCTTCTTGCAGCCTTCTGGAGTTGGCACAGTGGGATAGGGGTGCTCCGTCAGGCGGGCCAGGAGGGGGTGTAAAGCCTTGAGGATGGCTCTGGACTCGTCTGACATGGTTGCGACCTACCCTTGTGCTTATACGTGTACCCTTGTAAACTGGGCGGTGGAGGAGGTGAGGTGCAGATGGTGAGTCAACAATTACGGGCCAACAACTATTTTATATCCTTGGGGATGCCGAGGCTGCGGGATCGGGGAAACAAATACGGACAAGGCTTGCCGTTTCACTTGCCTCGTCACGTGGTTTGGTTCCAATGGAAAATTAGATGATGCGGGCTCCGAGAAGGCGCTAAACTAGTCCGAAGTTTAGCCAAAGCACGAGGAAATAATGGCAGGTATGATTGGTTGCTGGTTCAATGCTTCCCCTCCAAGCTCGTTGCTCATGCTTTGCCCGCCAACCACCAGGGAGTTGTTTTTCTGCATTTTCTTCTTGTATGATTTGATCGTTTAGTATTAATTTCTGAGTAGTGCATTGTTTGACGAATACTCCCTACCTTGGCCCTCGCTACACCTCTACCTCTGCCCTGCCAACATGCGTTTTGGCAAGACCCTCTCAGACTCTGTCTACCCGCCGTGGAAGGATAAATACCTACAATACGACAAGATTAAGAAGCTACTGCGTGAGGATGAAACCTCTCCACAAGGCCGGGGTGGTGAGAGTAGCTGGACGGAGCAGGACGAGGAGAACTTTGTCCATGAACTTACCGTCACGCAACTGGAGAAGGTCCACCAGCATCAAGTAGACACTTTCAATGCTCTGAGAGATCGAGCTGCCGCTTGCGAGGCCAAGCTCCCCAACCAGGAGGATGGCGGTGCGAAAAGGTCCGATGAGGACGAAAAGGCCATTGCAAAGGACATGTTGAAAGAGTTGGATAGCATCTCCAAAGAACTCAATGAGCTTAGGAAGTTTAGTCGTGTCAACTATACCGGCTTCCTCAAGGCTGCGAAGAAACATGACAGGAGGAGAGGTCTGAAATACAGAGTACGACCAATCCTTCAAGTCAGACTCGCTCAGACACCTTTCAATCAGGAGGATTATTCTCCTCTCCTCTTTCGACTCTCTGCTATGTATTCCTGGGCTCGTCAAAAGCTTGGTGAAGAGGAGGCAGATCCTGCAGCGTCTACAGCCGAAATCCCTTCCAAAGACTCCTACAATGCCTACAGATATTGGGTGCATGTCGACAATCTCCTCGAAGTCAAAACCTACATCCTCCGACGGCTCCCGGTTCTGGTCTACAATCCCCAGTCATTGAAGATGGTTGACGGAGCTCAGAAAGATCCGAGCCTGACTTCGATCTACTTTGACAACCGAAGTTTCGATCTTTATAATGGAAAAGTTGAAAAAGCCACTGCTGGTGATTCTGTTCGTCTGCGATGGACTGGCCAGCTTGCCGATAAGCCAGAGATCGTCCTTGAGAAAAAGACTGTTGGAGAAGAGATCGAAAGCCGGGATATCCGCTTGACACTCAAGGAGAAATATGTCAAACCATTCCTCAAAGGTGAATACAAGCTAGAGAAACAAATGCAAAAGCTTGAAGACAGACTCGGACCAGACGCTGAGGAAGTCAAGACATTCAAAGCCAATGTGGAAGAGATTCAATCCTTTATCAAAGGGAAAGACCTTGAACCAGTCCTCCGAGCAAGCTATACTCGAACAGCTTTCCAAATACCTGGTGATGATCGAGTTCGAATCTCGCTGGACACCGACCTGGCCTTCATTCGTGAGGATGCTCTTGACTCGGACCGCCCTTGCCGTGACCCTGAAGATTGGCACAGGTCTGATATCGACAAACAGGAACTCGAGTATCCATTCTCCTCAATTAAGAAGGGGGAGATCAGCCGGTTTGAGCATGCTGTGCTGGAGATCAAGGTCAAGGAATCCAAATATACAAGAAACAATACCTGGCTACAAGATCTGATGAGCTCTCATCTGGTCAAAGAGGAGAAAAAGTTCTCCAAATTTGTTCACGGGATTGCACTTCTCTTTGAAGACTATGTCAACAGTTTTCCCTTCTGGCTTAGTGATCTTGAGACAGATATTCGAAGAGACCCCGTCACTGCTTTCCGTGAAGAGCAGGATCGGGAAGCTAAACAAGCAGAGGATGAGATAGCGGTAGGCAGCTTCCTGGCAGCATCCAGGTTGTCTGCCTCCATGAGACAGAAGGTTGGGTCTCCATCGAAACTATCAGATCGCAGACTTTCTGGCCAGATTTCACAGTCCATACAATCTCCAGCACGACCTAGGCCTACTGACCAGTTACGAGCGACTGCTGAGGAGCCTGACTCAGGTGATGATGGCATCCAGAGTAGCCGTCAAGCAGAAGCCGGTGACTCTTCTGGAGGGGGTTTGAGATCGTTCTTACCTGCCTTCTCCAATTCGCGTTACGCCCGTCGACATCGACAAGGCACCGCCTGGGAGGATGCACCCTTACCTCCTGGCGTGAAGGACCCAGGCCACTGGATCAAGGACCAAGGCGCGGTCAAAGTCGAGGCCAAGGTGTGGCTTGCAAATCAGCGAACATTCATCAAATGGCAGCATATTGCAGTTCTTCTAGCCTCACTTTCGCTCGGCTTATACAATGCTGCGGGCGTCGATAACAACATCGCCCGCACCTTGTCACTAGTGTACACTGGATTTGCCGTTTTCACGGCTCTATGGGGATGGGGGATCTACATGTGGCGAAGCAGGCTCATCAAGGAGCGAAGTGGCAAGGATTTCGACAATGCAATTGGACCCTTCATCGTTTCTGTCGGACTGGCTTGTGCATTGATCTTGAATTTTGCGTTCAAATACAACGCCGCGATGGCTAAGTTCCCAGAAAATTCGACGACTTTAGTGTCGGTGGGCAAGTTGGGCCAGAATGATATGTTGCCCGAGTTGTTTGTACAAGAGCTCTAATTGGTTTCTGGGAGGATTCATTCACGCAATGATAGCTCATAGTAATGAGTGTAGTGGTGATGAAGGTATGAGTGGTATAGCTGGAAGTATCAGCTCCAGTAGCTAATCTGAGAGCACCCAGATATTGTTACGAGCGCCAGGCCAGGTGCAGGATTAAGCTGTGGAATGCATCACTATATAGTATTCAAAATTGATTTTCAGTCATTGCTTCAATTTTGTCATCATTTTTCCTTTGAAAAAATATCATTGATTGATTCGATCCATTCGTAGATAAGATCTATTAGCCTCCGCTTATAAGTGAGTAGGTGCATACCTAAGTAGGGTCGGTAGTGCCAGTCCACAAAGCAAGAAACTTCATCTGCCTTGAATTTGAGACTCAACAATTGAATTGCGTACAAAGATGTGTAGTCAAACATGCAACAAAATGAAGTCCCTCCCTCCTACTCCGGTCTGGCGTGCTCGGTTGGCTTTTGGACCACGCTCGTCACCAGCCCGTTCGTTATTGGCGAGTCTTGCAGTCACCTACTAATAGTGAGTGGCCCACTATCTTTTTGGATGGCCTTCCCGTTCAGGTCCCTTCCAATGATAATATTGATCAGGAGAGTTCGAACATTGCAAGGTTTCGCAGCACGGGGAGAGAAGCCAGTGAATAATTTTTCGGGTTGCCGGTTTTCAGGGCGTTGGTATGTGAGGGCGTAAGCTTGCTGGTGGATGTGGCAGCCTGCATAGCATAGTGCTTGAAGGGGAGGAAAGGCTATCCTTACGAGAGATGGGAGAGGATCATTCGCTCGTGCAGCGCTTGTTGTGGCCTTGAGGAACTTGAACTCAATGCTACTGTCCGTGGGTATCGTAATCGTAATAATGCTGCTCAAATAGCGCGGCGAGGCCAGATCTTTGGTTCTGCCTCCTAATAATAGTAATTCCGCTCGTTGGAGATTGAGATCGAGGGCAGGACAGTCCAGCCCAGTCCAGTCATCCAGTCAGTCAGTTGATCAATCGATATGTCATACCAGTCATGATCATCTTCCACGTCCGCGACCACCACCTGGCCCACCACCACCAAACATATTGCCCATCTGGCTCATCATAGCATTCATATCCATACCACCCATATTCGGCATGCCACCACCCATCAACTCCAGCATCTTCCCCATATCTCCACCGGGCATGCCCCCTCTTCCTGCACCACCCATCGACGCCATGCGCTTCTGCATGGCCGCGAGCTGCTGCTGCCTGTTCCCGCCGCCGAGCATGTTCTGGGCGCGCTGCATGTTCTTCTTGTTCTGGCCCATGTTCTTCGCCAGCCCGGACATGACTTTGTGCTGCGTGAGCAATTCTTCGACCTCGCGCACCGAGGTGCCGGACCCACATGCAATCCGT
>Ga0105239_10000621_pt1 | contig 50420 bp, 48 predicted proteins | sample KBSC44metaG_FD_92761 | JGI IMG/M metagenome (GOLD analysis project Ga0105239, IMG submission 92761) | Corn rhizosphere microbial communities from Kellogg Biological Station, Michigan, USA - KBS C4-4 metaG | ecosystem: Host-associated > Plants > Roots > Rhizosphere > Soil | place: Michigan, USA...
ACAAGTCCTAGCCCAAGCGGCTGGCTTCCGCGACCACTTGCGATCAGAGGTTTTTCGGCCGCTTTTCGGGGGCGGTGGAAGCGGTGCATCCGGATCATGCCGGCCACGGGGCCAGGCCGGCAAAAGTGGGCGAGAGCGGGCACACGATGTTGTTCAGTCGTTTCTTCAAGTTCATGTCGCATGACATGGCGATCGATCTCGGGACCGCCAATACGCTGGTCTATCTGCGTGGGCGCGGCATCGTGCTCAACGAGCCGTCGGTGGTCGCGATCGAGACCATCCAGGGCGTCAAGAAGGTCCGCGCCGTCGGCGAGGACGCCAAGCTGATGATGGGCAAGACGCCCGGCACGATCGAGGCGATCCGCCCCTTGCGGGATGGCGTGATCGCCGACATCGACGTGGCCGAGCAGATGATCAAGCACTTCATCCACAAGGTGCATGGCGGCAAGATGCGCGCCTGGCGCTTCCCGGAGATCGTGATCTGCGTGCCGTCGGGTTCCACCTCGGTCGAGCGCCGCGCCATCCGTGACGCGGCGTCCAACGCCGGTGCCTCCCAGGTCTTCCTGATCGAGGAGCCGATGGCGGCCGCGATCGGCGCCGACATGCCCGTCACCGAGCCGGTCGGCTCGATGGTCGTCGATATCGGCGGCGGCACCACCGAGGTCGCCGTGCTGTCGCTGCGCGGCCTCGCCTACACCACCTCGGTGCGCGTCGGCGGCGACAAGATGGACGAGGCGATCGCCTCCTACGTGCGGCGCAACCACAATCTGCTGATCGGCGAAGCCACGGCGGAGCGCATCAAGAAGGAAGTCGGCATCGCCAAGATGCCCGCCGACGGCATCGGCGAGACGATCCACATCAAGGGCCGCGACCTCGTCAACGGCGTGCCCAAGGAGATCACGATCAACCAGGGCCAGATCGCCGACGCGCTGGCCGAGCCGGTCGGCACGATCGTCGAGGGCGTGCGCATCGCGCTGGAGAATACCGCACCGGAGCTCGCCGCCGACATCGTCGACCAGGGCATCGTGCTGACCGGCGGCGGCGCGCTGCTGCAGGGCATCGACGAGGTGCTGCGCGACGAGACCGGCCTGCCCGTCACCATCGCGGACGATCCGCTCACCTGCGTCGCGCTGGGCACCGGCCGCGCGCTGGAAGAGCCGATCTACCGCGGCGTCCTGCTGACCGCCTGACGGGGCACAAGACAGAGGCGCCATTGCCCTATCTTCCGTTCGTGCTGAGCTTGTCGAAGCACTGTCCTTCCTTCCTGAAAAGAGAAAGACAGCCCTTCGACAAGCTCAGGGCGAACGGAGCGTCTGTGGCTGGCGAGATGGCATCATGAAAGCGCCGTCCCGCAACCGTCGGCCGGGTTTCTCCCGCCGCGCGCAATACGGGTTGTTCTTCAGCTACGTGATCGCGGTGACGGGAATCCTCGCCGGGCTCGGCCTGGTCGTGGCCGCGCATTTCGATCCGGCCGGCTTCGGTTTCATCAAGGGCGCGGCGCTCGACACGACGGCGCCGGTCTCCACGGCGGCGCGCGGCGTGGTGCGCGGCGCCGGCAACGTCGTGGACGGGATCGGCGCCTATTTCTACGCCGGCTCCAAAAATGCCGAGATGGCGCGCGAGCTGGATCGCGATCGCGAAGCCCTCGTCCGCGCGCGCATCCTCGCGCTGGAGAATGAGCGTCTGCGGCGGATGCTCAAGCTGGTCGAGACGCGGGGCGGATCGATCGCGGTGGCGCGGATCGTCGGCTCCACCGGGGTCAGCAGCCGCCGCTACGCCACGCTCGACGCCGGCCGCGCGCAGGGCGTCCAGCCCGGCCAGCCGGTGCGCTCGCCGGAAGGGCTGGTCGGCCGCGTCGTCGATGCCGGCGCGATCGCGTCGCGCGTGCTGCTGATCACCGACAGCGCCAGCGTCGTCCCCGTCCGCCTCGCGCGCGGCGGCGCGCCCGCCCTCGCTGCCGGGCGCGGCGACGGATCGATCGAGATCCGGCCGCTGGGGGCCGGCGGCAATCCCTTCAACCGGGGCGACATCGTGCTGACCTCGGGCACCGGCGGCCTTTATCCGCCCGACGTGCCGGTCGCCGTGATCCTGCGCAAGGAAGGCGACGTCGCCATCGCCTGGCCGCTCGCCAATCCCGCCCAGCTCGATTACGCGATGGTGGAGCAGCCCTTCGCCGGCCTGCCGCCCCCGCCCGAGCCCGCCAAAGCCGCCAAGCCCTGATGCGCATGCCGACCAGCTCCGCGCCGCCCACCCGCGCGATCGAGGTGCGCGCGCAGGTGGTGCCGATCGTCTCGACCCTGCTCGGCTCGGCGACCGCGCTGATGCCGACCGTCGCGCTCTCGCCGACCTGGCCGCCGCTCGGCCTGCTGATGCTGCTGGCATGGCGGCTGCTGCGCCCGGAAATCTGGCCGGCATGGATCGGCCTTCCGCTCGGCCTTGCGGATGATCTGCTGACCGGGCAGACGCTGGGCACGGGGATGGTGACATGGACGGCGTGCCTGCTGCTCGCCGACCTGGTTGAGGGACGTTTGCTCTGGCGCGATTACTGGCAGGAATGGCTTCTGGCCGCGATCGCCATCGCCTTCGCCATGCTGGCCGGCTGGGCGATCGCCTGCTGGACGGGCGGCGCCACGCCGGTGCGGCTGATCCTGCCCCAGCTCGCCATCTCGATCCTGTGCTTCCCGATCATCGGGCGGCTGTGCGCGCGTCTCGACCGCTGGCGGCTCGCGATCGGCAAGATCCGCGCGCAGGATTGACGCCGTGAAGACCGGCAACGGCCGCCGCGCCGGACGCCTCGTCACGGAGGCGCAGCAAAGCTTCTCCTTCAGCCGCCGCGCGCTGTTCGTCAGCGTGGCGCAGGGCGCGGTGGGGCTGGTGCTGGCCGGCCGCATGGGCTGGCTCACCATCGCCGAGCACGACCGCTATTCAGCCCTCGCGGAGAGTAACCGGGCGCGCTCCACCCTGATCCCGCCGCGCCGGGGCTGGATCGTCGACCGCGCCGGCCAGCCCATCGCGATCAACCGCTCGGACTTCCGCGTCGATCTGATCCCCGATCTGCTCGACGATCCCAAGCGCGAGATCGAACTGCTCCAGACCATCCTCCAGCTCGCGCCCGAGGATATCGAGCGGCTGCAGGACAATCTCCCCAAGGCCGCCGGCTTCCAGCCCGTCCAGGTGGCCGAGGATCTCGATTACGAGCATTTCGCCGCCGTGAACCTGCGCCTGCCCGATCTGCCCGGCGTGGTGCCCGCCCGCGGCTTCTCGCGCTCCTATCCGTCGGGGCCGGCGGTGGCGCACCTGATCGGCTATGTCGGATCGGCCTCGGCGGAGGATTACAAGAAGGACAAGAATCCGCTGCTGATCACGCCGGGCTTCAAGATCGGCAAGCAGGGGCTGGAGAAGAGCTTCGATCACTTCCTGCGGGGCGCACCGGGCGCCAAGCCCTCCGAGGTGACGGCGCGCGGCAAGCTGGTGCGCGAGCTTCCCGCCAGGCCGGAAACGCCGGGCAACACGCTTCAGCTCACCATCGACGCCGGCCTGCAGGATTATATCGCCGAGCGGATGGGCGACCAGTCGGGCTCGGCGGTGGTGATCGACACCCTCACCGGCGACATCCTCGCCATGGTCTCGATGCCGGCCTACGATCCCAACAGCTTCTCGAAGGGCATCAGCCACGACGAGTGGAACATGCTGTCGGCCAACGATCACCTCCCGCTCGTCAACAAGACGCTGCAAGGCCTCTATCCGGCCGGATCGACGGTGAAGCCGATGAACGCGCTGGGGCTGCTGGAAGCGGGCATCTCGCCGGACGAGCGGGTGCAATGTTCGGGCGCGCTGCGCGTCGGCAACAGCTTCTTCCACTGCTGGCGCCACCAGGGCCATGGCGCGATCGACATGCACCGCGCGATCGAGCAGAGCTGCGACATCTATTTCTACCAGATGGCCCGCAAGGTCGGCACCAAGGTGCTGGCGGACATGCACAAACGGCTGGGGCTGGGCGAGAAGTTCCCCCTGCCCTTCGCCTCCCAGCGTTACGGCACGGTGCCCGATCCGGACTGGAAGCTGCGCAAATATCACAAGGAATGGACGGTCAGCGACACGCTGAACTCGTCGATCGGCCAGGGCTACACGCTCGTCAATCCGCTGCAGATCGCGGTGGCGGTGGCGCGCATCGCCAGCGGCAAGACGCTCATCCCCCGCATCGTCCACCGCCATTCGGACCAGCCGCCGGAGAGCATGGGCATTTCGGCCGAGCATCTGGCGATCATCCGGTCCGCGATGGGCGACGTGGTCGGTCCGGGCGGCACCGCCAACAGCGCGCGCATCCAGGTGCCGGGCATCGCCATGGGCGGCAAGACCGGCTCCGCGCAGGTTCGCCGCATCAGCATGGCCGATCGCGCCGCCGGCCGCGCCGTGGCGCTGGGCACGCAGGGCGCGTGGAAGCTGCGCGACCACGGCCTGTTCATCTCCTTCGCGCCCGTCGCCGAGCCGCGCTACGCCGCCGGCATCATCCTGGAGCATGCCGGCCACGGCGCTGCCGCCGCGCAGATCGCGCGCGACGCCTTCACCTACCTCTACGACAAGCAGCGCGCGCTCGACACGCTGGCCAAGCTGCAACCGGGCTGGGGCGGCGACATCAACACCCGGATGGCGAAGGAAAAGGCCGAATGGGCCGCGCAGGAGGCCGCGCTCGCGCAGCCCCAGGGCGTACCGGCGGACGAAGGCGACATGGGCGCGCAGGCCAATGCCGTGCAGCCGCCCGACACATCGGTGGCGACCGCCGTCGCGCCGCCGTCCGAAGCGCCCGACACCGGCCCGGACAGCCCGCAGCCGCCGCCCACTCCTCCGCCCGCCCCCGGAGCGACGCCCGAATGATCCGCAACTCGCTCGTCCCCGCGCCGCTGGCCCAGCTCCCCTGGAAGGTGCTGCTGACCGTGATCGGCATCACCGGCTTCGGCCTGGCGGTGCTCTATTCGGCGGCCGGCGGCAGCCTCCAGCCCTGGGCGCTGGGCCAGGGCGCGCGCTTCTGCCTGTTCCTCGGCCTGTCGATCGCGATATCCCGCCTGCGCGAGACGCAGATCAAGCAGGCGGTGGTGCCCGCCTACGTGATGCTGATCGTCGCCCTGGTGTTCACCGAACTGCTCGGCAAGGTGGCGGGCGGCAGCCAGCGCTGGCTCAATCTCGGCATCATCCGCCTCCAGCCGTCCGAGCTGATGAAGCCGCTGATCGTACTGACCCTCGCCCGCTTCTACGATCTGCTGCCGGCCGGCGAGATCCGGCGCTGGACGGCGATCTGGCCCGCCTTGCTGCTGATCGGCGTGCCGGCGGCGCTCATCCTGGTCCAGCCCGATCTCGGCACCGCGACGATGGTGACGCTGGGCGGCATCCTGACCATGTTCCTGGCCGGCCTGCCGCTGCGCCTCTTCATCGGCGGCGTGCTGGCGGCGATTCCGCTCGGCGTCGGCGCCTGGAGCATGCTCCACGATTATCAGCGCAACCGCATCCTGATCTTCCTCGATCCCGATCTCGATCCGCTAGGCAAGGGCTATCACATCACCCAGTCGAAGATCGCGATCGGATCGGGCGGCATTTTCGGCAAGGGCTTCCTGAACGGCACGCAGAGCCACCTCGACTATCTGCCCGAAGGCCAGACCGACTTCGTCTTCGCCACCATGTCCGAGGAATGGGGGCTGGTCGGCGGGGTGCTGCTGATCTGCGCCTTTCTCGGCGTGGTGTGGTGGGGCATGGGCGTCGCCCAGCGCGCCGAGACCCGCTTCGGCCGGCTCACGGCGGCGGGCCTCTCCACCACCATCTTCTTCTACGTGGCGGTGAACCTGATGATGGTGATGGGCCTCGCGCCGGTCGTAGGCGTGCCGCTGCCGCTCGTGTCCTACGGCGGATCGGCGGTGATGACGGTGCTGATCATCCTCGGCCTGCTGATGGCGATCGACCGCGGCCAGCACCGTTCGGGCGGCGCCTTCGGATAATTTCGCGGACCCCGCACAAAGCTGTTTACAGCCTCCGATTCGGCTGTTACTCGGCCGCCTCCCAACGAGGACCGGCACCGGTTCTTCCGCGGTGTGGACGCATAGCTCAGTTGGTAGAGCAGCTGACTCTTAATCAGCGGGTCCTTGGTTCGAGCCCAAGTGCGTCCACCAAAAACTAACGGAAAAATAAGCGCTTAGCGGGGCCCGAGGTGGTCATGCTGTTGCGGTTTTTTAAGCTCCGTCTCTCGGGGCAACATCTGGGCAACATTTTTTGTGTGCTTTCCCGAGCTTTTTTTGACACCTACCGAGACGATACCCCACGTCGCTAGGGCACTGATGTGATGTCGGCGGCCGTAACTTTGATGCAGTGCTTGCCCGCAACCGAGATCAGCGGCATAATGTTGACGGCGGGCAGACCGATAAAGGATCGGTTTGCATGGAATTCCCGGAAGATAAGTTCATTCGCATCGCCGGCGTGATCGAGCGCACGGGACGATCGCGAGCAGCCATTTACCGAATGATCGCGGAAGGCAGCTTTCCGAAACAGCAGCGAATTGGCGTGCGCGCGGTTGGTTGGCGCCTCTCGGATGTGCGGCGGTGGATGGACGCTCCTCTCGCCTATCACGATGGTGCCGAAGACCGGCGTTCAGCTGCTCCAACTGGAGGCCCCTATAGCTGATCAACCGAGGTCAGGTGTGGCGGGGCGCTAGAGTCGCGCAACCCTGGTTGCGAGTTCGGTTACGGATCGAGCATCACAGCCAAAGGATTACGATGGCCGGTCTAGCTTACCATCGACCCCTTCAGACTCCAGTATCCTCGCTCGGGCTGGCGTTTTGGAAGCGCCAGACTCAAGAAACCGAGGGTGTCCGAACAATTGCGTCGATAACCTGTTCAGGTACCGACATTTTTGATTATCTCCCAATTCTCGTTACCACTTTCGCTCCCTCTTTACTGTCGATATGCCAGGATACGACTTGGGACATACCGAGATGTCGGGGGAAAATTGGCTCCTCCTCTATAGCTCCGATAGGCCTGAAGGGCAACTGCCCTCATTCGCTCAAGCGCGTTAGCTCGAATTTGCTTAACTCTGCGGCTTCGCTCCCCTTCCCGCGTTGAGCCGGCGTTTGTATCTGGCCCACACGTCATGCGCGTAAGCAGCCTGTAGGTGTACATTCCGGCTATGGTAGAGGCCAACCGCTGTCCAATAATCCTTGGCCTGCGCGAGTGACGAGAGGAAAATCCATCGCGCCACCTCGATGTTGAAGCATGGGTCGTCTCGTAGCCATCCCCCGATCCGGCCTTCCTGCTTGTCCAGCAATCGCGCCAGCTTCGGGATCCACCAGTTGTTCACTTGCATTGGGCCGAGGTCGTAGCTGCCGTCGCGATTGAGCACTGCGGCACCGATCCAGCCGCCCTCTGTGTCCCGAAGCGCCCAAAGGGTTCGCTCAAGCCAGATACGTCCGCGCGCCGAAGCGTGAATGCAAACGCCGATCCTGCGTTCATCGTCCGACCGAACCGGAGATGAAGCGATCGCGGCACTGGAGAGTGCAATCGCTGACACGAATGCGAGACCATTGCGCATCTCTACCGCTCCGGCCCTTGAGAGTGTCCTTGACCCGAGCGGGTCTGATCTTGTCGGGCAGCACTTCGGCGATCCTCGACCCTCCAGTTCTCGTCGATCAGCCGCTGAAGAAAGCGATCTACAGCCTCTGCCACATGCTGGGCCCGGCTTGCCATCCGTTCCACGACGCCATCGCGACCCTTCCGGCTATCCAGTCCATGATGCAAATTGCGGTCGCGCAACGCCTGTCGATCGCGTTCCTGAATCATTCGTGCTTCCGCCAGCCGGGCGCCGTGACGTTCGAAGAATCGCGCTTGCTTGCTTCGGTCGAGGCGGCCTAGACCCTCCAGCGCGGAGGTCTTCTCGCCCGATCGCGTGGATAGCTTTTGGGCCAGGCGCTCCCGATCCTCGGTCCACAGCTTCGCGCCGAATCGAGCCCGAGTGATGGCCGTGTAGTAATTCTGTCCGTTAACGAGCGCGGAGCCGACCGGCGCGAGAACATAGACCCGTGCGTAGGTCTTGGACTGAGCGGAATAGACCGTCTCGGCATAGCCATGATCCCAGGTCTTGTGCTGGCGAAGATCGACCTGCTGGATGCGGTCGTCCTTGTCCCAACGGACCGTGGCGACGTCGCCATCGAGCGTCTCCACGGTACCACGCTCAGCATTCTTGAGGGCGAGTTGCTTGTTCGCGAGGCGCCATTGAATACGGTCACCCTCAGCAAGGTCACGCTCCTCGCGCTGGAACACATTTATGTGCCGCGCCTGACCGAGCCGCGGGTCCCAGCGTATGGTCCTGCCGTTCGAGTCGACGAGCCGGACAACCTGCCTTCCACTGGGTTCGCGACCGATCCCGAGCACCCGATACTCCTGGTCGCGCGCGATACCGGCAGGACCAAGATCGCGCCCGAAGGTGACGACCTGGCCGGCCGAATAGAAGCGGGCAAAGTGCTTTTGCTCGTCGGACAATCCGGCGGGTGTGAGCACCTCGAGCCTTGCATCCTCCGCGGCGATTCCACCTTCCGAACGGAGTGTCTGGCGGATCTGGCTGTTGACGATGAGGCGAGTGGCATTCTCAAGGACGAGGATATTCGTGCCGGCGCGCGTATCGGGTTTGAGCCGCGTCCACTCGGCTACCAGGTTCTCGGCAAGCTTGTGAGCTGGCGCGCCGCTCACAACTCGGTCGAGCCGGTCGAGCGAGGCCCCATATTCGCCGATCCGGGCATAAGTGACCGCTGCTTTCATCGACCGGGTCTGCTGCCGCATCGACTCGGTCAGGTGCGCGGTGGACATGCCGAGCCTCTGGAGCAGCCAGAAGGGCTTTCCCTGCTCGATCGCGCCGGTCTGCTTGTCGTCGCCAAGCAGGATCAGCCGCGCGCCCGTCACCCGACTGATCTCCAGCATGCGAACCGCCTGCCGGGAACTCAACTGCCCCGCTTCATCGAGAACCAGTACATGGCGATCGGTGATGCCATGACCGCCACCGGCCAGGAGGCTCGCCACCGTGCGCGACGATATGCCCGCCATGTCGCCAAGGTTCGCCGCTGCAGACGACGTCGGCGCCAGCGCAACCATCTGCGTTCCCGGTTCGGCGGCCCGGTTGAGCACATCGACCAGGGTCGATTTGCCCGCACCACCAACGCCCTGGATTCCGGTTACGCGATCCCGCGTCGTGGCGATCTGGACCAGCGCCTGCTCTTGATGTGGGGTCAGCCCGGCAGTTTCCAGGATCGGAAGCAGCCGATCGGCGTATGCGACCGGACGGGCATCATCAAGGGCGAGAACCAGATGCTCGGCGAGCGCCAGTTCGCGGCGTGCGGTACGCCGGCTGGTGCGCCCACGGTTAAGGATCTGGTCGCCTGTCTGTTCCCGAGTGGGAAGTAACTTGCGACGTGCCGCATGCTCGTCGAGCAGCGGACGGACGTCCGAGAGCCGCACCTCACCGACATGGCTGGCAAGCGCCGTACGTACGATCTGGCCAGATGAGCTGACGGCCTCGCGTGTCTCTGACTGCCGGATGCCGAACAGTGTTGCACGCCCAGCCAGCGTCCGATCGACAGCCATCTCGCGCTCGCCGCGCTCAGCGACCTTGGCTTCCAAACTGCCGAGCTCCGCCCCATATGGCCGGGCACGCTCCGCCCATCGGGATCGGAGTTCTTCCAGACTCGTCTTTACCTTTGGGCCGCGGGTCTGGAAGAAGGACGCGCGCCGAGCCGCCTGCCCCGAAAGACCATGCTCCTCGGCGTGGGCATCGATCTGCTGGGCGCGTCGCGACATTTCGCGCACGAGGCGATCCGGTACGCCGACGATCTCGAACAAGCCGCGCCGCGGATCGAAGTCGATCTCGTATCCGATCTCGCGAAGCCGATGGGCGAGATCGTTGCGGTAGATCTGCCCGGCGGTCATCTGCTCGGCATACATGGCGCGCGTTTCGAGACTCGCCATCGGATCGCCGTCCGCCCGGTTGGTCATGTTGAGGATGACGACATGGGTATGAAGATGGGGATCAAGCTCACGCGAAGCGTGCTCTATGAACCGCGCGAAGATCAGCCGGCCGGTTGTCTCATGGATGATATCCCCTTCGTCGCGTCGTCGCAGCTGGGCGTGTTCCTCGATATAACCGAGCGCCGTGCCCACAGCCTTCTCATGCGCATCTACGATCCGATCGTCGCCGCGCACCAACGCCATGATCGAGACCGATTTGGGCGCGTTGACGGCGAAATCCCAGCCCGGGTGGTGCTCGATGGTGCCGTCGCGCCGGTGGCGTCCAAGTCGCTGCCCACCGACGTCGCCCGCGAGCAGCTCCTCGAATTTTTTGCCGTCGACCGGTCCGGCCAGTCCCAGATCGGCTGCAATGCGGCCACCCCATTCGGAGCGCTCGGCATTCCCTTTGGTGTAATAATCCCCAACCTTGTAATAGCGGGAGATATTGGCGGGCGTACCCTTGAGACGACGCGGGTGGATCATGCCGGCTTCGCCTTGTGGCGGGGACCATCGCGACGGTCGTGATAGTCGAGCTCAATCCGGCTGCTGCCCTGCGCGGGAGCCAGCATCCGAACGTGTGCCGTTTCCGGGACATCATCCTGAACTTCCTGGCGATCGGCATCGACCCGCGGTCCTGCGGACACCGCTTGCTGATCGTCGGCGTTGTCCGCGAGGTCGAACATGTCGACCTGGGCAGACGATGATTCCGGATCGATATCCCCCTTCCCGCCCCTGCTCCCCCTCACCTTCTGCGCTTTTGCTGCCGCGTCCCGTCCGCGCTCGGTCGCGCGGATCTGCCGGATAGCGAGTTTGCCGGCATCCCCGCGAACGGGCGGCGTTGTGCGTTCGACAAAGGCCGGCGCGAGAGCAGGAAGCTCATGATAATCGTCGGTGAAACGGACGACCGGGAGGTTACGGCCGAACCGCAGGAAGCCGGAGAGGTTCGGAAGATTGGTCACTTCCGTGTGAAGAACAAGCGGGCGCGTGACCTGCATGCGGGACAGGTTCACGCCATCGCGCATGTCGTTCACGCCATAGGACATGCCTTCATTCGCTTCGACCTGCTCGACCTGCCCGAGATTCTCCGAGACATGCTTGGCGGTAGGGGTGTCGTTGGCCCTGAGCGCCACCCAGGTCGAGCAATAGCCGGTAATCGCGGCGGCATCCTGGATACCGTAGGTCGCCTCCAGCTGTGGGTAGGACTGGAAGCCCAGGATACCGCAGCCGCCATATTTGCGCGCTCGGGCGAGGAAGTCCGACAGTGAAGGCAGTTTCTGGAGCGTCGGCAGTTCGTCGATCACGCAATAAAGTCGGCGATCGCGGTCAGGCGCGAGGCTCATGATCGCGCTGATCGCGATATCGAGCCACACCGTGATCAGCGGGCGCAGAGACGGCAGCTGGTCAGCCTTGACCGAGATAAACAGCCAGCCGTCGCCCTCTTCATTCTCGACCCATTTACGGATCGAAAAGCCGTCAGTGGTGTCGTCGAGATAGGAAAATGATCGCATCACCGAGGCCAGTTCGGCCTGAATGCCCGCCGAGGTCCGCTCCCCCTCCTTCGAGATGAAGGCGGCGGCGTCGGTCCCCTGGACGAAGGTGGCGAGATCGCTCAGCTTCGAACGAAGCACGCGGTGGAGCAGCACCGAGATTAGCATGTGTTTCTGCAGCGCGAGCTTGCGCATCACCGCGACCAACGTGCCCCGCGCCGACTTCGCCCAGAAGGGATCGCCCGCTCGGTCAGGGATCGTCGACTCCGCGATCTGGTCATAATGATAGTCGCGCGGAACATCGACCCAGGGCGACCATTGGTCGGTTCGCGCATCGAGCGGGTTCAGCAGCAGGTCCTTCTTGGGACGATAGAATTTTTCCACGAAGGCACCGGCGGTGTCGTAGACGATCGCGCGCTTGCCCTCCTTGCGGATGCCGTCGAGCATGTGGCTGATGAGGTTGGTCTTGCCGGTGCCGGGCGCCCCGCAGATCAGGATATGCTCCGGCTCGAAGGCGACCGGGATCGCGACGCCGCCTATCGTGAGCGCCCCTTTACGCTGACGCCAGAGCGCGCGGCGTACCTCCCGCGCGCTACCGAAACGAGCACCGCGTAGATATTCGTTGGAGCCGAGCCCTCGTCCTGTTCTGGTGAAGGTGAACCAAGCGCAACCGAGCGCGACCAGCGCGAAAATCCCGGCGATCACGGCTCCGTGGATGAGGTAGATCTCGAAGCGGTGCAGTATGCGCTTCGCCAGTGAAGATGCGAACAGCCAGTCGGCGGAGGTCCAGTATGGGTGACCGTCGGGAGTGCGGAAACGCACTGGGTCATTTGTGCCACCGGCCGCGTCCACCTTGATCGCGGCCTCCGCGAGCTTCACCAGCACGAAGCGCTCGAAGGCGGTCGATTTCTCGAGCACGTACCAGATGGTACCCATCACCCAGAGGATCAGGCAGGCGAGCCCGGTCTGGAAGAAGACCTGTGTCGACATCCGGACGTTGTGGACGATGGCCTGCCCGCCCCGCGTCCAGGACCCGAGCGTGTCGTTGCGGAAGATGCTCATGACCGCGACTCCGGTGCGAGCAACCCCCGTTCGCGGAGCAGGTCATGTGCTTCCGTCATCCCCTTTTCGAGGGTCTCCGGTGATCGCCGGCCGACCGACGTCGCTACTATTGTGAGGATTTGGATGCAGGTGGCGAGGATCTCGTCCTGCGAGGAAAAGATGTAGCGCTGACCGGGATCGGCGGCCTGCTCGAGCACCGATCGGATGAAGGCAGAGAGCGACAGGTTGGCGCCATGCGCGCGACGGCTGAGCCGCTCGTGCAAGGCATCATCGACACGAATATTCAGCTTCGTCATGCAACGGTTCCAATACGGGAGCCATCGCAGACGGTCAGGAAGCACGTCCCTTATAGTACCACCGATGGATCAAAGCAATGATTATGCGGCGTGGTCCGCGGACCACAGATTTACTTGAGCATCTTCAAACAATTAGGAAATGGAAGGCTCTTGCGGTGGTCCACTGACCACAGCATCCGTGTCGCGCGTGGTTCATGGACCACAGGCCATATCGCTGATTTTCACAGAGAATCAGCCGCAGCACCCGTGCGTACGGTGCATTACAAACGACCAAGGCCGTGCGTCCCGCCTTTCGCAGCGCCTTGGCGCTGCGCTGCCTCGTCCGGACACGGGCGTGGCCCCCCGGCAGGGGGATTTGGTTCTTGTCGGCGGCACGCCGGCCATATCCTACAAACATGGAGCGAGCATCTCACAGAGGGGATTGCGCTCACGGGATCCCCGTGAATAATCGGCACTGGCGGGCGGACCTTCAGCAAGGATGATGGTCATGCCGAAAATGACGGAACGCGAGCGCCTGGCGGATCTAGAAGCGCGCCAGCGCAGGATCAGCGACGAGATCGAAGCCGCGAGGCTCACATTGCGGAACCGCTATGCCGCGATCGTGACCGATCTCCCGATCGAAACGCTGAGCGAACGGGACTTCCGCGACATTCTGACGCAATGCCTGCGGGTCGGTGCCGCCGCGTCGGTCGCCGCGCTCAAGGCCCTGCCCGCCACTGCACCGCCGACACCCTGACCTCACCGACGACGTCGCCCGTAGGGCGGCCCAGCGACGAGCATGGCGGAGCCACGCGCAGGAGGCCGGCGGCATCGCCGCCGCATCGCCGGGTCAGCATGACCCGGCGATCCCTCCCCGCCTCGACAAAAAAGGGAGCTGGTGTGGGACTGATCCCGCACCAGCTCCCATCGAGCAGACCTGTCAGCTGTGCCCCGCCGCCGCGTGTTGCTGGGCAAGCGTCAGGAAGGTGGCGGGCACGCCCGCGGCACGCACCGCCCGGGCAAGGTGGGACTGGAGCCCCGAGCCTTCGCAGACCAACGCTTCGACCGGCCGTAGCTTCAGCAGTTGCTCATTGCGCACGAAGCCGGCGCGCTTGCCCATGTTCCGGTCGAGCCCGAAGGCCACCAGCTTCACCCCGGTCCGGCCTGCCCACGCCGCCGCGATCGCATCGCATCCGGCGTCCTGTCCTGTGGTGGCGAGGATCATCATCGGCACCCGCGCGCGGATCAGATCGAGTCGGTCCCAGATCAGCCGATAGTCCGACCAGCTCCGCCCGCCAGAGACGATGACCACCGGTCCTTGCGGCGCATGATCTTCGATCTGGCGCTGGCGGCGGGCGGCGAGGAAGTCGGTGGCGGCGATGACCGAGGCGGTCCGCTTGCTCGACACCAACGTCGCGCGTGGCGCCACCCAGGGGCGCCCGGTTTCGGTGTGGAATATCCGGGCACCATGATCGCGCATGCAGGCGACCGCATCGCGCGCCTCGTCGAGGGAGCGGCAGAGCGTCTGGGCCTCCTCGAGCGCGGTGGTCGCGATTTCGCTGCCATCGTCGTCGCGGATCAGGGAGCGGACCTGCTGGGCCGCCCGATCCGCTTCGCCATCGAGCTGGTCGGCCACCTTGTGAAAGCTGTGGACGATACCCCAGGCTAGGCGTTCGGCGAGGCTTTCGAGCCGGCTGTCGCGCAGCACGTCGAAGAGGGTCGTGACCAGCATTTCGGTAGCATGCTGCATCTCCTGTGCGTCGGGCATGTCGGCGGTGACGGCGTCCTCGGCGCGGCTGATGCGGAAGCCATCGACGGTCTCGGCGAAGGCGCTGGCGAAGAGGTCGGCGGTGTCGGTTGCATGGAACATGACGGTCTCCTTTATCTTGAAAGAGACCCTTTTTCGGGCACGGGCTCCGAGCGACGGGGTCAAGGAGCGCGGGGCGACGCCCCGCGACCGCGCCAGCGGCGATGGGGGTCACGATTTTGTTCGGGCGCCCCGGCGACGGGGGTGGATGCCGCGTCGCTCGCCCGGGCAAAATGGTGGGGCCCCGTCGTCCTTGAGGCCGGCGCTGACCCCGTGCCACACTTGGACGAATTGAGAGAGTAGTTTTCCCCAGCGCCCGCTCCGGGCACCCAAGACCAAGCCGGGCTCGATGCCCGGCTTGGTCTTTGAGGCGGATTGCTCAGACATGATGGATGCTCTTTGCGAGGCCACTCACCGGGGCGAGCGGCCAGGTGATTGCGAACGATGCTCCGACAGGGCACCGCCGGACCGGAGGCCCGGCGGTGCCCCGTTTCGACAGCATCAGCGGGTCCGTGGCGGCCCGCCCTCATCGGGTCGCTGCGCATCCTGCCGGAAAGCGTGGATGGGCACGCCGGCCTGTCGCAACAGCTGGTAGAGATTGGCCTGCAATCCCGATCCCTCGCACAGGATCGCCTCGACCGGCTTCAGGTCGGCGAGCTTGCGGTTGCGCGTGAAGGCGGTCTTGCGACCGGTGCCATAGAGGCCGTAGGCGACAAGCGGCACGCGCGTCCCCGCCCGCGCCGCCCAGGCTGCGGCGATGGCATCGGCCCCCTTGCGCTGACCCGTCGTGACGAGCGTCATATGGGGCACGCGGGCCCGGATGTCGTCGAGCCGCTCCCAGATCGAGCGCCAGTCATGCCAGGCGGCCGGACCCGACACGATGACGATCGGGCCCTGCGGAAGATGCCGTTCGCGGGCTGCGAGCGCGCGGGCCCGCAGGAAATCCTGGGCGGCGATCTGACTGGCGCTGGAGGTCGAGGACGCGCGCGATCCCCGTGCCGGCGACCAGGGCCAGCCCGACTGCACGCGGTACATTTCGGCGGCATAATCGCGCATGCATTCGATCGCGGCACGCTGCTCGGCGAGCGACTGGCAGAGCAGCTGCTTCTCCTCGAGGGCGCGCACATAGACTTCGCCGGGCTCCGGATCGCGTGCGAGATCGGCGATCTCCTGCGCGATCGCATCCTCGCGTCGCTCGAGCTTGCCGGCGACGAAATGGAAGCTGTTGACCAGCCCCCAGCCGATCTCGGCGGCCAGCGGCTCGAGCCGCGTGTCGGCGAACAGGTCGAACAGAGTGGCGACGATCCCGCCGCATTCGGCCTGCGCGGCGAACGGCTCGGGCATGTCATGCTCGCCGGGCTCCTCGCCCGGCTCGATGATGCTGAGACCCAGTGGCTCGCCGAAGGCGGCCTGGAATTCGGGCGTGGCGATCTGCTCGGCGTAGAGGGTGGCGAGGTCGGCGAAGCGCGCGACGCCTCCGGCTCGCAAAGGGTGTGTCATGATGACCTCCATGGATGGAATGGTGGTGGACCAACGTGCGCGTCAGCGCGCGGCGAGAATCGCCGTGCGGATGGACGCCGAGACCTGACGAAGCCAGCGCCTGAACAGACCAGGCTTGGGCGGCCAGCTTTCGAACCGCCGTGGACAGGCGAGGATCAGGTCGATCAGGCGATAGGTCCCGCAGCTGACGACGCGGTCGGAAAAGATCACATAGCTCGCGCCGCCAAAGGCATCCTCGTGGGGCCTCGAACAATCGAAGCAGACCTCGAAACCAACCGGTCCTTCCCGTAACGTCTGTGGGCAGCAGCGCCGGATGATCTCGGCAAGCGTGTCGCACTCGACCTGATCCCCACTGATCGAGACGAGAATGCTTGGTTCCTGCCATTGGCCGAAGCGCACATGGTCGAGCCCAAGCGACGGATGCGCTTCGTCGTCGAACAGCGAGACGAGGCCGGACAGGCAATCGTCCAGCTGCCCCGAAACAGCGCGAACCGGGAAGACTGACGCGAAGCGCGCGCCATGATCGGCGAACAGATCGACGATGGCGGGCGACTCGGCCGCATCGTCCCGCAAGGCAGTGACGACGTCGAGCACAGCCGAGAGAAAGAGGGCGTCATCGCCATCCGCGACGAAGGCGAAGCTCGTTTTGGTATAATGTTCGGACATGGTCCGGCTCCCGATCGCCGGCCGATGGGCATCGCTGACAGCATCGGCCGGGAGGATGAGAAAGCGGGGAGAGCGAGCCCTCCCCGCAGTGCTGGACACGCCCTCAGAAGGGGATCTCATCCTCGATCGGGGCGGCGCCATCGCCATGCGCGCCGCCGGGGCCGGCCGTGCTTTCGCCAAAGCCGCCTTCGCCGTCATTGCCGTAATCGCGACGCGTCGCCCGCTGTGACGGTCCGAAATCTTCACGACGCTGCGGACGCCGCCAGGCGACACGGTAGCCCTCCGCATCGGTGCCGAAGCAGGCGATCGGGAGCGGCTCGGGCAGGCTCGGATCGTCGAGCGAACCCTGGAGGAAGACCTCGCCCGTCGCATTGGACGTCGCTTCCCACAAGGCCCCGATCTGCACCCAGCGGCGTCCGACATTGAGCGCCACCACCTCGAAGACAGGCGCCCTGTCATTCTGGCTTTCGACCGGACGCAGCCCGATCCGCGGCAGGTCGATCGTGCGGGTGGCGATCGCCCCCATCAGACGGCCCTCGACATTCTTGAATTCACCGATGTTCATCGTCTCAACTCCTGGATGCTGCCGCCTCGGACCATTCCTCGGCGACACTCTCCAAAAGCCTCCTCTCCTCTGAGGCGGAGTTCGCCGCGCCCAAGGGAATACCCGACGGCGCCCACCTCCCCGGCCCTCGCCCTTCCACGTGCCCGATCGACGGACCGGGATAGTTGTTCCGCGAACGGGATCGTGACGCGCAAGCGCCGGGACCGGGCATCGCCCGGGCCTGGTCGGAGCGAAGCGGAGATAGAGCCCGGCGGCATCGCGCAGCGATGGCGTTCGCCCTGCTCTGACGGTGCTGCTTGATCCCCAGATACAGCCCCTCCGGGCGTCACCAGCTTCCCTCATGCGCGGACGAGCCAAGCCATGCTCGCCTGGTGATTTTCGCCGTCGCTGCGTCGCTTGTGAAGAACCAGCAACCTCGCATCGCGCCGGCTTTCGAATCACATCCGAAACGACTATTGTTGCGTTGCACAGCCCGTGCGCCGCTCGATCGATCCCTGTGTCGATCGAGCTGCCCGCCTGCCGTCCTCAACCGGCAGGCGGGCACATCGGGTCCTAGCCGAGGGACAAGGAAAGCCGACATGCGGGTCTGGTGTTTTTCGAGCGCCCACGGTCTGGGCGCCCTGACAAATGACGAGAATGGCAAGGATCTTCCGACGGATCTCGGCCCCTGGCGCTCGGTGGCGACTTTGGTGCTGGGCGACCATGAGGATGAGCGGATGGCGAAGCACCTGATCCAGGAGCATGGCTTCTGCTGTTTTGACGAGACACCGGACGACTAGGATATCCGATCCTGGAAGCTGCGATGCAACAAACGGAATTACCGCCGCCGGCGAAAAGATCTATGGTCGTGCAGATGCGATCCAGGGGGATGCGAGATGTCGTTCCTGAGCATTTTTCCAAGCGGGCAGGAGCGCCGGCTTGCGCAGGACGAAGCGGCGGCCGCTCTTGAGAAATATGGCGACAAGGCTGCGGCGGTTCTCCTCATGAAGGCACAGCAGTCGCAATCGTCGACGCGACGACGGTCTACAAGCTTGCGAGAAAGATCGTCATGACATCGGGATGACGAGTGCGGGTGAATCGGGACTCAGATTCTGCTCGACAGATTCCATCGATCAACAGACTGTCGTCGACAATCGGCCGCATGGGCGGTTCATCACAGATTCGGCGTCCATGGAGCCGGCAGCCGCTCTACCGCCATCATCCCGGCGAAAAGGCTGACACCGCCAGCCGCATCCCTGTGCGTTTCGGACCCGCGCCGGTTTCGTCGTTCTCGCGACGAACACGTTGATCGTCCCCGCTCCCGGATTCATAGTCAGTGGATGGCGAGTCCGGAGCGATCATGCGGCAGATAGACGATGCCCTTCGCTCTGGAGAGCAGAACCGCGACACGATGGAACTGGTGTGCAATTGGTGCGCGCACGCACGCCTGAAAAAGGTCGGCGGCACGGGCATGGTCGAGGCGACAACGGGCCTTCCAATCGGTCCCCATATGATCGCATGCGATTTCGCACCGGCCGGCGGGTTTGCCAGCTGGGACCTGCGCGATTCGGCGCTCGACTTCTACGACAGGAACTGCTCGGCCTGCGGACATCGCAGGCCCGTCGGGTTGCCCAATCTGACCGAACTCGTTGCCGAGCGAGACAGGGCCCGATCAGCGCGCGACGACGAAAATGCAGCCTCGGAGAAGGCGGCGGCGGATGCCCTCGCGGCGCGCGCGTCCGCTCGAGCCGCGCTCCGATCCGCATTGTCACCCGTCGCCTGTACGATCGTCGACGACATAGACGCGTTTGACCGCGACAGGTCGACGGCCAATTTCGCACGAATCGCCCAAAGTGCGATGCTGGCACCGGAAAGGTTCGAACCGCCGCTGGTCGACTATCTTTTCGAACTCGGTGAGCGCGATCTGTCGTTTGCGGACATGGCGATGACCGCGCTGGACATCATCAAGGCCGACGACCAAAGGCTTGCCCGGCTTGCTGTCGCAACGCTGGAGGAAGGCGCCCTCAGGACGGTCGGCGCGACCATTCTCCGGTCGCGGCTCGGATTCATCGACGATGACGCCGTGGGCAAGGTGCTGAGCGCCGCGATCGACGAAGCCCTGTTTGACGACACCGAATTTTTCTACCTCCGCGGGGACGACGAGCCTGGCCGCAAAAATCACCCGGACCTGCTGATCGCACTGTACGGGCAATTCCCCTCGGCGGTACTCGACGGTATCGAACGGCTGATGAGATCGGGCAGGCGCCGTGAGGTTGAGGCCGCCGGACGCGCGCTGATCGTATTGCAATCGCACGCATCCAACGCAGCTGCTCCCCTTCTTCGAACTCTGGTGTCGATCTATGTGCGAGCAGACTCGCTCGTCGGCGACCTCAAAGTCGAGGGCGACCGCCTTCCCCATTTGGCCGACGCTCTGAATCTCGCCTTTGAGCATGTTCCAAACGAAACGGACGACATCCTCCAGCAAATCCTGATCGGGGCGACCCCGGCGGTGAGGTTGCGCGCCTATAAGGTCTATGCGCTGGCACTGGACGTGGGATGGGATAGCGAGCCTGTTCCCGCCACGTCAGAGCGCCACCGTATCGCGTTCCGCCGCCTGATCTGGGCGTCGACGACCGAGCTGGACGAAGAGTGCGCCCAGGAGATTTGCGACGCGTTTCGAAGCGGGAACGGCAAACTCCGCAATGTGGTTCGAAGCGAGTTCGACGCCCTGATCGGGGCCCTCCTGCTTCTCGCCGATCGCCTGGCTGCCATCGATGCCGAACAGAAGCCTGCCAACGAACCTTTCCTTGATACGCTTGCGCGTCGTGGCCGGCGGTCCGCTTACGTCTCCATCCTGTCGAACCTGGTGGAATGGGGCGGCGAGGCCGCTCTGGGTGACGAAACGCTGATCCGCAAGCTGGTCGGCCTGCTGGACGATCTCCCCGACGGCCGCGACGAACTCCGGGGCCTGCTGCTCGGTGTCACCAAGAAGCTGGCGATGGATCTGGCGGGGCTGCGCCTTGTCCTGCCGCACCTCTATCATGCGCTTGTCGGCCCCTCGGCACTGGTCCGGGCGTATGCGGCGACGGCGGTCGGAGATCTTCCTCATCGCGCCCGCGCCAACATCCCAGACCTCGTCTTCGACGCCTTCGGGGTCCTGTTGTGGGACCAATATGTCGCCGTCCACAAGTCGGCGGTCGGTGCTTTTCGTTTTGGCACCGTACCCGAGGATCGGGTACCTGGCGCCGGTCGGGCGATCCTCAATCTCATCCATCACTATCGCACCGAGTCGGGCGAAGACCGGTTCGTTGCGGAGTGCCTCGCAATTGCCGCGGGCATGATCGAGAGTTTCGGCAAAAGCCGTGACGCGGTGCGCCGCTATCTCGTCCAGACGGCATTGACGATCGATCCCATGTATCTCTCGAACGAATTGAGCCGCCTGCGGTACTCGCTCGGCGAGGAGCCGGACTTTGCGAAGCTGGTGGCCCGGGCCATTCCCCAGATGGCCGGCCGCGGAAGGCGGGACGATGGCATAGCGCGGTTGCTGGCCGCCCTGCCGTCGGCGTCGATCAGGGCGCATCAGGATGAATTTTGTGCCGCAGCGAAGGCCGTCGTCCACGACGATTTGATCGTGGCCCTGCACATCATCGAGGCCATAGCCCGTGCCGGGGCGCCAGAAGTGGCGCTGGACCTGGCAGACCGCTTGACCGCCAATTTCGAGGATACGAAGCATAGCCGATCGCGTCGCTCCGCACTGCAGCACCCAGCGATGATCTTGCGCTTCGAAGCCGCGCTCGCGGCCGGCGATACCGAAGCCGTCGAGGCCCGGGCACGGGACTGGGAAGAGCGTGCCGCAGCCGATCAGGCCGATGCCAAGGATAATGATGAACGTCGCAATCGATCAAATCTACCCCGCGCGCATTGAAACGGCCCGACGGCTCCTCGGAGCCGATGCTCCTGGAGATGCCGAAACGTTGCGGGCGTGCGCCCATCGCCTGCGAGACGGTGCGACGCTGCTCGGCCGGGCGCCGGTCGCTGTGGATTGGCAAACCTATGCCGATGCGGTCGATATCGTCGCCTTGTTGATCGACTGGCAACAGGCGGTCCGCGACGCGCAGGCCGATGCGGACCGGTTCGTTCGCGCGGCAAGGCTACGCCTGAAGGAGATTGAAGGGCAGACGGACACATCGCCGTTCACGTTGGATCTTGCGGCCAGACTGTCCGTACTCAACGGGGAACCGGGTGCGCGCGAGGTCCGGGAGGTGCGCCGGGCCGTTGGGACGGCGAGGCTTCCCCTCACCATCTTCGCCGATCCCAAGCCGGTCCGGCCGTCCTGGGCACAGCAGCAAGAGGTGCAGGATCCCCCGGCTGACGAGGTTGCGGTCGCGTTCCTGGAGTTCAGGATCAACGGGGATCCGGTCGAGACCGTACAATCGCTGCCGGCAGGCCAGATGCATGACCTTGACCTCACGATCCGTGTCTCTCGCTGGCCGGACACGGCGCAGACGTTGCTGGTCGCCCCGATTTCGATCGAGCCTCCGAGTATGTGAGATTTTCCGATATTCGCGTTTCCCCGGCCGGACAGCGAGCCGCCCTTCATCTTACAGGGCCGGGGCCGCATGATGCTCCACGCCCGCCAGGGGATCAACGCGCGACCGCTCGAATTTCGCTATGCGGCCGAGTTTCAGCCTCTCGACCGCGATGAGCCCATCCTGATCGCCGGACAGCGCACGCTCCTGCTCGATGGGAGCCCAGCGGCGGCTGCCTCCGTCACGGGTGACGCATCGGTCGATCGCCAGATCACCCGCCTTCGCGACCGCATGCGACACGAGCCCCGCATCGCGGAGGACGACCTCCGAGACGTGCTCATCCTCCTGTCGTCGATCGGCAATCTGATGTGGCAGTCGGTCAAGGCCAATCATTATCCCGAGCCGATCAGCGAGGCCGAGTTTCAGCGAGATTTCCAGCGTCATCTGCGCGCGAACCCCGCCATCGGAATGGAGCTGGAGGAACAGGCCATCGTCGCGGGAGGCAAAAGCGACCTCACGTATCGCGGGATACGGATCGAGCTGAAGTCCGAGCGGACCAAGCCCCTCTCGCCAGCCGACTGCGAGCAATATGCCGCGCAGGCGGCGAGCTATGCCGTGGGGACTGGGCGGAATGTCGCTTTATTGTGCGTTCTTGACTGCAGCCCGAAGTCCACCGTGGCATTCCCCACGGCCGATGGACTGACGATCATCCCGGTCGCTACCGCTACCGCGCCCGTCTACGTGGTGAGTTGCCTGATCCAGGGCAATCTGGCTCGTCCGAGCGATTTCTCGCGATGAGCGAGTGGTCAAAACCTTGCTCGGCACCCAATGGGGGGCGTTGGAGTTGACAATGCGTCGTGGGTTTTTGCCCGACCGCTCTTGGCGAACAATGGGGCCGCGGTGGTCGGCCCGCTTTAACCGCTCGCGCCGACCGCATCCGACCACTTCACGACATTTAATGGCTCAATCGCTGATCCTGAAAGGTGCTGCAGTACACCTGGTGTTCCGTCCTCAACGTGAGGGGATGGCCAGCACCCGCCGGGTAAGAATCATTCGATAAGTATAACGGATGCAGAGCCGGCCCCGTACGATGATTGAAGCGCGAGGATCTCTCGGATAAAGCCATGTTCGTGTCGCGACGCATCGTGCCCCTGCTGCTGCTTCTTGGAGCGATGATTGGTCTGTTCGGCCAGCAAGCGGCGTATGCGTTGGGGCCAGCGTTCGTGAAGCCCATCACCAGTGAGCGACACCACCCGTCTCCGATGACCGGAATGACGGCTATGGACTGCGATCAGATGATGATGGGGGCCGGTCAGCCAGCCCAGCATCATGACGGCAAGCCCTGCAAGGACATGTCGCTCGCGTGCATCGCCGCGATGGGCTGCACCATACCGATCGTGCTGGGCGGCGCGCCCGAGCCGATCCTGAGTAAGCCGATTCTCGCGCCCGCGACCTTCTGGTCGACCACGCCACGCTTCGTCGGTCGTTCCTACGGCCCCGAGCCTGAGCCACCTGCACGCCTGAACTGATCGTCACCGCACGCTGATCGCGCCAGGGCTTCGGCCGCTCGCGGGATCCGTGCCGATCCGACCTTTCAGTTCAGGACCCTATCCCATGAAGATGCTCGTACTTGCAGCCGCGACGATCGCAGCTGCTGTATCTCCCGCCGTTGCCGCCTCCGCGCCGGCCACCTCCCCGCAAGGGCATTACGAGCGGAGCGTGCCTCACCAGTTCGGGCCACGCGCGCCGCTGGAGGCGTCCCGCCGTATCTGGGTTCCAACCAAGACCCAGGTGGCGAGCTGCGACTGCGCCATGATGAAGATCGGCGCCCGGGACTGCATGGCTTCCATGCCGGGTGTGGGTCCGTCGTCCTCGACCGCCACAGCCGGATAAGCCGAAGACCGGTCGTTCGGCTCGCCAGACGGCCGGGCCACTGGCGGCGTCGATTGTCTTCGCTGCCATGGGTCCGGCCCCGCACCCGATACGACCTGGTCCTCCGACCAGGAGATTCCCATGCGATTTCTCACGCTCGCGGCTTTCATCGCGACGCTGTCCGGCTCAGCGTCCGCGCAGCCGTTGACGTTCGACGCAGCCCTTCGACAGGCCCAGGCGAACGCGCCTTCGCTTCAGGCGAAAGGCTTAAGCGTCGATGCTGCTCGCTCGGCCCGGGGAGCAGCCGGCGCACTGCCCGATCCCAAGCTCGCCGTCGGCGTCGAGAGCTTTCCCATCTCCGGCCCGCTCGCTTTCGAGCCTGGGCGCGACGACTTCACGATGGTCCGGGTCGGCGCCTCGCAGGATATACCCAATCTCGCTCATCGCCATGCCGAACAGGCTCGCGCCGACGCGGATATCGGCGCCGCCGATGCTGATCGAGTGCAGGAGGCGCGCACGATCGAGGTCGGCACCGCGCTCGCATGGATCAATCTGGCCTATGCCGAGCGGCGTCTGTCGGTGCTGGACGAGGTTTTGCAGAGCCTGAGGCAGGTCGTGACGGCGACGCCCAAAGCGGTAGCTTCCGGAGCCTCGCGTCCGGCACAGAGCCTGGCCGGGGATCAGGCGATAGCGACATTGCAGGACCGCAGAAGCGAACTGGTGTCACAGGTCGCGCGTGCCCGGGCGACTTTGGTCCGGTGGACGGGCGATCCGACCCCGGAGATCACCGGCCCCGTCCCCGACCTCAATGTCGATGGGGCGGCGCTTCAGTCGGGGCTGGACGGGCATCCCGCGATCCGGATGATCGATGCCCAGCAACGCCAGGCGGATGCCGATGTGCATGTCGCGGATGCCGGACGTCGCTCAGATTTCGGCGTGGACCTCGCTTATCAGCGGCGGGACCCTCGCTTCGGCGACTATCTGTCGGCCGGCGTCACCCTGAGCCTGCCCTTCTTCACGCGGCGTCGACAGGCGTCCGAGATCAGCGCGGCGCAGGCAAAGGCTGGACAGGTGATGGCCGAACGCGAGGCGGCGCGGCGCGAACTGACAGCGGACCTCGATGCCGATCTCGCCGATCACGCGATGCATCATGAGCAATGGATGCGCGCGCGCGATACCCTGCTTCCACTCGCCGAGCAGCGGGTGAAGCTGGAAACGGCGAGCTATGCGGCCGGTCGCGCGACGCTGACCGACATTGCGGACGCCTATGCCGCGCTCGCCGATGCCCGGCTGACCGCCCTCGATCGCGAGGCTGCGGTTGCAGCAGACGGTGCTCGCCTAACCTTCACCTATCGGAGCGCCGACCAATGACGCCCAAGCATTTTATGCCCCGCACGCCGGCCGGCCGCGCCGCCATTCTTGCCATCATCGCCAGCGGTGCGGTCGGATTCGGCGCCGCACGACTGAGCGATCACGCCGCCACCCCTTCGACTGGCGACAAAGTAGCCCCGGCCGCGAAGGACAAGCCGCTCTACTGGTACGACCCGATGGTCCCGACCCAGCATTTCGACAAGCCAGGCAAATCACCATTCATGGATATGCAGCTCACCCCCAAATATGCCGACGGCTCGGGTGAGGCTGGGAGTGGCAATGCCGCCGGCCTCTCCATCGATCCGGCAGCCTCGCAGGCGCTGGGCCTGCGCATGGTCTCGGTCCGGCGTGGGACGCTTGGCAGCGCCCTCACGGCCACCGGCACGATCGATTTCAACCAGCGAGGCGTCGCGATCGTGCAGGCCCGCAGCGGCGGTTTCGTGCAGCGCGTCTATGCTCGCGCACCGGGTGATGTAATCCGCGCCGGGGCGCCGCTTGCCGACATCCTGGTTCCTGACTGGGGCGGAGCGCAGGCCGAGTATCTCGCCGTCCGCCGGACCGGGAATGTCGCCCTTACCCAGGCGGCGCGACAGCGGCTGTCCTTGCTCGGAATGCCACCCGGCCTGATCGCCTCGATCGAGCAGAGCGGCCATCCGCGAATCACGGTCACGATCACCACGCCGACCGGCGGTGTGATCAAGACGCTCGGCGTCCGCGCCGGCATGACCGTGACGGCGGGCGAGACGCTCGCCGAGATCGATGGCCTTAATACGGTCTGGCTCAACGCGGCGGTGCCAGAAGCCTCTGCGGGCGCGCTCAAGCCCGGCCAATCGGCTAAGGCGACACTCGCGGCATTCCCCGGAGAGGCTTTCACCGGGCGCGTATCAGCCATCCTGCCCGACGTGGCGGCGGACAGCCGCACGCTGACGGTGCGGTTTGAGCTGCCCAACCGAAATGGCCGTCTGCGCCCCGGCATGTTCGCCAATGTGTCGTTTGGCGGTGACACGCGGAGCGCGTTGCTGGTCCCGTCCGAGGCCTTGATCCGGACCGGTAAGCGGACGCTTGTCATGCTGGCCGACGGCAAGGGTCATTATAAGCCGGCCGAGGTCCAGGTCGGCCACGAAGCTGGCGATGACAGCGAAATCGTGGCGGGCTTGAGCGAGGGCGAGACCATCGTCGCATCCGGCCAGTTCCTGATTGATTCGGAGGCCAGTCTGGCGGGTATCGCGGCTCGTCCGATCGGTGCGTCCTCGGCAGTGGCCCTGGCTGGGCCTTCCAAGCCCTCGCCGGCCCTCTACGAGACGACCGGCACGATCGAGGAGCTGAAACCCGGCAGCGTGACGCTTAGCCATGAGCCCGTGCCCGCGATCGGCTGGCCGGCGATGACGATGACCTTCGCGCTGCCCGACCCGACCATCGGACGCGGCTTCGAGGTCGGCGATCGGGTCCGCTTCGGCTTCGATCATCCCAATGACGGGCCGACGGTCCACCGCATGTCGAAGGTGGGCCAATGATCGCTCGGCTCATCCGCTGGTCGGTCGCCAACCGGTTGTTCGTTGTCCTGGGAGCTGTGGCGCTGCTCGCGGCCGGCCTCGTGGCTTTGCGCTCGACCTCGGTCGACGCGCTCCCCGATCTCTCGGACACGCAAGTCATCATCCGCACGAGCTGGCCCGGACAGGCGCCACAGATCGTCGAGAACCAGGTCACCTATCCGCTCACCACGACGATGCTCTCGGTCCCGGGTGCGAAGACGGTACGCGGCTATTCCTTCTTCGGTGACAGCTTCGTCTATGTGATCTTCGAGGACGGCACCGACCTCTACTGGGCACGCAGCCGCGTGCTCGAATATCTCAACCAGGTGCAGGGACGACTCCCGCAGGGGGCCACGGCCGCGCTCGGACCGGATGCGACGGGGGTCGGTTGGGTCTATGAATATGCGCTGGTCGATCGGACCGGCCATCACGACCTCTCGCAGCTTCGCTCCTTGCAGGACTGGTTCCTACGCTACGAGCTGAAGACCATCCCCGGCGTCGCTGAGGTCGCCAGCATTGGCGGCATGGTGAAAGAATATCAGGTGCTGCTCGATCCGGTGAAGCTCGCCGCCTTCGGGATCACGCAGGCACAGGCGGTCGACGCGATCAAACGCGCCAACCAGGAGGCCGGTGGCTCGGTGCTGGAGATGGCCGAGGCCGAATATATGGTCCGCGCCTCAGGCTATCTGAAGACGCTCGACGACTTCCGCGCCATCCCGCTTCGAACGGCAAGCGGCGGCGTTCCCGTCACGCTGGGCGATGTCGCGACCGTCCAGATTGGCCCGGAGATGCGACGCGGCATCGCCGAGCTGAACGGACAAGGCGAAGTCGCTGGTGGCGTCGTCATTCTGCGCTCGGGCAAGAATGCCCGCGACGTGATCGCGGCGGTCAAGGACAAGCTCGCGACCTTGAAGGCGAGCCTGCCGCCGGGCGTCGAGATCGTCACCACCTATGATCGCTCGCAACTCATCGATCGAGCGGTCGATAATCTCACCCACAAGCTGATCGAGGAGTTCATTGTCGTCGCGCTCGTCTGTGCGCTGTTCCTCTGGCACGTCCGCTCCGCATTGGTCGCGATCCTGACCTTGCCGCTTGGCGCGCTGGCGGCGTTGCTGGTGATGCGCGTGCAGGGCGTGAACGCCAACATCATGTCGCTGGGCGGCATCGCCATCGCCATCGGTGCGATGGTCGATGCGGCGGTCGTCATGATCGAGAATGCCCATAAGCATATCGAGCATTGGGAGCGGGATCATCCTGGTGAGACGCTCACGGGGGCCGCGCGATGGCAGATCGTTACCGAGGCTGCGGCCGAAGTCGGGCCCGCGCTCTTCTTCAGCCTTCTCATCATCACGCTGTCCTTCGTGCCCGTGTTTACGCTGGAGGGTCAGGAAGGCCGACTGTTCGCGCCGCTCGCCTTCACCAAGACCTATGCGATGGCGGGGGCTGCCCTCCTCTCAGTGACGCTGGTGCCGGTCCTGATGGGCTGGCTCATCCGGGGCCGCATTCCCGCCGAGCAGGCGAACCCAATCAACCGCTGGCTGACCGCAATCTATCGCCCGGCGATCGACTGGACGCTCGAGCGCCCGAAGACCGTGCTGTTGATCGGAGGCCTGGTCTTCGCGACGACGGCATGGCCCCTGTCGCGACTCGGCGGCGAGTTCATGCCGAACATGGACGAGGGCGACCTCCTCTACATGCCGTCGGCGCTGCCTGGCTTGTCCGCGGCCAAGGCCAGCGCGCTGCTCCAGCAGACCGACCGGCTCATCAAGACGGTCCCCGAGGTGCAGAGCGTGTTCGGCAAGGCCGGGCGTGCCGAGAGCGCCACCGATCCGGCGCCGCTGGAAATGTTCGAGACGACCATTCAGTTCAAGCCGCGCGACCAGTGGCGTCCCGGCATGACACCGGCGAAGCTGGTCGAAGCGCTGGATCGGACGGTGCGCGTACCAGGGCTCGCCAATGTCTGGGTGCCCCCGATCCGCAATCGCATCGACATGCTGGCGACCGGCATCAAGAGCCCGATCGGGGTCAAGGTGTCCGGCGCCGACCTCGCTGAGATCGACCGGATCGCGCATGATGTGGAGACGGTCGCCAAGACCGTGCCCGGTGTCAGCTCGGCGCTGGCCGAGCGGCTAACCGGCGGACGCTATGTCGATGTCGATATCGATCGTGCAGCGGCCGCGCGCTATGGCCTCAACATCGCGGACGTGCAGGCCATCGTATCGGGCGCGGTCGGCGGAGAGACGATCGGTGAGACGGTCGAGGGACTGGCCCGCTATCCGATCAGCGTGCGCTATCCGCGCGAGATCCGCGATAGTCTGGAGGGGCTGCGCCAGTTGCCTGTGCTGACGTCTGCGGGCCAGCAGATCACGCTCGGTACGGTCGCGACCATCCGGATCGCGGACGGTCCGCCCATGCTCAAGACGGAGAACGCCCGGCCATCGACCTGGGTCTATATCGACGTGCGCGATCGCGACCTAACCTCGGTTGTCCACGACCTCCAGACGGCGGTCGCACAGAAGGTGAAGCTCTCGCCTGGCGTCAGTATCGCTTACTCCGGGCAGTTTGAATATCTCGAGCGCGCCATCGAGCGGCTGAAGCTGGTGGTGCCGGCAACGCTGGCGATCATCTTCCTGCTGCTGTTCCTGATCTTCCGACGGGTTGACGAAGCCGCGCTTATCATGGGGACGCTGCCCTTTGCGCTGACTGGCGGCATCTGGATGCTCTACCTGCTCGGCTTCAACCAGTCAGTCGCGACCGGCGTCGGCTTCATCGCGCTCGCCGGCGTATCCGCCGAGTTCGGTGTGGTGATGCTGATCTATCTCCGCAACGCGTTGGCTGAGCGCGGTCACGATGGCGATCGATCTAGCATCGCCGGGGCGGTCCGCGACGGCGCGCTGCTCAGGGTCCGCCCCAAGGCGATGACGGTGGCGGTGATCCTCGCCGGCTTGCTTCCCATCCTGCTCGGTACCGGCGCCGGATCGGAGGTGATGAGCCGGATCGCGGCACCGATGATCGGTGGCATGATCACGGCGCCCCTTCTGTCAATGTTCGTCCTACCCGCCGCCTTCTTCCTCCTGCGCCAACGGCGCGCGGACACCGCAGATCTGACCGCAACCTCTCAACCAAGGAGCCTGTCATGAGAGCTCATCCTGCCATGTTGATCGCCGCCTCCAACCTGATGGTAGCCCCCACAATCGCTCAACCTGTGGGAGGGACGATGAAGGATATGCCGGGTATGCAACACAATGCCGCAGCAGCGAAGATCGGCCAGGGCACCGGCGTTATCACCGCGATCGACCAGAAAGCCGGCAAGGTTACGATCAAGCACGGTCCCATTCCCGCCGTCGGATGGCCGGCCATGACGATGACGTTCCAGGCGACCCCGCCGACATTGTTGAAGGACGCCCATGTCGGGCAACCTGTCACCTTCGGCGTGCGGACGAGTGCTGCGGAAAGCCAAGTGACTTCGTTGCATTCACGTTGAACACAGGCGCCGACTGGCTCCGCTCGGCGCCGCTATTCGTAAAGCGGAACGACGGCTGCCCCTCTTCCCAGACCGAAAGCCGTTTGACTGGAATGTCCCACGGGCGGCCGTCTAAAGTCTGACGGGCGGCCCGAGGGCCAGTTGGGCGGCTCGTGACCACTTTGCGACACTTTGATCTACTGTACGACCGGGAGTGGGGCGACTCCTGCCTCTCCGATCCTGGCGGCCGGCTACAGACCCCCGCGGGATCCGGCGCTCTAGGCAAGTCCATAGAGTCTGGCGAAGCTCGACAGCCCAAAATGAGGCGAGATCAAATAGGCCATGATGTCGAGCTCGGCCCCGATCGTCAGGCCCGTCGCCAGTGCGGCAATCCCATCGAGCAACGGTATGCTGACGAGCAGAAGCAGGCATCCCGCGGCCGAAATCGCGAAGGCGGTCGCGGCGACGTGCTGAGCGCGAAAGCGGTCAAGCGTCGCCATCAGGCCGAGACCGCTGATCATGATGCCGAGCGCGAGGCCTCGGCCACGATCGAAGCGCCCGGTCACGATCCTCGCGAAACCAGGAGGTGTGGTGCCGACGCCCAGCAGGGCGAGCAAAATGGTCCCGCCAAGGAAGAAGGGAAACCGGGCAGGAAAGAAACCGAGCAATACGAATGCCGTTGCCTCGCCCATCATCGAGATGACGATCACGCGCAACGTAAGACCGTATGTCCGCTGAACGACTGAGGGCGACCCTGCGCTTACACTGTGGTGGCGGGGGCGGCACGGATGCCGAGTTCCCGCTATCGCGGAGGACAAGATCATGGATGATCATGGAGAGGTCTTCGTCGGCATTGATGTGGCGAAGCTACGCAATGCGGTTGCCATCGCTGAAACCGGCCGGCAGGGCGAGGTCAGGTATCTCGGCGAGTTCGACGCCGACGAGGCGAGCATGCGCCGCGTGGTGAAGCGGCTCGCCGCGAAGCACGAGCGGGTAAGCTTCTGCTATGAGGCGGGGCCGACGGGATACGGGCTCCATCGCTTGATCCGGTCGATGGGCTTCGAGTCTACGGTCGTCGCGCCATCGCTCATACCGCGACGGCCCGGGGACCAGGTGAAGACCAATCGTCGCGATGCGATCGGGCTGGCGCGGCTGCTGCGCGCAGGCGAGCTCACCGCCGTGTGGGTTCCCGATGAGGGGCATGAAGCCATGCGGGATTTGGTGCGCGCCCGCGGTGCGGCGGTCGAAACACAGCGCGTTCACCGGCAGCACATCACCTCGTTCATGCTCAAGCACGGCAGAATTTTCCCGCGCAAGCGGGCCTGGTCGATGCGCTACTTGCGGTGGCTACAGGAGCAGCGGTTCGACCATCCGGCGCACCAGATCGCACTTCAGGAGATGGTCGATGCCTTGCGGCTGGCGAGCGAACGCATCAAGCGGCTCGAGGCCGCAATCGAGGAGTTCCTGCCGAACTGGTCACTCGAGCCACTCGTGAGGAGCCGGCAGGCGCTGCGTGGCGTCGATCTGATCGTCGCGGTGACCTTTGCCGCCGAAGTGGGCGACGTGACGCGGTTCGAGAGTCCCCGCCAGCTGATGGGATATCTGGGCCTCGTCCCGAGCGAACGATCGACCGGCGCGTCCGTACGGCGCGGCGGCATCACCAAGGCCGGGAACAGCCGGGTACGCCATATGCTCGTCGAGAGTGCCTGGACCTATCGCCATCCCCCGCGCATCGGCGTGAAGAAGCTCTACATCCATGAGCGCGTGTCGCCGATTGTGCGCGAGATCGCCTGGAAAGCACAGTCTCGCCTCACTGCGCGGTATCGGAGGCTGACGGCGACGGGCAAACGAACGACCGTGGTCTGCACCGCGATCGCGCGCGAACCCGCCGGCTTCATGTGGGCGGTCGGGCGCGTTGCTCAGCCGGCCTGATCGCCCGTATCCCCTCGCGCACAGGCGGGGGCAGGACCACGGCAGGGGAACGCCCGACAGACGCTTTGTGGCCGGCCATTGGCCGACGCCCGTAGTAAGACCGGGACAGCCCCAGACGCTCAATCGGTAATGCGGTATCCAACCCGCGCATCAGAGCTTGATCACCGACGTCCTTCAGGTCCTGTCTCCACCTGTGCGCGATCACCCAGACCAACCGCCTGCGGTGGCGGCTGGCGCTCGCCTCAAGCGTTGACAGCGGACATCAGAGCGGTGCCCCGACCCCACATTGCTGAAGGTGGCCGGTTGAGCCACGGGTAGACCCTTTCGCGAGGGGCTGGAGCCATGACGAAGTCATGTGACGATACTGGCCTGAAGCCGGTTCGTCAGTTTTGCGAGGGGTGTTGAGGCCACGCTCCGCGCGACCACCCTCGCCTTTCCCCCTCCGTCCAGCGCGACAATACTCGGTACGTTCGTCAGGCGATCCGACAGAGCGTCACGCGGAGGCCGCACGACGTCACCAATTGATCGGTGACAAGTCGAGGATTAGAGGGGCGTCCCGTCCTTCCTGAATCCGGAGTCGCCGAAGTGTCCGATGCCCATGAACTGATCAGCCTGACAGCGGATATTGTGTCGGCGCATGTGAGCAACAATGCCGTTGCACCGGCTGATCTTCCCGGCCTGATCGCGTCTATACACGCGTCACTCTCGCAATTGAGCCAGCCAGTTCAGGTGGAAGAGACGAAGCTGGAACCGGCGGTGTCGATCCGCGCATCGATCAAGCCGGACTATATAGTCTGTCTCGAGGACGGCAAGAAACTCAAGATGTTGAAGCGCTACCTGCGCACCAAGTACAATATGACGCCCGAGGAATATCGCTCCAAGTGGGGCCTGCCCCGCGATTATCCGATGATCGCGCCATCCTACGCCGAGACGCGCAAGGAGCTGGCGGTGAAGATCGGCCTCGGCCGCAAGGCAAACGATCCGAAGCCGGCCACAACCAAGACGAAGGCGCCCGCCGAGCCGCGCGGGATCGCTGCCTCGAAGGCGGCTGCCCAGGCCCATTTCGGGACCGCCGAGAACTGACATCGAGGCGGCGCGGGCTCGCCCCGCGCCGCTTACGGCCCACCTTGTGCAGGCATGGGCATCACGACACGGTCAGCGGAAGATAACGGGGATCCTCGTTCATTTCCTCCGACCAGATGGCTGCGACGAAGTCGTTGAGGGAGAAGCCACACTCCTGGAGCATCTGGGCGGCGAGCAGCGGATATTCCGCAACGACATCCGCAAAATCATCGCGGTCGCCTCGGTGGTTGTCATGCCACCCCCAATGGTCGTCCTCCTGCGGGTCACGCTCGATCACGAGCTTGGACGTGTCGAGCCGCAACATGGCTGCAAGCAGCCTCTCACAATGGCCGACATCGAGCGTTTCGCGAGGTCCGTGCTGTCCGTGATATCCCACCGACAGGTTCGTGCATTCTGCGATGTGGCCGGCATATTCGTTGGTGTCGGTGTAGATGCCTGTATCGTCGGGCTCATAGCGGAAGCCCTCGTCGACCGCGTTGAGCGCGGACGCGAGACTCACCGCGAAGGCATCCGAACAGGTTCTTCCAAAACTCTGATGCGTGATGACGTCGTGGAACCCTGCGCGATCGAACGCGATGGCCGCATCGATGCCTCTCAGGAACTCGGGCGTATGGCGCTCGATCCAGCGGGAGCCGAGGCAGCCGCACTCTTCACCCCTATGGAACACGTAGAGGCCGGGCCGTCGGGCCGCGATCATGTTGAGCATGATCCAGATCCCCGCCCCGTCATCGGCACCGAGCGACATGCCCGCCCTGCCCGCGCACAGGCGCGCAATGCCGAATTCATCGATGCCGACATCCTGCTGCCCGCCGCGCGCCGCCACGGTGTCGACGTGGCAGCTCCACATGATCCGCGGCCGATCGCCGACCGCGAGCATGCGGTTCCCGAACGCGTCGGCCGTCATGCCTGCAATCGGGTCGAGAAATTCCCGGCAGAAGGCGCGCTCCACTTTGCTGTCGTGAGGGCGTGCCCACGACAGGATTTCGATCAGGCCCGTCCGGCCTGCAATGTCCTGGACATTCATCGCGTCATGCTCCCGCGTACGAGGTCGCCGCGGGCGGCGCTGCGACGGCGATCGCGGAAAGACGAACCTGCGGCGGGCGGGCATCGCTGCGATCATCCGCCAGGTGACCTGGCTCAGACGGTTCGGGGCGTTCGTGCATCCCCGCGTCGAGCCGGGCCTGTTCCGCCTCGATCTCATCTCGGCTCAGGCGCCCGGCACGAGCCTGCTCGCCCGAAGCCTCCCAAAGGGCAATCTCGGCGCGGATCGCAGCCATCTCCTCGATGAACTGCCGATGTGCGAGGACGTGGGCGTTGTGCTGGGACGCATCCTCATCATCGAACGGCTCGGGAAGATAATCCTCGGAGAGCCATTCGCCGTGATATTCGACGAGATCGTCGACGTGAAACCAGTCCCCGGACGCGTCGCACCGGCGACATAAGCTGCCGATCCACCATTCGCACCGGTTCTCGAGATAGACGGCTCCGAAATTCTCCACATCATCTTCGAGAACGTCATGCGTGGAGCCATATTCGTAGACGGTGATGAACGTCTCGGTGTCGCTGTACGAACGTTCGTTATGATCGCAAAACGTCGTATGATTGCGGAAGCAGCTGTAGCACCACTCCTCGCTTATGCCGCTTGAATACCAGACCTCGTCATGGGGACTGGCATCCTCGTCGCAACGTGGACAATACCAGGAGAGGCGGCCGAGGCCGTTGGTGCTCTCAGACGTTATACTTCCGCCGCCGACGATGAGAAATTCGCCATCATCGGAGAGATCGTCTCCCGCATCGATATAGGGGACGACGAAGCTGTCATCGTCCTCGATCCGCCGGATACGGGCCCCATTCAGGCTTCCCTCGCGGTAACCTGCATTTTCGAGGAGCAGCCTGAGACGCGATACGTCGCCATAGATGCTGGTGTAGACCTTGCGATCCGGCCACACGATACTGCGGCCCTTAGCGTCGTCGCGCGAGCCGATATAGGCCAGCGCCGTGTCGGGACCGGCGTAGACGCGGGTCGGATGACAAAAGCTATCGAACGTGCCGGCGTCGTGGGACATGCAGCTGCCGGGGCCTCCGACATAGACATCCTCGATCTCGTCGGCATCCTGCGTGATCTTGAGGGCATCCTCCTGCAGCTGGACGGAGAGCCTCGCGCACCAGCCCTCGATCGCCTCGTTGTCGAGGGTTTCCGAAAAGAAGCGGTTCAGGTAGCGGCCGGGCGACATCACCAGCTGGCGATCGCCCCGCCCCCTGGCGTCGTTTTCGGTAAACGCGATCTTGCCCGCCTGCTCGGTCGAAACGTGGCAGAAATGCTCGTCGTGCCTGGCCTGGTACCAGGACTCGTCGTGCCATGGCGTCGGCGAATAGGTGCCGTCAGAGAAGCGCAGCTTCTCGCGGATCTGCCAGTCGACATCGTCGGTGTTCGAGCCTGCGAGCGCGACACGCAGCGCGATATCGGGAGAGCGGATGAGCAGGCGCTGCCGCGCGGCCTCGGCCTCCTCGAAGCTCGGCCAGAGATATTGCTGGTCGCCGGTCGGCGCCAGATTGGTGTCGATCGTGATCGGCCGCCACTCGGCATCCGAGTGCGGGTACAGGATCTGGAACTGTGCCATGGACGTGACTCCACGCAGCCGCGCGCGTGTGACGCGGGCTGGATTTCGTTGGACCGGCAGGCTCAGCGGAGGAGCCTACCGACGATGGGGTTTGGTGGCGGCAGCCGGGACTGCGAGGCGCCGGAACCCTGATGGTCCCGGCGCCCGTCCGTCAGGCCGCCTGGTCGATCGGAGGCAAGGTGGTGTTCTCCGTCAGAGCGACGCTGTCCTCATTGGCCGGCACCTCCGGCACCGGCTCGGGGCCGAAGCGCATGGCGTCGGGCAGCCAGGCCAGGGCCCGCTCCTTGACCTCGGCCTCGACGATCGTGTCGCCCGCGAACAGCTTTTCAGCCGAGGCGGCGAGATCATGCTTCTTCGATCCCGCGTAGCGCGAGCGCAGTTCCGCCCCGCCGATCTCGTCGAACAGGTCAAGAATAATGTCCTTTCGCAACCGGTCGAAATAGTTGCGCGCGGTCGGACGCCACGACGCCGCGACGTCGATGGTGAGTTCCTGGCCGAGATGGTCGAGGAAGCTCGCGCCCGGATCGCGTCCCGGGATCGACTTCAGCGTCCGCGCGACAAGGAAGGCGAGCCAGGCCGCGCGCGCCTCTTCAGGCAGCCCGCAAAGGGCGTCGTATCGCCCCTCGATCGTGTCGGCTTCGGTCCAGCTGTGATCGAGTTCCTCTTCGATCCTGTCCCAAGCCGCGCGTGCCGGCGATCCGCTGTCAAACTCATGGACGAGCGGCGATGGCGATGGTCCGCGCAATTCGCTCGGGAGCTGGTAGCCGCTATACGGCTTGGTCGCGGCCTCGGCCATCAGGAAGGTCGCGAGATTGATCGCGAGACCGGGCGCCGACGCCACATGGACGGCGAGCACCTCGGTCTTCATCATCGCGAGTTCGAGGGTCAGCTTCTGGCTCTGCGGCGATTTCGTCGCGACAACGGCGACATCCGCGAGAGATTCGTCCTCGTTCTCGTCGTCGCCGGCACCGTCCTCGGGCTCCGGCTCAGGCGCGCGATAAAGGTTGGCCGAGAGTCGAGCGACGCCGTCCTCGCCGAGCACCATGAAACCGATCGCGGAGGTCCGCTCCTCATCCGAGACGACGGGCGGCCGTTCGCGCAGTGCGGCAAGCTCGGCCTCGAGCGCTGCGAGGTTTCGCTCGTCGTCCTCGCTGACCTCGACCGCCTCGAAGCGGGCCTCTTCCGCCTCGATCTTGGCTCCGAGCGCGACGGCGCGAGCCACTTCCTCGTCGGTCAGCACGGCGTCCGTGCCGAGCAGCGGGCGCAGCTCGCGCGTCGCGGACCAGGGGACATGCCCGGTCACGCAGATACGCACGTCGCCGATCCCGTCGCGGGCGGCGATCTCGGCGGCGGCGGTGCGCATCTTCTCCTCGGCGAGATGGTCGAGGATCTCGGGATCGATCCAGCTCTCGGTCTCGGCGTCGGAGAAGAGATCCTGGTCGATCCGGCCGCCAGCGCCCACATAGGTGTCGCGGCCCACGAACAGCGCCTTGGGATCGTTACCGCGATAGCAGAAGCCCGCGAGCTGACGACGGATCTCGGACGGATTGTCCTCATAATAGGTGCCGCGCATATGCTCGAACACAGAGGCCTGGCGCGCGACGTCGGACGTACTCGCATAGGCCGAGGCGACGTCGAGCGTGATGTCGCCGGCGCCCAGCGCCTCGAAAATCGGCTCGGCGAGATTGGCGAGACGCAGCCGTCCGAGCACGAAACGCTCGGTGACGCCGAACCGCTTGGCGACCTCGGCGGGCTGCTTCTTCTCGATCTCGATGATGTCCTGGAAGGCGCGGCACGCCTCGGCCGGGTTCATCGCGAGCCGGAGGAAGTTCTCCGCCAGGCTCACCTCGATCGCGTTGGTCGCATCCTCGAGGATCATCACCGGCACGCCATAATCGGCCGGGAAAACGCCGCGCTCGATGAGGCGGCAGACCGAGCTGAAGCGGCGGCCGCCTCCGGTCACCCGATACCAGCCCTTCTTGCGCTTCTCGGGGATCGCGATGAGGTTCTGCAGGACGCCATTGGCCTCGATGCTGGCGTCGAGCTGGGCATCGGCTTCCGGATCGGTGGTGCGCCGGACATTGGTCGGCGAGTGGCTGAGCCGGTTGGCGGGAACGATGATCACACTCATGGGTCATTCTCCGAATGCGGCGTCGGCCTGACCATCAGACCGCTCGCCACACCCGCCTCCCCACCCCCTCCCCTCCTGAGCGCAGGCGATCGTTCCAGTCGTTGAGGCTGCGGCCCGGCCAGAGCCGGCAGACCTGCCGCCCGGGCATGGCGTGGCTCTCGGCGGCCACCGCGGCAGCCCGCCGGCCAGCATTGTCGTCGTCGGCGAGGATGAGCAGGCGGCGCACCCCCAGCGGAATCGTGAGATGGGGCAAGCGCTCGTTGCCGAGCGCCGCCCAGACCGGGATGCCGAGCAGGACCATGGCGGACAATGCGGTCTCGATCCCCTCGGCGATGCCGAGGATCGGGGACACCCGGGCCAGGCGGACGGCGCCCCGCCCGGGGCGGCCGAGCATGCGCCGCGGCGGGACCAGGTCGGGCGCCAGGCAGGAGCCGTCGGGCGTCAGGAAGGTGCGGTGCAAGGCCAGCAATCGCGGCCCGTCCCGGACCGCCGCCAGCATGGCGGGGCGGAAGCGCAGGCTCCGACCGCTGCCGAGCGGCACGCGGGGATGGAAGCGAAGGTCGTCGCAGACGGGCGCAAGATGGCGGCTGGCCAGGAAGCGGCTGGCAGGCGATCTTGCGAGCGGGAGAGTTTCGGACCAGAGCGCGCACAGGCGCGGCCGCAGAAAATCGGGCGATGCCGGGGATGGTGCCCTTCCGCCGTCGGGAGCAGTGTGCAGGGCGCGGTCGTCCAGCCGGCGCACCGCGCGGATGACCTCCGTCGCGGTGCATCCCGCGAAGCAATGGTAGAGTAGCGCGCGGTCGCCGATGCGGATGGAGAGGCTTGGGCTTCGATCGTCATGGGCAGGACAGCGGCAGAGGCCGCCCCGACCGGTCCAGTGCCCGCCCAGCCGCTCGACGAGCGACCGCCCGATGCTCGCGAGATCGGGGTCAGCGAGCGTCGTCATCGCGGCCCCCTTCGGAAGCATCGCCGCCGCGCAGCGCCGTCATCGCCTCATCGAGACGGACGAGGGCGGTGGCGATATGGGTCGCGACCTCGGCGACACCGATCCCGAGCTCGGCGGCAATCGTCGGATAGTCGAGGTCACGGTCGCGATGGGCAAGAAAGGCCTCGCGCGTCATCGGCGGCAGGGCGGCGGTCGCCGCATCGAGGGCAGCATAGGTGCCGGTCGCAAGGACATGCACCCAGGCGGGCGCCCATTCTCTGGCCTCTTGTGCGGGAGGGGCATCGAAGCGCAGAATAGCCCGGTCGGGAAGCGTTGTGGCACGCCTGCACCGTCGGCCCTTCGCGGGCTGGAGGGAGGTGAAATAGGCGTCGATACGGCCGGCGAGGCGGTAGCTCGTCGCCTTCGGATCGTGACGCAGGCTGAAATTGGGGCGGTCGTTGAGCAACGCGAGGGCGTCGCGCAGCAGCGTGTGCGCGGGATCGTCGTCCATGGTGGCGGCTCCTTGAGGGTGATCACCCGCCACGCGGCGGGTCTCCTTCCCCTCTCCCCCTTCCCTCCCGGCTCTACTGGACCGGCTCCGCCGGCACGCTTATGTCGGACGATCCTCAAAGGGAGAAAGATATATGAACAACACCGATCTCGCCGATAAGGTCGCCGAGGCGCACGGTCTGAACAAGACGGACGCCCGCAAGATCGTCGACACCGTCTTCGCCGCCATCGCCGACGCCGCTGCCAGGGACGAGGAAGTGTCATTGAGCGCCTTCGGCAAGTTCAAGGTCAAGGCGAGCGCCGCGCGCGAAGGCCGCAACCCGGCGACCGGCGAGACGATCAAGATCGCGGCGTCGAAGAAGCTCGGCTTCTCGCCCGCCAAGGCGGTGAAGGACAAGCTCAACAGCTGAGTGATCCGACCCGGCGCTGAGTGTAGCGCCGGGTCCACATCGGCGTCAGGCGGCGGCCATTCCTTGGGGTCCGACCCACAGCACCTGGAGTTCGTCGGTCGCGGCGACCCGCCCCTCGACGATCACGTGACAGCCGGCATGATGCGCAAGCTCCTCGTCGAAGCGTAGCCGCCAGATATCCCCGTTGTCGGCTTCAAGCATGGCAAAGCGCGGTCCGAGTCGAATTTCCCGGTCAAGCGCACATGAGCGTCCAGTGCCGGTCGTGGACGCGGTGCAGCTATGGAATTGCCGTCATGACTGGACGGCGATCGCAAATCCCTGATCATTGATGATGCGCTGGCAGCAGGACAGGGATTCGCGCAACCATGTTCACCACATGCTCCCCTTCGGCGCAATGAGCGTCGGGAACGGTCGAATCCTTACCGCGCTGATTATGACTATAATCTTCCGCCGCGGTTCTGCGCTGGCTCGGGGGCCAGATGCGACCGCGTGCTGGCTGGGAGAATGGGCCGCCCGCTTCGGCCACAATCCAACGCGGCGCGATCGTTGTGCGCAACTCCGCGGGATTCATGCCGATCCACCGGTTGAATCCGGCGTGATCAGCGTGACCGGGCCGGCACCGGACTGGGCCAGCGTTGCGAGCATGGTTCTTGCGAACCCCCTCAGCTGTCGCTCATCGGGGAATATCTCGATGGTATAGGCCTGGCGAACGAAGCTCGCCTGGGGATTGGGAGCAAGGGCCACGAGGTCGACGGGCCAGTGGCATAGCAAGATCTCAGGCCATGACGGCTGGTCCGGTGCATAGCGGGCCAGCATGATCCGGGAGGTAAGGAGGGCGCTCGGTCGTCGGTCAAACAGCGTCGGCGCGACGAGATCCTGCCGGTCGGCATCGAGATATGCCGCCAGTTCCACCTGCTCGACCTCGGTCTCGAGCAGGATCGGATAATAGCGGCCGAGCGGCAGCGTCGCGTCGGCGAAGCGGGCTGGGACGTCCAGCAGGAGGATGTCCGGGAGAGTGGGAACGGGTCGCGAATATAATCTCCGACAAGAGGCAATCGTATCGACCAAACGCATATGGATAACTTTATAGACGTGGTTCGACCGTCAAGAGATGAAATAGAATGTGACCCATTCCGGATGTTATTTTTGGTATCGCATTGCACGACCGATCAGCACCACCGAGCATGCGGCGAAGTAGTGAAAGGGAGGAGCCGCGATGAACGAATCATTAGCCGCCCCGGCGCGGACGCGCGTGACAGATGCACATGCCGATGGCTTGGTGATGGACGATAAGGAGCGGACCTGGACGCTGCCCTGGTCCGCGATCGAGGAGGTCGTTGCCTGTCGGGTGCCCAACGGGAATGCGCTCTCGATCATTCTGGCCTTCGATCCTGGCGAAAGCGTGGTCCTCGCGGGCGAAACCGAGGCGATATGGCCGGAGCTTGTCGCCATGCTGCAGACTGGGTTCGCCGGCATCGCGCCTTATAGCACCTGGAGCCGGGCGCTGGCCGGCTCGGCCCCGACAATCCTGTTCACGCGGGACGTGTGACAAAGCGGCTTCAGATAGCGCGCCAAGATCGTGATACATTGGCTATTCGACGGACGCAGTTAGGCGGCTTGGCACTCTTCCTGCGCTATCTGGCTGCCAATTTTCTTGAGTATTTTCACATGACGCTTCTTTACAGACGCGATCAGTTTGCTGAGTTGAGCCTCCAAAATACCGGGAAGTTTACGCAGGCCTTTTTCGGTATCCGCGCGCAGCTTAACCATCGCGGTTCGAACTTTGCGGAGACAGGTCAACTTCGCCTGATGCTTGTCAGTAAGAGCATTGGCCGGCGCCCCCCAGGCTGTGCAAAAACTCCCTGCGGAGTGCCACCTCGACCGATGGTGATCAAAGGTTGACCCGCAACACGGTGATCGCCATGATGATTGGTATGGGGAACGCGATCTCCCCACGAGGCGACAGGCTGAAGAATCGCGTCCTGCTTTTTTTTCGAAGGACGCGCCATGCCTGCTCTCAACACGATCTCAATCGACAAGTTTGCTCGTCTGATCGGTATCCCGACCGGGCCGGTCTTGATCGACGTTCGGCCGGACGAAGAGTTCGCGACTGAACCCCTCCTCATTCCTGGAACGCTGCGGCGTTCGTCCGCGGACGTCGCGGGCTGGGCGCCCGAGTTTCGAGGTCGCGCGGTCGTGGCGGTCTGCCGCGACGGCGGCACCTTGAGCCAGGGCATCGCAGCGCGGCTCCGCCATGAAGGGGTTACGGCAGAGGCGCTTGAGGGCGGCGTCGCCGGATGGGCCGCAGCCGGATTGCCGATGGTGCCGGAAACCGTACTGCCCAGACGCGACGCCAACGGCCGCACAACCTGGGTGACACGCGGCCGGCCCAAGGTCGATCGCATCGCCTGCCCCTGGTTGATTCGCCGGTTCGTCGATCCCAGCGCCATCTTCCTTTTCGTGGCCCCCTCCGAGGTGCAAGGCATCGCTGACCGCTTCGGCGCGGCGCCCTTCGACATCGAGGGAGAGGGCGTAACGTGGAGCCACAAGGGCGAGTCCTGCACATTCGATGTAATGATCGAGGCATTCGGCCTCGCCAATCATGCGCCGCTGGTCCGCCTGGCGCCGATCGTGCGCGGCGCCGACACCGGGCGGCCCGATCTCGTGCCGGAAGCGGCGGGCCTGTTCGCCGCCTCGCTCGGCCTGTCGCGCATGTATGCCGACGATCTGGAGCAACTCGAAGCGGGGATGCTGCTCTATGACGCCTTCTATCGGTGGTGCCGCGATGCGACCGACGAGACCCATAATTGGGTGTCGCACCAGCCCGCCAAGGCGCGCGCCAAAGACAAGGTGCCGTCGTGACTGGCGCGGTGGCGGAGCTGCCGGCCAGCGCAGCGGCGCCTTCGACGGGCCACGGCATCCCGTTCGGCGAGGCGGTGCGCGTCTGGGCGCGGATCGCGTCGCTGAGCTTCGGCGGGCCGGCCGGCCAGATAGCGGTGATGCACCGCATCCTGGTCGACGAGAAACGCTGGATTGGTGAGGAGCGCTTCCTCCACGCGCTTAACTATTGCATGTTGCTGCCCGGTCCCGAGGCGCAGCAGCTCGCCGCCTATGTCGGTTGGCTGCTCCACAAAACCAAAGGCGGGCTGGTCGCCGGCGGGTTGTTCGTGCTGCCCGGCTTCCTCGCAATCCTCGGCCTCAGCTACATCTATGTGCTGCTTGGTCACGCTCCGGCGATCGAGGGTTTGTTTTTCGGTCTGAAGGCCGCTGTCCTATCCGTGGTGATCCAGGCCGTCGTCCGGGTCGGCTCGCGGGCACTCAAAAACAATGTCATGCGCGGGATGGCAGCGGCGGCGTTCATCGCGATCTTCTTCCTCGGTGCGCCGTTCCCGCTCATCGTCCTGACCGCGGCCGTAATCGGCTATATCGGCGGGCGTAGCGGCATCGCCGCGTTCCGGGGCGGCGGTGGGCATGGACCGTCGGTCGGCAATGTGGTCCATGACCGCGATACCGCGCTCGGTGAGGGCCTGCCCGATCATGCGCGGCCCAATCTTGGCTGGTCGCTCAAGATTTCAGGCGCGTTCCTGTTTCTCTGGCTGGCACCGGTGGTGGCGTTGCTGGTGCTGCTCGGCCCGGACAATGTGTTCACTCGCATCGCAACCTTCTTCAGCCAGATGGCGGTGGTGACTTTCGGCGGCGCCTATGCGGTGCTGGCCTATGTCGCACAGGAAGCGGTCGGCACCTATCACTGGCTCAGGCCCGGCGAGATGCTCGACGGCCTCGGCCTCGCCGAGACTACGCCAGGGCCGCTCATCATGGTGACGCAGTTCGTCGGCTTCCTGGCAGCGTTCCGCGATGCGACCGGACTACCGCCGCTGGTCGCCGCGACGCTGGGGGCGATCCTGACGACGTGGGTGACGTTCATGCCGTGCTTCCTGTGGATCTTCGCGGGAGCGCCATTCGTCGAGCGGCTGAGGGGCAATCGGGCGCTATCGGCCGCGCTTGGCGCGATTACCGCGGTCGTGGTCGGCGTGATCCTCAATCTCGCGGTCTGGTTCGCGATCCACACCCTCTTCCGCGACGTGCGCGCGGTGGGGTTCGGCGGGATCAGGTTTGAGGTGCCGGTGCTGACCTCGCTCCACCTTCCCGCGCTCGTGCTCGCGATCGGCGCCGCCGTCGCGGTGTTCCGGTTCAAGGTCGGCATGATCCCGACACTAGCCGCCACGTCGGCCATCGGCGTGGCGATGTATCTGTTCTGGCCGATCCAATGATGTCCGCTTTACTAATGGAGGCCAAGATGAAGTCTGTAGTAACTTTGGGATTGTTGGGGCTTCTGGCCTTGGGCGGCGCGGTCAATGCGGCGGAGCCTTGGGACCAGGCGGTAGCAACCACGATCGGCAAGCCGGGAACCGAGATGCCGGGCGGCGTCTATCGCATCGGCCTGCCGCGCGGGGACTTGCATGTGACGCTTGACGGCGTGACCTTGAAGCCTGCGCTGGCGCTCGGCTCCTGGCTGGCTTTCGTCGCGCATGGCCGAGGCCAGGCGATGGTCATGGGCGACCTCGTGCTGACCGATACCGAAGTGAACCCGGTGATGGCGAAGCTCATTGGCGGCGGGATCGAGATCACGGCGCTCCACAATCACCTGCTGCGCAACACGCCGCACACCATGTACATGCACGTCGCCGGGCATGGCGATCCGGCGGCGCTGGCGAAGGTTCTGCACGACGCGCTTGCGCTGAGCGGCACGCCGCTGTCTGCGCCCCCAGCCGCCGCGCCCACAGCACCGGAGACGATCGACCTCGACACAGCCGCGCTCGACCGGATCATCGGCCATAAGGGCAAGGTCGGTGGCGGTGTCTATGCCTATGGCATCCCGCGCGCCGAAGCGCCGCGCGACGGCGGCATGGCTCTGCCGCCGGCCATGGGATCGGCCGAGGCGATCAACTTCCAGCCAACCGGCGGCGGCAAGGCGGCGATCACCGGCGACTTCGTGCTGACCGCTGCCGAGGTGAATCCGGTCTTGCGCGCGCTGCGCGAGAACGGCATCGAAGTGACGGCGCTGCACAACCACATGCTGGACGATGAGCCGCGCCTGTTCTTCATGCACTTCTGGGCCAATGACGATGCGCAGAAGCTCGGGCGGGGCATTGCCGCCGCGCTCAGCCATGTCGCCGTGGCGACAAGCTGAGGTAAGCAGTGAGGCACTGGAGAAGATTGGCGGCGGCGCTGCTGCTCGCGCTGCCGGGGTGCAGCCAGGCGCAGCCGACCGATCCACGCTCGCCGCTGGTCCTCCAACGGACGATCGTGCTCCCCGACACCAAGGGGCGCATCGACCATCTGGCGATCGACCTCGCGGGCCATCGCCTGTTCGTAGCCGAGATCGCCAACGGCACGGTCGATGAGATCGATCTTGAAGCGGGCAAGGTGGTGGGGCGAATTGCTGGCCTTTCCGAGCCGCAGGGCGTTGCCTGGCTTCCGGCCCAACGCGAATTGGTCGTTGCCTGCGGCGATGGCTCGGTTCGCTTCTACGCTCCTGATCGTCGCGAAAAGGCGCGGATCGACCTCGGCGACGATGCCGACAATGTCCGGGTCGATCCGCGTAACGGCCATGTGATCGTCGGCTATGGCAAGGGCGCTCTAGCGACGATCGACCCGGCGACACATAAGGTTCTCGCGAGACTGATGTTGCCGGGCCACCCCGAGGGGTTCCGGCTGTTCGGCGCGCGCGCCTACATCAATGTGCCGGACGACGGCTCGGTGATCGCGGCCGACATCGATCAGAGCCGCCAGTTAGCGCGCTGGCCGACCGGGCTCCACCGGCTCAACTTCCCGCTGGCGGTCGACCCTGCGGGCAAGTCGATCACGATCGCCTATCGCCTGCCGGCGGCGCTGGCGACGATCGACACGGCTACCGGGCAAACGACGTCGATCCGATCCGCGTGCGGCGATGCCGACGATCTGTTTTTCGCGAGCAGCCGCACCCTGCTGGTGTGCGGCGCCGGCCATGTCGATATGATTGCGGCCGACGGGAGCAGCGAGCGCGTCCAGACCGCAGGCGGCGCACGCACCGGGCTCTATGTGCCCGAGTTGAACACGCTGTTCGTGGCAGCGCCGGCGCGTGGGCACCCGGCCGCCATTTGGGCGCTGAGGCTGAATCTTCCCCAAAGCCGACGCTGAGGCGTCAGAGATATTTCGCCAGCTCGCCGAGCTTGGCGAGGTCCTCTCGGACCGCCTTGGGCAGCGGCCCGACCAGTTCCTCCAGATGGTGCTCGATATGATCGCTCACCAACAGCGTCTTGGTCTTGTCGAGCGCGGCGATGACCGCCTGCATCTGCTGGGCGATCTGCAACCCGTCCCGTCCTTCGGCGACCATCTCGATGATCTTGGCGAGATGGCCCTGCGCGCGCTTGAGGCGGTTCATGAATTCAGGGTTGGCGGCATGACTCATGGGATCGACTCCTCATTCAACGCGGCAGCGCCATCCAGCCGTGGAACGCCACATACAGGCCGACAACGAGGATGACTGCGCCCGAAGCATAGGGCGCCTTGCGCACGATCTCGCCGAAGCCTCTCCAGCGCTTCGACACTTGCCGCACGCTGACTGCCGCGATCACGCCGGACGCGACCATCGTGATAGCGAGACCGATGCTGAAGCAGAGCACCAGGACAGCGCCCAACACGAGCCGCTGGAGCTGGAGGCAGAGCAGCAGCACGGTGATCGCACCCGGGCAGGGAATGAGACCGCCGGTCAGCCCGAACAGGACGATCTGGCCGGTAGTGACATTGCGGTCGGCGAAGCGACGACGGATGTCCTCGGAGTGCGCCATTTCGTGCGCGTCGACGAACCCGCCGGTGGCAACGTCCAGTCCGCGCTCCTCGGCCTCGTTCGCATCCGCATTGGAGTGGTGATGATCATGATCGTGTCCGTGGGCATGATCGTGATGATGCGTATGGTCGTGCTCATGGTCGTGGTGAAAATGCCCGGCCGCGATCTGCTCGCGGCGGGTGCGCCACAACATCCAGGCGGCGATCACTACGATCAGCACGCCCGAAGCGAGCTGGAAATAGGGCTCGGTGCTTTCGGCGTTGAGACCGCCGAACAGCCACATGCCGCCCAGCGCGACGATCCAGACAACGGCGGTATGGGACAGTGTCGCGGCCAAACCCAGCAGCACTGCCTGCCGTACTGTGCCGCGGACAGCTATGATGAAAGCGGCCATCATCGTTTTGGAGTGGCCGGGCTCGAGACCGTGCAGCGCCCCGAGCAGAATAGCGGTCGGCACGAACAGCCAGGCGTGGCCGGCACTTTGCTGTAGCAGATCGGAGAGAGAGGTCATGACCTGCATATAACAAGCTGTCGGCCGAACCCTATCCCCCAGGGGAGGATATCCATCAGCATTTCGATCTGACGCTTCGACTCATGGGGCCAACGGCCCATCCCATATGATCGCGGGCGAGCTGGGTCGGGACGGTGAAGGGCCGTACGATACCGAGGAAAGGCAGCAATATTGATGAGCTTCATAGAAGGTGCGGATCGTAGACAAGCGGACCTGCTCCCTCCGAACATCGACGACTACGTCGCGCCGGACGCGCTGGTGCGCGTCGTCGATATGTTCGTTGCCAGTCTCGATCTGGACGAACTTGGTTTCGAGCGCGCGGTGTCGGCCGCCACAGGAAGGCCGGGCTTCCATCCCGGAGATATGCCGAGGCTCTACATCTGGGGCTATCTCAACCAGGTCCGCTCTTCGCGTATGCTGGAGCGTGCCTGCGGGCGTGACCTTGAGGCACTATGGCTCATGCGTCGGCTCATGCCGGATTATCGAACCATCGCGGCCTTCCGGCACGACAACCCCGAGGCGATCGTCAGAGCTAGCGCCACTTTCGTCCAATTTTGTCGCGAACATGGCCGGATCGGTGGCCGCACCGTCGCACTTGACGGGACGAAGATGCGGGCGGTCGCCAGCGCCAAGAACCTCGCCGGTGCCGAGCGCCTGGCGCGTGACATCGCCCACACCGAGCGTGAGATTGCCTATTATCTCGATCGTTTGGACGTGATCGACGAACAGGTGGCGCAGGGCTTTGATGACCAGCCGGCACACCGCGAGGCGTTCGCTGGAGCGATCGCCTCGCTTCGGCGCCGCAAAGACCGTCTCGCCAAGCGCCAATCCGAGCTGGCCAAACGTGAGGAAAAGGTGATCGTTTTTGGCGAGCCGGAAGCCAAGCCGATGGGCTATGCACGCGCGCCGAAGTTGCCGTCCTACAACCTTCAAAGCGTGGTCGATGTGAAGAGTGGGCTCATCATCCATCACGACGTGTTCAACGACGCGAACGACAGCCATCTCCTCCACCCCCGTATCGTTGGCGGCCAAAGATGTTCTGGACGCTGACGAATTGCACGTTCTGACCGACGGCGGTTACTCCAACGCCGAGCAGGTCGCCCGCTGCGAGTCCGAGGCGAACATCGTGTCGGCACCGATCAAGCGCGGCGCGATGAACACGGAGCACTTCCGGCCGACTCAATTCGTCTATGATGACGAAAGCGACACGATCAGGTGCCCAGCCGGTCAAACTTTGCGCCGGTCCGGCAAGCACACTCGCAACCGCGCGATCCGATACCGGACATCAGCGTGCAAGAGCTGCGCCCTGAAGCCTCGCTGCACGCCAGGCGCCCAACGCATGATCCATCGACTGTTCGATCAGAGCGCGCTCGATCGAATGGAGGCGCGGATCTATGCCGATCCGAGCCTGATGCGGACCAGGCGATGTACGGTCGAGCATCCGTTCGGAACCATCAAACGAATGTCTGGTGGAGGTAGGTTCCTCACCAGGGGGTTGCGGAGAGTGAAGGCGGAAGCGGCGCTGTCGGTGCTGGCCTTCAACATGATCCGCGTAGTGAACACCGTCGGAACCAGAGCATTGGTCCGGCCGAGCTGAACGGAGTCGCGCCGCTTCGCGACCGAAGGGTCTGACTTGCGACACCGCCGTCGTGGCGAGTTTCTGCACAGCCTGCCCCGCAATGCCCATCACGCCCGACCGTATCCGATTCAGCGGCTTGGCGCGCACATGTTAGCGTGGCAGGTCGGCACCTCAATCCTCTGAGCGCGATTCATACGGGCCTAGCTGTAAACGCGCGCTGGCGTGACCGTTGGAAAGCTTCGATCGCCCCGCAAGACTAGCCGCGTGGTGGCCGTCCTGCCCAGAATGTCGCTGTTGGGGATCGCCCTCTTGCGCCATCACGATTGCCGTCGAGCGTGCGGCGATTCGCAGGGCGTCAGTCATGACGGCCGAAAGCACGGCACTCCCGTCCAGCGCGTCGAGGAGTGCCCGTTCGTCCTGGCTGAGCCAGCTGTCATCATCCGTGATCTCAAAGCGCCGCCCATGAACCGCCTCGAAGGCGGTGAAGAGACCATCGAGCACCGGCGCGAGCATGCCAAGATCCTCTGGTGCGAGGAGCGCGTGAAGTGCCGGTTGCACCGCCTGGCGCATGTCGCGCGCGTGCCGCCAACATCGGACCGCATCGAGGAGGATCGCTGCCGGTCGTACGGTAAAGTGACCTGGTGGGACGAACGGCAAGCTCATTTGGGTTTCCTCAACTTCCCCAACGAGCCCACTTATTGCGAGTCATTCGCATCTTATATCCGCATGATGTGTCCGCGACAAGTCTCGGGCCTACCCGAAGCGGTGGGTCGAAGTGATAGGCCGCCACGTCGTTCCGGTCCACCGGGGCGGTCGGGTCTTGCCGGGCGCACAGCGGATATGGGCGCGATGAACTTATGATCGGAAATGGATCCGATAGCGGGCGCCCGCATCCCTGCCGGAAAAGCGTTGTTAATTTCTCCGGCGTTACGAGACCGTCATGGACATCGATGCCATCAGGCTCCAGCATGACAGCATAAGCGAAAGTGCTACTGCTTTGGCAGCGGCGGTATCAAAGCCCACCTATTCGCCAGTTGCGGCCATCCGCTGGAAACTCGCCAGAGAATTGATTGCCCATCTGGCAGTGGAAGATCGATGGCTTTATCCGGCGCTCATTGCAAGTGCGGATAAAAAGGCTGCCGATACCGCCAAGCGGTTCAAGGATGAGATGGGCGGGCTCGCTGAGACGTTCACGATCTACATGAGCAAATGGAGCGATCAGCGCATATCGTCTGAATGGCAAACCTATTGTACCGAAACGAAGGCCCTTCTCGCATCCTTGACAGAGTGAACCGCGCCGGGTCTACCGGAGGCATTGGGTTATGAGTCACGCTGCCATATCGACGTTGTCCGCGGCAGCATAATATTGGTCTTCGGCTTCGGCAGGCGGGATGTTGCCGATAGGCTCCAGCAGCCGGCGATGGTTGAACCAGTCGACCCATTCGAGCGTGGCGTACTCGACAGCTTCGAAGCTGCGCCACGGCCCGCGCCTGTGGATCACCTCGGCCTTGTAAAGACCGTTGATCGTCTCGGCCAAAGCGTTGTCGTAGCTGTCTCCGACGCTGCCGACCGACGGCTCGATCCCTGCTTCGGCAAGGCGCTCGGTGTACTTGATGGACACGTATTGGGCGGATTCAACCGGTCGTCGCAACGGTCGGGTTTTCGAATTGCATGAGGTATTCGTCAAGCGCTTCCGCTGGCGTTTTCCACCCAAGGGTTTTGCGCGGTCTACCATTGAGGGTCTCGGCGA